>NNBT01001952.1_pt1 | contig 56580 bp, 46 predicted proteins | sample 1173831 | NCBI WGS metagenome assembly NNBT01 (sample SAMN07173936, study PRJNA388173) | plant metagenome | isolation source: symbiotic tissue sample KVJ10 | place: Norway: Troms, Kvaloya island | reverse complement strand
ACCCCGCACTCCGTGACAAGATCCTCGCCTCCGTCGAGGCCGGCTTCGCCGAGCAGGTTGCCTTCACGCAGGAGCTGATCCGCTTTCCCTCGCTGCGCGGCGACGAGCATGCCTGCCAGGATTTCGTCTTCAGGGCGCTGATGGACCGCGGCTTCACGATGGACCGCTTCCGGATGGACGAGGCCGCGATCAAGGCTCATCCCGGCGGCGGACCCTTTTCGCAATTCCATTCGCAGGCGCCGATCGTCGTCGGCATCCACCATCCGCGCGAGGAAACGGGTCGCTCGCTGATCCTGCAATCCCATGTCGACGTGGTGCCCGCCGGCCCTGGCGACCAGTGGACCCACGCGCCCTTCGACCCCGTGATCGAGGGCGACTGGCTCTATGGGCGCGGCAGCGCCGACATGAAGGCCGGGGCGGCCGCCAATGTCTACTGCCTCGACGCCCTCAAGCGGATCGGCCTGCAGCCGGCGGCGACGCTGTATCTTGAGTCCGTTGTCGAGGAGGAATCGACCGGCAACGGCGCGCTGATGACGCATCTGCGCGGCTACCGCGCCCAGGCCGCCCTGATTCCCGAGCCCGAATACGAGATGCTCGCGCGCGCCAATGCCGGCGTGATCTGGTTCCAGTTCGAGGTGCGCGGCGTCCCCGTCCATGTCCGCGAGATGGGCGCGGGCGCCAACGCGATCGACGCCGCCTATCGCGTGATCGCGGCCCTGCGCGGGCTCGAGGAGCAGTTCAACGCGGAGAAGGCGGGGCGCGAGCATTTCGAGGACCAGGCGCATCCGATCAACCTCAACATCGGCAAGATCGAGGGCGGCGACTGGGCCTCCTCCGTGCCGTGCTGGTGCCGGGTCGACTGCCGCGTCGGGCTCTATCCGGGCGTCGCGGCCCGGGAGATCGCCCAGCGCATCGAGGATTGCATCCGCACCGCCTCGCGGGCGGACAGTTTCCTCGCCAACAACCCGCCCAAGGTCACGTTCAACGGCTTCTGGGCCGAGGGCTATGTGCTGGAGCCCGGCAGCGATGCGGAAGCGGTTCTCGGCCGCGCGCATGAGGCCGCGCTGGGCGCGCCTCTGAAAAGCTTCATGACGCCGGCCTATCTCGATGCCCGCGTGCACGCGCTCTACGACAAGATTCCGGCGCTCTGTTACGGGCCGATGGGCGAGAACATCCACGCCTTCGACGAGCGCGTCAGCCTCGCTTCGGTGAAGCGGATCACCGGCGCGATGGCGCTGTTCGTCGCGGAATGGTGCGGCGTGGAAAGCCTGCGCGGCTAAAGGCCGCGACGGCTTTTCAGCCCCGCTCTCCTTTTCATCGGCCCGCGCCCTTAAATGCGCCACATGATTGTGTGGAATACCCTTTCCATATGAGCGCAGTGGCGCAATATTTGAATCGCTGAGGGATCGCGCGAATCGATCCCGGGTGCGGCGGCCGGAGACAGGGCATTACCCACCGATGAAGAAGATGAAGCGCTTGCCGGGCGAAGTTCGGGCGCAGATCGCGGCGATGCCGATCCGGCGACGTGCCGGCGCGCCCGTCGAGATCATGCTCGTGACCTCGCGCACGACGCGGCGCTGGATCGTGCCGAAGGGCTGGCCGATCAAGGGCTTGAGCGCTCATGAGGCGGCGGAGCGCGAGGCCTTCGAAGAGGCCGGCGTGGTGGGCCGGATCGTGCCCGCGCCGGCGGGCCGCTATACCTACTGGAAGCGCATGTCGGACCATTTCGCCCTGTGCGAGGTGACGCTCTACCTGCTCGAGGTCGAGCGCCAGCTCGCGACCTGGGCGGAACAGGGCGAGCGCCGCTGCCAGTGGTTCGGGCTCGACGACGCCGCCGATCTGGTCGACGACCCCGAACTGGCGACGGCGATCCGGCAACTGCCCGACACCCTGTCTCGCCTGGATCAGGCCGGCAGCGTCGGCGCCCCGGCAACCGATCGGGAGACGGTCGCGTCGCATTGATCGTGATTGCGCGTCCGATTGATCAATCGTCGGGGCGGCGGCTCGCGATCCCGGTGATGGCCTGCAGTTCTCCGCTGAGTGCCGGCGTGCAGCACAGGACCGGGTTGCCCTTCGCGATGCCTTCGCCGGCAAAGAAATCATTCACCGCCGCGCCCGCCTCGCTGGCGATGACGAGACCCGCCGCGACATCCCAGGCGTTGATGTGCAACTCGGCATAGGCCTCGCTGCGGCCGATCGCGACATGGCAGATGCCGAGCGCGCCCGAGCCCGAGCGTTTCATCGAGGCGCCGGCCGCATAGCCGCGTTCGATCACGGCCAGATAATTCGCGGCCGGCACGCGCGTCGACCAGCCCAGTTCGACATAGGCCCGCTTAATGTCGGTGGCGCCAGAGACCGCGATCGGCTGGCCGTTCATCGTCGCGCCCTGCCCACGCCGCGCGCCATAGACCTCGTCCAGCGCCGGCGCGGCGATGATGCCGATCTCCGGCACGCCGTTCACAAGAAAGCCGATCGAGATGCACCAGTTGCGGTCGCCGCGGGCAAAATTCGCGGTGCCGTCGATCGGATCGATGATCCAGACAGCATCCGAGGCCTGCCCGCCGCCCTCCTCGCCGATGATGGCGTCTGACGGGAACAGGACGCCCAGCCGCTGGCGCAGGAAATCCTCGACCGCGCCGTCGGCGACGGTCAGCCAGTCCTGCGCGCCCTTCATGGTGATGCCGAGGCTGTCGCTCCGGTTGAAGTAGCCGAGCGCCATGCGGCTGGCCTCGCTGACGAGGCCGAGCACGGCGTAGTAGCGCAGCTCCAGTTCCGCAGCATTCATCGCGGCTCGGGTCATGCTCAGGCCTCCGTCAACGATACGGCGACCGGCTTGCCGGTCTTCGCCGATTCCGTCGCCGCGTCGGCGAGTATCTGCGCCTTCAGCCCGTCAAGGCCCGACGGCGTCGGGGCCGTGCCGCCCCTGCAGGCGTTGAAGAAAGCCTCGAGTTCGGCGCGGTAAGCGGCGGCATAGCGCTCGAGAAAGAAGTTCTGCACGGGGTCGGCGCGGAAGCCTGCGCCAGTCGCGCTTTCCACTGTCGTCTCGTGGATGTTGCCGGCCCGCAGCATCCCCTTGGAGCCGTGCACCTCAATGCGTTGGTCGTAGCCATAGGTGGCGCGGCGCGAGTTCGAGATCTGCGCGATCTTGCCAGACGCCGTCTTCATCAGCACGGCGGCGGTGTCGACGTCGCCGGCCTGGCCGATCGCGGGATCGACCAGCGCCGAACCGAGCGCGAAGACCTCGACCGGCTCTTCGGCGAGAAGAAAGCGGGCCATGTCGAAATCATGGATCATCATGTCACGGAAGAGCCCGCCGGAGCGCTTCACATAATCGACCGGCGGCGGCGAGGGATCGCGCGAGATCACGCTGACGATCTCGATCGCGCCGGCCTCGCCCGCCCGAAGACGGCTTTCGAGCGCGGCGAAGCTAGGATCGAAGCGTCGGTTGAAGCCGATCATCAACGGCCGCCCGGTTCTTTCCACCATGGCGAGGCAGCGGCGGATGCGGGCCGAATCGAGATCGACAGGCTTCTCGCAGAACACGGCCTTGCCAGCGGACACCGCGGCCTCGATCAGATCGGCATGGGTGTCGGTCGGCGTGCAGATCAGCACGGCGTCGATGCTGGCGTCTGCAAGGATCGCATCGGTCGTCGCGACCTTTGCGCCGGCGACTGACGCGAGGGAGGCGGCGGCGTCCGGCATCGCGTCCGTCACGGCGACGAGTTCGGCATCGGCGCGCGCCACGACGTTCAGCCCATGGATGCGGCCGATCCGGCCCGCCCCCAGCAATCCCACCCGCATCATCGTCCGTCCTGTCGTCATCTTGGATCGTTCCCTGGGTCGTCAGTCTCGCGCCGCACCATGTCAGTCATGTGCGCCGAGAATCGTCTGGTCGAAATCGATGTTGGCGCCCGTCATAAGCCCGGACTCGTCGGACGCCAGATAGGCAACCGCGCGGGCGACCTCGCATGGGTCGAGCAAGCGCCCGAAGGGCTGGCGCGCGGCCGCCTCGTCCAGCCAGCCATCCTGCGCGTAATGGCGACGGCGCATGATGGCATCCTCGCCCGGCGTCGCCATCCAGCCGATATTGAGGCCGTTGACGCGAATCCTGTGCGCGATCAACCCATAGGCGGCGTTCTTCGTCAGCGTCGCCAGCGCGCCCTTGGAGACGCTGTAGGCCGACAGGAAGGGCTGGCCGCCATGCGCCGACATCGACTGGATGTTGACGATGGCCCCGGCGATCGCCTTCCGGCGCATCACTTCGGCCGCGTCCTGGATCAGGAAGAAGGGCGCGCGCAGATTGACCGCCATGATCCGCTCATAGAGCTCTGGCGTCGTGTCGAAAACCGTGCCGCGATCGGTATCGCCCGCCGCATTGACGAGGATGTCGAGCCTCCCGAAGGCGCGCTCAGCGGCCGGCACGATCGTCCGGACCGCCGCCAGATCGGACAGGTCGACGGCGTGGAAGCGCGCGTCGCAGCCAAGCGCTTTAAGGCTGCCGGCGACCGCTTCGCCGCGCTCCCGGTTGCGCCCGGTCAGCAACAGCCCACGCATGCCGCGCGCCGCGAACTCGCGTGCGACAGCCTCTCCCAGCCCCTGGCTTGCGCCCGTGACCACGGCGACCTTGTCGGCGAGGCTTCGGTTGATCGAAGCGGGATCAGGCATCCGACATATCCCCTCCCCGTCGAACGGCCCGATCAAACGGCACGTTTCTTAGATTTCTGTCGTTGATGGAATTTTTATTCCATTCTCTGCCTTCGCAAGTCAAGGCTGCGCCTCCGCTCGGGCAGATGGTGGCGCGCGCTCGGCTCGGGGCGGATGGCCGAAGCGCCGGCGATAGCCGCGCGAGAAATGGCTGGCGCTGACGAAACCGCAGGCGAGCGCGGTCTCCAGCACCGAGAGCGAGGTCTGGCGCAGCAGGTCGCGAGCGCGGTCGAGGCGCAAGCCGAGATAATGCTCACTGATCGAGCGGCCGAGATGAAGGCGGAACAGCCGCTCCAGCTGCCGCAACGAGACAGTGGCGATGCTAGCCAGCTCCTCGCGCGTCAGGGGATTTTCGAGGCTTTGCTCCATGCGGCCGACGACCCGCAGCAGCGGCGCGTGGCTGATCCCGAGACGCTCGCGCAGGGGCATGCGCTGCGGCCCGGCGCCCTCGCGGACATGGGTCTGCAGGAACCATTCGCTGACGGCCAGCGCCAGTTCGCTCCCGTGCTCGCGGGCGATGACGGCATGCATCATGTCGAGCGGGGCGGTGCCACCGCTGGAGGTCAGCCGGTCGCGGTCGATCTCGTAAAGCGAGCGGCGAAGATCGAGGTGCGGATAATCCTCCAGGAAAGCCGGGGCGTGCTCCCAGTGGATCGTGAAGCGATAGCCTTCGAGAACATGGGCCCGGGCGAGAAGGTAAGGGCCGCCGGAGACGCCGCCGAGCCCGACCCTGCGCCGGGCGAGCTGCCGGAGCCAGGCGAAGGTCGGCTGGTGATGGAACGCGGCCGGGTTGCCGCCGGCGCAGACGATGAGCCAGTCGAAGCCCGCCTGCGACCCCACCGCATGGTCGGCCCTGATGCTGACGCCGTTCGAGGCCGTCGCCGGCTCGCCATCGAGCGAAACATGACTCCAGCGGTAGAGATCGCGGCCCGAGAGGCGGTTGGCGGCGCGCAGCGGCTCCACCGCCGACGCATAGGCCAGCAGGGCGAAATCGGGAACCAGCAGGAAACCGACATGGGCCGGCCGGCTTTCATCCCGCTTGTCGCCAACGGGCAAGATCATGTCGTTGACAGTCATGTCCCGCAGCCTATGTCGGCCAATCTGCAGATGACAAGGGCTCGAGACGGCCCTCAACCCGAACCGGAGCGCCCATGCGCTACTCCGTCTTCTCGCTGCTCGCCCAGACTCTCAAAGGGCACACGGGCTGGCAGCCGACCTGGCGCGACGCGGCGCCCAGGCCCAACTACGACGTGCTGGTCATCGGCGGCGGCGGGCACGGGCTGGCGACCGCCCATTACCTCGCCAGCCGGCACGGCATCCGCAATGTCGCCGTGCTCGAAAAGGGCGTCATCGGCTCCGGCAATGTCGGGAGGAACACCACGATCATCCGCTCGAACTATCTGCTGCCGGGCAACACGCCGTTCTACGAGCTGTCGATGAAGCTTTGGGAAGGGCTGGAGCAGGATCTCAACTACAATGCCATGGTCAGCCAGCGCGGCGTGCTGAACCTCTACCATTCGGACGGGCAGCGCGACGCCTATGCCCGGCGCGGGAACGCCATGCGGCTGGCCGGCGTCGACGCCGAGCTGCTCGACCGCGAGCAGGTGCGCGCGATGGTGCCCTTCTTCGACTACGAGAACAGCCGCTTCCCGATCCAGGGCGGGCTGCTGCAGAAGCGCGGCGGCACGGCCCGGCACGACGCCGTCGCCTGGGGCTATGCCCATGCCGCGGACCGCAACGGCGTCGACATCGTCCAGAACTGCGAGGTCACCGGCTTCATCATCGAGAAGGGCCGCGTGACCGGCGTCGAGACCACGCGCGGCCCGATCCGGGCCAGGAAGGTCGCCGTCGCCGTGGCCGGAAATTCCTCGCGGGTGGCGGCGATGGCGGGCCTGCGGCTGCCGATCGAGAGCCATGTGTTGCAGGCCTTCGTCTCGGAAGGCGTCAAGCCGCTGATCGACACCGTCGTCACCTTCGGCGCCGGGCATTTCTATGTCAGCCAGTCCGACAAGGGCGGGCTCGTCTTCGGCGGCGACATCGACGGCTACAATTCCTACGCCCAGCGCGGCAATCTGCCGGTGATCGAGGATGTGATGGAATCGGCCATGGCGCTGTGGCCGGGCATCGGTCGCATCCGGATGCTCAGGCACTGGGGCGGCATCATGGACATGTCGATGGACGGCTCTCCCATCATCGACCACACGCCGGTCGAGGGGCTCTATCTCAATGCCGGCTGGTGCTATGGCGGCTTCAAGGCGACGCCGGCCTCGGGCTTCTGCTTCGCGCATCTGATCGCGACGGGCGAACCCCATCCGGTCGCCGCCGCCTACCGGCTCGACCGCTTCGCGACGGGCCACCTGATCGACGAAAAGGGCGTCGGCGCCCAGCCGAACCTGCATTGATCGGGGACTGAGGAGACCGCCATGCGCATCACCTGCCCCTATTGCGGCGCCCGCGACGCCCAGGAATTCAGCTATCTCGGCGACGCCAATCCCCAGCGGCCCGACGGGATGGAGGCGACCGAAGCGGCCATGCTGGACTATGTCTACCAGCGCGACAATCCGGCCGGGCGGCATCGCGAGCTCTGGTATCACGGCGCCGGCTGCCATGCCTGGCTGGTCGTGACGCGCGACACCCGCACGCATGCGATCGAGTCTGTGGACGTCGCCAGGACGGCCAAGGCGGGAGCCGCGGCATGAGCCAGCAGCCTTTCCGTACCGCATCCGGCGGCCTGATCGACCGGACCCAGTCCCAGTTCTTCCGCTTCGACGGCAAGCGCTTCGAGGGCTATGCCGGCGACACGCTGGCTTCGGCGCTGCTCGCCAACGGCGTGCGACTGGTCGGGCGCTCGTTCAAATATCACCGCCCGCGTGGCATCCTCTCGGCGGGCCCCGAGGAACCCAATGCGCTGGTCGAGCTTAGGGCAGGGGCGCGGCGCGAGCCCAACACCCGCGCGACGGTCACCGAGCTCTATCACGGCCTGGAAGCGCGCAGCCAGAACCGCTGGCCGTCGCTCGCCTTCGACCTGCTCTCGGTCAACGGGCTGGTGTCGCCGGCGCTGGTCGCGGGCTTCTACTACAAGACCTTCATGTGGCCCGCCGCCTTCTGGGAGACGCTCTACGAGCCGCTGATCCGCCGCGCTGCGGGGCTCGGCCGTGCCGCCGGTCATGAGGACCCCGACCACTACGAGAAGGCCTTCGCCTTCTGCGACCTGCTGGTGATCGGTGGCGGGCCGGCCGGCCTTTCGGCGGCGCTGGCGGCCGGACGATCAGGCGCCCGCGTCATCCTCTGCGACGAGGATTTCCGGCTCGGCGGCCGGCTCCTGTCCGAGAGGCGCGAGATCGACGGGCGCGATGCCGGCGCATGGATCGCGGACGCACTGGCGGAGCTTTCGAGCTTTCCGGGTGTTACGCTCATGCCGCGCAGCACCGTCTATGGCGTCTATGATCATGGCGTCTATGGGGTGGTCGAGCGCGTCGCCGACCATCTGCCGGTGCCGCCCGCGCATCAACCGCGCCAGCGCGCCTGGCGGATCAACGCGAAGCGCGCGATCCTGGCCGCGGGCGCCATCGAACGGCCGATCGTCTTTGCCGACAACGATACGCCCGGCGTGATGCTGGCGGGCGCCGTGCGGGCCTATCTCAACCGCTACGGCGTGCTGCCGGGCCGCGAGGCGATCGTGTTCACCACCGGTGACGATGGCTGGGCGACGGCGCGCGATCTCGCGGCGGCTGGCGTGCGCGTAACGGCAATCGTCGACCCGCGCCCGCAGATCGACAGTGCCCTCACCGTGCTCGCCGGCAAGATCGGCGCGCGGGTTATCACCGGGGTCGTCGCCAGCGCCTCGGGCGGACGAGCGCTTCGCTCCGTGATGGTGCGCGAGGCCTCGGGTCGCGAGCACAGCATCGCCTGCGACCTGCTCGCCGTCTCCAATGGCTGGAACCCGACGCTGCACCTGACCTCGCATCAGAACACCCGCCCGGTCTGGGACGACGGCATCCACGCCTTCGTGCCGGGCGGCCTGCCCGCCGGGCTTTCCGTCGCCGGCAGCGCGGCCGGACGCTTCTCCCTGGCGCAGGCGCTGGAAGACGGCGCGCGGCTCGGTGCGGAGGCCGCCATTGCCTGCGGCTTCTCGCCCAAAGCCGAGATGCAGCCGCCGAAGACCAATCCCGAGGGCGTCGCGTTGTCGCCGGTCTGGCGGGTCAAGGGCGGGAAGGGCAAGGCCTTCGTCGACTTCCAGAACGACGTCACCGACACAGACATAGAGCTGGCGGCGCGCGAGGGCTTCCGGCCGGTCGAGCATCTCAAGCGCTACACCACGCTCGGCATGGCGACCGACCAGGGCAAGACCTCCAACATCGCAGGCCTCGCCATCATGGCAGAGCAGACGGGCCAGACGATTCCCGAAACCGGAACCACGGTCTTCCGGCCGCCCTACACGCCGGTCGCGATCGGCGCGCTGGCGGGCCACCACCGGGCGAAGGACTTCCGCCCGACGCGGCTTTCACCCACGCATGGGTGGTCGCAGGAGCAGGGTGCGGTCTTCGTCGAGAGCGGGGCGTGGCTGCGGGCCCAATACTACCCGAAGCCCGGCGAGACCGACTGGCTGACGACGGTGAATCGCGAAGTCCTGGCCGTGCGCAGCGGCGTCGGCGTCTGCGACGTCTCGACGCTCGGCAAGATCGACATCCAGGGCGCGGACGCGGCGGAGTTCCTCGAGCGCGTCTACATCAATGGCTGGAAAGCGCTGCCCGTCGGCCGGGCCCGCTACGGTCTGATGCTGCGCGAGGACGGCTTCGTCATGGATGACGGGACGACCTCACGGCTGGGCGAGACGCATTTCCTGATGACCACGACCACTGCGAATGCCGGCAAGGTGATGCAGCATCTCGAATTCTGCCATCAGGTGCTCTGGCCGCATCTCGACGTGGCGATGGTGTCGGTGTCCGAGCAGTGGGCCCAGGCCTCGATCGCGGGACCGAAAGCGCGGGCCGTTCTCCAGGGCGTGGTCGATGCCGGGCACGACCTCTCCAACGAGGCTTTTCCGTATCTCGCGGCGCGGGCCGTCACCGTCGGTGGCGGCATTCCGGCGCGGCTCTTCCGGATCTCGTTTTCGGGCGAGCTCGCCTATGAACTCGCCGTCCCGGCGGCGTTCGGCGCGGCCATGATGCGCGCCCTGATGAGCGCGGGCGCGCCGCACGGCATCACGCCCTATGGCACCGAGGCGCTCGGGGTGATGCGCATCGAGAAGGGCCATGTCGCCGGCAACGAGCTCAGTGGCCAGACCACGGCCCGCGATCTCGGCCTCGGCAAGATGATGTCGTCGAAGAAGGACTATATCGGCCGGTTGATGGCGAAGCGCCCGGCGCTGGTCGAGCCGGAGCGGGCGGTTTTCGTCGGCTTACGCCCGGTCGATCGCAGCGCGCGGCTGCGCGCGGGGGCGCATTTCATCCCCGTCGGCCAGCCGGCGACAATGGACAACGACGAGGGCTACATGACCTCGGTCGCCTATTCGCCGCATCTGAAGCACTGGATGGGGCTCGGATTGCTGAAGAACGGGCAGGCCCGCATCGGCGAGCGCATCCGCGCCGTCGATCCCGTTCGCGACGGCGACATCGAGGTCGATATCTGTTCGCCCGTCTTCCTCGATCCGGAAGGAGCGCGCCTCCATGGCTGATCTCGCCACGACGGCGCCCTGGCTGCCCCGCAGCGCCTGGGCCGGCATCCTCCCGGACGGCCGTTTCGGCCTTGAGGGCGCGACGGGCGTGCGGGTCATGGCGCGCGAAGAGCTCGGCATCGCCAGCCTGATCGCCCCGTTAGAAAAAGCGGACGCGCTGGCGCAGGCCGTGAAAGCCCGCTTCGCACTCGACATCCCGCAAAAGCCCGCCATCACCCGCGCCGGGACGCATGCCGCGGTCTGGACCGGGCCCGACCAGTGGCTGCTCATGGCCGATGACAGCGCCGGTTTCACCGAAACGCTGGCGGCATTGTCGGCCTTCGCGGCGGTCGCGGACCAGGGGTCCGCACGTGCCGTTCTCAGTATCTCGGGGCCGCGCGTCCGCGAGACGCTGGCCAAGGGCTGCATGATCGACCTGCACCCGACCGCCTTTCCCGTCGGCATGGCCGCCTTGACAAGCATCGCGCATATCGGCGTGCATCTCTGGCGCCTCCCCGACGATTCCGACGGGGCCGTCTTCGAGATCATGGTGGCACGCAGCATGGCCGGCAGCTTCTGGTCCTGGTTCTCCGCGTCGGTCGCGGAATTCGGCTGCGCGGTCCAGGCGGGGGGAGCGGCGGCGCGAGGATGAGCGCCGCGCGCACGCCGCCGCCGACCGAGCCTGTCCTGTCCCAAACCCGTGAAGGGCCGCCTGATCGAGGCGGCGTCCGCCATGACCGACCAGACCGCCATCCTGACCCTGTCCTGCCCCGATCGCCCGGGAATCGTGGCCGCCGTCTCCGTGCTGCTGTTCGAGGCCGGCTGCACCATCCGCGATGCCCAGCAGTTCAACGATGTCGAAACCGGCCGCTTCTTCATGCGCGTCGTCTTCGACCGGCTGGACGGCAGCCGGTCCCATGCCGAGATCGCCGCATTGGTCGACGCTCTGTCCCTGAAGTTCGACATGCAGGTCACGCTGCGCGAACGCGCCGCCAAAAAGCGCGTCATGCTGCTGGTCTCGAAATTCGATCACTGCCTCGCCGACCTGCTCTATCGCTGGCGCATCGGCGAACTGCCGATGGAGGTGACGGGAATCGTCTCCAACCATTCGCGTGATCACGTCGCCTCGACCGATATCGGCGCCCTGCCCTTCCACCACCTGCCGGTGACGAAGACGAACAAGATGGAGCAGGAGGCGGAGATCTGGCGGCTGGTGCAGGAAACCCGGACCGATCTCGTCGTGCTGGCGCGCTATATGCAAATTCTATCGGATGGATTTTCCGCCAGGCTGGTTGGACGCTGCATCAATATTCATCACTCGTTCCTGCCAGGCTTCAAGGGGGCCAAGCCGTATCACCAGGCCCATGAGCGGGGCGTCAAGCTGATCGGCGCGACCGCGCATTACGTCACGCCCGATCTCGACGAGGGCCCGATCATCGAGCAGGACGTCGAGAGAATCTCGCATCGCGACATGCCCGACGATCTCGTCCGCAAGGGTCGCGACATCGAACGGCGGGTGCTGGCGCGTGCCGTGCTGCACCATCTGGAAGATCGCGTTGTCCTCAACGGAAAGAAAACGGTCGTGTTTCCGGATTGACCGGCATAAAGTTGCAGACACTCGACCCGCCGAGACACAATCGGTCATTTGCCGCCTGTTCGGTCCTCGCGTCCTGCGATGGGCGCACATTGGCTCTGCGCTGCACAGTTGACGCTTTCGTTGGCACATGGCTTGCTGAAGGCGAACGACAGGGACAACCGGGGCAACAAGCTCCGGAAAACCGGCATCAAGCTCGAGTGGAGAGATCTACATGAAAGACCAGAATCTGGGGCAGTTCATTGCCCGCGTGAAGACCGGCGCCATGTCGCGCCGCGCCTTCCTCCAGAAGGCCGCCGCGGTCGGTCTGGCCGCGCCCTTCGCCAACCAGTTGCTGGCCTTCAACGGCGTCGCGATGGCCAACGCCACGCTGCCCTACAAGCCGACCAAGGCCGGCGGCGGCGGCCCGCTCAAGATTCTGCTCTGGCAGGCGCCGACGCTACTGAACCCGCATTTCGCCAGCGGCACCAAGGACCAGATCGCCTCGCGCATCTTCTTCGAGCCGCTCGCCGGCTGGGACAAGGAAGGCAATCTCATTCCCTGCCTGGCGGCCGAGATCCCCAGCAAGGCGAATGGCGGCCTCTCCGCCGATGGCAAGGAAGTCATCTGGAAGATCAAGCCGAACGTGAAGTGGCATGACGGCAAGCCCCTCACGGCCGACGACGTCGTCTTCACCTGGGAATATGCCGCCGACCCGGCGACCGCCGCCTACACCACCGGCGCCTACACCCCCATCAAGGTCGAGAAGGTCAACGACCTGACCGTCAAGGTGATCTTCCCGCAGCCGACGCCGTTCTGGGCGGACGCCTTCGTCGGCGTCACCGGCCAGATTCTGCCCAAGCATCATTTCGGCGAGTACAAGGGCGCCAAGTCGCGCGAGGCCCCCGCCAATCTGAAGCCCGTCGGCACCGGCCCCTACAAGTTCGTCGACTTCAAGCCCGGCGACATCCTGACCGGCGAGCGCTTCGCCGACTACCACATTCCCAACCAGCCGCATTTCGACACGCTCGAGGTCAAGGGTGGCGGTGATGCGGTTTCGGCGGCGCGCGCCGTGCTGCAGACCGGTGAATACGACTATGCCTGGAACCTCCAGGTCGAGGACGAGGTCCTCAAGCGCATGGAGACCGGCGGGCGCGGCAAGATCAGCGCCGTGGTGTCGGGCGACATCGAGTTCATCATCCTCAACACGACCGATCCCTGGACCGAGGTCGATGGCGAGCGCTCGAGCATCAAGACCAAGCATCCGACCCTGTCGGATCCTAAGGTGCGCGAGGCGATCAACCTGCTGATCGACCGCGATTCGATCCAGAAGTTCATCTATGGTCGCGGCGGCATCGCCACCGCGAGCTTCGTGAACCAGCCGGCGCAGTTCAAGTCGCCCAAGCTCAAATACGAGTTCAACATCGACAAGGCGAATAAGATTCTCGACGACGCCGGCTACAAGAAGGGCTCGGACGGCATCCGCGAGAAGGACGGCAAGAAGCTCAAATACGTCTACCAGACGTCGATCAACGCCCCGCGCCAGAAGACGCAGCAGATCATCAAGCAGGCCTGCCAGCGCGCCGGCATCGATCTCGAGCTCAAGTCGGTCACGGCGTCGGTGTTCTTCTCGTCCGACGTGGCGAACCCCGACACCTACACCAAGCTCTATGTCGACATGGAGATGTACACGACCACGCAGCCCCAGCCCGATCCGGAGCGCTTCCTCAACCAGTTCGTCTCTTGGGAAGTCGCCAACAAGGAGAACAAGTGGCTGGGCCGCAACGTGTCGCGCTACTCCGATCCGGCGGCGGACGAAGCCTATAAGGCCGCCCAGAAGGAGCTCGACCCTGCCAAGCGCGCCGCGCTGCTGATCAAGGTCAACGAGATCTTCTGCGAGGCCAATGTGATCCTGCCGCTGCTGTCGCGCACGCGCGTCGCGGCGTCGCTCAACAACCTCTCGCATGATCACAGCGGCTGGGACGTCGATACCTGGAACCTGGCCGCCTGGTATCGCAGCTGAGACTGACGGGAGCGGCAGCCCGGCGCGGCGCGAGCCAAGCCGGGCGGTCCGCTCCCGCTTCGTTTTGAACGAGGCGGAAACCGCCGGTGTCCCCGAGACCGGCGGTCCGTTGTTTGTTGCGGCGCAAGACCGCGTTTTAAAAGAGTTTGTTTATGGGCGCTTACCTGCTGAGGCGATTGCTGATCGCTATTCCGAGCCTGCTCGGCATCAGCCTGATCCTGTTCACCGTGCTCGCCCTGGCGCCGGGCGACCCCTTCTCCGAGATGGCGACCAACCCCAACGTGCCGCCTGAGGTGCGCGAGGCGCTGCGCGCCAGCTTCGGGCTCAACGACCCGATCATGGTGCGCTATGTGCGCTGGCTCTCGAACATGGCGCAGGGCGACTGGGGCTTCTCCTTCGCCAGCCGCATTAATGTCGATTCGCTGATCCTGCAGCGCGTCCCGACCACGCTGTTCGTCGTCGGATCCTCGCAGATCCTGGCGCTGTGCATCGCGCTGCCTGTCGGAATCTACGCCGCGACCCGACCCTATTCGATCTTCGACCAGGTCGCCAACACGCTGGCCTTCGTCGGCTTCTCCCTGCCGACCTTCTTCACCGGCCTGCTGCTGATCCTGATCTTTTCGGTGTCGCTCGACTGGTTTCCCTTCGTCTACCGCTCCGACCTCGCGGCGACGGGGTGGCGCTGGTACTGGGAGATGTTCCGTCAGGCGATCATGCCGATCACCGTGCTCGGCCTGTTCCAGGCGGCGTCCTACACGCGCTATGTGCGCTCGGCCGTGCTCGACGTGATCCGGCTGGACTATGTCACGACCGCGCGCGCCAAGGGGCTGGGCGAGAAGACCGTCACGCTGCGCCACATCACGCGCAACGCCCTGATCCCGGTCGTGACGCTGGTCGCCCTGCAGATGCCGGCCGTGTTCGGCGGCGCCATCGTGACCGAGCAGATCTTCCGGATTCCCGGGATCGGCTCGCTCCTCATCGACGCGATCCTGGCCAACGACACGCCGGTCATCATGGCCGTGACCTTCGTCTTCGCCTGCCTCGTCGTCCTGTTCAATCTCATCGCGGATATCCTTTATGGCTGGCTCGACCCTCGCATCTCCTTCAGCTGAGCCCATGTCGGGTCCGGCTCAAACGAGCGCCGCCACCTCGCCCGGACGCGAGACGTGGAAGCGTTTCCGACGCCACAAGCTGGCGATGGCGAGCAGCTTCGTGCTCGGCACGCTGATCCTCGGCGTCGTCATCGGCCCCTTCCTGTGGCCGGTGGCGATCAACGAGATCGATTTCTCGGCCCAACTCCAGACGCCCTCCTGGCAGCACCCGTTCGGCACCGACGATCTCGGGCAGGACCTGCTGGCGCGGATGATCTATGGCGGGCGGATCTCGCTGGCGGTCGGGCTGGCGGCGATGTTCGTCGCGACCTTCTTCGGCATCCTGATCGGCGCCATCGCCGGCATGTCGCGGGGCGCGGTCGACAACTTCCTGATGTGGGTGACGGACCTGTTCCTGTCGCTGCCGCAGCTGCCCCTGCTGCTGCTGGTGATCTACTTCTTCCGCGAACAGCTCAAGGCGGCCTTCGGCGTCGAGGGCGGCGTCTTCGTGCTGATCGTCATCGTCATCGGCGGGCTGAAATGGATGCCCGTGGCACGGCTTGTGCGTGCGCAGTTCATGTCGCTGCGTGAGAAGGAGTTCGTCGAGGCCGCCAGAGCCCATGGCGCGACGAAGTTTCGCCAGATGGTCCACCACATCCTGCCCAACGCGATCGGCCCCGTCATCGTGGCCGCGACGATCGAGGTGTCCTCCGCGATCATCGCCGAATCGACGCTGTCCTTCCTGGGTCTGGGCTTCCCGCCGGATATTCCGACCTGGGGGCGGCTCCTGTTCGACGCGAAGGATCATCTCGATTCGGCGCCGCATTGGGCGCTGTTTCCGGGCGCGGCGATCTTCCTGACCGTGCTTTCGATCAACTTCATCGGCGACGGGCTGCGCGACGCTCTCGATCCGCGCCGCGTCATCTGACCTTTTAACTCCCGGAAGGCATTCGCATGACCACACCCATCCTCTCCGTCAGCAACCTCACCACCTCCTTCCGGGTCGAGGGCGCTTGGAAGCAGGTCGTCCGCAACGTCTCCTTCGACATCGCGCCGAAGGAGACGGTCGCCGTCGTCGGTGAATCCGGTTCGGGCAAGAGCGTGACCGCGCTCTCGATCATGCGGCTGACGCCTCCCGGCTCGAGCAAGATCGAGGGCTCGATCAAGCTCGCCGGGCAGGAGCTGCTGACGCTGCCGGAACCGCAGATGCGGCGCATCCGCGGCAACGACGTCGCGATGATCTTCCAGGAGCCGATGACCTCGCTGAACCCGGTGCTGACGATCGGCTTCCAGATCGCCGAAGCGCTGATCCTGCATCGCGACATGTCGCGCTCGGAGGCCGAGGCCGAGACGATCCGCCTGCTGGAGAAGGTGCGCATCCCCGCGGCGAAGTCGCGCTTCCACGAATATCCGCACCGCTTCTCCGGCGGCATGCGCCAGCGCGTGATGATCGCGATGGCTCTGGCCTGCAAGCCCAAGCTGCTGATCGCCGACGAGCCGACCACCGCGCTCGACGTGACGATCCAGGCGCAGATCCTGCAGCTGATCAAGGAGCTGCAGGAGGAAGAGGGCATGTCGGTTCTCTTCATCACCCACGACATGGGCGTCGTCGCCGAGATCGCCGACCGCACGGTGGTGATGTATAACGGTCAGGCCGTCGAAACCGGCTCGACCGAGGACATCTTCGCCCGCGCCAAGCACCCCTACACCCGTTCGCTGCTCTCGGCCGTGCCCAAGCTCGGCTCCATGGACGGTCGCACGCGGCCGATGCGTTTCCCGGTCGTGGACCGCGCCACGGGCGAATCCGACATCCCCGAAGAGACGCCCGACACGGTCAAGTCCGCCGAGCGCCCGGTGCTCGAGGTCTCCAACCTGACGACGCGCTTCGAGATCCGCTCGGGCCTGCTCGGCGCGGTCAAGGGCCGCGTCCATGCGGTCGAGAACGTCTCCTTCAGCGTTCAGGCCGGCGAGACGCTGGCGCTGGTCGGCGAATCCGGCTGCGGCAAGTCGACGACCGGCCGCTCCGTGATGCGCCTGATCGAACCGCTGTCGGGCTCGGTCCTGCTCGACGGCATCGACGTGCTGAAGCTCAACCAGAACGACCTGCGCGAGCAGCGCAAGCGCATGCAGATGATCTTCCAGGATCCGTTCGCCTCGCTCAACCCGCGCATGAATGTCGGCGCGGCGATCGCCGAGCCGCTGCTGATCAACAAGCTCGCGACCCGTTCGGAAGCGCGCGACCAGATCGCCGAACTGCTGCGCCGCGTCGGCCTGCAGCCGGACATGGCGAGCCGCTTCCCGCACGAGTTCTCGGGCGGCCAGCGCCAGCGCATCTGCATCGCGCGCGCGCTCGCCGTCGAGCCGCGGCTGATCGTGGCAGACGAGGCCGTCTCGGCGCTCGACGTCTCGGTGAAGGCACAGGTGGTCAACCTGATGCTGGAGCTGCAGGCCCGCATGGGGCTGGCCTATCTCTTCATCTCGCACGACATGGCGGTGGTGGAGCGCGTCAGCCATCGCGTCGCGGTGATGTATCTCGGCGAGATCGTCGAGATCGGTCCCCGCGAGGCGATCTTCGGCAATCCGCAGCACCCCTACACCAAGCGCCTGCTGGCGGCCGTGCCGATCGCCGACCCGACGCGCCGCCACGAGAAAAACCCCGTCTCCAACGACGAGATCAAGAGCCCGGTGCGCGCGCCGGACTTCGTCCCGCCGATCCGCCAGTTCCGCGAGGTCTCGCCGGGCCATGCCGTAATGATCTGGGGCGAGGAGTGGGAGAAGAAGACGATCGAGGCCGTCGCGGCCTGAGTTCTCACGGGACGGCAGTGATCGAACGAACCGCTGCCGTCATTCCGGGGCGCCCGCAGGGCGAGCCCGGAACCCATATCCTCGTCCGGACAGGATAAAGCGCGGCAGTCGCTCGCTCGATCCCGACCGTTCAGCGGATATGGGTTCCGGGCTCTTTGCTGCTCAAAGCGCCGGAATGACGACGCGGTTGCAAACGACAGATCCTCACGGCTTGGGCAGGTCCGGCACGCGATAGGCGGTGGTCGACTTGATCCGCTCCATCGCGAAGCGCGAGGTGACGTTCTTGAGCGGGATCGTCTCGATCAGCTTCTTGTAGAACGTGTCATAGGCCGCCATGTCGGCGACGACGACGCGCAGCATGTAGTCGACATCGCCGGCCATCCGGTAAAGCTCCATCACCTCCGGCATCGCCGAGACCATCTGCGCGAAGGTCTCGAGCCAGGGCCCGGAATGGTCGGCCGTCTCGATCTGCACGAAGACCGTCAGCCCCAGGCCGATCTTCTCCGGCGCGACCAGCGCAACGCGCTTCAGGATGACGCCCGACTGCTCGAGCTTCTGGATCCGCTTCCAGCAGGGCGTCTGCGACAGGCCCACGCGATCGGCTAGCTCCGCAATCGAGATATCGGCGTCCGCCTGCAGCACGGTGAGGATTTTCCGGTCGATCGCGTCCATTCTCTCTCACCTGACCAAAATAGAAGATTTACACTGTCATTTGCCATTATGAGAGGCGCTTGTTCTTTTTGAGCGCCAACTCTTGTATTCAGATAGAAAATCCTTTTCTGAGACTGTCAATAGGCACCTGTCCGGTGCCGTCATGGACAGGATTTCGTCATGGATCGCCGCCAGTTCCTGCTCGCCGGCTCCGGCCTTGTCGCCGCCGCCCCCTTCGCGCCGGTCCTCGCCCAGGCCCCCGTCACCGCGCGCATCGGCTACATCCCGATCATCGGCACCGCCCCGGTCTTCGTCGCCAACGGCGAGGGCTGGCTGAAGGAGGCCGGGATCGCGGCCACCTTCACCGTCTTCGAATCCGGCCCCAACATGATCCAGGCCTTCGCCTCGGGCACGATCGACTTCTATGTCGCGGGCATCGCGCCGCTGGCGGTGGCGCGCTCGCGCGGCGTCGATGTGCGGGTGGTGGCTGCGACCGCCATCGCCGAAAACGTCTTCGTCGCAGCGCCGGCGCTGGCGAAGTTCTTCACGCCGGGTACCCCGCCGGCCACCGCCTTCAAGGCGCACAAGGCCGCGACCGGCAAGGCCGCGCGGCTGGCGACGCAGCCCGCAGGCTCCGTCCCCAACACGGTGCTGCAATACTGGCTCTGGGAGGTCGCCAAGGCCGATAAGGGCGATATCGAGGTGGTGCCAATGGGCATCGACGCGACCCAGCAGGCGGTCCTCGCCGGCGCCGTCGAGGGCGGCATCGTGCGCGAGCCGGCGCTGACCATCGTCCAGACCCGCAATCCCGGTATCAGGCTGATCGCCGGCGGGCAGGAGCTGTTCCCCGGCCAGCCCGGCACGGTCGTCGCCGGCTCGGGCGCCTTCGTCACGAAGAATCCGGACGCGGTGCAGAAGCTCGTCGACAGCCTAGTGCGCGCTGCGGCCCTGATCGCAAAGGACCCGGACAAGGCCGCGCTCCATGTCGGCGCCGCGCTCGGCAAGGGCATCGTCGACCCCGCTTTGATCCGCAAAGCGCTGGTCTCGCCCGCCTCAACCTTCGAGATCGACCCGCGCAAGATCATCGAGCCGTCGCGCGCCATGCAGGCCTACCAGGTCAAGCTCGGCTCGCTGGAGAAGGAACTGCCCTTCGACGGGCTGTTCGAGACGCAGTTCTACGAGCGCGCGGCGAAGGCGGGCGGTTGAGGGGCATGGCTTCGCTCCGGGCGCCCGCCCTCGCCTTTCTCGGTCTCGTCGCCTTCCTGCTGCTGTGGGAGGCGATTCCGTTTTTCGGCATCGTCAACCCGGCCTTCCTGCCGGGGCCCAGTGTTCTGCCGAAAGCGTTCCTGTCCGAAATCCGGTCCGGCGCCTGGCTTTCCGCCATCCTGGGCTCGCTCGGGCATTACTTCACCGGGCTGATCACCGGCTCGCTGCTGGGCGTGGCGCTGGGCGTGCTCGTCGGCATGTCGCGCACGGCCGAGGAGGCGACGGCCTGGGTGGTGCGGGTGCTGCGGCCCATTCCCGGCCTTGCCTGGGTGCCCTTCGCGATCATCTGGTTCGGGGTGAACCCGTCGGCGGCCGTCTTCATCATCGCCATCGGCGTATTCTGGATCGTGTTCTTCGCGGCGCAGGGGGCGATCCGCGGCGTCGATCGCGACCTGATCGAGGTGGCGGATGCCTTCGGCTTCACCTCCGCCTGGCAGCGGCTGACCAAGATCCTGCTGCCGGTCGCGATGCCCGGCATCCTTGTCGGCGTCAGGACGGCGCTGGGGCAGGCCTGGATGGCGGTGGTGGCCGCCGAGATCTTCGGTGTCGCCGGTGTCGGCCAGCGCATGATGCAGGCCTCCAGCCTGCTCGCGACCGACATCGTCGTCGTCTACATGCTGACCATGGCGGGACTTTACGGGTTCCTCGACACCCTGTTTGTCGCCTTCCAGAGATGGGTGCTGCGTTGGAAAGCGTGATCGACAAGCCCGTGATCGAGAACCCTGTGATCCAGATCCTGGGCCTCTCGCTGACTTTCACCCGGGACGGGGAAGCGACCGAGGTGCTGCGCCAGCTCGACCTCTCGGTCGCGCGCGGCGAGTTCCTCGCCATCGTCGGGCCGTCCGGCGTCGGCAAGTCGACGCTGCTGCGGGTCATCGCAGGCCTCGCGAAGCCGAGCGCCGGCGAGGTCGCGATCCATGCCACCGACAGCACAAGGCGCCCCGTGGCACTGGTCTTCCAGGATTCGCGGCTTCTGCCCTGGCGCAAGGTCATCGCCAATGTCGCCTTCGGACTGGAAGGGCAGACGCCCCGCGCCGAGCGCATCGCCAAGGCGCAGGAGATGCTCGAGCTGGTAGGGCTGGGCGCGCTGGCACAGCGCTGGCCGCACCAGCTCTCGGGCGGTCAGCGCCAGCGGGTTTCGCTGGCGCGGGCGCTGGCGGTCGAGCCCGAGATCCTGCTGATGGACGAGCCTTTCTCGGCGCTCGATGCGCTGACGCGGGAAAGCCTGCAGGACGAGTTGATCCGCGTCTGGCAACGCTCGCGCAAGACCGTGCTCTTCGTCACCCACGACATCGACGAGGCGGCCTATCTGGCCGACCGGGTGGTGATCCTGTCGGGCGCACCCGGCCAGATCATCGCCGAACACCGCATTGCCGAGCCGCATCCCCGCAAGCGCGGCGGGGCGGCCGAGGCCGACATCGTGCGCTCGATCCGCCTCGGGCTCGGCGCCGACACGGTGAGCGATGGGGCGGCGATTTGAGAGCGGATTTTCGTCATTGCGAGCGCAGCGAAGCAATCCAGGCGCCGTAGAGCTCTGTCGCCTCTGGATTGCTTCGTCGCTGACGCTTCTCGCAATGACGACCTCACGGCCGCGCGGTCGGCACGCCTTCGCGGATTTTCTTCGAGAACTCCGGATCGTCGAGCGAGATCGTCCGCGCCCTCTCGCCGATGCGGGCCTGCCGGACGAGTTCGTCGAGCGGGATGTCGCTGCGGACCGCACCGATGCGCTGGAGATAGCCGGGCAGGAAGCCCGAGAGCAGCACCCGCGGATCGAGCGGCAGCGAGAACTTCCAGGCCGGCGCCACCGAGCCGACGAGCGTGTAGACCACCGTGGTGCAGTTCGTGGTCAGCGTGTTGTACCAGCGCGGCCGCGCCGCCAGTTCGTTGACGTCGGCGACATAGGCCAGCAGGACATCGCGCGCCTGCGCCGGTGTCGCGGCGATGCGGAAGAGCCGGACATCCTCCTTGCGGGCATGGCTGCGCAGGCCGATGAGATCGCGCTCGGGCGCCGCGACATAGGCCATCTCATAGCTGCGGAAGAAGCCGGCGAGCGCCGACCACTCCTCGCCCTTCTCGCGCCGGACTTCGATCGAGAAGGTCAGCGGCGGCTGGTCGGCGAAGGGAAAGCTGACGAGGAGATGGGCGATCGCCTCACCCGACCAGTAGGACAGGAACAGGTCGATGCCCTCGACCTTGCTGAGATCATAGCGGCGGGTTTCCCAGCGCTCGTCGTAGTCCGCTTCGGTGCGCCAGTTGAAGTTGCGCAGGTTGGAAACCGTCAGCGTGTCGCCCTCGCGGGCGATCGCGGGCAGGCGCGCGAGTTCGGGAATCCAGGCGCGCTCATTCGAGGGCGCAAGGCCGTTCCACCAGCCGAGCAGGCCGAGGAAAATCAGCGCGAAGGAGAGCGGCAGGCGAGACGCACCGCTCCACAGGCCGATGGCCCCGGCCAGCCCCGCAATGCCGAAGCCGATCGCGGCGATCGTGGCCGTCATGCCGCTCAGCCGGAAGAGCAGCAGGCCTGCCCCCCAGGTCGTGGCGCCGAGGATGACGAGCGTGGCGAGGAGGCGGAAGAGGATGATCAGGATGGCCATTGCAACGCTCCCATTCGATGCGGTCGCGCGCATTCCCCTCCCCCTCGTGGGGAGGGGTTAGGGGTGGGGGGCGGAAAGGCAGTATTCGCCCTCACCACAGGCAGGCAACGCGGCGTCCCAGCACCAGTATGGACGACGCTCACCAAGCGGCACGCCCCCCATCCCTATCCCTTCCCCACCATGGGGAAGGGAAGAGCCCGTGCCTGCCAACATCCAGCGTGCAGCTCACGCCGCCAGCGAATTGACCGGCGCGGCCGCCTTCACGGCGTCGTCGACATGGGCCTCGAACTTCTCGAAGTTCTTGGCGAACATGGCGACGAGGTTCTTGGCCGTCTCGGAGAAGGCTGCCTTGTCCTGCCAGGTTTTCACCGGATAGAGGATGTGCGGCTCGACGCCGGGCACGGACGTGGGAACAGCAAAGCCAAAATACGGATCGCGGCGGAAATCGGCGCGGTTGAGCGAGCCGTCGAGCGCTGCCGTCAGCAGGCGGCGCGTCACACGGATCGGCATGCGCCGGCCGGTGCCGTACTGCCCGCCGGTCCAGCCGGTGTTCACCAGCCAGCAATCGACATGGTGCTTGGCGATGAAGTCACGCAGCAGATTGGCGTATTCCGACGGGTGACGCGGCAGGAAGGGCGAACCGAAGCAGGTCGAGAATTCCGGCTCGACGCCGACGAGGCCGCGCTCTGTGCCGGCAACCTTGGCGGTGTAGCCGGAGAGGAAGTGGTACATCGCCTCGGCGGGCGTCAGCTTGGCGATCGGCGGCATCACGCCGAAGGCGTCAGCGGTGAGCATGACGATGTTCTTCGGCACCCCGGCGCGGCCGGTGCGCGAGGCGTTGGGGATGAAGTCGAGCGGATAGGCCGAGCGGGTGTTCTCGGTCTTGCTGCCGTCGTCGAAATCGACCTCGCGGGTGATCTCGTCCATGACGATGTTCTCGAGCACCGTGCCGAAGCGCAGCGACGCCGCGTGGATCTGCGGCTCGGCCTCGGCCGAGAGCTTGATCGTCTTGGCGTAGCAGCCGCCCTCGAAATTGAAGATGCCGTCCTTCGACCAGCCATGCTCGTCATCGCCGATCAGGGTGCGGTCGGGATCAGCCGAGAGCGTCGTCTTGCCGGTGCCCGAGAGGCCGAAGAAGATCGCCGAATCGTCGTTGGAGCCGACATTGGCCGAGCAGTGCATCGGCACCACGCCCTTCGTCGGCAGGACGAAGTTGAGATAGGTGAAGACGGACTTCTTCATCTCGCCGGCATAGGCCGAGCCGCCGATCAGCACGATCTTGCGGGTGAAGTCGATGGCGATCACGGTCTCGCTGCGGCAGCCATGGCGCGCGGGATCGGCCTTGAAGCTCGGCAGGTCGACGATCGTCATCTCCGGCACGTAGCCGGCGATGTCCTCGCTAGGGGGACGGATCAGCAGGTTGCGGATGAAGAGGGAATGCCAGGCCATCTCGGTGTAGACGCGCGCCTTGACGCGGTGGGCCGGGTCGGCCCCGCCATAGAGATCCTGTGCAAAGAGGTCCTTGCCTTCCGCATGGGCGATGAAATCGGCGAGCAGCGTTTCGAAATGCGCGGGCGACATCGCATTGTTGTTCTCCCACCAGACGCTCTTGTCGGTGAGCGCGTCGCGCACCGTGAACTTGTCCTTGGGCGAGCGGCCGGTATGGGTGCCGGTGTCGGCGGTGATCGCGCCGCCCCGCGACAGCTGCGACTCGCCGCGCCCCAGCGATTCCTCGTAAAGCCGCGCCGCCTCGAGGTTCCAGTAGACGGTCTTCAGCTTGCGAAAGCCGAACGTCTCCGCCCCCTGGGCGGCGTTGAAATGACCGATGGTTTTCACAGGAACCTCCCGAGGCGGATGCCAAGCTTGCGCGGCCGCCTGATCTGCAAGGACGCGCAAGGCCGAAGCCCGCGCGGATCTGACGTGTGTGTTCGCGTCGATAACCGATCCTTAAGGCTATGGCGACGCCGGCTCAAGGCACCGCAAACCGCGTGGCGCGAACAATCTGGCCTAAATCGTTTGAAAAAATCGACGTGGTAAATCAGTGGGCTACGTCGCTTCGCGCGCCCTGGCCGCCAATTGCGCCAGCATCGTCCTCATGGCCGCCGGATCGGCGACGGGCGCGGGGAAGGGCAGGCGCAGCACCGTGTCGCCGCGCGCGAGGTCGGCGCCGTCGGGATCAAGCCCGGTGAGGCGCCAGTCGCCGTCCTCGGCGGCGAGCAGTCCGGTAGCGTAGGCGCGGATCGCGTCGGCATGATCCTCGTTCATATGGGCGACAGCGCCCTCCTCCATCGCCGCGACGGCCTGCGCGGCGGCCTTATCGCTGAGCAGGTCGGACGGCCCCAGCTCGTAGGCGCGACCGAAGCCGCCATTCAGGCTCGCCCCCTCCAACTCCAGCGCAAAGAACGAGAAATCGCCGAAATCGGCGTAGAGCGCGGCCTTGGGCTGGCGCGCCAGGAAGCGGCGACGGGCGCGCGCGCCAGCGTCGCTCTCGCGCTCGACCTTGCGAGCCCGCAGCTTCAGCGTGATGCGGGCATGCGCCAGGGGATCGCCCTTGCCGCCCGGCGCCAGCAAAAGCGAGCAGCGCGGATCGGTCTCCAGATTGCCGGTATGGGAGGACAAGGCCGAAACCAGGATCAGCGGCGTTCCGTCGACATCGGTGGCCAGGCTGACCAGGCTGGCTGAGGGATGCCCGCCCTCCCCCAGCGTCGCGAGCGAGCCCGCACGGGCGCTGCGCAGGAGCTTTCGGCCGAGTTCACGCGCCTGATCGTCGGTCGGGCGGATCGGATCCTGGCGAGGCTGAGGCGGCGCCGGCGGCCGGGCAGGGGTCTGCGTCATGGAACCTTCGGCCCTCTCTGGCATTTACGTAACGCCGACATAGGCAAACCGCCACGACGCCGCTAGATTGCGGCCATGGTTTAGCCGCTCTCTCGCGGGAGTGGACATTCGCTATTGCAACGCGGCCAAGAGACAAAGAGCTTATGCCAACCATTGCGCTGGTCGATGACGACCGCAACATCCTGACCTCGGTGTCCATTGCGCTTGAGGCCGAGGGCTACCGCATCATGACCTATACCGACGGCGCCTCGGCGCTGGACGGGCTGAAGCAGAACCCGCCGGACCTCGCGATCTTCGACATCAAGATGCCGCGCATGGACGGGATGGAGCTGCTGCGCCGGCTGCGCCAGAAATCCGACCTGCCGGTGATCTTCCTGACCTCGAAGGACGAGGAGATCGACGAGCTCTTCGGCCTGAAGATGGGTGCCGACGACTTCATCCGGAAGCCGTTCTCGCAGCGCCTGCTGGTCGAGCGCGTCAAGGCGATCCTGCGCCGCTCGGGCGCCAAGGATGTCGGCGCACCGGCCCGGCCCGAGGACGCCAAGGCGCTCGAACGCGGCCTGCTGCGCATGGACCCCGAGCGTCACACCTGCACCTGGAAGGGTGAGCCGGTGACGCTGACGGTGACGGAGTTCCTGATCCTGCAGTCGCTGGCGCAGCGCCCGGGCGTGGTGAAGAGCCGCAACGCCCTGATGGACGCCGCCTATGACGACGAGGTCTATGTCGACGACCGCACCATCGACAGCCACATCAAGCGGCTGCGCAAGAAATTCAACCAGGTCGATGTCGATTTCGACATGATCGAGACCTTGTACGGCGTCGGCTACCGGTTCAAGGAAGGCTGAAGCCTGCAGTCCTGCATGCTCCCAGGCCCGCTCCGCAGGAGCCGTGACGGCGCCATCGCGAAGGCGGCTCCTGACGAGCGGCGCTGTCACGCGGCGGCGTGGGACGAGGCAGGCGAGGCAGAGCGTTCCGGAGCCAATGGCGACGATCGACGAACAGCGCAGGGCGGAGGTCCGCAAAGGTGAACGGGGGCCGACGCTGCGCCAGCGCTTGCGCGCCGTCAGCCGCCGCAGCCTGCGGGCGATCTCGTCGCGCGCGGCGTCCAGCCTGACACGACGCATCGTCGTCCTCAATCTCGGCGGCCTCGTCGCGCTGCTGTGCGGTTTTCTCTACCTCAACCAGTTTCGCGAGGGGCTGATCGAGTCCCGCGTGCAGAGCCTGCTGACGCAAGGCGAGATCATCGCCGGCGCGATCGCGGCGTCGGCGACGGTCGAGACGGATGCAATCACCATCGACCCCGACAAGTTGCTCCAGCTCCAGGCGGGCGAGAGCGCCGGCATCGCCGAGGATCCGCTCGATTTCTCGATCAATCCCGAAAAGGTCGCGCCGCTGTTGCGCCGGCTGGTGACGCCGACCAAGACGCGTGCGCGCATCTACGACCGCGACGGGTTGCTGACGCTGGATTCACGAAGCCTCTATTCGCGCGGCGACGTGCTGCGGCTCGAGCTGCCGCGCGTCGGCGAGCCGGACGAAGCGCCGCTGCTGGAGCGGACCTGGAACCTGCTGCGCAACCGGCTCGGGCGCGCGGACGTACCGGCCTATGACGATTTCGAGAACGCCAACGGCAAATCCTACACGGAAGTGGCGCGTGCGCTGAACGGGATGCCGGCGAGCGTCGTGCGCGTCAATGCGCGCGGGCAGACCATCGTCTCGGTCGCCGTGCCCGTGCAGCGGTTCCGGGCCGTCAAGGGCGCGCTCCTGCTCTCGACGCAAGGGGGCGACATCGACACCGTCATCACCTCCGAGCGCTATGCGATCTTCCAGGTCTTCGCGATCTCGGCTGCGGTCATGATCGTGCTGTCGGTGCTGCTGGCCGGCACCATCGCCGAGCCGATCCGCAAGCTCGCCGACGCGGCCCAGCGCGTGCGCAGGGGCGTCAAGTCGCGCGAGCAGATCCCGGATTTCGCCAGCCGCCATGACGAGATCGGCCATCTCTCGGGCTCGCTGCGGGACATGACGAAGGCCCTCTACAGCCGCATCGAGGCGATCGAGAGCTTCGCCGCCGACGTCGCCCATGAGCTCAAGAATCCGCTGACCTCGCTGCGCAGCGCGGTGGAAACCCTGCCGCGGGCGAAGTCCGAGGAATCGCGCGGGCGGCTTCTGGCGGTGATCCAGCATGATGTGCGCCGGCTCGACCGGCTGATTTCCGACATTTCCGACGCCTCGCGGCTCGACGCCGAACTCGCCCGCAACGATTCCGGGCCGGTCGATCTGGCGCAGGTGCTCGAGACCGTGGTTTCCGCGCAGAACGAAACCCGTCGCGACAGCCAGCCGAAGATCGAGCTCCTGACCGAGCGGCGCAGCCAGCGCCCGGGGGGACGCGACGGTTTCCTGGTGATCGGTCACGATTCCCGGCTCGGGCAGGTCATCGTCAACCTGATCGACAACGCCCGATCCTTTTCCCCGGCCGACAAGCCGGTCCGGGTCATGCTGTCGCGCGCCGCCGGCGACGTGCTGATCACGGTCGAGGATGACGGACCGGGAATCGAGCCTCACGCGCTGGAACGCATCTTCGAGCGCTTCTACACGGACCGGCCCAATGAGGGCTTCGGTCAGAATTCCGGGCTGGGCCTGTCGATTTCGCGCCAGATCATCGAGGCGCATCGCGGGTCGATCCGCGCCGAAAACCGTCTCGGCCCGGCCGGCCCCGACGGCGAGCAGCCGCGCCTCGGCGCCCGCTTCATCGTCTGCCTGCCGGCCCTGCCGCAAGCCGCCTGAGTCAACGCGATGCCCCCTCCCCCCACAGACCCGACGGCCATCGGCCCGACGACCGTCCATGCGACCACCGTGGCGATCGGCGAAGCCGGCATCCTGATCCGCGGCGCCTCGGGTGCGGGGAAATCGGTGCTGGCGCTCGCCCTGATCGATCAGGCACGGCTGGCCGGACAGTTCGCCCGGCTGGTCGCGGATGATCGCAGCCGCCTCACCGCCCAGGGCGGGCGGCTGCTGGCGCGGCCGGTCGCGCCTCTGGAGGGGCTGATCGAGCGGCGCGGGCTGGGACTGACGCCGGAGCCGCATCAGCCTGCCGTCGTCCTGCGCCTGATCGTCGATCTCGCGGGGGCCGAGCCGGCGCGCATGCCGGAGCCGGAAGACCTCGTAGAGACGCTGGCCGGCGTGGACCTTCCGCGTCTCACGGTCATGGGGCGCGCAGGCGACGAACGACTGGTGCTGGCGGCGCTGCGTTTGTTCACCACGGGCGGCTGATGTCGATAATTCGACAAGTTTGTGTCACGCCCGCTTGCCTATCCTTCGCACCTGCCGCATAAACCGCCACCTTGTCCGGGCGCTCTCAGGCGCTCTCCGGTGCCATATCGAATGATCGGACTGGTCCTCGTGACGCATGGGCATCTGGCTACGGAGTTCCGTGCCGCGCTCGAACACGTCGTCGGCCCTCAGAAAAACCTCGCCACCATCGCCATCGCCCCCGATGACGACATGGAAGGCCGTCGCCGCGACATCATCGCAGCCGTCGAGCAGGTTGAAACGGGCAAGGGCGTCATCGTCCTGACGGACATGTTCGGCGGCACGCCGTCCAACCTCGCCATCTCGGTGATGGAGCCCGGCCGCATCGACGTCGTCGCCGGCGTCAACCTGCCTATGCTTATCAAGCTCGCCAGCGTGCGCGAGGACAAGACCCTCGACGAGGCGGTGACGAGCGCGCAGGATGCCGGCCGCAAATACATCACCGTCGCCAGCCGCGTCCTGGCGGGCAAATAGGGGCCACGCGTGGACGACAGGCCGGACATCGAGGATTGCGATTGCCCTGAGGTCGAGATTCCCGCCGGCGCGCTCTTCGGCGAGTTCCAGATCATCAACAAGAAGGGGCTGCACGCCCGCGCCACGGCGAAGTTCGTGCAATGCGCCTCGTCCTTCGACGCCGACGTCACCGTCACCCGCTGCGGCGAGACGGTCGGTGCGACCTCGATCATGGGCATACTGACGCTCGGCGCCGGCATCGGCTCGACGATCACGGTCGTGGCGAAGGGGCGCGAGGCCAAGGAAGCGCTGAAGGCGCTGGAGGCTCTCGTGGCGGATCGGTTCGGCGAGGGCGAGTAGGACATGCGCGATCAGCCGTGGCCGCTTTGACCCATGGCCCTTCCGTCGTTCAGCTATACCCGCCACGCCTTGGCCATGCTGGCCGAACGCGACATCGACCGGGATTGGGTGGAACGGACCATTCTTCATCCTGATGAGACGGAACAAGATCCCCAACACCCTGACCGGCTTCGCAGCTTTCGAGCGATCCCCGAGCGCGACGGACGCGTGCTGCGTGTGGTATATGTCCCGTCTGGCATGAGCTATCGCGTGATCACGCTCTTCCTCGATCGAGGCCGCAGGCGATGAAAACCCATTACGATCCAGAGGCAGACGCTCTCTACCTACGATTCACCGACACTCCGGTGTTCGAGAGCGAAGAGGTTCGCCCGGGAATCGTCTTCGACTTCGATGCTGAAGGGCGCATCGTCGCGGTCGAGATCCTCGATGCATCTGAACACCTCGCCGGCGGGGCCGACCTTGGAGCCCTGGTGGCCGCGTGAGTTTCGGTCGGGCGCCGGCCGCGGTTGCAGGAGATGAAGGCCGCGACCTGCCCGCCTCGCCCAGGCCCCGTGTCCGATATGAGCGCCCGTTGCTATCTAGGATTGAGCGCCGCTGCCGGCCACTCGGCGCGCTAAACATGACCCTGCGTAAATAAAGTGACGCGTCGCTCCCTTTCGATCGATCACATAAAGACATCTTTATATCTTTGATTGCCTTTGGGCGTGGGCGCTGCTATGGACCCGCCCGTCATTCAAAGACCATTTGGAGCAAGCCCCGTGTCGAAGACCGATTACATCGTCAAGGACATCAGCCTCGCGGAATACGGCCGCAAGGAAATCAACATGGCCCAGGACGAGATGCCGGGCCTCATGGCCATCCGCGAAGAGCACAAGGGCAAGTTCCCGCTCAAGGGCGCCCGCGTCGCCGGCTGCCTGCACATGACCATCCAGACCGCCGTGCTGATCGAGACGCTGAAGGATCTCGGCGCCGATGTGCGCTGGTCGTCCTGCAACATCTTCTCGACCCAGGACCATGCCGCCGCCGCGATCGCCGCGACCGGCACGCCCGTCTTCGCCATCAAGGGCGAGACGCTGGAAGAGTACTGGGAGTACGTGCTGAAGACCGCGACCTGGGGCGACGGCGGCACGCCCAACATGATCCTGGACGATGGCGGCGACCTGACCATGCTGATCATCCTCGGCGCCGAGGCCGAGGCCGGCAAGGCCGCGTTCCTCGACAAGCCGGGCAATGACGAAGAGACCATCTTCTTCGCGCTGATCAAGCGTGAGCTGAAGGCCAATCCGGGCTGGTTCACCAAGACCCGCGACGCGATCAAGGGCGTCTCGGAAGAGACCACCACGGGCGTCCACCGCCTGTACGAGCTGGCCAAGGCCGGCCGCATGCCCTTCCCGGCGATCAACGTCAACGACTCCGTCACCAAGTCGAAGTTCGACAACCTCTATGGCTGCCGCGAGTCGCTGGTCGACGCGATCCGCCGCGGCACCGACGTCATGATGTCGGGCAAGGTCGCGGTCGTCGCCGGCTATGGCGACGTCGGCAAGGGCTCAGCCGCTTCGCTGCGCCAGGCCGGCTGCCGCGTGATGGTCACCGAAATCGATCCGATCTGCGCGCTGCAGGCGGCGATGGAAGGCTATGAGGTCGTGACGATGGATGACGCCGCCCCGCGCGCCGACATCTTCGTGACCGCCACGGGAAATCTCGACGTCATCACCGTCGATCACATGCGCGCCATGAAGCACCGCGCCATCGTCTGCAACATCGGCCATTTCGACTCGGAGATTCAGGTCGCCGGCCTGAAGAACTTCAAGTGGGACAACGTCAAGCCGCAGGTCGACGAGGTCGAGTTCCCCGACGGCAAGCGCATCATCCTGCTCTCGGAAGGCCGCCTGGTGAACCTCGGCAACGCCACGGGCCACCCGTCCTTCGTGATGTCCTGCTCGTTCTCGAACCAGACGCTGGCTCAGGTCGAGCTCTGGAACCACCACGCCAAGTACGAGAACAAGGTCTACACCCTGCCCAAGCATCTCGACGAGAAGGTCGCGGCGCTGCATCTGGCCAAGGTCGGCGCCAAGCTGACCGTGCTCAACGATGCGCAGGCCAAGTATCTGGGCCTCGCTCCGACCGGCCCGTTCAAGCCCGAGCTCTACCGCTACTGACATTCGGACCCGTCCGAACGAGAGAAGGCCCGGCGTTCGCGCCGGGCCTTTTTCTTTGTCGGCCTGCGAGTCTTTTCGGCATCAGCCCCTACTAATAGGCCCGCCGGACAGCCCGACCGCTATGTCTTGATGCCTCGCGCCCGACGGCGGTTGCCGTCAAAAATTCGGTCGGTTTACCGGCGATTAAGCACTTCCTGACGGACTCGGCGGATGAGTAGAGTGAGCCTGATTCGGCCCCTGCGCCCTTGCGCGAACCGGATCAACACGCAGTGATCGGTGTCGTGGCAGGCGTGCGTCGGGTGCTCTTCGAGGGCGCGCGCCCGGACGGCGCATCGCCGTTCGAGGGTCGGTTTCGAGTGCACGGATCACCCTGCGGCCCGGCGCCGCTCACATGGAAGACGGACGCGGGATGAGACGGTCGAGCCGACAGGAACGCAGCAGGGGTCTCTTGCGCCGGACGGCGCTTCTGCCCGGCCTCGCCGCCACCAGCCAGTCCTCCTCCGTGGCGCTGGCGCAGGGCGAGTGGCTGGCCCCGCTTCGTCCCGACCTCTTCAGCACCGGCGCCCTGTCCATCGTGCTTGCCGGCGTGGTCGTCTTCGCCGCCACCACCTCCCTGGTCTATGTCCGCGAACGCGCGCGCTGGCAGCGGCGCGAAACCGCGCTCGCCCGCGAGCTCGAAGCCGCACGCGGACAGCAGGACCGGCTGTCGGCGCTGCTGGCGGCCGACCCCCAGGTCGTCGTGAGCTGGAACGGGCGCCATGCCGAGCCGGTCTTCGAAGGCGACAGCGGTCTTCTCGGCGCGCCCGGCGCGACGCTGGCGCTGGCCTATGGCGCCTGGGCGCCGCCGACCGAGGCCAAGAAGCTCGAACTGGCGACGGACGCCCTCAAGGACCGCGGCGAGGCCTTCGGCTTCACGCTGCGCAGCAAGGCCGGTCCCTTCATCGATGTCGAGGGGCGGCCGGTGGCCGGACGCGCCGTCATCCGCTTCCGCGAGGTCACTGGCGAGCGCGCCGAAGTGCTGGCGCTGCGCAGCGAACTCGAACGTCTTGGCAGCGATCACAAGGCGCTTTCCGGGCTGCTCGCCAGCCTGCCGCAGCCTGCCTGGACCCGGACGCCCGAGGGACGCCTGAGCTGGTGCAATGCGGCCTATGCGCGGGCCGTCGAGGCGGCCGATGGCGGTGAGGCGGTCAGGAACGGGCTCGAACTGCTCGACCGCAGCGAGCGCGAGGGCGCCGCCAAGGCGCGTCGCGAAGGCCAGTCGTTTTCGATGCGCGCGCCCGCCGTCGTCGCCGGCCAGCGCCGGACGCTCGACATCCTCGAACTGCCGACGCCGACAGGCTATGCTGGCATCGCCACCGACATGAGCGAATTGGAGGCGGTTCGCGCCGATCTCCAGCGCCAGATGGACGCCCATATCCGCACGCTCGACCGGCTCAAGACGGCGGTGGCCGTCTTCGACGCCTCGCAGCGGCTGGTCTATCGCAATCCCGGCTTCGAAACCCTGTGGTCGCTCGATGCGGGCTTCCTCGACGGCCAGCCGAGCGACAGCGAAATCCTCGACCGGCTGCGTTCAGAACGACGCCTGCCCGAACTCGGCGACTACCGGAGCTGGAAGGCCGGCGTCCAGGCGGCCTACACCTCGACGCGCGCCAATGAGGATTGGTGGTACCTGCCCGACGGGCGGACCATCCATGTCGTGGCGAGCCCGAATCCGCAGGGCGGCGTGACCTATCTGCTCGACGACGTGACCGAGCGCTTCACGCTGGAATCGCGCTTCAACGCCCTCTCCCGCACGCAGCGCGAGACGCTGGATTCGCTGCGCGAGGGCGTCGCCGTGTTCGGCTCCGACGGGCGGCTGAAGCTGTCCAACCCGGCTTTCGCCCAGTCCTGGAAGATCGAGGCCGATCTCGGCAGCGCCGCGCCCCATATCGACGAGGTGGTGAGGCTCTGCCGACCGCTCTTCCCGCAGGACGAGATCTGGAGCGAGCTGCACAGCGTCGTCACCGGCGTGCGCGACGCGCGCGAGGATTACGGCTGCCGGATGGAACGGCGCGACGGCACCGTGCTCGACTGCGCGGCGGCGCCGCTGCCGGACGGCGCGACGCTGATCTCCTTCGCCGACGTGACCGCCAGCGTGAATGTCGAGCGCGCCCTGACCGAAAAGAACGAGGCGCTGGAGAAAGTCTCGCAGCTGCGCGAGGACTTCGTCCATCACGTCTCCTACGAGCTGCGTTCGCCGCTCACCAACATCATCGGCTTCGCCCAGCTTCTCGGCACCGAGACGATCGGTGCGCTCAACGACAAGCAGCGCGACTACACCTCCCACATCGTGCGCTCCTCGGGCGCCCTGCTCGCCATCATCAACGACATTCTCGATCTCGCCACCATCGACAATGGCGCGCTGACGCTGGAGCTGGAGGAGGTCGACGTCGCACAGACCATCGCCCAGGCCGCGGCCGGGCTGCATGACCGCCTGACCGACAGCAAGCTCGAGCTCAGGGTCGACATCGCCGCGCAGGCCGGTCCTCTGCGCGCCGACGGCAAGAGGCTGCGGCAGGTGCTGTACAACCTGATCTCCAATGCGATCGGGTTTTCGTCGCCGGGCCAGACCATCACCGTCAGCGCCGCCCGCCGTGGCGGCGACGTGCTCATCACGGTCGCCGACCAGGGCCGCGGCATCCCCGCCGAGGTCAAGGAAAAGGTCTTCGACCGCTTCGAGAGCCATTCGCTCGGGTCGAGCCATCGCGGCGTCGGGCTGGGCCTGTCGATCGTGCGCTCGATCGTCGAGCTGCATGGCGGGCATGTCGAACTCGACTCGGCGCCGGGACGCGGCACGCGCGTCACGGCCGTGTTTCCCTCCGGAGGCATGCCGATGTCGGACGCCGCGGAATGAGCGAGGAGGCCCGCACGTCCGGCGCGCACCGGCTCGTCCTGGCCGACGAGGCTGCGACGCTGCAGCTCGCCGCCGACCTCGCCGCGATCCTCAAGCCGGGCGACATCGTCGCGCTGTCGGGACATCTCGGCGCCGGCAAGTCGCTGCTCGCCCGGGCCATCCTGCGCGAACTCGCCGACGATCCCGCGCTGGAGGCGCCGAGCCCGACCTTCACCCTCGTCCAGAGCTACGAGACGCCGCGCGGGCCCGTGCTCCATGCCGATCTCTATCGCGTCCGGTCGCCCGACGAGCTCGACGACATCGGCCTCGTCGAGGATCTCGACCGGCTGATCGTGCTGGTCGAGTGGCCGGACCGGGCCGGCGCCCGTCTGCCGGGGGGGCGAAGGCTCGACATCGTGCTCGACGTCGATCCTGAGAACCCCGAGACCGGCCGCATCGCCGATCTCTCCGGCGGCGTGCTCTGGCGACAGCGCCTGACGATCGCGCTGGCGACGCGGGCGCTGATCGACGAGGCGGGCTGGGACGACGCCCGCCGCGACTACATGCTGGGCGATGCGTCGAGCCGCGCCTATGAGCGGCTGACCCGGCCCGACGGCAGCAGCGCGGTGCTGATGATCTCCCCGCCGCGCCCGGACGGTCCGGCGATCCGCCTCGGCAAGCCCTACAGCGCCATCGCGCATCTGGCCGAAAACGTCGATGCCTTCGTGGCGATGGATCGCGGCCTGCATTCGCTCGGCTATTCCGCCCCCGACATCTATGCGCAGGACCTCTCGACAGGGCTTCTGCTGATCGAGGATCTGGGCCACGAGGGCGTTCTCGACAGCGAGGGCGCGCCGCTTCCCGAGCGCTACGAGGCGGCGGCGCGACTGCTGGCCGACCTGCACCACCACACGCTGCCGACGATCCTTCCGGTCAGCGAAGGGCGCGACCATTTCGTGCCCGACTACGACCGGGCGGCGTTGGCGATCGAGACCGAACTGATCCTCGACTGGTATGCACCCCATATCGCCGGCGTGACACTGCCGGCGGTGACGCAGGCCGAGTTCGCGCGGCTGTGGAACCGGCTCTTCGACGAGATTCTGGAGGCGGCGGGCACCTGGACGCTGCGTGACTTCCACTCGCCCAACCTGATCTGGCTGCCTGCGCGCGACGGCCACGCCAGGCTGGGGCTGATCGACTTCCAGGATGCGGTGATCGGCCATCCGGCCTATGATCTCGCTTCGCTCGGGCAGGATGCGCGTGTCGATGTGCCGGCCGGGCTGGAACTGCGGCTGCTGGCGGCTTACGGGCAGGCGCGCCGGGCGGACGATCCCGGTTTCGACCTTGCGGGCTTTGCCCGCGCCTATGCGATCCTGGGTGCGCAGAGGAATACCAAGATCGCCGGGATCTTCGCGCGCCTCGACAAACGCGACGGCAAGCCGGCCTATCTCAAGCATCTGCCGCGCATAGAAGCCTATCTGCGCCGCAACCTCGAGCACCCGGCGCTCGAAGAGCTCAAGGGCTGGTACCAGGCGCATCTGCCGCGGTTGTTCGAGGGCGGCTGAGTTTCACAGCCACGTTCGTCACACCCTCCGCGTCATCCCGGACAAGCGGCGAAGCCGCGCCGCTCCGGGATCCATCATAAGACGCAACAGTGCCCTATGATGGATCCCGGATCTCCGCTTCGCTGCGTCCGGGATGACGCGGCGTGATGGTGATGGCGCATGATGCTGATACCATGCGCGAACGATCGAAGGAGATTCGCGTGACGCCAGCCCGCCCGACACCGATCCGCCGGGCCATGGTGCTCGCGGCGGGCCTCGGCCAGCGCATGCGGCCGATCACCGACACCCTGCCCAAGCCGCTGGTGGCGATCGGCGGCAAGCCGATGCTCGACCATGCGCTCGACCGTCTCGCCGAGGCCGGCGTGGAGGAGGCTGTGGTCAACGTCCATCACCTCGCCGCGCAGATCGAAGCCCATGTCGCGGGGCGCATCCGCCCCCGCGTGACGATTTCGGACGAGCGCGCAGAGCTTCTGGAAACCGGCGGCGGGGTGAAGAAGGCGCTGCCGCTGCTGGGCGAGGCGCCGTTCTTCCACGTCAATTCGGATTCGCTCTGGAGCGAGACGGGGCACTCCAACATGAGCGCGATGGTGGACGTGTGGGATGGCGCCGCCATGGACATGCTGCTCCTGCTCGCGCGCCGCGACGGCAGCGTCGGCTTCGACGGACGCGGGGATTTCTTCCGAGCGGATGACGGGCTGCTGACGCGGCGCGGCAGCGCGGAGAGCGCACCTTACGTCTATGCCGGCGTCGCCATCATGAAGCCCGACCTGTTTTCGGACACGCCAGAGGGCCCGTTCTCGCTCAACCTGCTGTTCGACCGGGCAATCGCGGCGGGGCGGCTGCATGGCCTCGTGCTCAAGGGCCAGTGGCTGCATGTTGGCACGCCCGAGGCGATCGCGCCGGCCGAGGCTGCCTTCGCCGCAGCAGACGCGGTCCATGCCTGAACTCAACCTCTTCAGCATTCCCAGCGGCGCGCCCTTTCTGGAGGTGCTGGCGCAGGCGATGCTGGAGGGGCGCTTCGGCGCCGTGCATGATCCCGCCGACCCCGCCGCCATGGCGCGGACGACCCTGTTCCTGCCGACGCGACGGGCGGCGCGGGCCTTCGCAGCCTGTCTCTCGGAAAAACTCGACGGGCGGCCTCTGCTGCTGCCGCGAATCATGCCGCTCGGCGATGTCGGCGAGGCCGAGACGGCGCTGATCGGCGCCGGCGGGTTCGCCCAGGCACGGGCTGCACCGATCGACCCGCTGGCGCGGCGGATGATCCTGACCCGGCTGGTCGACGCCTGGGGCCGCAGCGCCAACCGCAGCCATCTCAGGCTCGACCCGGCCGAGCCCTCGCTGGTGCCGGCGACGCTGGCCGAAGCCTATGGTCTGGCCGGCGACCTCGCCGCCCTGCTCGACCAGATGCAGACCGAGGGCATCGCCGTCGAGCGGCTGGCCACGCTGGACGCGGCCCGCTTCGACAGGATCTGGCAGCTCAACGCCAGTTTCCTCGCCATTCTCGGCGGTGCCTGGCCGACGATCCTGATCGAGCGCGGCGCCTGCGATCCCGCCGATTTCCGCAACCGCATGCTCGCCGCCGAACGCGAGCGGCTTCTCGCCGGTGCGGCGACCGGACCGATCATCGCGGCGGGCTCGACCGGCACGGTGCCGGCCACCGCGCGGCTCCTTGCCGCCATCGCGCGGCTGCCGAACGGCTCCGTGGTGCTGCCGGGCCTCGATCTCGACCTGCCGGACGACGCCTGGCAGGCCATCGGCGACGAGCCCGCCCCTTCGCATCCCCAGGCCGCGCTGCACCACCTTCTCGAAACGCTGCAGGCGACACGCGAGGACGTGCGGGGGCTGACCCAGCCCGATGCGCCGCGCACCGCACGCTCCCGGCTGCTGCGCGAGGCGCTGCTGCCGGCCTCGGTGACGGAAAGCTGGGCCGATCTGCGCGAACGCCTGTCGGCGGAGGATGCGGGTCTCGGCTTTCGCGACCTGCGCCTCGTCGAGGCCGCCGACGAGCGGCAGGAGGCGCTGAGCGTCGCCATCGCGCTGCGCGAGACGCTGGAGAAGCCGGGCGCGCAAGCCGCGCTGATCACCCCCGATCGCGGTCTGGCCGAGCGGGTGACGGTGGAGCTCAAGCGCTGGGGCGTCGATGTCGATGATTCCGCGGGGCTGCCGCTCGCGCGCTGGCCGGCCGGTTCGCTGCTGCGGCTGATGCTGGAGGCCGTTCTCGCGCAGATGACGCCGGCTGCGCTCGTACCGCTGCTGGCGCACCCGCTGTGCCGGCTCGGCCTGCCGCGCATCCAGGTCGAGCGTGGCGCCTCGGCGCTGGAGATCGGGCTCTGGCGCGGCGTCGCCGTCGGCAAGGGGCTCGCCGGTCTGCATGAGGGGCTCGGGCAGTGGGCGCAGCTTCGCGGCGAACGCCATGCCCCGGGCCCGCGCCGCCGGCTTGGCGACGCCGACGAGGCGGCGGCGACCGAAATCCTGAATGGTCTCGGCGGCGCGCTGTCGCCTCTGCTGGAGGCATTCTATCTGCAGGAGCCCTCGCTCGCGGCGGTGGCGCAGGCGGCCCGGGCGGCGCTGGTCGCCATCAGTCTCGATGGGGAAGGCCAGGCTTACGCTTTCGCAGGTCGCGACGGGGAGGCGCTGGCCGGGCTGCTCGACGAACTCGATAGCGCCCGCGACGACATGCCGGATGGCGGGCGGCCGGCCGATTTCGTCGCCATCCTCGACGGTCTGCTGGCCGAGCGCGTCGTGCAGCGGACGGGTGGCGGCCATCCGCGCGTCAAGATCTGGGGCCTGCTCGAAGCCCGCCTGCTCCAGGCCGACCATATCGTGTTGGGCGGGCTGAACGAGACCGTCTGGCCTCCCGAGACCAAGACCGATTCCTTCATCAACCGGCCGATGCGGACCGAACTGGGCCTTTCGCCGCCGGAGCGGCGCATCGGCCAGACGGCCCATGATTTCGTGCAGGCGCTGGGCGCCGGGCAGGTCACGCTGACCCGGGCGCGCAAGGCCGGCGAGGCCGAAACGATCGCGTCGCGCTTCTGGCAGCGGCTGAAGGCGGTGACGCCGGAGCCCGACTGGGCGCTGGCGCTGGATCGCGGCCACCGCCTCGTCCGGTTCGCCGCGGCGCTCTCGGCCCCGGCCGAGGTCCGCCCCGTGGCGCGCCCGTCGCCCCGGCCGCCACGGGCGCTGCAACCGCTGTCGCTCAGCGTCACCGATGTCGAAACGCTTTATCGCGATCCCTACCAGATTTACGCCCGCAGGATCCTGAAGCTCGACGCGCTGCCTGTCCTGATCGAGGACCCGACCGCGCAGGATCGCGGCAACCTGCTGCACGACATCGTCGCGGATTTCGCCACGGCCTACCCCGAACAGGTGCCGGCCGACGCGCTCGGGCGGCTGATCGCCATCGGCGAGCGCCGGTTCCAGTCCTTCGCGGATGCGCCGGAGGTGCGGGCCTTCTGGTGGCCGCGCTTCCTGATGACGGCCGGACATTTCATCGATTGGGAGCAGCGCCGTCGCGGCGACCTCGCGCGGATCGGCGTCGAACTCGGCACGGGTGCGGACTTCAGGCTCGCCGACGGCGCGAGCTTCCGGCTCAGCGGCCGGGCCGACCGGATCGAGCTGACGCGCAAGCCCGCTTTGCGCATCATCGATTTCAAGACCGGCGCGCCGCCCAGCAAGGCGCAGGTCGAGAAGGGCTTCGCGCCGCAGCTGACGCTGGAGGCTGAGCTTGCGGCCCGCGCGGGGTTCAAGGGCTTCATCGGCGCCACGCCGGTCGAGGCGCTGCTCTATCTCAAGCTCAACCATGATCCCAAAAGCTGGGCCCGGGACAAGCCGCTCGACTTCGACGGCCAGTCGCTGGCCGACGTCGCCGCCCGCCATCTCGACAACCTGCTCGCGCATCTCGATGCGCTGCGGAGCGGGCGCGAGGCCTTCGTCTCGCGCCGGGCGCCGGACTACATCCGGTTTGCCTCGCCCTACGACCATCTCGCGCGGGTCAAGGAATGGGCCGCCGCCACCGAGAGCGACGAAGGGGGTGAGGCGTGAGGGAAGAGGGCTGGATCGTCCCGCCGCTGACCGACCAGCGCCAGGCGCTGGCTGCCAATCCGCGCCTCAGCGCCTGGGTGTCGGCCAATGCCGGCTCGGGCAAGACGCATGTGCTGGTCAACCGCGTGCTGCGGCTGCTGCTCGACGGCATCGCGCCCGGGCGGCTTTTGTGCATCACCTATACGAAGGCGGCCGCCGCCAATATGGCGAACCGCGTCTTTTCGGCGCTGAGCGCCTGGGCGACGCTGCCCGAGGAGGCGCTGGTCGCGGCGCTGACGAAGCTGACCGGCGAGGCGCCGTCCCCACCCCGGCGCGCCGCCGCGCGGCGGCTGTTCGCCCAGGCGCTGGAAACGCCCGGCGGCCTGCGGATCGAAACCATCCACGCCTTCTGCACGCGCGTGCTGCAATCGGCCCCGTTCGAGGCCAATGTGCCGCCGCGCTTCGAGGTGGCCGACGACATCGCCCAGGCGGAGATGCTGCGCGCGGCGCGGCGCGAATTGCTGACGGCCATCGCGGCCGACCCGCAAGGCGCCGAGGCCGGGGCGCTCGACCTGCTCGCCCGGCAGGCCGCCCAGGACACCTTCGAGGCGATGATCCAGGAGGCGCTGCGCCAGCGCGCCCTGTTCAGCGATGCGGAAGGCCGAGCACGCGACCAGGCCGAGATGCGCGCCGGCATCGCCGCCGTGCTGGGGATCGCGCCGGATCTCTCCGCCGAGGCGGTCAAGGCGGACTTTCGCAACGGATTGACGCAAATCGCGGGGCTGGAAGCGCTGATCGAGGCGCTGGCGGCCGGCAGCCAGACCCGGCAGAACCTCGCCGCCACGTTGCGCGCGCTGCTGGCGGGTGCCGATGACGGCGACCCCGTCGCCGCCTGCCGGCGCGGCTTCATCACCGAAGCCGGCACGATCGCCATCAATGTCAGCGGCAAGGGCAAATCCGCCTTCGAAGGCGCGCTGCTCGCCACGCTCGAAGAGCTCGCCACCGGCCTGCTGGCTGCTGCCGATACGCTCAACGCCATCGCCATCCGCGACCGCAGCCATGCGCTGGCGCTGCTGGTGACGCGGATGCTCGCCTCCTACCAGCGCCAGAAGAGCGAGCGCTCGCTGCTCGACTATGACGACCTGATCGCCCGGACGCGCTCGCTCTTGACCCGGGTCGAGGCGGCCTGGGTGCTCTACAAGCTCGATGCCGGTATCGACCACATCCTGCTCGACGAGGCGCAGGACACCAGCGACGCGCAATGGGCGATCCTGCGCCAACTCGCCGAGGAGTTCAGCAGCGGGGTCGAAGCCGCCAGGGCGGACAACCCGCGCCCGCGCACGGTCTTCGTCGTCGGGGACGAGAAGCAGTCGATCTACGGATTCCAGGGCGCGGCGCCCGCCGCCTTCAACGCGCAGCGCCGCCAGCTCGGCCAGCGCATCGCGGCCGCCGACCAGCGCTTCGAGCCGATCAGCCTCAACACCTCGTTCCGCTCGGCGCCCGACATCATGCAGGCCGTGGATGCCGTCTTCGCGGTCCCCGAGCATGCGCGCGGGCTGGTCTTCGACGGATCGGAACGGCCCGAGACGCATGACACCGTCCGGCGGGGCGCGGCCGGCTGCGTCGATCTCTGGCCGCTCTGCGCCAACGACACCGCCGAGCCGCCCGATGCCTGGACCACCCCGGTCGATGCGCCCGAGCGCCGCAGCGGCACGGCCAAGCTCGCCCAGCGGATCGCGACGACGCTGGCCGGCTGGACGCGCCGCCGCGTCGACGACCTCGGCCAGCCGTTCTCGCCCGGCGACGTGATGATCCTGCTGCGCCAGCGCGGGGCGCTGTTTGAAGCCATCGTCAAGGCGCTCAAGGATGCCGGCGTGCCGGTGACCGGGCGCGACCGGCTGACGCTGGCGGAGCACCCGGCGGTCGAGGACCTGCTGGTGCTCGGGCGGACGCTGCTGCTGCCCGAGGACGACCTGACGCTGGCGACCGCGCTGAAGACGCCGTTGATCGGACTCGACGACGACGATCTGATGCAGCTCGCGCCGGGGCGCAGCGGCTCGCTGCGGGCGGCGCTGCGGCAGGCGGCGGTGACGCAGCCGCGCTATGCGGCGGTGGAGCGGCAGCTGACGGAGCTCGCCGTCGAGGCCGGGCGCTGCGGGCCGTTCCGCTTCTTCGCCGGGCTGCTGGGTCCCCGCGGCGGGCGCAATCTCGCGCTGGCGCGGCTGGGCGCCGAATCGGGCGACGCGCTCGACGCCTTTCTCTCGGCCGCGCTCGACCATGAACGCCGCTACGGCCCCTCGCTCGCCGGGTTCCTGCAGCAGGTCAGCGACGCCGCGACCGATGTGAAGCGCGACCTGTCCTCGAGCACCAGCGAGGTGCGGGTCATGACCGTTCACGGCGCCAAGGGGCTGGAGGCGAAGATCGTCATCCTCGCCGATCTGGCGCCGGCGCCCGGCGCCAAGCGGTTGCCGAAGATCCTGGCCATGGAGCCCCTCCGCCGGCAGACCGTGCCGATCTGGCCGCCCGCCGGCGCCGATGATTCGACCGCCACGGCGGTCGCCAAGGCGCGCGTCATCGACCAGATGGTCGAGGAGCATCACAGGCTGCTCTATGTCGCGATGACGCGCGCGGAGAACCGGCTGATCGTCTGCGGCGCGCAGGCCAAGGGCGAGGCGGTGCAGGGAAGCTGGTATGCGATGATCGCGTCCGGCCTGGCGGCGTCCGACACCGGCCTGCGGGAGATTGCCGACGGCGACGACACGATCCTACGCTTCATGACATCCGCGCCGCGCCCGCAGTTGGTCGAGGACAGCCGATTCGCGCCTCCAACCGAAGCGGAACAACCGGCCTGGCTGCGGGCGCCGCCGCCCCGCGAGGCCGAGCCCGCCCCGCCGCTGAAGCCATCGAGCGCATTGTCGGCTGCCGACGCTCCGGACCGCCCGTCCGATGGCCCCTTCCTCGCCGAGGCGGCCGCCGCCGGGCGCTTCGCCCATCTTTTGCTGCAGATGCTGCCCGACATCGCGCCGGACGAGCGAGCGCCGGTGGCGCGGGCGCTGGGCCTCGCGCGGGCAGGCGCGCTCCCGCCACCGCGGCGCGAGACGATCATCGCCGATACGCTGGCGCTGCTGGCCGATCCGACGCTCACAGGACTGTTTGGAGCGGGATCGCTGGCGGAGGTGCCGATCGCCGGCGCGGTGTCGCTCGGCGGCGGCGAGAGGCGCCCCGTCTCGGGCCAGATCGACCGGCTGGCGGTGTCGGCCGATGAGGTCGTGATCGCCGATTTCAAGACGACGACCCGCCCGCCGCGCGACGAGGCGGCGATTCCCGAGGCCACGCTGGCGCAGCTTTCGGTCTATCGCGCCCTGATCGGACAGATCTATCCGGGCCGGCGCGTGCGGGCGCTGCTGGTGTATACGGCAACGCTGACCCGACTGGAGCCTGAGCCCGCGCGGCTCGACGCGCTGCTGGAACGGCTCGGCGCGACATCGCTGGACGAGGCCTCATGAGACTGTTTCCACGCTCGCTGCTCGTGCGCCCGCGCCTGCTGATCGCGCTTGCGGCCATGGTGACGCTGGCCCTGCTTCTGCCGGGCGGCTGGAGCTGGACGACCCGGCTTCTCGTTGCCTGGGACGCCGGCGCGGTGCTCTACCTCGCGCTGCTCTCGGCCGCGATGCTGACCGAGACCGTTGCGCAGATCCGGGCCCGTGCGGAGCGGCAGGACGAGGGCGCGGGTGCCATCCTGATGATCGCCTGCCTCGCCGCCACGGCGAGCATCGCCGCCATCGGGCTGCAGCTTGCGGGTCTGGGAGGCCTTCCACCCGCCGAGCGCGGTCTGCACCTGGCGCTGGGCGGCTTCACGATCCTGTGCTCCTGGACGGTGCTGCACGCCTTCTTCACGCTGCACTATGCGGGCGCCTATTACGCCGTCGGCGCCGCGGAGCCCTGCCTCGACTTTCCCGGCAAGGCCGACCCGGACTATGTCGATTTCATGTATTTCGCCTACACGATCGGCTGCACCTCGCAGACCTCCGACGTCGCCGTGACCACCCGCGGGGCGCGGGGCATCGTGCTGGTCCACTCCATCCTGGCCTTCGTCTTCAACACCAGCATCCTCGCGCTCGGCATCAATGTCGGCGCCAGCCTGGTCTCGGGCGGGTCGTGAGGCGCTCATGTGCCGGGGACAGGGCCGACCTTGCGCCGGACGCGCCTTGACCCCGGCCCGGTGCATTCATAGCTTGCCGGCTGAAGGCGGGCTCTCCGCCACATCATGTTTTTGAAAGGCTGAACGCCATGGCGACGAGCAAAGTGACCGATGCGAGCTTCGAGGCCGACGTCCTCAACTCCGCAGAACCGGTCGTGGTCGATTTCTGGGCCGAGTGGTGCGGCCCCTGCCGCATGATCGGACCGGCGCTCGAAGAAATCGCCGGCGAGATGAACGGCAAGGTCAAGATCGTGAAGATGAATGTCGACGAGAACCAGGCGATCCCCGCCCAGTTCGGCATCCGCTCGATCCCGACCCTGATGCTGTTCAAGGACGGCAAGCTGGCCTCGCAGAAGGTCGGCGCCGCGCCCAAGAGCGACCTGTCGCGCTGGATCGCCGGCGCCGTCTGAGATCGACGACAGCCGGAAGACAAAAGGCCCGCCATCCTTTGGGGATGGCGGGCCTTTTTCATACGGGACGCCGAGGGTCAGACGCGGCGACGCAGACCGTCGACGCTGAAGGCGCCGGGGCCGGATGCAAAGATGTAGAGGAAGATGAAGCAGAACAGCATGGCCGCTTCACCGCCGTTCAGCAGCGGGTAGAACCCTTTCGAGCCATGCGCCATCCAGTAGGCGACAGCCATCAGGCCGGAGAGGATGAAGGCGGCCGGCCGGGTCATGAAACCGACGAGCACGAGGGCGCCGCCGACGATCTCCAGAACGCCCGCGGTCCAGGGCAGGGAAAAGGCGCCGGGCATGCCCCAGGACGGCGGGGCGGGGAAGCCGAAGATCTTCTGCGTGCCATGCGAAATGAAGCTCAGCGCCGTGAAGATCCGCAGGAGCGCCAGGAAGTAGGGGTCGAAGCGCTTGATGGAATCGAGGGAGGGCATGGGGGTTCTCTTTCAGTGCGGATCGCTGGCCGGACGTCATCGTCTGCCGCGTGGTCGGGTTGTCCCGGCGTTTCCATTCCCGCTGATGTTTCAAGCCTGATGGCGGATTGTCGCAGGCTCCGCAAGGCGGCCGGCGGGCCAAGGCAGGCTTGCAGCCTTGCAACATCTTCACGTTCCCGCGAAGCCGCAGCCCCGTCGGAGCCCGCCCAAGCTTAACCACCCCTTAAAAGCGCCATGTTTAACTCCTGTGTGGACCCTTGGCTGGCTGGAGACCGACAGCGGCCATCGGCGTGACGGGGCAGGATGAACGACCGGACGAAAAGGGCCGAGCGGCGCGAGCCCTCCTTCGAACGTGGACGGGGCGAAAGCCGCGACGATTTCGACATGCGCCTTTCAGACGATGACCGTCCCGCCCGCGGGCACCGCGCCCCGCCGCGCCAGGAACCGCGCAACGCCCCGCCCCGGCGCGACAAGCGCAGCGGTGGTGGCGGTGGTGGACGTCGGCGCGGCCGCCGCGGCCGCTCCTTCCTCGGCGGGCTGTTCTACTGGACGATGGTGCTCGGCCTCTGGTGCGCGATCGGGCTCGGCGGGCTCGTCGCCTATCACGCCGCCCAATTGCCGCCGATCAACCAACTCACCGTGCCGAAACGTCCGCCCAACATCGCGATCCTGGCGGCCGACGGCTCGCTTCTGGCCAATCGCGGCGAGACCGGCGGGCGCACCATCACCATCGGCGAGGTGCCGCCCTATCTGCCCAAGGCGTTCGTCGCCATCGAGGACCGGCGCTTCTACGACCATTTCGGCATCGACCCGGTGGGCCTGGCGCGCGCCATGGTCAACAACCTGCGCCGGACCGGCGGCGTCCAGGGCGGCTCGACCCTGACACAGCAGCTCGCCAAGAACCTGTTCCTGACGCAGGAGCGCACCGCCGCTCGCAAGATCCAGGAGGCGATCCTGGCGCTCTGGCTGGAGCGGACCTACTCCAAGGACCAGATCCTCGAGCTTTATCTCAACCGCGTCTATTTCGGTTCGGGCGCCTATGGCGTTGAGGCGGCGGCGCAGCGCTACTTCAACAAGTCGGCACGCTCGGTGACGATCGCGGAAGCCGCGATGCTGGCGGGCCTCGTGCAGGCACCCTCGCGTCTTGCGCCCAACCGCAACCCGGAAGCCGCCGAGAAGCGCGCCCAGCTCGTGATCACCGCGATGGCCGATCAGGGGCTGATCTCACAGGCCTCGGCCAAGACGGCGCTGGTCGCGCCGGCTGAAGCGTCCGAGCGGATCGGCGCCGGCTCGGTCAACTACGCCGCCGACTATGTCATGGACGTGCTGGACGACTTCATCGGCGCGGTGGAAGGCGACGTCACCGTGCTGACCACGATCGACACCAAGCTGCAGGCTTCCGCCGAGACGGTCCTGGTCGAGGCGCTGGCGGCGCAGGGCGCCAAGCAAGGCGTCGGCCAGGGCGCGGTGGTCTCGATGGCGCCAGACGGCGGCATTCGGGCGCTTATCGGGGGGCGGGACTACACCCGAAGCCAGTTCAACCGCGCAACCGCCGCCAAGCGCCAGCCAGGCTCGGCCTTCAAGCCCTTCGTCTACCTGACCGCGCTCGAAAAGGGCCTGACGCCCGACACGATCCGCGACGACAGCCCGGTCTCGTTCAAGGGCTGGGAGCCGGAGAACTATTCGCGCAATTATCGTGGCCCGGTGACGCTCCAGACCGCGCTGGCGCATTCGCTGAACACGATCGCGGCGCGGCTGATCAACGAGGTGACGCCGCGGGAGGTGATCCGGACGGCCCAGCGCCTCGGCATCAACTCGGCGCTGCAGCCCAATCTCTCGCTGGCGCTGGGCACGTCGGAGATCACCCCGGTCGAGTTGACCGCCGCCTACACCACCTTCGCCAATGGCGGCCAGGGCGTGCTGCCCTATGTCATCCGCGAGGTGAAGTCGCTATCGGGCAAGTCGATCTATGCGCGAAAGGCTTCCGGCTTCGGCACCGTGATTCAGCCCCAGACGCTGTCGATGATGAACAGCATGCTGCATGAGGTGATGGTCAGCGGCACCGGCAGCAAGGTCAACATTCCCGGCTGGGAGGTCGGCGGAAAATCAGGAACGACCCAGGATTTCCGCGACGCCTGGTTCGTCGGCTTCACGGCCCGGCTGGTGACCGCGGTCTGGCTCGGCAACGACGACAACAGCGCGATGAAGCGTGTCGCCGGCAGTGGATTGCCGGCCGACATCTGGGGCAAATACATGAAAGCCGCCCATGTCGGCATGCAGCCCGCGCCCCTGCCCGGCGGACTCTGGCGCGGCACGCCGAAGTCGATCTTCGACGGCGGCGCCCCGGTCGCGGGCGGCAGGCCGCCCGGCAACACGCAGACCGCCGACAGCGACCGGGCCTGGACTCCGCCGCCACCGCAGGAAAAGAACTTCCTGGAGCGGCTGTTCGGCGGGTAGAGCCGGCCACGGATCGGCCGGATCTGCTGCGACGGCGAACCACGCCTGCGGATTCCCGTTTGCGCATAATCACGATGTGAATATGCTCTGCCGTCATGAACCTTCATGACATTCACGCCTTCGTCGCCGTCGCCGACACCGGCTCCGTGAACCGGGCGGCCGCGCAGCTCAACCTGACCCAACCGGCAACCACGCGGCGGATCCAGAGCTTCGAGGCCGCGATGGGCGATTCGCCCCTGTTCGACCGCTCGGTGAAGCCGGCCGTCCTGACGGCGCTCGGCAGCCATGTGCTGGAACATTGCAGGCGCGTTCTGGCGGCCGTCGCGGAACTCGACGCCTGCGCAACCAGCGCCGCCGATCCGGCCGGAGACCTCCGAGCGGGTGTCGCTCATGGCCTGGGCGAGATGGTGCTGACGACGCCGCTCGATGCCCTGCGTCGAACCTTCCCGCGGATTCGGCTCAAGGTCAGCTCCAACTGGAGCACCAACCTGATCGACGAGATCCGCAGCGGGGCGCTCGATTGCGCTGTCGGACTCCTGACCGACGCCCACACGGTCCCCCCGGGGCTGGTCCGTATTCCGCTCGGCGCCGAACAGGTCGTGATCGTTTCCGCCGTCAAGGCACCGGCCCGGCGCAACGGCACATCCTGGCGGCTGCGCGAACTGGCCGGCGAAGACTGGTTCCTGAACCCGCCGGGCTGCGGATGCCGCGCCACGCTGGTGAAGGCCTTCGATCGACAGCAGCTTCCGATCCGGATTGGGGCGGAGGTTTTTGGCGAAGACCTGCAGCTCTCACTCCTGACCCATGGCAGAGGCCTCGGCCTCGTCCCGCGGCGTCAGTTCGAGAACAGCCCGCACCGCCACGACCTGCAGATCCTCGACGTGCTGGACTTCGCCCTGCCCGCGACGGTGACACTGATCCGGAATGCCGCGCCCGGGCGCTTCGACCCGGTCATCGCATTGCTGGCCAGCGACCTGAAGACCAAGCTCGAGGGGCAACCAATCTTAGCATAATCATTATAGGTACTATGCATTTGATTCATATCGACATCGAAGGCAGTTTGGCCTGACGGATCGCCGCGAGCAGCACGCTCGCGGCGATCCGCAATATCAGCCCGTCCTGCAGAGGTGTCTTCCCGATGATCGTCACGGTTTTCCGTTCCAGGCTCCATCCGGGCGCCCAGGACGAGTACGGCCCCATGGCCAGGCGCATGAGCGAGCTGGCGCGCGCCATTCCCGGCTATGTTTCGCACAAGGGCTTCGTTGCGGAAGACGGCGAGCGCGTGACGATCGTGGAATTCGCCTCCGAGGAGGCGCTGCACGAATGGCGCATGCACCCCGAACATGCCCAGGCGAAGCGGCGCGGCATCGACAGCTTCTTCAGCGAATACAGGGTCCAGATCTGCAGCGTCCTGCGCGATCGCATCTGGCCCGCCAAGACCGCGCGGGCCGAGTGACGGCGGCATGCGCCTCCGGAGACCGAAAGCCCCGGGATGGCCGCGCTGCCGATCAGGCCGGCGCCGGCGATCGCCCGCTCGTCACCCCGGAGCTGATCGCCCATCATCGTCGCTGCAGCCACGCCATGCGGCAGGCCGCGATCGACGCGGCCTTGAGGCGCATTGCCCGCGGTTTTGCGCGGCTGTGGACACGAGGCTGACCCCTCGCGCCCAGCCCGTCAGGCCTTCGCCGCCCGCACGGCGGCGCTGGCCTTGAACAGCACCAGAGCGGCCACGCCGATCGCCGACATCACCAGCGGCAGCGGCAGCGCGCCGCTCTTCAGCGCATGGCCGACGAGAAGCCCGACACAGGCCGAGAACAGCATCTGGCAGAGCCCGGTGAAGGACGAGGCCGCGCCGGCGCGATCCGGGAAGGGCATCATCGCGGAAGCCTGCGCCTGCGGCATGGTGAGCCCGACGCCGCAGGCATAGAGCGCCATCGGCACGATCACGCCGAAGGGGCCGGCGAGGCCGGTCAGCACGCAGACCAGCATCACAAGCCCGCCGCCGGCGAGGCACATCACGCCGAGCGCGATGACGCCGTCCATGCCGCGCGCGCCGACGAGGCGCTGGGCGAGGATGGTGCCGAGGATGAAACCCAGCACGCCGAAGCTGAAGGAGAGGCCGTACTGCACCGGCGTCAGTCCGTGGATGCCGATCAGCACGAAGGACGAGCCGGAGATGAAGGCGAACAGCCCGCCATAGGCCAGAGCCGTAAGCCCGACATAGACGCGAAAGGCGCGGTTTTCGAGCAGCGTGCCGAAGCCGCGGATGATGGACATCAGTGAGAGGGGCTCGCGCGAGCGCGTGCGGATCGTCTCGGGCAGGAGGAGGACCACCACCGCCACGAGCGCCGCAGCAAAGGCCAGCGACGCCACGAAGGTCGAGCGCCAGCCGAAGGCCTGCTGGAGCACCCCGCCGAGCACCGGCGCAATCGCCGGCACCACACCCATGATCATGCCCATGCGCGCGAGTTCGCGGCCGGCGCGCGGCCCCTCATAGAGATCGCGCACCATGGCGCGGCCGAGCACGATCGGTCCGGAGGCCCCCAGCGCCTGCACCGCGCGCGCCGCCGTCAGCGCGCCGATCGAGGGCGCGAAGGCGCAGGCCAGCGTCGCCACGATGAAGATGCCGAGCCCGACCAGCAGCACCGGCCTGCGGCCGAGCCGGTCGGAGAGCGGCCCCCACAGGATCTGCCCGCCGGCGAAGCCGAAGAGAAAGGCCGACAGCGTCGCCTGCGCGCCGGCGACATCGGTCTCCATCACCCGCACGATATCGGGCAAAGAGGGCAGGTAGAAATCGGTCGAGAGGGGGCCGAGCGCCGTCAGCATGGCGAGAACGGCGGTCATTGCCAGCGTGTCGGGGCGGAGTTTCATGCGGTCGCCAAGCTTTCCCGAGCGTCGTTGGCCCAGCGGCAGGCCGGCGCCGGTCCGCACCTGCTAGCGCGGCGCGGGCTCGATTGACAAGCCGCGGGCCCGTAACCTAACTGACCTTGCCCGACCGCGACGCCTTCTCGAGAGACGATGAGGCTTCCATGCAGATGACGTTGAAAAGAACGGTCCTGTCTCAGGCGAGTACCGTTGGCAAACTGAGTATCAACGGACATTTTTTCTGCTACACGATCGAAGATCGGGTCACACTGCGGAAAATCGATGCCAACTCCGCCATCCCAGCAGGGGCCTATGACGTCATCATCAATGATTCACCACGCTTCAAGCGCAAGATGCCGCGCTTGCTCGATGTTCCGGACTTTACCGGCATTCTGATCCACTGGGGCAACAAGGCCGGCGACACCGAAGGGTGCATTCTCGTCGGCAGCACCGTGTCGAAGAATTTCATCGGCAACAGCCGGGCAACCTTCAACAAGATCTACAGGCGGATCGACGACGCTCTCGGCAAGGGGCCGGTGACGATCACCATCGCGTAGGTTCGCTACCCGAACGCATGCAGCCCGGCTCCGTTGCGCTTGAGCCAGGCCTCGGCCTCCTCCGTGCGCGGGCAGAGCCTGTGCGTCAGCGCCCAGAAGCGGTACGAGTGGTTCATCTCCTTGAGATGGGCGACCTCGTGGGCCGCCAGATAGTCCAGCACCAGAGGCGGGGCTAGGATCAGCCGCCAGGAGAAGTTCAGATGCCCCTGCGAGGAGCAGGAGCCCCAGCGGCTGGTGGTGTCGCGGATCGTGATCCTGCGCGCGGGGATGCCGAGCGCGGCCGTGTGGCGGGCCACCGCCGCCTCCAGATCGTCCAGCGCGGCACGCCGCAGGAAATCCTTGATCCGCCGCGGGACATGGGCGCCCTCGCCCGCGACGGCGAGGATGGGGGCGCCATCGGGATCGACGGTCGCGCGGGTGACACCCCGCGCCTTCGACCAGTGCACGATGCGGTGGGGCGTGCCGCGAAACGGAACGGTCTGGCCGGGCTCGAAGGGGACGCCCTGCGGGCGCTTGGCCACGCGCGCCGCGATCCAGCCGCCATGGTTCTCGGCGAAGAGCCTGCCCGTCGCGAAATCGGCGCGCTCCGGCAGGGTCAGGGTGATTTCGCCCGTGGCCTGCGAGACGCGCAGCGTCATTCGGCGCGCGGTCGCGCGCCGCTTCACCAGGACGGGGAAGAGCTGGCCGCCATGGGGAACCTCGATCCGCTCGGGATCGGGCTTGCGCTTGAACAGGGAGAGCCGCATCGGCCACGATTGTGCGGGATTCGCGCGCTTTGGGGAAGGGTCGTCAGCGCCGCGATGGCGCGTCGTCAGCCCATCCGTGTCAGCAGCGTCGCCTCGTCCAGCCCCGCCAGCGCGTCGATCAGATGCATGGCGAAGCTGCCGGGACCGTTGCAGCGCCCGGCCGCGATCTCCCCGGCGACGCCATAGGCGGTCAGCGCGGCGGCAGCGGCCAGCGCGCTATCGTCCTCGACGGCGCAGCAGGCCGCGACCAGCGCGCTGGCGGCACAGCCGAGCCCCGTCACCTTCGCCATCAGCGCGTGGCCGTGAGCGATCTCGAACCGGCGCGCGCGCCCTTCGATCCGGTCGATCGCGCCCGTGGTCACGCGGATGGGATCAGCGGCCACATCGAGCAGCGGCGCCAGCGCCTGCATCTCGGCGGCATTGCCACGCACGACGACACCGGGCAGGCCAAGCGCCGCCTCCGCCAGCCGCATCCGCAACGGCGATAGCTCGACGAAGACGGGGTCGAGCACCAGCGGCTTGCCGGATGCCCCCGCCACGTCGAGGAGTTTCGGGATGGCGCGCTCGCCGTCGGGACTGATCGTGCCGAGATTGATCAGGATCGCGCCGGCGCCCGCGGCCACGGCTGCGACCTCGTCGGGATGAACCGCCATCGAGGGGATGGCCCCGAAGGCGAGCAGCATGTTGGCGGTGACGTTCTGCGCCACCGTATTGGTCAGGCAGTGGACACGCGGGCGGGCTTGCGCCACCCGCGTGAGGATCGACGCCACCGTGGCGGCGTCGAGATGGTGATGTCGCGCGCTCATTCGGCAGCAGGTAGATAGAGGCTGCCGCCCTTGTCGAGAAATTCCTTCGACTTGGCCGCCATGCCCTCCAGGGCAGCGCGCTCGTTGTCACCCATCGCCAGAACCTCGGCGCGCAGATCCTGCGTGATCTTCATCGAGCAGAATTTCGGCCCGCACATCGAGCAGAAATGCGCGACCTTGTGGGCGTCCTTAGGCAACGTCTCGTCGTGATAGGCGCGGGCCGTGTCGGGATCGAGTCCCAGATTGAACTGGTCCTCCCAGCGGAAGTCGAAGCGGGCCCGCGACAGCGCATCGTCGCGGAGCCTGGCCGCGGGATGGCCCTTGGCGAGATCGGCGGCGTGCGCCGCGATCTTGTAGGTGATGACGCCGGTCTTGACGTCGTCGCGGTCGGGCAGGCCGAGATGCTCCTTGGGCGTGACGTAGCAGAGCATGGCACAGCCATACCAACCGATCATCGCCGCCCCGATGCCGGAGGTGATGTGGTCGTAGCCCGGCGCGATGTCGGTCGTCAGCGGGCCCAGCGTGTAGAAGGGCGCCTCGCCGCATTCGCGCAGCTGCTTGTCCATATTCTCCCTGATCTTGTGCATCGGCACATGGCCGGGGCCCTCGATCATCACCTGGCAGCCCTTGTCCCAGGCGATCTTGGTCAGCTCGCCCAGCGTCTCCAATTCGGCGAACTGGGCGCGGTCATTGGCATCGGCGATCGAGCCCGGGCGCAAGCCATCGCCGAGCGAGAACGAGACGTCATAGGCGCGCATGATCTCGCAGATCTCGTCGAAACGCTCGTAGAGGAAGCTCTCGCGATGATGCGCCAGGCACCAGCGCGCCATGATCGAGCCGCCGCGCGAGACGATGCCCGTGACGCGGCTGGCCGTCAGCGGGACGTAGGGCAGGCGCACGCCGGCATGGATGGTGAAGTAGTCGACGCCCTGCTCTGCCTGCTCGATCAGCGTGTCCTTGAACACCTCCCAGTCGAGCTTGACCGGATCGCCACCGACCTTCTCCAGCGCCTGATAGATCGGCACCGTGCCGATCGGGACCGGCGCGTTGCGCAGAATCCAGGAGCGGATGTTGTGGATGTTGCGGCCGGTCGAGAGGTCCATGACCGTGTCGGCGCCCCACCTAATCGCCCAGACCAGCTTCTCGACCTCCTCCGCGGCGCCAGATGTGACGGCCGAGTTGCCGATATTGGCGTTGATCTTGACCAGGAAGTTGCGGCCGATCGCCATCGGCTCAAGCTCGGGATGGTTGATGTTGGCGGGGATGATGGCGCGCCCGCGCGCGATTTCCTCGCGAACGAATTCGGGCGTGACGAAGTCCGGCACGCTGGCGCCAAAACTCTCACCATCGGCATGGCGCTCGCGTGCACCTTCCAGCATCGCGGCGCGGCCGAGATTCTCGCGATGGGCGACGTAGATCATCTCGGGGGTGACGATGCCGGCGCGGGCGAACTCATATTGCGTCGTCATCTGGCCGGGCTTCGCCTGCAGGATCGGACGCTGCGCCGGACAGGCCGGCACCATCTGCTGCGGCGAGATGCGGCCGTTGTCGGCGGCGGTCACCGCCCGGCCCTGTACGGTTTCGAAGCTGCGCGCCTCTAGCCAGGCGCGCCTGACCTGCGGCAGGCCGGCGTTGAGATCGATCGCCATGTCGGTCTCGGTGTAGGGCCCCGACGGGTCGTAAATGCGGACGGCGGGCTCGGCATCGGTGCTCAGCGACACTTCGCGAAAGGGCACCCTGATCGACGCATCCTGCGGCGCGGGAACATAGATCTTGCGCGAACCGATGATCGGCCCGGTGGTAACGCCGGTCGGCGCGCCGAAAGGATGGGCTTTGGTGGCTGTCTTGGGGGTGTTCATCGGGATCTCCGCCCTTGAGGTCAGGAGATCCGGCGTCGAAGCGGTTCAAGCGCTGTGATGCGGTCGCAATGCGGGCTTGCGCCGCGTTCCAGTCCCTCCGCCGGTATGACCCGGATCAGGTTCGATGGGTTCGGCGAAAGAAAGCCGTCTCAGCCCTTGCGGGCACCCCTCGGAACAAAGCGGAGGTTAGGCGGGTGGCGGGCGATGCGCAACCGCCTCAGGCGGTGATGTCGACCGTCTGGCCCTGGCCGGCGGGAAGCGTCGCCTGCATCTGCTCGGCGCTCTGCTGGAGCAGGGCGACGACGGCCTGATCGGCGCTGGCCTGCTGGCGCAGCATTTCGGTCTGCAGCACCTGCTGGGTCGCACTCGCCTGGCTAACGGCGAAGCTCTGGGCGATGGCGACGGAATCACTCATGGGGCATCTCCTGCGGCACAGCGTAAGGCGCGACGCTTTCGCCTTCGTGAATCAAGATGCGACAATCGTCCCTCGATCTCCAAAAGCGAAGGCCGCCTTGCGACGGCCTTCTAAACGTCATGTCCTTCGCCGTGATCAGCCGCCCTGCCCCGCCAGAAGCGGCGTGATCCGCCGCAGCGTGACGCGGCGGTTCAGGCGCTCGGCCTCCTGCGTGGCGACCTTGAGATACTGCTCGCCATAGCCCTGCGTCGTCAGGTTCTCCGGCGGCACGCCGAAATCCCTGGTCAGGATCTCGGCCACGGACTGCGCCCGCCGGTCCGACAGCGAGAGGTTGTCGATCTCGGGACCGACCGCATCGGTGTGCCCCTCGACAAGGAAGACCTCGTTGGGCGAGGCCTTCAACGCGCGCGCGATCGAGTCGGCGATGACCGAAAGACGCTGCACCTGACCGGGCGCGATATCCCAGGAGGCGCTCGCGAAGGTCACCGTGTCGATATCGACGCTGCGCATCTGCGCCCGCAGATCGGGCGAGTAGCGGACTTCGTCGAGCGTGTAGCGGCGCGGGATCGGGCCGAGCGGCGGCGCGACGATGGTGTCGTAGATCAGGTTTTCATCGGCCTGATCCGCATCGACGATGTAGCGCTCGCGCGGGATGCGCAGAGCAGGCCGCTCCAGCACGACGATCTCGTCGGAGAAGCGGTCGCGCGGCCGGTCGCGGCGGGTGTTGTCGATGATGACGACCTCGCGCCCGTCGCGGTCGAGCCGGGTGCGCCGGATCAGGCGACCGTCCTCGTCGGTGATGGTGACGATGCGGGTGCCATCGGCGCGCTCGAAGACGGTCCGGTTCTCGTCGCCGCGGCGCTCGGTGCGCGCATCGAGGCCGAGATCGCGGAAGCGCTGCGTCTCGTCGCGCCGGATGATGGTGCGATCGTCGTCGCGGATGATGGTGCGGCCGGGTTCGCGGATGATGGTGACATCGCCTTCGCGACGCTCCTCGCGGCGGCCGCGCACATCCTCCAGTCGCTCGGCGCCCTGCGTCGCCATGATGCCGCCGATGACGCCGGCTCCCAGCCCGATCGCGGCCGCGCCGCCGAGCCCGATGCCGCCACGACGGCCCTGACGGGGATCGCCCGCCGGAGCCTGGCCGGGCGCAGGCACCTGGCCCGGAACCACGGCCGCGCCGGGCGCCGCAGCCGCCGCACCGGGTGCGGGAGATTGACCCGGAACGGCCGGCGGCGCGGCCGGGGGCTGGTCTGGACGCGGCCGGCCGTCACGCGGCACTGGGGCGCCGCCCGGCGTCCTGACCACGGGCGGGGCGCCCGGCGCGGCCTGGGGCGGCGGTGTCGGCACGGTCGAGGGCGTGGCGGGCGCGACCGGGGGAGCCGCCTGCGAGGGGGCCACGGGTGCTGCGGGCACAGGCGCGGGTGCGCGCTGGGTCGGCGCCGCCGCGGGAGGAACCGGTCTCGCCGGATCGGCGCCCGGCGGGCGCGGCGGCGTCGGGCGGACAGCCGGTTCGCCGGTCACGGGCGGCACGGGGACGGGCCGCGCGGCAGGCTGGCCCGGCGCCGGATTGACTGGGGCGGTGATCGGCGGCGCCGCGCGCGGCATCGGCGGGTCGCGCCGGGTTTCGGGCGCGGCCGGCGCCGGAGCGGCGGCGGGCGGCGTCGGGCGGACGGCTGGTTCGCCGGTCGCGGGCGGCACGGGCACAGGGCGCGCGGTTGGCTGGCCCGGGGCCGGATTGGCCGGGGCGGTGATCGGTGGCGCCGGGCGCGGCATCGGCGGGTCGCGCCTCGGCTCGGGGGCGGGGCAGCCCGCCGCGCGGCCCCGCGGCGCGGCGGCGGCGGGGGCGGCG
>NNBT01000007.1_pt1 | contig 56692 bp, 41 predicted proteins | sample 1173831 | NCBI WGS metagenome assembly NNBT01 (sample SAMN07173936, study PRJNA388173) | plant metagenome | isolation source: symbiotic tissue sample KVJ10 | place: Norway: Troms, Kvaloya island | reverse complement strand
ATATAAATACGTTGATGATTCAGGAGGTTTTGTCCCAACCCCAATGGATGAAGTTGATGAAGTTGGAAGATTTGCGGGCGCTTTCGCCTTTAATTTGGGGTCACGTTAATCCCTACGGTACTTTCCGTTTGGATCTTAATGTCAGGCTGCCAATTGAGACGGGGTAAATGTGTCTAAAAATACGCTTTGTTCGTATTTCTCTTAACCTTATAGCCTGAAAGTCATTCACCGCAATACTTTCAGGCTATCTTGCCCCTGGTGACAGCTTCGCTATATCTACGCCAATTAATATAAGTGAAAAATTCGGTAGCTGGATTGTACTAAATAGACAAGGAAAGCAAGTATTATGCCAGTGTGATTGTGGAACCCAAAAACTTGTCTACAGTCACACCCTCACCAATGGTCGTTCAACTAATTGCGGTTGTAAAAAAAGAAAAGAATCCATCCCAGTTGGGGCAAACTTCGGAAGACTAAAAGTTATATCAGATGTAGAAGTTAAGGGGAAAAGGGGTGAACTACTACTCCTTACCTTATGCAGCTGTGGAACCCAAAAGTATATCAGTAAAAATAGCCTAAAAAGAGGGCTTACACAAAGCTGCGGATGCTTGCAGCGCGAAACCCTCAAGAGCGATAAAACTGTCCACGGACACTGCAAAAGCCACGAGTATAACTCCTGGTTACACATCAAGCGCATCTGCTATAACAAGAACCACCATCAATACAAGTATCATGGCGGATGCGGAATTGAAGTCGATGCATCCTGGCGCGATAACTTTACCCAGTTCTTAAAAGATATGGGAGTAGCACCCGAAGGAACAGTCATAGCACGTATTGATCTAGAGAGTGACTTTGCTCCCGGAAATTGTCAATGGATACCTAGAAAAGAGCATTACCGTCAAATACATTTCTTAAGAAGAAAAGAATTCTTCATTTCTCAAACTTTACCCAAACCAGTTGTTACAAATTGTGAAATTAATGTTTCACCAAATATTATTCGCGCAATTGTCAAAGCTCATGCAAATGGTGAAGCCAATATGAATAAACTTGCTACACAATATAAAATTAGCACCCAAGACGCAATAAATATTATCCTTCACCACGCTTAATCATAATTTTATTTTTAATAAAAGTGCGTCATCAATTATAATGGCGCACTTTTTATTTTCAATAAATCATTGAATATTTTAAATAAAAATTAATCTGTTCATAGATTAATCACCACAGTTATTACACACCTTGTAAAGGTAATTATTAGGAGTAATTCAGCAATCAAGAATATCCAAAGTATTTTATCTGAGCATGAAGTTAACTGCACATGGCTAAATAATGGCGAGTTTTAACTAAGTGTTCATACAAATACGAAATTATTCTCTAGCTAGAAAATGGAGCTAAATTTTCTACCATAGACGAAATTATCAACTAGCTAGGCAAGCAAAACCTCAAGTCAAAATCATAAAAATTGTACATGATAATACACAACGGCTCTTACATCTGGTTTCACGCAGGACAAACTGCAAGATGGGGAACTATAAATGCGATTAAAGCATTGCCATACCTAATGATTGCATACCAAATCGACGGACAGTGGTACAGTGACCCCGATTTTTTACCACCCAAAAATCTAGAAGTAAAACCAACAATCCCTATAAGTTCAGCAATTATACACATACCAAAAACAACAGTTGAGCTACAACCAATTGTTCAATTATGTGCGGGATTTAGAAACAGAAAAATTCACAGTCTTTGGGTGGTTAATGCTCCAGAGCAGGTATTGAAACATATCTTAGAGTGCAAGCAATGGGACAGTATATCACCCAAGCAACTATTAGAAACTCTGTATGAATTAATTCTTTATGGCTACGAAGTCAAAATACTTCCCGCCAAAAAGGAAACCATATCCCCAATCGAATGGATGGAATAGTAATGACTAATAGCAAGCAATAACTCACACTTTACTATCCTTGTGTAGTTCAAATTTTAGATCGGTTTGTACAAACAATATCAGTTGAGTTTTGGATACAGAATCCAATAAACGACAAATGGAATTTGGTAGTCTTGAAAGATGGTGATAGCAGCAGCATATCGGGTTATACATATGCGACAGCACCACGTAAAATGGCATACCTCAATGAAGAATATCTATCAATAGAAGCCTTTTTGCAAGCCAAAAAAGAAGAAGGTGTAGACTATCCCATTCGACATAAAAGAACTTATCTGACAGTTAAGGGTGCTGCATCTCACAAACTATTCTGGACATGGACAAATCCTCAGACCAATAAAATTGAACGCATCCATTGGCATCCTTTAGCTATAAAAGCAAAGGCAAGTGAAGATGACCGAACTGACTACTCAAATATAACTCCAGTCAAGATTCTAAATGGAAAATTAATTACACTTGAAAAGGAGAATTTACCATCAAATAGAGCAGCTTTTTCGGAGTTTCTTGCAGACAGGGAAGAAAACCTCCGCCTTGCACTTGAAGCCCTAAAATCACCCAATCCTGATGCCGCCCTTGAACTGCTAGCCATCATGGAAGAACTATCCAAAGATTGCTTCTACGCTAGTTGGATTATGGGCAATGGATACAATTTAGCATCAATTCTTAAATCATGGGATGGCACTAGCAACGTCAGCTACGGCGGTGGGGAAATCACACAGCAACAGTTAGCACTAATGCGCGTTCTTTCTGAACTATCCCAAGGCTGGTGGTTTTGGGATGAAGATCAGGACACTGGGGTAATTTTCCAAAGTTAAACTTACAGGGGAATCGCCTGATTATTTGGGCTGGGAGTATTGCGATCGCTGTACACGATCGGGAATGCGCTTACGATTAACAGTAGCGTATTTTTTACACCCAGTATCCCGAAGGTTAATTTTGAGTATGGGAAAGATGGCGATGTTTGAGGAGTGCGAGTAGCAACGTTGCTACTCGCGCGCCTTTGAGGAAAGCCTCTGAGACACTTACTTCGAGCTAAGAGTAAGTGTCTACCCCTGTGTAGCAACTGGTTAATTTCTATTTTCAGTCGTTTTAGAGAATAACAATCTCATACCCACTAGAGATGATTGTTTAGTAGTAGTTTATACTTATAACTCTATATTGCAATTCCGAGTTGGAGAAAATTGATATTGTTTTTGTCTTGCAGCCGCTATTTCAAAAGAGGTATCAAATTCGGTAGCCTTTGTTCCAAGTTTTAATTCCTCGTATAAAGGCACACCATCGCCGTCATTATCACTAAGAAGAACCTTAGTTATGATATGAGCCGGGGCAACTTGCGCGAGGCGATTTACTACATTAGCAACAAACTCGTTAGATGCGTCGCAGCCATCAAGGTATCTAATCAAAGCATCAGCAGTAGCCTCAGTCATCTTGGCTGGGTTTTTTACCCCCGCTTCCATAATAAAGTCATCGTAAATAGCTTTCTCGCTATCAGTAAAATTTTCTTTGCAAGCTTGTTGGATAATTAATTCAGCCTGCTGTTGTTGATTTAAAATTGTCATAGTGGTTTTTAGATATTGTTAAAGGAGTAACAGATATGACACATTATGTTTGCGATTTGTATGGCAATACAAACTGGAAGATTCCAGTAGAAGAAGTCGCCGCTAGAACATTCAATACAGAACAAGAAGCACAACAATGGTTCCAAGAGAAGTGTTCTAATAACAGTATTGAATTTAGTGGCTTCCATGACACCGAACGCTACGTCACTAACTGGGTTTCCTGCAACGGTCAAGAAGTTGGTGAAATCACCAAACGCCCTACCTAATTCCAAAAAATCCTATTAGAAATTCAGAAAATTGTTTGTACCAGACAATTTTCTTCATCAAATTTAACGCCATATTAAATGACGCTCATAGACGGACAGTTAATACGAGAACATGTAAAGCAAGAATGTCAAAAATACAAATCCATATTTCAAGCATCTCAAAAAGAAGTAGCAATCATCAGATTTGAGGCTTCAGAAAATGCCAGCAATGAATTAAGAGCTAGATATGAAGCAGCCAGAATCTCAGCAGAACAAAAAGTAGCTATTTTCAACGCTATTGGCATTACTTCCAATTATATTGTGCTGTCACCCAATATCGCAGTAGAGCAATTTGACGGCAGTATCCAATCCATTAATGAAGACGGCAAGGTGACTGCTGCTATTGTTCAATATCCAATTCCAGCTAAGTTTACAAGCTCAATTGGGCTATTAGAGCCACAAAAAGATATAGATATCGTCCGCAGGCAAAGCAACAATTTCTTTGAAAGTTGTGCTACTGCTGAAGGAATCGCCAGAATTGTTGAATCTTACGCACAAAGAGATTCCAATGTTGCAATTGTTGGCGGAGGTGGCTTTGTGGGCAATGGTGTCATCAAATATTTAGAAGCAAGCAGAATCAGTTGTTTCTGTTTGGAAGACGGCGATGACCTGACTAGAACTCAAGAAGCTGACATTGTGGTATCAGTCACCGGAAGACGAGGAATTTTCACGGACTATGTACTCCCCTCTCATCGCTTGGTTGTCGATGGTGGCTTTACACCTACTGCTTCTGGTGCTGCTGGCGATGTAGATCGCAGTGCTTACAGAATCCCCCAGAACATTACGCCCGTCCCTGGAGGTGTTGGCCCGATAGAAATGGCAATTTTAGCAGAACGTTTGGTAAAAATGGATTTGGGCATAGAACTTGGAAAATGGAACTACCAGCAATTACAGCAAGAACAGATGCAACGCGCTACTATAATTGCCCCCATAGCTAGAGTGTTCTTCGCACAGCAAGCAACTGCCTATCCTCAATCCATTCGCACAGAAAAAGAAAACCTATTTGTCTTGGAAGGTAGTAACTACCAGATCAGCTTCAATAGCACCACGCAAAGTTTAACTGTTGCCAGAACCAATGAAAAGCTAACGCTGATTCGGCTAACTCTTGCAAGTAATCAAATTGAAACCGCTAGGGGTATAACAAACGAGGACGTAGCAAGATGGCAGCAAATTCAAACTGCGATCGATTCAACAATAACGCAATCAACTGATAGAGGTATAGAGCTTTGAAACTATCAATTATCACTGCAACCTACAATAGACCGATGCAGCTTGCATCTACTGCACTGCCAAGCATTCAAAGTCAAACTGACCGCAATTTCGAGTGGATCGTCATCAATGATGGCGCTAATCCTGATACCAAAGATATCATCAACAGCATTAGGGCAAAAGCTGATTTTCCCATCAGTTACATTGAAATGGAACACCCTGAACCGAGCAGTGGCTTTGGCTTGTGCTACGCTCGTAACCTGGGACTAGATGCAGCTGGTGGTGACATTGTTTCATACCTGGACGATGACAATAGTATAGCTCTTGAATTTGTTGCCTCAATGCGGCAGTATTTTGAACAACATCCCAATATCCGATACAGCATGGCAAGACAGCAGCGCCGCCGCGATGTCATCCGCAATGGTATTGTTATTCGCCAAGGAAAGCCGTTTGTTTCGCCTAGCAATTGCTGCTCCTTACAGCAGCTTCTATGGCAACAAGAGATATTCGACAGCAATGGTTTCGTCCACTACCGAAGCAATGCTCCTAGATGGAACCCCCAGTTTCAAGTATTCGCGGACTACGAGTATTTGCTGCAATGTGCTTGCATATGGGGTGAAGGTGGCTTTGGTCTCAATAACAGCATTCTTGTTAACTATATTCAGTCTTCTATCGGTATTATTGGTAGTTCCAACTATGAGCAATGGGCAACTGAGCTATCGCTGATTGTCAGTAACCAAGCAAACTATTTCATCCTTCAGGACAATGCTGTTGAATCCTTAGAGCAACTTGTAAACACTTATAGTATTAAAGGCAAAATCTCATTAACGCCAAAAGCTTTTGCCTTTCTTTAAATCTAAAGAAGCTTGTCAACAGCGCTGAATCTAGCCTGAAGTAGAGAGTCAGGAGGCAATACGGTTCAGTTAAGGCTAAAACTCTTTGTCAAAGTCAACTTTTTTAACGTAGACGCGGAGCGGCTTGCCGCAGGCTACCGCAGAGGCGCAGAGGAAACAGAGAGAAGAGAAAAAATGCTTAACCCAAGCGTATTGGGGTTGATTGGGTAAGTTGAGCTACTAAAATGGCTTGGCTGAAAAATCCTAGACAATTGAAGAAGCAGCATCACCCCTCATACCCTACTAAATACTCCTGAACTAAAGAAAATAAAGCGATTGCCATCTGTTCAAATTTATCGCCGTCTGGATAGGGGCAAGGTACAGCCAAGTTTTTGTCATTTTGCCAGTGCTTATTGTATGGTTCTGGGTCTAATGGTGCGTAGATGAAAGTTAGCACCTGATTGCGCCACCAGCCACTTAACTGAATTAGTCTCTTTCCTGGCAACAAGTAAAAGTTAAAACTAGGATAGTAATTATTTTTGTGGAGAGGATCATAATCAATCAAACTATTTTGAAAGTAAGCTTCAAAATAAATAGCGTCTGATGAGCGATTGTAGACTCTTCCCTCCTCCTGGATAGGAGATACTTTAAAACGTAGCCAAGGGAAATGCGCTTGAGCTATTTTTATTGCCGCGAGTTCAAATTCGATGGGAATAATAACGTTATTCATTTTCTCCTTTTTGCTTTAATAACAATTTAGAAATTTTCGATTTATTCCTAACGTTTATTTTAGGGTAATATAGTCTAAAGATAAGATAACTTTGCTAAATTTTAACTGATTTTTAAGTATCCTAATAATTGAAAACATCTAATTAAATATGCCTAAAATTCAGGAGAAAGATTGTTGGTTATTTCTAGACTGCAAAGTGATGACGGGTGAACTACCAGAGAACTGCTCTAATCACGAAGTATGTAAAGCGTTAGGTTTGCCACCTCAAAATAGAATGTGTGGCATTCCTTATCAAATGTGGCTTCTTAAAATAGATCAGTTATTTAAAGTATCTACACTGGAAGTGCTTAAATCGTTAGACAGTGAAGCAAAAGAAGCAGGTTACAGTGCAGCAACTAATATTTGTTACAGTTATAAAGACTATTGTTTAACTGTTGGTAGAGATGAGTTTGGTTTTAGCCTTGATATTCCAGCCGAAGCAAGAGCTTTAGGCTTTGCTGAAGCCGAAAAAATGCCATATCAATATCGACGTGGTAAATTAGAAGTGATTAACCAAGGATGCCATTATCCGAAAAAATTTCAAGATGCAGGATGGTACAATCCTATACAATTGCCTTATTGCTATAAAACTTGTGATCAAGTGACAACGTTATTTGTGAATTTTGATATTATACATCCAGAGTGTAATGAATTGAAAGCATCAGGTTGGCATCCACCTGTTTCATTAAATGTGAAAAAGTATTATGAACTGTATGGGCATGAATATTGGTATTAATTAATATTCAAAAATTTTTTGTTTCCTGTGAATACTCTAAAATGAGTGAGAGTCCAATTGGTTCTAATGCCGCAGCATAAAAGGACTTGCTTCGCTCAAAATCACTCACAACGATACCAGTGTGATCAATCACAATTGATCTCCGCTTTTTAGTTGAATTGAGACTAGATTAGTACAGTTGACCTAATCATTCAAGCCTTAATTGAGGCCATGGAGAATAGAAAAAACGTAAAAATTCTATAGCTTTAAGCTTCAAAACACAACAATTCCAAGCGGGACAGAATTTCTTCAGTTAGCGATAGCGCTCACCAAGATACTGCTTACTCGCCCAGGATAGGTCAATTCCATTCAAATCATCAAAAACTTCAACAGTCCTTGTTGTTAGTCTATTCTTAATTTTTTCGGTCTCTATATGCTTAATCACTAGTTATTGAACAAGTCTAAATCGGTCACAGCACCAATACTGCTAGAAGATACCAAAAAGGCATATTTCGCCAACACGCCTTTAGTGTAACGTGGTGCAGGAGGTTGCCAATTAGCACGACGACGAGCTAATTCTGACTCAGATATGTTCAACTGCAAGAGGCGTGCAGGTGCATCAATCGTAATACTATCGCCTTCTTCTACAAGAGCGATCGCACCACCAACTGCTGCTTCTGGAGCAACATGACCAACTACCATACCGTAAGTCCCGCCAGAAAAGCGTCCGTCGGTAATCAATCCCACCGCATCACCCAAACCAGCACCGATAATTGCTGAAGTGGGAGCCAACATTTCTCGCATCCCTGGGCCGCCCTTTGGCCCTTCGTAGCGGATCACTAGAATATCACCAGCTTGAATCTTACCCGCCAGAATTGCAGCTAAAGAGGCTTCTTCCGATTCAAATACCCGTGCGGGGCCAGTAATTACAGGTTTTTTCACCCCGGTAATTTTGGCTACAGCCCCTTCTGTTGCCAGATTACCTCTGAGAATAGCTAAGTGTCCTTGAGCATACATGGGGTTATTCCAAGGACGAATCACATCTTGATTGGTGGATGGTTCTTCGGGGATGTCTGCTAATATCTCTGCAATGGTTTGACCGCTAATGGTGAGGCTATCACTGTGTAATAAGTCATGGACAAGTAACATCTTCATTACTTGGGGAATGCCACCGGCTTTGTGCAAATCTGTAGCAACATATTTACCACTAGGTTTTAAATCACACAAAACGGGAACACGGGCGCGGATTGTTTCAAAGTCATCCAGGGTTAACTCTACATTAGCAGCGCGGGCGATCGCTAAAAAATGCAATACCGCATTTGTGGAACCACCTACCGCCATAATTACAGAGATGGCATTCTCTATAGATTTGCGGGTGATAATTTGGAGGGGTAAGATTTGTTTGCGAATAGCTTCAACTAACACAAATGCCGATTTTTCCGCACTATCAGCTTTTTCCGCATCTTCGGCTGCCATTGTTGAAGAATAGGGCAAACTCATTCCCAGGGCTTCAAAAGCTGAAGACATGGTGTTAGCCGTAAACATTCCCCCACAGGAACCAGCGCCAGGACAAGCGCGACTTTCAACTTCTAATAATTCCTTTTCGTCAATTTTTCCAGCACTGTATTGACCAACAGCTTCAAAAGAACTGACAACAGTTAAATCGCGTCCGTTGTAGTGACCGGGTTTAATGGTGCCACCGTAAACAAAGATAGCCGGGATATTCATCCGCGCGATCGCTAACATTGCCCCTGGCATATTTTTATCACAGCCGCCAATGGCTAGCACACCATCCATACTTTGTCCAGTACAAGCGGTTTCAATGGAATCGGCAATGACTTCCCGCGACACTAGGGAATATTTCATCCCTTCAGTTCCCATTGAAATCCCATCGCTAATGGTAATTGTGCCGAACATTTGCGGCATCGCCCCAGCAGATTTAATCCCAACCTCTGCCCTTTGCGCCAGTTGATTGATTCCCATATTGCAGGGAGTGATGGTGCTGTAACCGTTGGCTATACCGACAATGGCTTTATTGAAATCTTCATCTTTAAAACCAACTGCACGCAGCATAGCTCGATTTGGCGATCGCTGCACTCCTTGCGTTACAACTTGGCTTCTCAAATTCTCCGACATAGTTACATCATCCTCTGACTTGCATATATGAGTATGATATGTAGCAGCTTTTGATATGTCCAATATATATTTATGAGTATTTAAGACTTATAAAATATCAAAACTATGGAACTGCGACACCTGCGCTACTTCATTGCTGTAGCTGAAGAACTACACTTTAGTAAAGCCGCAGAGCGACTTCACATCGCTCAACCGCCTTTAAGCCAGCAAATTCAGCAGCTAGAAACAGAACTAGGGGTAGAACTTTTTCAACGCAAAACCAAACGACAGGTGCAGCTAACGGAAGCCGGACAAGTATTTTTGCAAGAAGCTTATCAATTGTTCGCTCAACTGTCCAAGGCAATTGATCTGACTCAACGGACAGGTAGGGGCGAGAAAGGAAAACTACGAGTAGGTTTCACCAGCTTGGTAACTTACGATTTGCTGCCTGTGATTTTGCGGCGGTTTCGAGAACAGTTTCCAGAGGTGGAGTTAATGTTGCAGGAATTAACGACAACTCAGCAAGAAGAAGCGCTATTCAATCGCCGCATCCATGTAGGTTTTGCCCATCCACCTTTAGAAGACAACACTTTCAATCAAGAATGCATTCAGCAAGAAGGACTAATTGTAGCTTTGCTAGAAACTCATTTCTTAGCTAGACAAGAAAATATTTCAGTGTGCGAGCTAAGAGACGAAAATTTTATTATGTTCCCCCGCCATTTGGGCCCCGGACTTTACGATCAAATCCTGAGTCTCTGTCAGCAAGGAAATTTCAGTCCAAAAGTGACTCAAGAAGCAATCCAAATGCAGACAATTATCGGGCTAGTGTCAGCAGGAATGGGGATTGCGATCGTACCATCTTCTTTGCAAAATCTTCAAAGGGCTGGTGTAGTTTATCGCACTTTAGAAGAAAAAACACCATTAGTAGAAACGGCTGTAGTGTGGCGACAAGAGGATATGACACCTGTTTTACGGGAGTTTCTACAAATCGTGACAAGTGTCTGTGGTTAATTAGTCAGTTATGGCAATAACAAAAACCACTACTTTTGACTAACGCCTACCTGCTAAAACAGCAAGTAGGTAACTTTTTATGACCCAGCTTGAATGGTTACAAGCAAATAAACAGGTTTATTCTAAAGAACATGGTGTTATCCATATCGCTGCTATCATCGAGAGAAATCTTTACTTCAAAAAGGGAAGTGTAAATCAAATTATTTTCGACTGGGAGCATGAGGTAAATTGCGGTAATTTATTACCTCTTAATCAAGCACCAACAGGTAAAAGTATTCTGTACCAAGAAATAGCAGCTATTCTGGATGGTTCAGGAAAACTACAAAATTGTGATGTAATTCCGGCTCAAGAAGCTAAACTTTGTCCCATACCAGATGATATTCACCCTCTAGTTAAACTTGCCTTAAATAAGTCAGGAATTACGCAGCTATATTCTCATCAAGTCGAGGCATGGGAAGCTTACAAAAAAGGTGAAGATATTATTCTTCAAACTCCAACCAGCAGTGGTAAAAGTATCTCCTTTTTAATTCCAATCATTCACGAGTGCCTAAAAGGTAAATCAGCTTTAGTATTCTTTAACTTGAAAGCACTTGCATTTGACCAGGTAGAGAAAATTCGCTCGTTTGTTAGCCACCTAGATGAAGAAATTCGCCCCCAAGTTCTCAATATTAATGGTGATATTCCTCCCCAGGAGCGCAAACAACTTTACAGCCATCAACCCTCGATTTTATGCGTGACACCCGATGTATGGAACCACGAACTGAACAACTATCAGTTTGACTCAAACTGGGGATTTAGAGAAACAATCAGAAAAATTTCAATCCTCGTCTGTGATGAAGCGCATTTCTATCAAGGCATCTTTGGCTCACACTTTGCCCTACTTAATCGGCGAACTCAATTAATGATAGAATCTGCTGGCAATAATATTTCTAAATTACAGTACATCTTTGCTTCTGCAACAATTAGTAACAGCAGCGAAATTGCCCAGAAGATATCCAATCGAGTAGAACAAAGCAACCTTGCTATTATCGACCAAAGTGGGGCAAAACGCTCGGAGATTACTTTCCTTAGCCTCAAAGCACGAAACAATACTCTTTACCAAACTGCCCAAGTTGCAGCCATGCTTGTAAGTAAAGGAATAGTCGGGATTTGTTTCTGCGATAGTAGAGAACTGGTAAAGGTTTTAACTAATGCCATTCGTAAAGCTTTAGTGGAGATGCAACTGCCTCACTTGGGAGAAAGCATCTCAGCATTTTATGGCAGTATGAAGGCAAATCAGCGTAACAAAATTATTGCAGATATACAGGGCGGGAAGGTCAAGTTCATTATATCCACGAGTGCTTTAGAAGCGGGTCTGGATATCGGGTCTATTGATGCAACTATTGTACATAGTTACCCAGGCTCAATTCTTGCCTTTCGCCAAAGGGCGGGGCGTGCAGGCAGGCAAGAAGCAGGGCTATTGGTGTTTATCCCGTCGAAAAGGTCGATTATGGATTCTTACTACGCCAATCACCCGAAACGTCTTCTATCTGATCCTCCAGAAATTATCAACTTTAACCACAATTATGAAACAATTTTGGAGCAGCACATTCTTGCCTGCTGCAAAGAAAGTAAACCGACACAAGCTCAAATTGCTCGACATTTTAGTACTTCTGGCGATGCGATTGCACGACAGCTAATCGGTAATAATCAACTGGTTTTCAGTTATAACCAAAGACTGACAACTAATCGAAACCTTGGTTATGTCCACTCAAAAATTAAATTTAGAGGTAACACTGACCAAAACATCAGTTATATCAATCAAGATAGCGCGGAAGAGTTTGAGGAAAGTTCGGCATCATCTGCGCTACGAGAAGTTTATCCTGGTGCCATATATCTTGCTCAAGACTTTGACGGCAACCCCGTACAGTATAAATCACAAGAGCTAAATTTAACCGAAGGAAAAGCAATTCTCAAGCCAATTGAGGCAACCAACCTATTTAGTCGTCCCGAAGGAAGCCTAAATTTCGAGGAAATCAAAATTGCAGGGGAAGCCAAAATTATCAATCTTTCCCAAGGGGCAGCTAGATTTACACCTGTTTCAGCCAAGATCAAAGAAGAAATTTACGGGTACAACTTGTACAGGCTGGAACAAAAATGGACTTGCACTAATAACAGATGTCGCAACTTCAATTTAAATTTACCCGGACACATACAAGCTTGTCCTGCTTGCAATACCCAACTTATTGAACGAGAATTTGTCGAACTATTGGAGGAAAATAAATACAAGGAAGCATTTGCTCTTAACTACAATACATTCTGCGTTAGGGTTGAAATTAACGCTGATGCCAGAAAATATTTTTCAGCCATCGTCAAAAATCTCCGAAAAGAGATATTCAACAAACAGAAATATATTTCCAATGAAGAGAAACAACTATTTGAAAGCAATGAAACTAAGATTTGCGTTCATACTCTCGCACACCAACTCATGCTCAGTTTACCACTTGTCGAACATGGAGCAAACAGTCGAGATATCGATTTCATGTTAATCGAAGTACCATCAAATCATAACATAGTAGGCTATTTCTTCGATACGTGCGAACACGGTACAGGTATGTGCGATACTCTCATCAAGTATTTAGAAACTGCTTTTATTAAGGCAAAGTTTCTAGTAGATAATTGCCCTTGTAAATACGGCTGCTCATCTTGTACAACAATTCAACGCTGCCCTGATGATAACAAAGCACTGTTTAAATCAGTTGGGCTATCTCTACTGGAGGAAATAATCAATCCTACAAAAACAAGAACCATTAATCAATAATTAAGATGATCCTACCCATCTTGGGTAGGATTATTTTTTCAGTAATTAAACCACATACATCGCTTACGCACAAGATTTATGAAAATTTGTGAGAATAAGCAATGTACATCGAACTATTAGCGGATTCAAGTCAAAACCCTAAACGGTTTCAAATTCTCCATGCACCAACATATCTCCTCCTAGAAACAGATTTTAAGTTAGGAGATTTTGTTGAGTCTAATAACATCGATTTTATTATCAATCATGCTGCAAATCTAGGATATGAAGTAAAAATATCCCATCCCAAAGAGCAAGAAAATGATAAATATCCTCTTCCCAAAATCAGCGATGAACTTACTGATTTGATGATTAATTATCCATCAGACTTAAAACTGCGAACTAATGGAATGGTTTTTGAACAAAGGGCATATTTAATGTCTAAAGTTTACGATGAAGTGTGCCAAAGTCTCGAATCAAAAGCTCTTTTAAGAGAAGCTGAGTATTGGTTGATAAATTACGCACGAGAAGTAATTGCCAAACAATGCCATTACTTACCAGATATTCTAATGAAATTAGATAACCCGGTTGTTAGAGCAATGGCAATAGATACACTCATGCTCTGGCAGCCAGACTGGAAAAAAGCTATCTTCCAATATGCAGGAAGGAGATTTGAAGCTGGTAATAATGAGTTTGAGGTTATCAGCTACTACCACAATCAAGAAAAAAAGGGTAGGGACGGGATAATGGTACTGTGCAAGGTAACAAAAACCATGAATAATTATCTTGAATTTCCTACGTTTCCCTTCAATACAAACTGTACTCTTGGAACTTATCAAGTCGAAAATGCCCTGAACAAAAGGTTGGGTTAAAACAGAAATCATAAGCTGAAATATCACTCATGAGCGACCAACAAATCAATTATTTAATAACAGGCATTTGCACCTTTCATTGGAATGCTGACTTTCATAAATTCTGTGAAGTCTGCAACTTTGATCCCAATCATGCTTACTCAAAGGAGAAATGGCAGCAGTGGCAACAATTTGTATCCAGCATCAAAGCGTTTGACCAAAATACTCTTGCCAAGCTAGTTGAAGTAGGTCATCAGTTAGCACCGTAATCATAATATTAAACCACCACAGTCACTAACGCACCCGTGCATGAATTATCGAAATAATTAGCCACATGAATTCATGCACGCCCAAATCCGTCATTTGGTATCTTCGCTTGACAACTTACCCGAAGAATGGCGAATCGTCCCTACCTTTGGTAAACGTCCTCTAGGGAAAGAATGGGAAAAAAATACTTACTCTCCCAGAGAACTACAAGCCGAACTCGTCCGCCGCCGCCTAAAAGTTTGGACAAATAACAGATTGATCACCCCCACTGGTGTAGCCTTGGTATGCGGTTCCAATCATCCTCAAGGATATTTAGTAGCTATTGACTGCGACGGCGAAACCTCCTGGCGACAAATTATCCAAATTAACAAACATACAGAACCAGAAGAACTTAACCAGCTAACACCCGTCGAAGCACGCGATACTCCTACGGAGTCGTTACACGATCGCGCTCAAAAATACCTTCCTCCCACAATTGCATTTACCTCTGGAAGGAAATATCGGAGCCAGCGTTTGTACCTCATCCCAAATTCAAAAGCTTGGGAAGTAAAATCTCGCAAAATCAAAACTGGGAAGGATGAACATCTGGAATTTAGAGGCAAAAATCTAGCCTCAATCCTTCCCCCCTCCTTTCATCCAGAGGGCAGAAATTACAGATGGCTTCCTGGCTGTAGTCCATCTGAGCGCCAAATAGAAATAGCCCCCGACTGGGTAATTGCTCAGATGCTTGCCAAACAGGAGAAAGCAAGAAAGTTTAACCTACCCCAAGAAAAATATAACCGCAGATATGGGTTAGACAGATACGCTCATTTAATTCCCTCAATCGAGACAAATATCCAGACTGCACTTGTACTACTTGAAGTCATACACCCTCGATTTGCAGATGATTACCACTCGTGGATTCAAGTCGGGATGGCACTTCATAGTGTTAGTCCCATTTTATTTAAAGCATGGGACACTTGGAGCCAACTTTCTCCTAAGTACAAATCAGGCGAATGCGCCTACAAATGGCAGTCTTTTAACAAGACAGGTATTACTATCCGCACCTTATTTAGATTAGCCAATCTCTCTTAATCATGAGCAGTCAAATATCACCTGACGAAAATGTAACTAACCTTGAAGACAGTTATAGCAGTAAAAATTGTAATCCTGATATTCAGGAGAATAGCGATTTAGAAGAAACATTAGATGAATTAGTAAACACTGAAGTTATAAACCAAGATTCATCTACCGAGATAGATTTAGGCAATTCTGACACAAAAACCACCTTAATAACCATTCAACTAATACCAAACTCTGAAACAGTAATTGTCTCAATTGGAATCAAAGGCGCACCTCCAATTATCAAGACGATGAACCTTGCTGAGATAACATCTGATCCTGTCATAAATAACTTGCTACAGGATTTAGAAAAATCTCTCCCAGATATGTTAGATATCTGCAAGCAAAGGATGGAAAAGCAGACTATACATCAGAATCGACAGGAACAATCAAAACAAGTACAAAAGCGTAACCTGTCTGAAGATAAAGACAAAATACCCGCGCCTAACAACCAACTGTCACTATTTTAATTACCATGAAGTACATTGCGATTATCGAAGGACAAGAAATTCCTCTTGATGAGGCGATCGCCCAAGATGACAATACTCTCAAAACAGCCATTAGCGTCTACTTTCCAGAATATGCTAATGCCGAAATTGAACGACAAACAACTGATGATACGGTTTCAATTCGTTTGGTAAAAAAAGCAGGTACTAAGGGAAGTCAATTCAGAGAATTGAAAAATAGTTCTGAAGAAATAAATCCTGCACTAAAGTTAGGGTGGCAGATAAAGCTTCTGGAGATAAAAAATCAAATTAGTCTCGAAAATTTAATTACCCTACAACCTGAGATAGAAAAAGCTATCAAGCTCGGTCAAAATTGGGAAACCTACATCGAAAAAGTAACTCGAAGTCTTAAGCATCAATCTGCTGCCACGAGTAAATATCCCGTACTGTAATAACAAATTTATAGCCGCTATGAGTTATGGCGGCTGATTAATTATGCTTGCAAACATACAATCATTCAAAATACCCATTACTTGTTTAGCAGCAATTATCTACCTAGAAAATCTCTCCGAACGAGTAAATCTCTTAAGCCTGTATCAAAAAATATTCCCTGAACAATGGCTAGAATCAACCATTCATATTGATAAACAATCACATCCAGCAAGTGCCTATTTCGATAGAGAGATTGAATTCATTCAACTGGTGAATGATCATCTCTTCCCAATAGAATATATCGACGAGATTGAGTTTAGTCCCGAACATAATAGTATTCCTGTGTCACCACAAAAAGTTGAATGGTGGTATGAAGATTTCGAGGAACTAGAATACTCAGAAAAGTTCCTCCTGTCGTTGATGGGGCAAGGGTATAATATAAGCCAATGGGAACTAAATTTTGGTTTTACTCCTGATTACATTGCTCTAGCAGAAGAAATTTACTTCGAGACACTTGTCAAGCTATGCCGTCGTTATAAAAGTCCTCTTCAATATTTAGATACAGCCATACGAATTATAGATCACTCGACTGAAAATATCTGGCTAGATGTTACGTGTGAAACAAGCGATTGGCTGGAATGGACTTATGAAAATATCATATTTCTCGATCAAAAGTGGAAAGAAGCCGTCTCGATGATGGAAAAATCAAATAAGCTTACCCACTTTCTAGAAACATCCCTTCCTGCTCGAAAAGCAGCAGTCAAAATTTGGAATCAAGCATCAAAAGCATGAATGTAGATACAAATATTTTACCAACAATTAACTTAGAAAGTATATCGCAAATCCTGCTTGCAAATATTCCCCAAGATGATTTACTAGCGCAGTTAGTTATCCTCAAAGGACAGTTTATTTTAGTCGAACACGAAGGCCAAAAATCTAAGTACAAATTCCTTTCTCCTGAAGCAGTCGAGAAAGCCTTCACAAGTAAAACTGCTACATCTGGATGGCTTTCTAGCAACACGATTTGGTGGGGTAAAAATCCAGAGGGAGAGGCAATTATTCAGTTTTACTCTCCCCAAAAATATCAAATTCAAATTATGGGACAGGAAACTAAAGTAATTACTGTACCAATGCCTGCATTCCTATTTGCTGGATGCGGTAGTAAATATTACCTGTGGGCAGTTAAAGGGAGGGTATTTAAACCAGACGCGCAATTGTACAAGCCACCTTTACCTAACGTCTGGGACGACTCTGGTATTTGCTTTGGGGGAAATTCTCCCGGTATGTGCAGTGCTGCAACCATAAGCCAAGTTTGGGATCTATTCTGGAAATCACCTTTTAATAAGGACTTGTCCCAAGGCAAATCAAAAACTCATCCCGACAATATCTGCAACCAGCTAATCAAATTGCACGAGTCTAAACCCAAATCCTACCCTTCAAGTGACCTTGTTTCGGTTCATAGCTGGAAAGTCACAACCCCAGAAGACATTATCAATCATTTGTTCAGTTGGCCATGAATCCCTTTATTGGTTATCACCTCGCTACAAGTAATAATTTTCCTCCCTACAGCCAAAAACTTCAGGAATACTGGCTGGCAGCAAATGGACTTTTCTTGCGATCGCACCGCCGCGAGTTAGAGGTTTGCTTACAACTAACTCAAACTCAAGTTGCTGGACTCCAACCCCTTGAACCCTACTTTCGCCTGAAAGTCCCAAAAGTTCCAAGCCTTGTAATCACTGATATTATCAATGCTGCTAGTATCAACCCCCAACAGGAAATCCTATTTTACCTGGGAGTGACAAGCAACCAATGGTGGTGTCACACGCCACTGCAAACTGCGTCTTCTACTCACGTCCTATCTTTAGAAAGCGCACTCCATAAAAGCTATACAGATGGGTTAGTGGAAATGCACAGTCATGGAACTCTAGCTGCTTACCCTTCAAGTGCGGACAATCAGGAAGAAAAAGGCAAATTTCGAGTGTTCGCTATCATCGGCACACTGAATACCATTCCCACAATATACACCCGCATCGGGATATACAATCACTTTTTCGACATCAACCCCAATCAAATATTTGAACTTCCGCCACAGGTAAAATGCTCGAATTAACTGCTTACCAACAAGCTTTACCCGTCTTACCTCGCAATCATACTCGTATCAACTTTGTTTTAGTAGGAGTAGGAGGAACAGGCGGGTTTCTTGCAGAAGATTTATGTCGAATTATTCTGCAACTCCAGCACACTAGAAAAGAAATTAACTTTGCGATCGTCGATGGCGATACTGTCGAGCTTAAGAATATCACCCGCCAAAATTATCAACAAGCTGAAATTGGGCTACCAAAGGTACAAACACTGGCTGCAAGATGCAGCGCCAAGTATGGAATTGAGATTACAGGCATTTGCGACTGGTTTGAAGAAGACATGATTCGCACCACCAATTCATGGAACACCCTAACAGTAATTATTGGTTGTGTAGATAACAGCGCCGCCAGGAGCAAAATTCACTCAGTTCTCAAACTGAATAGTGCAAATGAGCCAGCATCACTATTTTGGCTGGATTGTGGAAACAGCAACCACTCCGGCCAAGTAGTAGTTGGAACGCACTCTAATTTTGATATAGTTCAAGCTGCCAATAACCCAGACAAACCTAAATTCTGGTTGCATCTTCCCTCCCCGGCGCTGGTTCACCCGGAATTGTTAGTTCCTCAACTGGAAGAACTCACTGACAATAACCTCTCATGTGCGGAAATTCAAGCACGAAATTATCAGTCGCTATTTGTCAATAAAATGACGAGTGCGATCGCAGCCCAGTACTTACTAGAATTAACCCTTACGGGGGGTTTGAAAAAGTTCGCCAGTTATTTTGACCTCAAAGCAATGTCAACCCGAAGTTTATACACAAGTATCGACAATCTGAAAAAATACTATATGCCGTAGAGAAATCACCACAAATAGCTCACGCATATTTATCCCAAAAAACAAATTTGGGATAAATTTTTATGAATCGATTCAATCACAAAACACTTGAGCTAGCCGAACATCATCCAGAGTGTTTATCGACGAGAAATTATTCTAATCTCACTGTAAAAAGTGAATCCGAAGTTGCTGGAGGTCAGTTTCACCTCGTCATGCAACAAATTGGGTTAGGGCTAGCAGTCGAACCTTTCTTAAAGGAATACCCCCAAATTAATAACTGGGTCGATAAGGTAAAACCTTTTCTAAACATCCTTGGAAACAAACAATGGAACGCCCAAATTCAATATTTATATCACGATATCGTTCTCTATAGCGAGTGCGACCTCATTATCTATGGTGAAAATCAAGTAGTTGGGTTTGACTGGACAATTCAAAAACCTCCTAAATTTGAAATTCTTGAGAGCAAGTGGCAAACCCAATTGAGATTATTTCTCCTTCACGAACGGACTGGAATGCCATTAGAACAAATTAGCCTAGTTTACTTGTTCATAAATACTGATAGCATTTATCAATTTACTTACTCTGAAAATAAACATTTGGCTTTCAAAGAACGGCTAGAAGAAACACTCGCTCCTTTTATAGGAGACAACAATGAAAATAAAGATTTAGCCAATCAAATAACTCCTCAAGAAGCACATGATAAATGGCTGGCAAGAGAAATATCAACTACGGAATATTTAGCAGCAATTCCTGAAGTGGAATTATGAATCCAACAGAATTAAATATCACCAAGATCGAACTCACTTCTAACAGTGGTTGGACGCTCAATATTCTCTCACGCCGGGTAGCAACTATTACTGATCCCTTGGGAAACCGGAAAACCAGCTATTTCGGGTTCGATACCAAAGAACAAGCCGAAAAGTTTAGAGATTGGCTTCTCCGAAAAAACAAATGTAGTAGTGCAGTGATCCGTCACTCCGAACGATTAGCTACTGAATGGGAGGTAAAAACTTGGAATGTACCAACCTCCCTAATTCTTAAATGCGCCGTTAAAGATTTAAAGGAATCTAGCAATGCAACTATCTCTACTGAATCTGTCCTACAACGAGGATAACTCATCACTAGATATTTTCAATATTCCTAACTTAGAAAAAGCAGAAACTCTCCGCAAGCTAGCTGCCTCAATGCAGTCAAATATTGACCAAAAGAAAAATCCTGCTATTGGAAATCAAAGGGCAACAAAGCGCCGTAAAACCATAGCTCAAGGGATAATCCAAGAAGGAATTGAACTTGAGATTATTCAGTCTTGGTTATTTGCGATCGCACAAATGTGGGAAGTAGGAAATATCCCACCAATACTACGCGGTATATCTCGTAAATCACAGGTGGAAGTGCTATTTAGGATTTCTCAAAGTGGAGAACCTAGCCAGAAAGTCCAAGAAATACTAGAAGGCGAATATTACCAAGACTGGGTAAAATCTCTCAGTCGTGCCGGGTTAAATACATCAGGCGAAATCATATCAGCAATAACAGAAATTCAACAGGTAGTAAAACCTGAAGCAATTGATACTACCAAGCAACAACTTAATAAGCTTGAGTTAGAAATCATTGGCATGAAATCTGGAGATTTCTTTCCTACTCCCAAACCAGTCTGTCAACGACTTGTTCAACTGGCAGATATTAAACCGAATTGGCGAATTTTAGAGCCTAGCGCTGGTAGCGGAAATATTGCTGAGTATATCACTCAAACTTACCCAAATGTTCAACTAGAGGTAGTTGAAGTGAATTACAACCTACGACAAATTCTAGAACTCAAAGGATTTAATCTTGTAGGGAAAAACTTTCTGGAGTTTAACCCCAGTCCTTTATACAATGCCTGTATCATGAATCCTCCATTTTGCGAACTTGTCGAACATATCTATCAAGCTTGGAAGTTAATTATATCAGGTGGTGTATTAGTTTCAGTCGTCCCTGAATCGGTTTTCTTCAACCGGAAGTATCAAAGCTTCAAAGAGTGGCTACAGAGCAATAAGAGCTATGTCGAGTTGGTAGATAAAGATGCCTTTTTGAGTTCAAATAACCCTACTAATGTAGCTACTAGGATAATCAAAATAATTAAACCATAGTGTATTACAAGCGCATGGCGTACTGCCAAATTGATAAAACTAAGTATGTCACGTACATCTTCCCTACATGGGGAAAGTATGTGAGATACAAAATCTTTAGCTCGACTTTATCCATTTTTACGCAATCCAAAACCCGACGCCGAAACCATTGCAGGACGCTAGTTTTAGTTTTTGGACTTGAGCGTAAATCAGTGACATGGAAAAAGTATTTGCCAAAAAACCAGGATTTTTGTCGGATAAAGAAAGCCGAGTTCTTACTTTTGGATAAAGTCGAGCTTAGAGGATATTTGAAAACTTCTTAGTTGAGTAAAAAAAGCTCTCAGGGCATAAGCTGTATGAACGTCATAACAGCATCATAAGGCTGCGCTCTCCAGCCATTCTCTGCATAATACTCCGCCAATGCTTCAGTTTTTGATTTATTAGTCACCATTGTTTGCTAACCCTTTGACTTTTAGTTTGAAACTGATAAATTTATCAAACCCTACCGCATACTGGTTTACCACCTAACGATACTGGCTTATTTCTGACTTGTGACTGACTTTTAGTGTGTTACTGGTAAAATTCATACAGTCGTAATGAAATGAGCCATGCCAAGATCGCTCAGGGTTCGCCAGGAGTTCATTCAGAAAGTAAAACTAGCAGTCAAGCGCAACGGTTTCCCTAGCCAAAAAGCTTTGGCTGAGGATGTAGGGTTAGCTTTAGCCACAGTCAGCAACTTCCTCACAGGTAAACCAGTTGACCATGTAACATTTGAAGAACTTTGTCAGAAATTAGCACTCTCGTGCAAAGAAATCGCTGATTTGGATTTTGATCTGCCATCCCAGACTTTAGATCGGGAAAATACTGGAGGAGTAACCACTAATAATCATCAAGACTGGGGAGAGGCAATTGATGTCTCAGTTTTCTATGGCCGTACCGAAGAATTAGCTACGCTAAAACAATGGATTATTAATGACCATTGCCGACTAATTACTTTAATCGGTCTAGGTGGCATTGGTAAAACAGCTTTGTCTATAAAATTAGCACAGCTTTTGCAAACAGAATTTAAGTATCTGATTTGGCGGAGTCTGCGTAATGCGCCACCAATTCATGAGCTTTTGAATGACTTAATTAAGTTTTTGTCCAATCAAGAAACAAATTTATCAGAGAGCTTAGACAGTAAAATTTCTTGCTTAATACAATATCTGCGTACAGAGCGTTGTTTGTTAGTCTTAGATAATGTAGAGTCAATTTTATCCAGTGACCAACTTGCAGGAGGATATCGGCAAGGATACGAAGGATATGGACATTTAATAAGATGCTTGGGAGAGACTAACCATCAGAGTTGTTTACTTTTGACGAGTCGCGAAAAACCTAGAGGAATTAGAATTAAAGAAGGTATTAACTCTCCAATTCGTTCACTGAGATTATCTGGCTTAACAGGGGGAGAAGCTGAGAAAGTTCTCGCAGAAAAAGGTTTTTCTGCCTCAGGACAGGAATGTCAATCATTGGTAAAATTATATGCAGGCAATCCTTTGGCATTGAAGATTGTTGCAACTACTATTCATGAGCTATTTGACGGGAATATTGCTCTGTTTTTAGAACAAGGAACCATTGTCTTTGGTGATATTTCGGATTTACTTGACCAGCAGTTTAATCGATTATCAACTTTAGAACAACAGGTAATGTATTGGCTGGTAATTAATCGAGAATGGATATCATTTAGGGAATTACAAGAAGACATTATTCCGGCTGTTTCACTTAAAGATTTGTTAGAAACTTTAGAATCTCTACAATTGCGTTCATTAATTGAGAAAAAATCTGGTTATTTTACTCAACAACCAGTAGTGATGGAGTATGTTATTGAATACTTACTGGAACAGATTTGTCAAGAAATTCAAAGTAGAGAAATTACACTATTTAATAATCTTGCATTAATTAAATCTCAAGCCAAAGATTATGTGAGAAATGCACAAGTTCGGCTCATCCTCAAGCCTATGGCAGAGCAATTACTTAACCTGTTTGGTACTCTAGAAAATGTGCAGAACTCTTTGAATCAAATTTTATTAAAGCTAAAATCTTATACCCCTCAAAAACCAGGATACGCGGGGGGCAATATTCTTAATTTACTTTGGCAGCTTCATATTGACCTGAGCGGCTATGACTTTTCTAAGTTAACAGTTTGGCAAGCTTACTTACAAGATATGAACTTGCATCGAGTTAACTTTAGCAATGCAGATTTGAGTAAGTCTGCTTTAACTCGAACTTTAGGAGGTGTATTATCAGCAACTTTTAGCCCAGACGGGAAATTACTGGCAACAAGCATTGATCATGAAATTTGCTTGTGGTCTGTTACAAACATCAAACAAATTATTACATACATTGGTCATACAAGTTGGGTGCAATCGCTGGCTTTTAGCCCCGATGGAGAAATTTTAGCCAGTGGTAGCAATGACCAAACGGTGCGGTTGTGGAATGTGCATACTGGGCAATGTCTCTTAACTCTGCGAGGTCATACAAGTTGGGTGCAATCGCTGACTTTTAGCCACGATGGAAAAATTTTAGCCAGTGGTAGCAATGACCAAACTGTAAGATTGTGGGATGTGCATACTGGGCAATGTCTGCAAACTTTATTAGGACATAGCAATCGGGTAATTTTTATTACTTTCACCTTGAATGGACAAACTTTGGTTACTGGGAGTGACGACCAAACTGTAAGATTGTGGGATGTCAACACGGGTTCTTGCCTGCGAGTATTAGAAATCCCCATCAATTGGGTGTTATCCATTGCTCTTAGCCCAGACGGACAAACATTGGCCACAGGAAGCAATCGCACAACAGTAAAATTTTGGGATTTAGCCACTGGTGAGTGTATAAATACGTTACCAGACTATAACAGTCATGTGTGGGCAGTTGCTTTCAGCCCAGATGGTAAAACACTGGTTACGGGGAGCGAGGATAAAACTGTTAAAATATGGGATGTCCTGACGGGTAAATGTCTGCAAACTTTGTATGAAGATAGTGATTCACCTATAGGCGATCGCGATGCTTCACGCATTTGGTTAGTTACTGTTAATCCAGATGGTCAAACCTTGCTGAGTATTAATGAAAACCAAAGCATGAAGTTATGGGATATCGACACAGGACAATGTTTGAGAACAGTGAATGGGTATATCAATTGGATATTATCTGTTGCCTTTAGTCCAGATGGTCAAATTTTAGCGAGTAGCAGCCAAGACCAACGGGTAAGATTGTGGGATATTGAGACGGGAAAATGCCTGCGAACGTTACAAGGGCATAATAATCTGGTATCATCAGTGACCTTCGCTTCCAAATGCTTAGATGCTTACACAGATACCAGAAGTATAACCTCATCTGAAGATATTGGGAAACAGCTAAAAAGCCCAATTCTGGCAACTAGCAGCGATGACACAACTATCAAACTTTGGGATGCAAACACAGGAGAGTGTTTTAAAACTCTTTGGGGACATGATAGTTGGGTACATTGTATTAGCTTCAGTCCAGATGCACGAATTTTAGCAAGTGGTAGTCGTGACCAAACAGTAAAGCTTTGGGATTGGCATACAGGAGAATGTCTGCATACATTGGCAGGACATGTTGATGAAGTCAAAACAATTACTTTTAGTTCCTGTGGTAGATTTGTAGCAAGTGGTAGCTATGATAACGCCATCAAGCTTTGGGAGCTAAGTACAGGAAGTTGTTTACAAACATTCTTAGGACACCATGATTGGGTTTTATCTGTTATTTTCACTCAGGGTGCAGATATCCTTGCTAGTAGCAGTGGAGACCAAACTATTAAACTGTGGGACGTTAATACGGGGCAATGTCTACAAACATTAAAAGGTCATACATACCGAGTTAGAACAATTGCTTTGAGCCAGGATGGCAAAATTTTAGCTAGTGGCAGTGACGACCAGACAGTTAAACTATGGGATATTAGTACAGGTGTTGTTCTTAAAACATTTCAGGGACATCACAAAGCAGTACGGTCAATTGCCTTTAGTCCTAATAGCACTGTGTTAGTTAGTAGCAGCGAAGACGAAACCATGAAGCTTTGGGATGTTGAAACAGGTCAATGTGTAAAAACAATCAGAATTTATAGACCCTATGAAGGTATGAATATTAAAAACGCAATCGGTTTAACAACACCTCAGAAGAACACGCTCAAAGCTCTTGGGGCAGTAGAGAGAGAATAAGGTGTTATTATTTTCACATAATGACCGACTATTATACAATTTGGGTGCAAAAAACATATGGAAAATCAAGAACCTAAAAAAGCTCCTGAAACAACAGTAGAATCCGATCGCTCTCCCGGAACAGATATAGGTGCTGACATCAAATCCGAAGTATCCAGCGATCAAAATAACCTACCAGAAAATAAACAAACAAAAAAAGCTCCTGAAGCAACAGGAGAATCCGATCGCTCTCCCGGAACAGATAGAGGCTTATAATTGACAAGCATCCTTGCGGGAAAAAAGAACCGCTTGTGTATCTAACTACTGTGTCCCCAAAGGTTTGCAAACACACACCTGTACTTTGATTCCAAATTTTGACGCTTGTATCGTCACTGCCACTAGCTAGAATTTGACAGACAAAGCGGTTTTACCAATTCCTCCCATACTAATTAAAGCGATCAGCTGACAGCGATCAGCTGACAGCGATCGCTCACAATTTAATGCTTTAATTTGGCGAGTTCTTCTTTACGCCCGTAGAAAACTGAGACTCAATCGCTTCTCCCCAGTCCTCAATTCTTTTAAGAGTATTTCGACTCAGATTTTTGTCGGCGTTATCAAAATTTAGGTCGGCGATTTCTTTCCAGTTTAATGCCAACTTATGGCAAAGTTCCTCAAAAGTTGCCCGATCCACTGGTTTATCAGTCAATAAGTTGCTGATCGTGGCTAAAACTAATCCTACATTCTCAGCCAAAGCTTTTTGGCTGGCAAAACCATTACGTCTGATTGCCGATTTCACTTTCCCAATGTATTCCTGACTAACTTGGAGTCACCTATGGCGCAATACCGTTAAGTTAAGGCTATAAACTAACACTGATGTAGGTTGGGTTGAGGAACAAAACCCAACATCCTCAAGAATTTGTTGGGTTTCGCTGTCCGCTCAACTCAACCCACTTCTCTGCTTAACACTAACCGTATTGGATGATAAAGAGCAAAAGTCAGTCGAAACCAGAAATAAGTCAGTATGTCTCAGGCGGGAACTCAGTATGCAATGAAGTTTGATGTATTTAGAAGGTAAATTTTTTACACACATTAGCCAGAAAATTTACTAATCAAACTGTATGTCTCTCCTTAATTTATTGTTTTCAGCCTATGAACATTCAATCTTTTCATAAGAACACAAGTAAAGCTGAAAAGTTAAAAGATGGTGACTCAATCAGATTTACATTAGATCAGCATACTACCATAAATGATGAATCCATCTCTGGCATTTTTGACGCCAGTAAGCAATCCTTGACTGTCTCACCGTTGAATCTTGTTCCTAGCTCAGTAGCTTCTGCAATAGTCAAGATGCTAGAAGAGATGGGAATACAATATGCCTTTGGTGTTTCAGGGGGAGCAATTATTCCTGTGTGGCACGCTCTACAACACAGTTCTATTAACGTGCTGCACTTTCGTCATGAAGCGGGAGCAGCTTTTGCAGCCACTGAAGCTTACTTTGCTAGCGATCGCCCTGTCGTAGTATTTGCGACAACAGGGCCAGGGATCACGAATAGTTTGACAGGTTTATTGGCTGCCCGTTGGGAGGGCGCAAAGGTAATCTTTTTGTCGGCTTCCACCTCAGCATCCCAAAAGGGACGGTGGGCTTGTCAGGAAACTAGCAGTTACACAATGGCTGAGACTTTTACTTCCAAATCTCTGTTCCACTATGCAACTACCCTCGAATCTGATGATGAACTTCCAGAGGTCTATCGCAGGTTAGCCAAAGGTTTAGCTCAACCAGGGGGCTTTATTGCACATATCAGTATCCCTACCAATATTCAAACAAGTTCCATCAAAACATCATTGTCACAAGCGGAGCTGTCTTTTGCTCCAGCCACCGCCAGTGAGGAAACCATTTCCAAATGCGTGCGGTTATTGTCTTCAGGATCGTTTGCTATCTGGGTTGGCTTTGGTGCAACAGATGCAGCAGCAGAAATTCGTCAGTTTGCTGAGAGGACTGGGGCTGCGGTCATGTGTTCGCCACGTGGTAAAGGCATTTTTCCAGAAAACCATCCTCAGTTTGTTGGGGTTACAGGCTTGGCTGGACATGAGTCAGTTTTAACTTATATGCAAAAGCATCGTCCTTTAAGGGTGCTGGTACTGGGAACACGCCTTGGTGAATTCACCTCTTTCTGGAATCCAACGATGATTCCTTTAGAAGGTTTTTTGCACGTTGATATCGACCCGGAAGTGCCGGGAACTGCTTATCCATGTGTCAAGACATTAGCTATTCAGTCCGATGTGAAAGCGTTTGTGCAAGCACTGTTGCAGCATTTTCCCAACTGTCAAAGTCAAACAGCATTGCCTCGACCTGAGCGACAAAAAATCAATCCCCGGATGCAAGGCTTGGTGCGACCCCAGGTACTCATGGATGCAATTCAACAGGTAATTATTGATCGCAGTGATGCCATAGTGATGACCGAAGCAGGTAACTCAATGGCATGGGGAAATCAGTTATTGCAATTTACTCAACCAAGTCGTTACCGAGTTAGCACTGGCTTTGCTGCTGTGGGTCATTTTGTGACGGGTGTTGTCGGTGCAGCTTTAGCACGTAATAGTAAAGCAGTTGCTATTGTTGGGGATGGTGCGATGCTGATGAACAGTGAAATCAGCACTGCTGTGAGATACCAGATTCCTGCTGTCTGGATTATCCTCAACGACGGATGTTACAACATGTGCGGTCAGGGGTCAGCGTTACAGGGGTTTGCTGGTATGGATGTAGAGATACCGCAAGTCGATTTCGTGAAGATTGCCTGCGGTATGGGAGCTGACGGTATCCGCGTTGAAAAAGAATCTGATATCCAAACTGCTTTAGAGAAAGCGATCGCTTCTCCTGTTCCCTTCATAGTTGATGTGATTATCGATCCCACCGAACCTGCTCCCCTAAAAGGTCGGATTAACAGTTTGATTTCCCAAGGCATTACCAATTCATAGGAAGTATTTGTTTTATGCAAGATTATTCAGTGGGCATTCGCTCTCTAGCACTGAGCTTTCCCAGCACCATATGTAAGAATGATTATTACCGCCAGAAATACCCACAGATAGTTTCTCAGTCGGAACAAAAGAGTTTGGCAAGGCTGTTTTCACTGGCTGATTCTACTCCCAGCAACGAATTTGACCAGGAAATGCTGCCTTATCTGCAAGACCCGTTTCGGGGTGCTGTTGAGCGACGGATACTTGCCCCTGGTGAGTCATCGCTAACCTTAGAGTATCGTGCAGCACGAGATGCTTTGGAGGCTGGAAAATTCTCTATAGAAGAGATTGATTTGGCGATCGTTACCTCTTTCGGTACTGAAGAAGTTGTAGCTGGTAATGCTGCTTTCCTCGTCAATCAACTTGGCTTACATTGTCCAGCTTGGAATCTTAATTCCATGTGTTCCAGTGGTATAGTTGCACTGCAAACTGCTAGTACATTAGTGCGAGCCAAAGAGTACCACAATATTCTAGTAGTTACTTCCTGTGCATATTCTCGTCTTCTGGATGAAAGAGATACTCTCTCGTGGATAACTGGTGATGGTGCCGCAGCTTTTGTAGTTAGTGAACTGAAAGCTAATCAAGGAATTCTCGGCAGTAAAATCGTTCATTCAGCAGAGACTTGTGGCGCATTTCACACCGAAATTGCAGAAGATTCTCAAGGCAAGCTGCGATTATTTATGAAGACAGGCAAAGGAGCAAATCGAGTAATTAGCAACACTGCTGCTGATTTTGTCCTGAGATGCTGCGAGGGTGCTGCTGCTGCTGCTAACGTGACAATCGACCAAATCGACTTCTTTATTTTTAATACACCAACTGCCTGGTTTACTAAATTTGGCGCTCGGATGCTAGGCATTAACCCAGAACGCACAATCAATCTCTACCCTCAGTATGGAAACATTGGGCCTGTACTTCCTCTGGCGAATCTGTATCATGCTGCACTATCAGGTAAGATTCGTGAAAATGACTTAATTCTGGTTTATTCATTTGGGGCATCAGCAAATGCCACTGCAACCGTGATGCGCTGGGGTGATGTAGCTTTAGGTTCTGCTCATTTCTTAGAAAAATTCAGCATTGAGTGAGTTTAACATCGTACCACCACTGTATTGCAAAGCAATCAGTGGGGGATACCAAAGATCAATCTTTGGCTATAGTTTTAAAACACGCCCTAAGACTACTCGCGGTGACTGGTAACGCTTCCTCCCGGCTCTAACTCTCGCCAGACACTCATATAGGAAACTTTACCGTAACTTTACCGTAACTTTACTGCATTGACTATCAACTTTAGTTGCTTTAAATTGCTCGTGAGTAGGTAATAAAAACCCTATTGAGTGAGTCAAAAAATCAAGCAAGCTATTAATAGTAGTTTTCATTACATTAGACTGATGAGGGAATTTTAGATTCAATCATAAGGAGGATAAATCACAAATTTTTCAATCTTTTATTGCCTAATTTATTTTTGATAACTGTCTTAAATCATAAATAAATTTTTATTATCAGGATTGGCATCATGGTTAATAATTCTCAAGTCTTCAGCCCCACTCAGAAAATTGGGATTCGCAATTTATACGCTTTGCTTGTAGGTATCGATAATTATCCCAACCCCAATCATCGCCTCCAAGGCTGTGTGAATGATATCACAGCGATCGCAGAATATCTGCACGAAAGGTTTGACAGAACAGAATATCAACTTCATTTACAAACCTTAAAAGACGAACAAGCTACTCGTAAAGCAATTATTAAGGGTTTCCGGGAACATCTTCGTCAAGCCAAGGAAGATGATGTAGTTTTGTTTTACTACAGTGGTCACGGTTCTCAAGAACAAGCACCGCCAGAGTTTTGGCATTTAGAACCAGACCATCTTGATGAAACTTTAGTGTGTTACGACAGCCGTACTGAAGGCGGCTGGGATTTAGCAGATAAAGAATTGGCAGTACTCATTGCAGAAGTAGCAAATAATAACCCACATATGACTATTATTCTGGATTGTTGCCACTCTGGTTCTGGAACAAAAGACCCATTGCAAGAAGTCAAAGAACGGCGTTTGTCTAAACATCCGCGGAAACGTCCACTTGATAGTTTTATTTTTACCCTGGAAGAATTAAATCAACTTTCAGGTCTTCGGGAAATGAAACCCGAAGATAACCTCACTGGCTGGAATTTACCTAAAGGTTGTCATGTGCTTTTAGCAGCTTGTCGAGACTATGAAACAGCAAAGGAACATAACGGAGGTGATCAACATCGGGGTCGTTTTTCTTATTTTTTGATGGATACACTATCCAAAGCCAACGGAAAGCTGACTTATCGAGATTTGTTTGGACGCACAAATGCCTTAGTCCGCAGCGTGAATGGGGATCAGTCGCCACAATTGGAAGTAAATAATCCCCAGGATGAGAACAAATTTTTCCTAGATGGTGCGATCACGGAACTTCAACCTTACTTTATTGTTAAAAATGACAGAACTTCTGGCTGGGTGATAGAAGGTGGTGCTGTTCACGGAGTTCAACCGCCTCAAAATGGCGAAACCACTGTACTAGCATTATTCCCTTTTGATGCCAATATCGATGACCTACGCAACCCAGCACTGTCTGTGGGCACAGCAAAAGTAATCCACGTATTGCCAACCAAGAGCAAGATAGATATTGAAGGTGTGCAGAACTTAACTACTGAGCGTACTTTTAAAGCAGTAGTTATCGGTCTACCATTACCATCTTTAGGAGTTTACTTTGAGGGAGACGAAGCAGGCGTAAATTTGGCAAGGGAAGCACTAAAAACTGCTGGACTTGATGGTAAACCCTCAGCGTATATCCGTGAAGAATCTACTAATCCTGAGTTTCGTCTGTTGTGTCGCAATCAGCAATATTCGATTACTAAATATCAAGACTATCGACCGCTTGTAGAGCAAATTGATAGTTACACAAAAGAGAACGCACAAAAGGTAATTAAACGCCTAGAACATATTGCCCGTTGGACAACAATTGCTCGACTCTCAAATACTGCTGCAACTGTAATTAAACCTAGTGATATCAAGATGGAACTTATCTTTGATAATCACGATTTATCGCAAAATAAGGAGATACGTTTGCAGTACAAATATGAAAACGATCAGTGGCAACCACCGGAATTTAAACTGAAACTCACTAATAATAGTAAACAGCCACTTTACTGTGCTTTGATCAACCTTTCAGACAGCTTTGCAATTAACGCTCCATTTTTTGAAGCAGGTAGCATAAGGCTTGCATCAGGGGAAGAAGCTTATGCTCTCAACGGAGAACTTTTAGAACTTGAAGTTCCCGATGAATTTTTAGAACAGGGAATTACCGAATACAAAGACATCATTAAATTAATTGTAAGCAACGATGAATTTGATGCTAGATTATTAACTCAAGATAAACTTGACGCTCCTCGTCCACCTGTATCAAGAAATCTCGATTTCCAACATCGAAGTAGTCTTGAGCGTTTGATGAATCGCACTCAAAATCGTGACATCAAAGCCAAAACTACAGAAAAGTATGTTGATTGGTATGCAGAAGAAATTACTATTACTACATTTCACCCTTTAAACTCTACCCCAGTCCCTTCGACACAAGAACAACACTTAGGTGTAGGCTTGAAATTTCAACAGCATTAAAGCAATAACCAGAGAAACAATCTAGCGTCAAGATAAAGACAATGTTCTAGTAAAGGCGACCAAGGAAAGCTTTAAGTTTATTGAAACTAGCATTTTATATTACCTATAAACATGAATAAACAGCACCAGCAAGCTTATATGCAATTATTGATGAAGATATTACAAGCAACAGATGAAAGCGAGGGTAATCCACAGGTTGTTTATCCGTTGCTAAATAATAATTTAGAATATCTCAATCAAAATCTCGCAGAATTGTTACGACGTTGGGCAACAAATTTATTCACAAGAGTTGAGACCGATGAGGCGCAATATCGTGCTACTGTGATTGCCCAGTTTAGCGACCTAATTCAGCAATTCCACTTAGGTGACAAAAATAACAATATAGAAATTGCCATTGCAGGTTATGAAGCAGCCTTAACTGTATTCACTTACGATACCTCCCCCAGAAATTGGGCAGCAACGCAAATTGCTTTAGGGATAGCTTTGTGTAACAGAATACAAGGGGACAAAGCTCAGAATCTAGAAGCTGCGATCGCGGCTTTCACCACTGGCTTGAAAGTATTCACCCACAACGCCTATCCCCAAGAGTGGGCAAAGACCCAAATGAATCTGGGAATTGCTTACTTCTACAGAATAGTTGGAGACAAAATTGAAAATATAGAGGATGGGATCGCTGCTTCCCTCGCCGCCTTGAAAGTATTCAACTGCGAAGCTTACCCCCAAGATTGGGCACAGACGCAAAGTAATCTAGGAGGTGGTTACTTATACAGAATACGCGGTGATAAAGCTCAGAATATAGAAGATGCGATCGCTGCTTTTATCGGTGCCTGGGAAGTATTTGCCAGCAATGAGTATCACTACCAGAGGGCAAAGACACAAGTGAATCTGGGGATTGCTTACTCTGACAGAATACGCGGTGACAAAATTGAGAATTTGGAGTTAGCGATCACAGCTTTTACTGATGCATTAAAAGTTTATCAAACCCGTGATGCTTTCCCCGAAGATTGGGCAAAGACGCAACTTAATCTAGGGAAAGCTTACTTAGATAAAATACACGGAGACAAAACCCAAAATATAGAAAATGCAATCAAAGCTTTCACCGCTGCATTGCAAGTATATACCCGCGATGCTTTTCCTCAAGAATGGGCAATAACACAAAATAATCTGGGCATTGCTTACTTTCACAAAATAGACGGTGATAAAGCCCAAAATATAGAAAATGCAATCAAAGCTTTCACTAGCGCCAGTCAAATTAGAACCCGCGAAGCTTACCCTCAACAATGGGCAATTACGCAAAATAATTTGGGGAATGCTTACCGTAACAGAATCCACGGAGATAAAGTACACAACTTTGAACAGGCCATAGCTGCTTACAACCTTGCGTTAGAAGTTTATACCCGCGATGCCTTCCCCGAAAATCATACTCAGACATTATTTAACCTGAGTTATGTTTACTTAGATGCACAAGAATTTTCTTCAGCGTATCAAAACTTGAAGTCTGCCATTGAAACAGTCGAGTTTTTGCGAGAGGAAATTGTTTCTGGCGATGAGACAAAACGCAAACAAGCAGAACAATGGAATCGACTCTACCAGTTCATGGTAAAAACCTGCCTAGAACTGAACAAAATTGCGGAAGCAATAGAATATGCGGAACGTAGCAAAACCCGCAACCTAGTTGAACTTATCCTTAACCGTGACTCTAGAAGTATTTTTCCTACAGATGTTGCCAAACAAATAGAACAACTGAGAAGTGAAATTGCCACAGGACAAAACCAAATTCAAACTGGAACAGCAAAAAATCCTCAAGCCTTAGCCAAACATCTCCAAATATTGAGACAGCAGCGTAATGAATTACAAGACAAATACTTGCCAGTAGGTTATGGCTTTAATTTGCAACAGTTTCAAGCAAATTTAGATGAACAGACTGCAATTATCAAGTGGTATATTACCAATGCAGGGTGCGAAACTTTTATCATTACTCGTAGCAATCTCCAAATATTAAATACATCTCAGCAAGATAATAATGTAAAAGCTTTGGCAAGCTATTTTCAAGAGTATTTTACGGCATACACTGAAAATAGAGCAGCATGGATCAAAAGTCTCAACTCTCGTTTTACTGAATTGTCCCAACTCTTACAAATAGAAGACATCCTCAATTTAATCCCAAAAGAATACTCACACCTTATCCTCATTCCCCACATATTCCTACACCAATTTCCGCTCCATATACTCCCTTTAATCAATGGAGAATTATTATATGAACGCTTTCCAAAGGGTGTAATTTTTGCTCCTAGTTGCCAACTTTTACAACAAGTTCAAGAACGAAAACGCCCAAATTTTGATTCTATATTTGCTATCCAAAATCCAACAGAAGACCTTGGTTCCAGCGATTGGGAAGTAGAACATATCTTGCCTTTCTTCTCCTCCCAGCAAGTATTTTCCAAAAGCCAAGCAAGCAAATATGCTCTAGAGCAAGCTACATCAAACCTCAAGAATGTGAATTATCTTCACTTCGCCTGTCACGGTTATTTTAATCTAAACTCACCTATAAATTCTTTCTTGCTCCTAGCAGATGCATATGTTTCCTCTGATTCTGTTGCTGACTCTGAAAAATATCTCCAAATCCCGGATGGACGAATCATAGATTTAAACAAATGCCTCACTTTAGGTAATCTTTTTGAGCAAAGTTTTGACCTTAGCCAATGCCGTCTTGTCATTCTTTCTGCGTGTGAAACAGGCTTGATAGACTTTCAAAATATGAGCGATGAATATATTGGCTTACCCAGTGGTTTTCTCTATGCTGGGAGTTCCTGTGTGGTAAGCAGTCTGTGGACAGTTAACGATTTATCTACGGCATATCTGATGATGAAATTTTTACAGAATCTCCAAGAGGCTTTTACTCGCAATCAACATGTCTCAATAGCAGTAGCACTAAATCACGCGCAAACGTGGTTAAGGAATATTACTTGGGAGGATTTACAAAAATGGACAAGCTCCTTACAGCCACTAAATATTGCTCAAGATCGTGAGATTAAAGCAAAAAGACAATACCGAGAAAATTTAAATAGCGAAAGGCCATTTGAATCACCTTATTATTGGGCTGCGTTTACTGCAATTGGCAAGTAGAAATTAATCCAAGCCTAGCTGAAAAAAGTGCAATAATTTCTGAGATTTTTGTAACAAACATAGTTTTCTCCAAATTATTAGAAAACGATGATGCCGCAGAAATAAAATTAAATCAAGCGTTTGAAACTATGAATAGCAATATAATATATGCCAAGGTTGACCCTACTCCAACAGTGATTGGTATTGCAGGGGTTGATGGACAGTCTTCTTTTGTTAAGCAACGTTACGAAGATACCTGTGCTATCCGCTCTCAGGAATTAATACTGCGTGATTTTGGTGTGAACGTACCTGAAGATATTCTGCCAGATCAGGCAATAGACAATCAATGGTATATCCCTGGTAGAGGTACTCATCCCGCTCATATAGGCAACCCCCTTAAGTTACATGGTGTTGAGGTAAACCGTTATGAAAAAGCAAATATTTTTACTTTGGCTAGTGATCTGAGTAAGGGGCACAAGGTCATTATCGGTGTCGATTCTGGTGAATTATGGAATAAAGGAATCCTAGAAGAACAGGAAGATTTACTTGTAAAAGAATGTGCGGATCATGCCCTGATTGTGTCTGGAATTAATACTTCAGACCCTAACAATGTAAAAGTAATTCTTACCGATCCCGGCTCTGGTGACATCGCCAAAGAATATCCAATGGAGCAGTTCATTGGTGCTTGGAAAGACTCTAATTTCTTCATGGTGTCAACTGTTGAACCTGCTCCTCTGGACTTTAATGCTGAAATGGTCAATTTTAACTACGCACTTGGACATCTCCCGGAGATTGGCAATTTATCTTATGGCAATTTCCAAGAATTATTTTCGCCTTGTCTAGAACTTGAACTCACTGATTCAATGCTCAGAAACCAGGCGGAACTGCTTACTCAATACGTTCATGAAGGAATATTTGTTTCCGAACATCCTACTTTGACGACGGATGAATTTATTGCCAGTGGCTATTTAGAACCATATTTATTCAGCACAGAAGATGTTTTCGATTTTAACGGAAATGAATTTTATCCATATGAGGAGTATAACTCCTATGAAGACAATCACAATTTAGATGGTAGTGATTAATTTATCTATCAGATTACCCGCTCCTCAACACAATTTTGAAATTAAAAATTATCAGTTATGTCTTTTAATTCTTATTTGTTGGGATATTCATCCGAAGATGATAGCGATATTTTTCAAAAAGACAATCAATTTCTTCATAACATAAATATTTCTTTGTGTGAAGAAATTGATACAATGACAAATACAAGCGAGCATCTTTCATTTGCCAAAAATCTTATTGACAAGCATTCTGTATCAGGTCAACGAAAGCAAAACCTTTTTGAACAGCTAAAATTTATAGAAAAACGAACAAACGACGCAACACTTTATCTGGCGGTTATTGGAGAATTCTCAAGTGGTAAAAGCACTTTTATCAATGGGCTGCTAAGGCAACGCCTCTTGAAATCTGCTAGGGTGGCAACAACAGCCTCAGCAACTTATATCACCTACGGAAAAGCTTTTAGTATTAGCGTTACCTTTTCCGATAATAGATGCGTCCAAGCTACAGAATCAGACAATTCGAGATTGTGCAGAGTAATTTCTCAAATAAAAACAGATTTACCGAAACAACTATCCCTTAAAGAACTAATTGAACTATTGACATCCGATCAAGATATTGCAAATGGGGTACAACGCATAGATGTTTCGCTCCCAGAAGAAAGGCTCAAGGCAGGACTCTCGATTATTGACACTCCTGGTATTGGTGCTGGAGCAGATTATACTCAGAACCATGCAAGTGTTACACAAACGGTGATAGAGGAGTCGGCTGATGCAGCTATTGTGCTGATTCCTTCATCTCAGCCAATGTCAGATACTTTAATATCTTTTCTGAAAACAACAGCCAGTCATTTTCTGCATCGTTGCATTTTCGTAATTACTGCAATGGACGATCAAGAAGTAGAAGAAAGGGAAAATATTGTTAATTTTGTTAAACGCACGCTCAAAGAAAAACTAGGGTTAATCAAACCAATAGTTCTTGAGTCAGCAGCAATCACAATGTTAGCGTTCGCCAAAATTCCAGCATCCAAACAACATACCTGGTTGTATTGGCAGCAGCAGTTTATTGAACTGGAAACAATTCTCCTGCGCGTGATGATTTGCCAACGCAATGTGATTATCTCAGAGCGTTTAGTCTGTCTTCTTCAGTCCATATTTGTTGAATTGAATAAAGATATTGAGGAAAAACAAAAAAAACTCGCTGATGAGGAAAAATACTTAGAAGCAAATTCTGTGACGGCCATAGAGGAAGTCTTAGGACAACTTTTCAAGCAAGGTATAAAAAAGATATATAGGCAGGGAAATACTTGCAAATCGAATGCATCATCTAAGAAAACTAAGTTTCATTCGGATATCACAGTGAAGATTAATCAGATATTAGACGAAGCTGGTTGGAGCATTATTCAAAATTACGACGATGCTGTAGAACCAAAAATTAGGCAAGCAGTCGAAGCAGAAGGGCAGAACTTTATTCATCATGTGAATCAAGATATCGAAAAGCTCAAGAGATGTTGTGAAGAAGTTTCTTGTGAATTTAGAAAACAATTTGAGAGAAATTACCAAAATCTCAAAGCCCTAGGTATAAACATTACTGTTCCTTCACTCACCGTATCTTCTCTTTCCATTTCCTCTATAAGTTTTACATCGCCTAAACTTTTCATTGAGCAAGTTAATCAAGAAGATAACAAACGGGCTAGATGGGGAGCAGCGATCGGAGGAGCCGCAGGATTTCTACTCTTAGGGCCGATAGGTGCTGCTGCGGGGGCTGCTCTTGGTAGCTTAACTGGTTATGGCAGTGGCAATGATCTAGATACTTGTCGTCAGGGAGTTCTGAAAAAAGTTATGAATGATGTTGACGAATATGTTGATAAATATTTCTCCAAAGTGCAATCAACAATAGACAGTTTGATGAAAGGTGCTGGTTCCGATTTAGAGAGTGTTGTGGAAGCTCATCTTTCAGAATATCGTGCTGTTGTTAACATAATGGTTACAGAACATCAACAAAAAGTAAATCAACTTAGCTGGGAAATTCGGGAAACAAACTCCGACAGTACCGAATTGAGGAGACGCCAGCAAAGGCTAGAAACTCTTCAATCAAAACTTCTGCAAGTATAAAACTTAGGAAAAATAAACTGGGACTTTTCTCTATGACAAATATAAACACATCTCAAGGTCAGCATAGTAAGCTTGCCCAGCAATTGAGTATATGGTTGAAACATACTCATCAAATTGCTACTCAGGTAGGTTGCTTGGAAGCTGTTGAACCAGTGTTAAATATGCTGGATAAAATTAAGAGTGATTCAATAAATCTAGCTTTTATTGGCGATCACAATTCTGGAAAAAGTAGCTTAATTAATCACCTACTTGATTTACAGATTCTGCCTGTAACTGCGCTGGCTAGTAATACACAATTTACCATTCAAGGGGGCAATGACAAAAGTAAAGAAGGGTTTTTCTTGGCTAATGCTCAAACATTATACCCACTAGATAATCTGCATCAAAGTGAATTATTTACAAAGTCAAGTCAATCGGTCAGCATCTATCTTTGTCAGCAATGGCTAACGGACAATAGTTTTCATTTGATAGAAAAACTTGCTCTTTATCTCTCTGAAGAGGATCTAGAATTTCAAACAAATTCATTACTAGAAGCAGCAGATTGTGTTGTCTTGGTCATGGACGCTTTGATGCCATTCAAAAGGTCGGAAGCACGATTATTATCTGAATGTGTCAGGCGGAGAATACCTGTAGTAATTGCACTTTCCAAGATAGACAAGCTGCTAGCTGAAGAAATTGAAGATGTTATTGCCTATGTCAATAAATATGTGCAATCATACTCCACTGTCATCAAAGTTATCCCAACTAGTATTAAATTCTCGGATGACGGCAACATCGATAAACTTAGAACAGCTATTCAAGAAGTTATCGACGAAACCGATATTACCTCTGTGCGCGCTCAACAAACTGCTCATACTCTATTGGGAGTCTTGGGTGTAATTAGTTCTGCTACACAAACAGCACTGGAAGCTCAGAAAAAAAATGAACTAGAGAGGGATATTGAGTTGAAGCAACGGCAGCAACAACTCGATTCACAAAATTTAGCTTGGCAGGAAATTGAGCAAAAGTTGACTCTCAAACGCCTTAAAGTAGATGAAATACTAAGGGAACACCTGCAAAAGAATCGGACAGCGATTCTGGAAAAACTTCTATACGACATCGAACGCAGTAACGATGTAAAAACTTGGTGGGAAAAGGATTTAGCATTCCGTCTAGATCGGGAGCTAGAAAGTCTCGCTGAAGAAATGTCTAGTAAAATCAATAAACAAATGACTTCAGATGTGCAATGGCTTCAAGAAGAAATTTCTAAACAATTTCAGTATCCATTGCAAGTTATTAGTCAGCCAAAAGTTTCAGTAAACGAAGCAGCACTAGAACAAAAAGAAATTCATCTTTCTGACCAAAATACTCTGAAAATAATTTCCCGTTTTGGGACAGTAGTTTTAGTTGTTATGGCCGGAACAATTTTGGGGCCTGTGGTTGGAAGTGCGGGAATTGCAGCCAGTGTAATTGCAGGATTAACATCCGAACAACTAATTCGCTGGAATACCACTAAGGAGCGCGATCGCATTCGTGAAGAACTCAGCAAAATTATTGAGCGAGTAGCGCATGAATATGCCTTAGACCTATCTCGCCAACTCAAAGAAACCTACAACCAAGTCATCTCTGAACTTAAGCAGCACCAAATGCGCTGGCAACAGGCTCAACTTCAAGCCTTAATGGCTATCAAGCGTAAGCCTGTTAATCAATCTGGAGGAGACTGGGAGCAGCTGAACAAACAAGCCAACCAATTGATGGTGGACATTAAGACCGAAACACACTTGTAATCGATAAAAGGAGACCCAAATATGAAAGCTAATTCTGCTAATCTTTATGAGATTTACAGTCAGCGACGCGATGAATTACTCATACTTGCACAAAAGCAATCTGAGATTGTCACTGAGCTAAAAATGGATGACATTCAAACAACAGGTACAAAACAAGGGGAGATAGTTCAAGGACTGATTGATCGTTTAGCAAGTGATAAACTACGGGTACTTGTTGTAGGTCGTTTTAGTGCTGGTAAATCCACGTTTATTAATGCTCTATTGGGTGAAAAACTTCTGCCTGCTACACCTACTCCCACAACAGGTGTATTGTGTAATATTACCTATGCAAACGAACAGGATAAGAAAGTTACGCTTTATCCTAAACCAGGAATGGGTAAAAACAGTGGGGATCAGCCATTTGATATTTCAGTGAATGAGTTGGAAAAGTATATCAAAATTGATCACTTCGATGGCACTGAAGTTACCAGTAAATACCAGCGAATGAATTTACAATGGCCACTCAAATTATGTGCTAATGGTGTTGAGTTAATAGATTCAGTTGGTCTTGACGATCCTGATTCACGTGATGATATTACTCTGGGCTACGCCAAGTCTGTAGATGCAGTTCTGTATCTCATGAAAAGCCAAGATACTGGCTCAAAAAAAGATTTAGATACCATCCACTTCCTACGGCAACTTGGGTATGAATCTTTATTTTTTATTGTTACCTATTATGACCACATCAAAGAATCTGCCCTTGTTGGTGAGCAAAGTGAACAAGATTTCCGAAATTTTGTTTTTAAAAATTTATCTCCTCTTACAGAAATGGGTAATGACGGAATCAAGTTTATTGATTCACGAACTGCTCTAATAGGGAAGAGAAATCAAGATCACGAAAAAATTGAAGAGTCTGGAATTGAGGATTTAGAAAAAGCTCTGGAATCATTTTTAGTTGAGCAGAAAGGTCGAGCAAAGCTATTAACTACATTACGCTCTTTAGGTTCTGTAAACAGAACAGTGATGAAAGTTATACCTTCTCGAATAGATATGATTCAAACCTCAATTGAAGAATTAGAGAAACGCTATGAAGATGCAAAAATACCTCTAAATATTTTAGAAACAAAGCGACAATTGATGGTGAATAAAGTTGACTATGCTATTGCTGATATTGTGCGAGATGTTTACGATATGGCTGATAGTTACTTTCTGAAGCTTCCAGATAAAATACCAGCTTGGACTGATGAATATAATATCGAGTCAGGTGTAGGCTTTCCTCCGCGTAAAAGTACTTTAGAGCCAGTTGTTAAAGAGGTACTCAATCATATTAAGATGAAAATTGAGTCAGATGTTTCTGAATGGACTACACAAACACTCTCACCAATCATAGGTGAACGTATTCAACAGATGCAAAACGATCTTGAAGAAGAAGGTCAGGAGTTCTTGAAATCTGCTAATCAGCTTCGTCTAAGTATTTCAGTTGGTGACCAAATTAGTGATGAGGAGCTTGCCAAACAGAAAGAACCATCAGTGTGGGGTCGTCTACTTTCAGGTGGATATATATTGATGACTGGAGATTTCATCACAGGTGGTATGGGAATGGTTATGGGGCTTCAAGCGATGCTTAAAACCATACTCATTCAAGTTGTTGGACTAGTAATTCTTATCATTTTTAATTTGCTGAATCCTATTGCCATCATTGCTGCGGTAATTGCTTCTGTTCTTGCAGGTGGTTTTGCAAATATCTTATCACTCAAAAGTGGTATCAAGAAAAATGTTACTAAGAAATTATGTGAAGAGCTTGCAAATAGGAAAAATGATTTGGCAATGAGGGTGAAGATACAAGTCGAAGAAAAATTAAAAGAACTGAGTAAAGCTTTAGATGCGGGGTTAGCAGGAGAAATTAGCAGTATTCGTGCTGAAGTAGAGCAAATTCTTGACGAACGCAAGCGAGGCAGTCTTGATGTCAAGAATGAAGTTCAGAAGCTGAGGAAACTTGAGGAGAAAAATCTTGAGCTTGATGACAAATTGAATAATCTGATGTCTGAAGCTGGAATCAATTAACTAAAAAATAAACGGTAGTTTATCCAGTACCAATGGCTTGTGTCGAGAAGGTTTGAAGACATAGGCATTAAGCCGAGATGTGCAACGTGAAACTTGTGCGTCTCGGCTCAATATCAAGTAAGTTATCATACTTGTGTACACTTGCCAGGGCGAACGCACGATATTTCTGAAACCCTTACTGGATAAGGATCTTAACGAAAAAACAGGCTAAATTAAAAAACGCCGAAACCCTTGTTATTAAAGGATTATGATACTTTAGATGCGTTTGCCCTGGTACGCTTGCCCTTTTTTGCTTGTGTCATATTCTTGAAAAGGCGACAAGTGAGCTAAAGAATCGCACAGAAATTACTTTGGTATTTACTTACTGAAGAAACAAATTTGCCTTAATTATTTTTACATACAGATTAAAGGACAGATAAATTCATGACTAAAAATATATTTAATCGAAATTTTGCCGTTATTATCGGTATTAATAATTATCACAACAATATTCCACCTTTAGAAACGGCAGTTCCAGATGCTTGCAAACTTGCTGAAATTCTGCAAAATCAGCATGAAGCTCTCAAGCCGCAATATCAAACACAGAACAGATATGAAGTCCAGTTATTTCTAAATCAACGTGCTAATCTTAACAATCTTAACCAGTTAATTGTAGATTTTAAACAAGGACAAATACCATTTAATAACGAAAAAGTTACAGTTACCAAAGATGATCGCGTCCTTTTCTATTTTGCTGGACATGGTATCGCCAAGGAAGCCCTAGAAAATCAAGAGGGGCCAGTGGGTTACTTAATTCCTCAAGATGCCACAGGGAATAGTAATACCTACTTGCCAATGCAGGATTTACATGATGCCTTAAATGCACTTCCTTGTCGGCATATGTTAGCAATTCTCGATTGTTGCTTTGCGGGAGCATTTCGTTGGTCAAGCTTGAAGCGAGATATTGTACCTAAAGTTAAAGTATACAAAGAACGCTATGATCGCTTTATCAGTGATGCCGCTTGGCAAGTAATTACTTCAGCTGCTGATGATCAAAAAGCTGTAGATGCTTTGGGAGTGCGCGGGACAATTCAAGAAGGTAACGAGGTTCACTCTCCCTTTGCTCAAGCTCTTTTTAATGCTCTACGAGGAACTGATCAAAAAGCTGACACTCATGATGGCATCATGACAGCAACAAAGCTGTACTCATATCTGCGAGATCAAGTTGAAGTTCTCACAGAAAAGCATTTCAAGCGGCAAACTCCTACTTTGTGTCCTCTGAGAAAACATGATAAAGGAGAATTTATCTTTCTGTTACCTAACTTTGACCGAGATAAATTGGAGGATGCACCACCGCTTAATAAAGAAAATAATCCCTATCTAGGATTGCAATCCTACGATGAAAAAGATAGTCATTTGTTTTTTGGCAGAGAGAATCTGATTAAAGAGCTTTATCAGCGAGTTGTTTATGAGCAGCAAGGGTTAACAGTAATCTTAGGTGCTTCTGGAACAGGTAAATCTAGCTTAATGAAAGCCGGTTTACTCAAGTGTCTACGTGATTCCGAGGAGCAGAAATTTGAAATTTTAAACCCCATACGTCCAGGGGAAACGCCTTTAAAAGCACTTACACAGGCATTTTTCCCCATATTAAATACAATTACTGCTAAAGAACTAGAAGAAGACGAGCAAGCTTTAGCAAATATTGTTAAAAATTGGAGCCTAACTAATCCCAAAATAAAAATATTGCTGGCGGTTGATCAATATGAAGAGTTAATCACTCTGTGTAAAAGTGATGAAGAACGAGAGCAATTTCAGAATTTAATTAAAAATGCGCTCGCTAAATATCCTAACAACATCCATGTAGTTATCACCTTACGACTCGACTTTGAAGCGCAGTTTCAAAACTCTGAACTCAAAGATTTTTGGAATAATGATACTCGTTTTGTAGTCCCACCAATGACTCAGGATGAACTGCGGGAAGCCATTGAAAAACCAGCATCAGAAAAAGTTGTATATTTCGAACCTCCCAGCTTGGTAAATAAATTAATTAACGAAGTCGTACAAATGCCGGGGGCTTTACCTTTACTTTCTTTTACTCTCAGTGAATTGTACCTGAAATATTTGGAAGAGCGAAGAGATAACCGCGCATTAACAGAAACAGATTACGAAGAGTTGGGAAGAGTCGTTGGTTCTTTGACTAAACGTGCTAACCAAGAATACGATCAATTAGTTGCAAAAGATACGGCTTATCAAAATACGATACGTCGAGTAATGCTGCGAATGATTGCATTGCAGGGAGGTGAGTTAGCACGGCGACAAGTACCTAAATGGGAACTTAAGTATCCTGATAAAGAAGAAAATGCTCGCGTGCAAACAGTCATCAAACACTTTTCTGAAGCTCGCTTAATCGTTGAAGGTGCCAATCCTCAAAGTGAACATTATGTAGAGCCAGCCCATGATGCTTTAGTGCAGGGGTGGGATAAGCTACTAGAGTGGAAAAAAGAAGAAGAGGAAAATTTAATTTTACAACAACGTCTTGCGCCTGCCAGTAATGATTGGAAGGAAATAAAAGTTGATGAAAAATCACCTAATTTTGTAGGTAAAGCATGGAGAAAAGCAGAATCTTCTGTAATTGAAAAAATACAGTCTTGGCGACGCGATAAGCGGCGCAAAAAACGAGAACAATCTGCTAATTCTAGGAGTCCAAGGGTCAAATCAATAGATTATCTTTGGGATGACGATCCTCGGCTTGAGCAGTTAGCTCGAGTACTTGATTCCAAGGACAGCTGGTTGAACCAAATTGAAGATGATTTTGTGCGGCAAAGTGCTATTCAAAGAGATAGAAATACTTATAGGCTATCGCTTATTGTCACAGGAGTCATACTGGGGTTAACCGGGTTGACTATTTTTGCTTCAAATCGTCAAAGAGAAGCTGAAATTCGCCAAATCCTTGCATTTGTTGGATCTTCACAAACACGCTTAGCGTCTAACCAGACATTAGATGCACGGATAGATAGTTTAAGAGCAGGACAAACATTCAAACAATCTTTCTGGCAAAAAATTTGGCCGGATGTTGGATTAAGAAATCAAGTATTAACCAAGCTGTCCCAAACAATTTATGGAGGGCAAGAACTCAATCGTATAGAAGGTAACAGAGGTGGGATTCTGGAAGTGGCATTTAGCCCAAATGGTAAACTCATCGCCACCGGAGGATGGGATGGTTCTGTCAGCCTGTGGGATACCTCTGGCAAGCTGTTGCCCTTACCCGGTAACCATCAAAACTCGGTCAGTGGGGTGGCGTTCAGTCCGGATAATAAGCTTATAGCTAGTAGTGGAGGAGACAATACTGTCCGCATATGGGATACATCCAGCAGACATTTAGTCGCGCTCCACCAGCATCAAGGACCAGTCCATAGCATAGCGTTCAGTCCAAATAGTAAGCTCTTGGCTACCAGGGAATATGCTGATTCCCCCCATCTGTGGGACACCTCTGGCAAGCTGTTGGCCGTACTCAATGGACATCAAAACTCGGTTACTAGTGTAGTGTTCAGCCCGGATGGCAAGCGTTTGGCCACTAGCGGATCAGATGCTACTGTTCGCTTGTGGAATACTTCTGGCAAACAATTAGTTGTATTTAATGGGCAACATCAAGGCTCAGTCTGGAGTGTAACTTTCAGCCCAGATGGCCAGCTCCTGGCTACTAGCGGAGAAGATGGTAACGTTCGCTTATGGGACACCACTGGAAAGCTAGTGAAAGTATTACCAAAAGTTACTCTGGGTTTAGTTACCAGCATAATGTTCAGCCCGGATGGCAATGAAATAGGTATTGGTGGACGGGACGGCACCGTCAGCTTATGGAACATCGCTAGCAAGCGATTAGTTGTACTCCAAGGACGGCATCAAGGCGCAGTTACCAGCATAGCCTTCAATCCAGATAGCAAACTCCTGGTTACCGTAGGCGAGGATCGTAATGCTCGCTTGTGGGACATTACCAACAAGCAGTCAGCAAAGCTACAGGGAGATCAAGGTTGGGTCAACAGCGCGGCGTTCAGCTTAGATAGCAAGCTGCTGGCTACCATCGAAAATGATGGTATCGCCCGTCTGTGGAATACTCACTCTGGCAGGCAGTTAGCTCTACTCCAAGGTCATAAAAAAGATGTAGTTACCAGCGTGGCATTTAGCCCAGATGGCAAACTCTTGTCCACCACTGCTCAGGATGGTACAGCTAGACTATGGGACACGACTTCTGGCAAGCAATTGAGTGTAATCCAGGGAGATGAAGGCAATATAAACAATGTGGTATTTAGCCCAGATGGCAAATTTTTGGCTACTAATGGAGGGTATGGCTACCGCAATATTCAACTGTGGAATACTTCTGGCAATCAACTGGCTACATTCCAGGGACATCAAGGCTTTATAAGAAAAGTGGTGTTTAGCCCAAATGGCAAGCTTCTGGCCACAAGTGCAGATGATGAAACCGCCCGCCTGTGGGATATCTTCTCAGGCAAGTCCTTGGCTGTACTTCAGGCGCAAGGGGGGCTACGTGACGTGGTATTCAGTCCGGATAGTAAACTCTTGGCTACTGCTGGAGGATACCACACTGCCCAACTTTGGTACGCCTCCGGTCAGCAATTAGCTATACTCAAAGGGCATGAAGGTTTGGTTAGAGGCTTGATGTTCAGTCCGGATGGCAAGCTCTTGGCTACTGGTGCAGCTGACGGCACTGTCCGCCTATGGGAAAGCTCTTCTGGTAGGTCTTTAGCTATATTCAAGGGGCATCAGAATGGCTGGGTCAATAGCGTGGCGTTCAGCCCGGATGGTAAGCTAGTGGCAAGCAGTGCAGATTATGATGATCATCTTCGCCTGTGGGACACCTATGGCAACGAGTTGGCTGTGTTCCAAGGGAAAGGCAATTTTGAAAGTGTGGCGTTTAGCCCGAATGGTCAACAGCTACTCACGGTTGGAGACGAGCAGGATGGAAGGATTGCTCAACTGTGGCGAGTTGGAGGGTTGAATGAACTACTATCGATGAATTGCAATTGGGTACGGGACTATTTAAAAAATAACTCCAATGTGAGTCAAAGCGATCGCCACCTCTGTGACGATGTACCAACCCTAGCAAATCCCGACCAGTAGATTGAGGTATAGCTATAGCCGAATGGCACTAAGAAAAGCGGAAAGCTTTATCAATTAAGCAGTTTGCAATTGATGACGTAATTCATATCTGGGCTTGGTCAATCTGGGGTAAGCTTTGGGGCGACGTTTAGTGACTCGTGGTTCACTGCGTCCAGGACGGTCGGGGACAACCTTGTGAACAATAATTTTCAGCAAACTATGATAAAGTCGGATGCGTTTTTGAGAGTGAGCAGTTTCTAATTTAGGAATAAAACTTAGTAAATGATGTCGAGTACCTTGAAGCGATAAACGATTTGGAGGAGTATTGTAAGTAGTCCCAGCCGACCACATTAACCTCCGAAGTAAATTATAAGCCAGTAAATACACATGAATTTCTTTACGTATCATTGAAGGTGTTTTACATCGGAGAATATCTATACCTAAGGTAGTTTTTATATGCCTCAAATTCAATTCAACATCCCAACGTTTACCATAAAGTCCAACAATTTCGAGAGTAGAATAAGTTGCTTTATCTAAAAGAGTAGTAATTAAGCTGACTTGTTGAGTGCGAAAACCAGGAATAACAATATAGTAGTAAATTTCTCGCACAGTTATGGCAGAAGGTAGAGCTAAAAATTCATCCTTGCTCAATCCTTGTGGGCATCTTTTAGGCTTATAGCAAGTAACAAGCTTGTCGCAATCGCCAACAATTTTTCCTTTTTGCATGGTTGTTGTGCGAGATTGATGCTTACGAAATACTGCATCACAACCAAGTTTGGTAATAGCAAACATATCAGCATAAGCGCAAAACGCTCTATCCCCTAAAAGCACATCATTTGGTTTAAGAAAACTGTATAGTTTTCTTGCTAATTTGATATCATGAGTGTTCAGAACATCGATGCACAAAGCAATAGCAGCTCCTGTTATTAAACTGAATACCACACCAATTTTGGCAATTGGAAAGCCACATCCGGGCTTTTGGCTACTGGGCTGAGGGTATTCTTTTTGATTCTCTACAGTGTCAGGCATCGAGACAGTTGACCCATCTATTACTTTGACATTTCGACCACACCATAAATATTCTGTTGCTACTTTCTGTTCTAAGCTTTGTGCCGAGAAATTGAAAAGTTTTTCTAATAACTTTTCTGGAAGCCTTGCCCTAGCTTGGCAGTAAGCACTCGTATCTGTTGTTCGCGGAGCGTCTCGAAGAGAAGGGACTTCTACTTCTTCACCAGCTAAATGTGCAATTATTTTACTCACAGCATTATTACAAGTTTTATCAGTATCCAGCACTTGTGATAAAAATGCCCATAAAGTTATTAATGGGTCAAATAACCGCTTTTTGTATTTAATTTTTAGCTCCGAGATTGCAAGTCTTATCACAGACTCTGGCAATAGTTCTTTAAACGGTAGTCCCAAACTTTGGCTAAATTTATCCTTGAGGATTTGTACTCGTAATGTCACAGTAGTATTTATGATGTTTGCTTGCTCGTCTCAAGGAAAGTATTTCATGAACGAGTAAGCTTTTCCTACCTACCAGAAATTTTTAGACAACTTGTATATCTGATTCCACTTTCTGGTGCAAGACAAAGCGATGGCGTAGGTGATCGCAAACTCAGCGTGTCTTTCGTGGCGATCGCTTCCATGACACTGCCATCTTGGACGACCGCCTGACCCCTCCTCCACTGTTCAATAGCTTTCAAAGCTGTAGCCCTTATTCCGTATAGCTTAAAGCTTTTCTTAGTGCCATTCGGCTACAGCTATAAAAGCACAAATAAGTCAACTGGAAATCTCTATCTTTCCCAGGTGATCACAGATTATTATATTTATTAGATTTTACCCCATTTTTACTGATGTGCAGTTCAGTTTCAATCGCCCCCAGAGTTTTCAGAGTCGTAAGCGTCGCCTCAGTTAACCCAGTAACACCAGCGATCTTCATACCCTCGTAAAGTCTTTTACTTCTCAAACTTCTGATACATTCACCTGTCAAGATATTCCAAATCTTCAGCGTCTCATCTTCACCGCTACTAATGAGAGTATGTTCCTCAGGACTAAAGGTAACTGATAAAACGGCTTGAGTTGGTTGCTGTAAAGTTTTGAGGCATTCACTAGTTTTCACATCCCATAACTTCACAGTTTGATCCATACTACCACTGCTGAGAATTTTACCATCTGGACTAAAGGCGAGCGATCGCACCCATCCTGTATGTCCTGGCAAAGTTTTCAAGCATTTACCAGTCTTGACTTCCCATAACTTGACTACGTGATCTCCGCTACCGCTACTCAGGATTTGTCCGTCGGGGCTAAAGGCAATTGACCACACCCAACCTCTATGTCCTGGCAATGTTTGCAGGCATTTACCAGTATTGATCTCCCATATCTTTATTGTATGGTCATGCCCACCACTAGCTAAAGTTAGACCATCAGGGCTGAAGTTCACTGACAAAACTCCGTGGTTTTGTTCATGTAAAGTTTTCAGGCATTGACCAGTTCCGACATCCCATAATTTCACTGTTTGGTCATGACTACCACTAGCCAAAGTACGACCATCGGGACTAAAAGCAATTGCCCAAATCCAATTTGAGTGTCCTGGCAAAGTTTGCCGACATTTACGAGTTTCAATATCCCATATCTTAATGGTTTTGTCTTCACTGCCACTGGCGACAATACCACCATCAGGACTCCATGCCACTGACTTGACCTCATTGCTATGTCCGATAAGTGTTGCGAAACATTCGCCAGTGTTGATGTCCCACAATTTTACCGTTTTATCGCTACTACTAGCCAGCATTTGACCGTTAGGACTGAGGGCAATTGACCAGATGCCATTACCATATCCCTGCATAGTTTTTAAACACTGACCAGTAGCAACTTCCCACAGTTTCAAAGTTTGGTCATTACTGCCACTTGCCAAGATTTGATTATCAGGACTAAACATAACTGCTCGGATCATACTATTGTGTCCTAGCAAAGTTTTCCGGCACTCACCACTACTGACATTCCACAGTTTCACTTTCTGATCCCAACTTCCACTTGCCAAGACTTGCCCATCTCGACTGAATGCAAGTGACATCACCCAATCAGAGTGCCCCTGCAAGGTCATCAAACATTCACCAGTTTTAATATCCCATAACTTGACTGCTCCATCGCCACTACCACTAGCAAATATCTTTCCATTTGGACTGATAGCAACTGACCAAATCCCTTCATTATGTTCTGCCAAAGTTTTTAAACATTTAGCAGCGCAGACATCCCACAGCTTCAGTGTTTTGTCCACGCTACCACTAACTAATACTTTGCTGTCAGAACTCAAAACTACTGCCCTGACCATATTTTTATGTCCTGACAAAGTTTTACAGCACTGACCAGTATGCACATCCCATATTTTTACGGTCTTGTCATCACTGCTACTGACCAATACTTTCCCATCTGAAGTAAACACGAGTGACCAAATTCCCTGTTCATGTCCCTGCAAGGTATTGAGACATTGACCAGTTGTGACATCCCAAAGCTTGATTGTTTGGTCTTCACTGCCGCTGGCCAGGATACTACTGTCATGATTAAAGGCAATTGCTGATACCCAATCAGTATGGCCTTTAAAGATTTTTAGTTGTTTCCAATCACCAACTTGGTACAGGCGAATCTCACTATTCATATCCCCAATAGCTAAAAATTTCCCATTAGGGCTAAATGCTAATGACAAAACACCACCAAAAGTTTCAGCAAATAATGACTGAGCTAGATGAGCGTGGTTAAAATTGACATTGTGTAAATTCACATATCGTAAATCTGCTTGCCTAACAGTCAAATGCGAAAAATCATAGTTACTCAGATTGGTTCCCAGATAACAAAGCATATTTAGAATGTTTCCGGCTGCATAATTTTGTTCTTCTGAGAATGTTTCTCGCAGCTTTAGTAAAATTTTATTTAGTTGATTTTCTAAGATTTGCTGATTTCTAAATTTAGTTAAAAGTCCATCTATAACTGGTTTAAGTATCAAAGGAATTTGAATATCTCTAATATAGTCTTTTGCCGTCGCTTTTATTAAAATATGACTTCTGAATAAATCCAGGTTTTGAGTTTTAATTTCTGTCCAGATTTTTTGAATAAATTCATTAATCATGTACTCCATAACTACAGATTGTAAAGTAAATAAATTAGAGCTTTTCTCAACCAGGGATCTTCTTACCAAAGACTCTAGAGCTTCTAATAATTGTTGTGGGAGTATCAGTGATACGATATCATTTTGCAATTCTGTTAACGAAACTGGCTCTCGATTAATTGCTAACCAGTACATTATATTTTTTTCTAAATCTGACAACCGCGAAAATTGTTGGTCTAAAATTTCACGGATACTACCAAAAATAGAAGTCTTATGGGTTAAAAAATGAAAAGTATTGCCATTAAAAACATCTAAAATTGTCGTGGCAACTATCTTTAAAGCCAAGGCGTTACCTTGATATAGCTCAACTACTGCTCTTAATTCTGCTTCAGAGCCATATAATCCTTTAATTTCAAAGATTTTTTGCCCGTCTACCACATCTAAACCACTCAGTTGTAATGAGCGGACTGGTAGTGCTTTTCCTTCAAGCCGGGCTAACTCTTGCGGTTTTTCCCGTGAAGTCAGCACAAGGCAACTAATATGGGTAACTTCTCCAATTTGTTTGATCAGTTGAGCATATTCTTCACAACCTTCTCGATAGGTTCCTACAATAGTGCCACTTTGTAAAATCGTCTCAGCATTATCGAGTATGAGAAGACAACGATATTGACGCAAATAATCAATTAGTTTCGAGATTCTGCCGTCTATGCTGTTTGGGCAATCGGTTGCTAAAACCTGACCAGCGGACAAAAATTGAATTAAGTTAGCTAATAGGTCAAAAAGAGGTGGGGCATTGTAGAGCGATCGCCAAATCAAGAAATCAAATTGCCCTTCAACTTGTTGAGCTAGTTTAGCCGCTAGAGAGGTTTTGCCAATTCCCCCCATTCCCAACAGTGCTACTAATCGGCAACGCTCTTCGATCACCCATTGGTTGAGTGTGTTGAGTTCTGCTGTTCGTCCATAAAACACAGAGACATCAATCGCTTCTCCCCAGTCTGCTCGATTTTGAATTTTGGATTTGAGATTTTGAACGGAATTATCCAGAGTTTCCTCTGCTGTGTTTGCCTTCCAAGATTTGCGCCATCGGCGCTCTAGAGCAGATTGGAAGTTTTTCTTAGTGACTTTCTCCTCTAGCGCTTCACTCAGCAATTTCCACAGGTCGGGCCCAACATGTTGCTTTATATATGCCACTGAGTAGCAAGCTGCTGAAGCAATTTGTTCGTATGTCTCATGCTGCCAAGAGCCTTTAAGAATAGCAATTTCTACTTGACTTAGCCGTCTTCCCACCTTGACGAACACAGCCTCATCAGCAAGTTCTAGCGCTTCCTCAAAGTTCATTGGCCACTATGTAAATTTTATAAAAACCATACCATAAAAGTAATTTTACCGGAACTTCACCGGAACTTTACTGTATCGATAATTAATGGCGATCGCTCTAAACTGACCTGAGTTCGACGAATTAAAAAACAGCAGGAAGTGGAGCAAGCAAGTCTTTTGGGTAAATACCAAGCGAGGGGCTTTTAGGAAGATTGTTATTTCACCCATGCGCGTGTACAAAAGACAACACAAAAGCATTAAACAGCAGGGCATTAACTCCACAAATCGCGTGTAGCTAACTAAGTTTGGAAAAGCTCCACGTCAACTCGGTAGTACTCTGTAGTCTATAAAACTCTTTAAACGTTCACTAGCAATGCCGTGAAGAGCGATCAGCGAAGCTTTATACCTTCGGCATATTGCTTGCTTGCGATAAAACCTACCCTAACCCTACATCTTCCATAACCACCAGAGCAGTCCGATTAGGTTATCTTCTCACCGCGATCGCCCCTTGGGCACAGCGTTTCGCTATCACAATCCTATACAAACAGCGAAGCTGAAACTTTTGTTTTTACGTACTGCATTTTTGGATTTTTTCTAACCTTGTAGACAATGGGCGAACCGCCAGTTTTTAACCACTTTTTTTATTTGATGCAGTTATTGTTGATAATAAGGCAAAACTAAGTATCTGTAAATGTAAATTTTATTCCTGGTCAAACCGAGCCTTTTTATATTAGTAAAACAAATATTCCTATTGGTAATTTTACAAGTCGGTAGTTACCTACTGTTTTAGTCTTCAACATTGTGCACCTAGCATTAACACTTACACAACTTCTTTTTACTAAAAGTTATCTGTTAACAAACGACTTTAGTTTTTGACCACGACTTTGTTGCATACGCATGGAATTTTGGTTTCAACTAACCAAAATTATGCCAAAAAATCAAACACAGCCAAATACTTCCCCTACTGAAGAAACCGCAGTAACAGCAGCGCAATCAGAAGCCCCTCAAGCAAAAGTTCAAAATAGTAATAACATACAAAAGCGTAAATCAGCTGTTTCTAAATTTGCCAATCCTGAGTACAATGCGCCGATTAGCAATATCTGCATCTGCCAAGTCATCAACCACATGGAAGCAGAAAAAGTTGGGTTGTTTATAAAAGATAAGTATTTAGCAGCAATTAACTGGCAAGGACAAGAACCAAGACACAAGCACACCTTCTCCAGTGGTACGCCAGAAATGGGAGTGTTGTTGCAATCGCCCAGAATGCACATTCTTGATGTTTCTCCCAGATATATTGAACAGCGCGATGATGGCAAAATTGTGGGGGTGTACGAATCACCTGATGGGTACGAAATGTACCAAGCACTCGGCAAAGATGCCGCAGTATTGAGACGATTCTACTTGTTGCAACTTGTCGATGAAAATAATAACAACCTGCACTCAGTACCAATTGTCTTGTCAATCAAAGGCGTTGCATCATCAAAATTTGGCGAGGCTTACAAACAGTTCCAACGCGAACTAGAGGTTGCATTTGCCCGATTTACTGATACAACTGTCGCTGAAAAACGTGCAGAGTTTCATCGCCTTGGTGCATTTCAACCCACCTTCACACCATCCCTTGAACCGAAAGAAGCAGTTAACCAAAGAGATAAATCTTGGGTAGCGGTTGTCACTTCCTACAAATCACCAAACCCCGATGGCAGCGATTTTCTCGAATTCTTCTCAGAGGCCAAAGAAATCGATATCCAAACAACGATGCAGGCAAATCCCGAATTCTCTCACCGCATCGGTAAAACATCAACCGTTGTAGCAGAACATAACCGCCTCATAGGTGCAGCCGATATGCCAATAGCAGCACTTCCTCCTAGTACAGGAGGTCATGACTATACAGCATACAGTCCTGAGATGGGACAACTGCCTTACTAAAACAAACTACCTCATCTAAGCAAAAAGGGTGCTAGAAATAGCGCCCGTTAAGAAATCATCTACTAAAAACCAAGTAACAAATGAAACTAACAATTGAACAATCTAAACTCGCAGAAATTCTAGAAACCGCTTACCTCGCAATCAGTCCTAAACCCACTGACCCAATTTTAGGAAATATCTTACTGATTGCAAACGAAGACGGGATAGTATCAGCAACAGGCACAAACCTTAACCTCACAATTCATACTACAACCACCGCTAACGTCGAAATTTCAGGTCAGGTAGCACTTCCTGCCAAACTACTAACTGATACTGTTAGTAATGTTAAAGGCGAAATTACTCTAGAAGTAGAAAACCAAGTCTGCATAATTACTCACAATAGCGGTAAGTGCCGACTAATTGGCGGAAAATCTGACGAGTTCCCAACACTTCCAAAGGCAGAAAATCCAACAGAGATAAACTTAAGTGCCAAGAAACTCCAAGCTGCACTTGAAGGGACACTCTATTGCGCCAGCAGCGACGAAACAAAGTTGGTTTTAACTGGTGTCAACTTCAAAATTGATACCAACAAGTGGCAAGCTGCTAGTACAAATAGTCACAAATTAGCGCTAGTAACAGGAACACTCGATAGCGAATATTCTAACCCAATCAACTTCACTGTTCCAGGTAAGTCACTTGGCGAGTTAAACAAAATTCTCTCTCAAAGCGCAGATACGAGCGTCTGCAATATTCTTCTATCAGATAGAACTATCGAGTTTAGCCTTCCTAATACAAAGGTCATTTCCCGGCTTCTGGAGGGAGAATATCCCAAAATCAATAGCTTGATTCCCCGGTCGTTTGAGTATGAATTTACATTAGAGCGTAAGGGATTTGAGAGCGCACTCAAGCGGGTAGGTTATCTAGCCGAACGCAAGCAAAAGGTTGTCAAAATCCTCTGGGAATTGGAAGCTACACAGGCAACACTATACACCGAAGCTACTGATATCGGGGATGCAGTTGACTCGGTACTGATGAAATCGGTAACTAGTAATTCAGAAAACATCAGTATTGGATTAAACATTGACTACCTTATCGAAGGATTAAAGCATATCAGTACTGATGAAATCGTGGTGCGGTGCAACAAACCCACGCAACCAGTCATTGTCTGCCCAATGGGAGGACTGCTCAATCAGTTGTATCTGGTAATGCCTGTAGAAATCAAGCAGGGGTTTGGAAAGGTAAATAGCCAAAGTACAAAGGCAAAAGTTAGCGCTCAAAGTGAGTCTGGCACTGAAGAAGTAACAAATGTGGCACAGGCAACAGACGATAGTGAAACTCCTCAAATAGAAACGCTATCAGTGGTAGCGAAAGATACTACCAAAGGTAAGTCAACCTCACGATCGCCACGAACGAAAAAAGAAGCGGCGACTGCCTAAAAAATCAAACTTCCTACCAACCACACTGGTAGGAAGTAAATAAAACACTCGTTTATCATCAAAACTATGTACCAACCACTACATCTCAAGTACCGTCCCCAGACCCTTAATGAAGTTATCGGGCAAGAACATATCGTCCGCACTCTCATAAATGCGATACTCCCTCCTGGGAGTCACTCCGCGATGGCGCAACGCCCGCCTTCTCCTAAAGGAGACGCGCAAGGGACGGCGATCGCAGTCCAGAAGATTGCACCCGCCTACCTATTTAGGGGTTGCTGAAAAATAAAGAAAAGGTGACAGTATCTAAATTATTAGACTCTAGAAGTATATTCAGGTGCAAGACAAGGAGGTAAAATAGCTCAAAATACTTGCATCACTGTGGAAAAAAGCGGCGTAGGGTATTATTAGGCACTATGTACCGAAGAGAAGAATCAACTCCAATTCCACCGTCAGACTTTGACCTGCCATTTGAGGGAAAGTTGTCATCAGATAATCGGTGGGTAATCATGGCTGATTTAATACCCTGGGCAGAATTTGAATCGGAATATTCTTCCATATTC
>NNBT01001758.1_pt1:30000-57083 | contig 57083 bp, 56 predicted proteins | sample 1173831 | NCBI WGS metagenome assembly NNBT01 (sample SAMN07173936, study PRJNA388173) | plant metagenome | isolation source: symbiotic tissue sample KVJ10 | place: Norway: Troms, Kvaloya island | reverse complement strand
CGCCCGCGCGTTGGTGATGCGGCCGAAGCTTCTGCTGATGGACGAGCCCTTTTCGGCACTCGACGCCACGACCCGCGCCAGCCTACACGGCCACCTGCTCGCGCTGTGGGCCGAGAGCCGGCCGACCGTCGTCATGGTGACCCATGATGTCGAGGAGGCGGTGACCCTGGCCGATCGCATCCTGGTGATGCAGCCCAAGCCGGGCCGCGTCTTCGACGAATTCGACAACCCGCTCGCCCGCCCGCGCGATATGCTCTCGCCGGCGTTCGAGGCGGCCAAGCGCGAAATCCTCCGCAGCCTCGACCGCTCGCTGCGCGACGAGGCCCCCCATCAGCAGAAGGCGGCCGAGACGGCGGGGATGTGGTGGTGAGCAGCCTCAGCCGGCTTTGCGATGCGTTTCCATGTACCGCCGCAGCACGGCGTTCATCCGCGCCTGATAGCCCCGGCCCTGCGCCTTGAACCACGTCACGACATCCTCGTCGAACTTGGCGTTGACCGGCGTCTTTTGCGGAGGGAGACCAATGAAGGCCTCGGCCCACTCTTCCGACGACGTTGCCGGGTTTTCTCTGTCGGCTTGCGCCATCGCCTCGATTTCGTCCTCTGACAGGCGGTCGATCCGGTTCCAGTCGCTGCTTCCGGCCCGAGCTTTACGGGGCGTGTCGTCGGTCATGATAAACCCTCCTTTCCTCCCGGCTCGCGGGGCGCACGGAAATCAGATGCATGCGACCGGCGCGCGGGGTGAAGGTCACATTGATCACGCGGCCCTCGAATTCGACCAGCATGTTGAAGCGATCCTCGCCATAGTCGAAGCGCTGATCCGCGCGGGTTACGACGGAACGACCATCGAAAACCGGGCCGATATCGGCGAAATCATAGGCGTGGATCTCCAGGTTGAGCCGCCGCTTGCCATCATCCCATGAGCAGCGTTCATCTGAACCCATCATCAAAATCTACATGATCATGTAGATTGCAGCAAGCGGCGCCGGCCTTGTGCGACATTGCCGCGATCGGCTATCGCCCTCCCTCCAGACAGATCGAAAGTGCAGATCATGGACGTCACCGCTCTTCGCGCCCTCCAGGCCCCGCTCAAGGACGCCTACCGCACCGATCCGCAGGCCGGCGTCGTGACGCTCAAGGCCCGTGGCGAGCTCGACGACCAGCACATCGCCTGCAAGGTTGAGACGGGCCGCGCCATCGCGCTGGCCGGTCTCCACCCCGCGACCGGCGGTTCGGGCGCGGAACTCTGCTCCGGCGACATGCTGCTCGAGGCGCTGGTCGCCTGCGCGGGCGTCACGCTGAAGGCGGTGGCGACGGCGCTCGAGATCGAGCTCAAGAAGGGCATCGTTCGCGCCGAGGGCGATCTCGATTTCCGCGGTACGCTCGGCGTCGCCAAGGATGCCGCCGTCGGCTTCAAGGCGATCCGGCTCTCCTTCGAGGTCGAGACGGACGCGCCGCAGGAGAAACTCGACACGCTACTGAAGCTGACCGAACGCTACTGCGTCGTCTTCCAGACGCTGAACGTGAAGCCGGAGCTGAGCGCAACCCTGTCGGTCGCCTGATCAGCCGGCCGATCACTCGGCTGCCTTCTTCAAGGCGAGCCCCTCCGCGAAGGGCAGCGGCGGCTCGGCCTTCGCGTCGTCGAAATCGAGCGCCACGATCCGCTCGCCGCGGCTGGTGATCTTGGATGAAGAGGTGCGCAGGCCCGCCACGTCATCCTGCGCCTGGCGGAAATGCAGGTCGAGCTTCTCCGCCCGCTCACCCAGGCGGCGGACATCGGCCAGCAGTTTTCCGACCTCGCTCTGGATGACCTGCGCCTCCTCCCGCATGCGGGCGTCGCGCACCAGTGACTGCATCAGCTGGATCGCCAGCGCCAGCAGCGAGGGCGAGACGATCATGATCCGGGCCCGGTGGGCCTTCTGGATCACGTCGTCGAAATGCTCGTGCAGATCGGCATAGATCGATTCCGAGGGCACGAAGAGCAGGGCGATGTCCTGCGTCTCGCCGGGCAGGAAGTAGCGCTCGGCGATGTCCTTCACATGCACGCCGACATCGCTGCGCACGCGGATGCCGGCAGCCTTGCGCGCCTCCTCGCCGCGTGCCTCGCGCAGCGCTGTGAAGCTCTCCAGGGGGAATTTCGCGTCGATCACCAGCCCGCGCCCGTCACCCGGGAGCGTCACCAGGCAATCCGGCCGCTTGCCGTTGGAGAGCTGCGGCTGGAAGGCGAAGAAGACGCTCGGCAGGCCGTCCCGGATGATCGCCTCCATGCGACCCTGGCCATAGGCGCCGCGCGCCTGCTTGTTGGAGAGCACGTCCTTCAGCGTCACGACCTCGGAGGTCAGGTCGGTCAGGTTCTTCTGGGCGGAATCGATGACGGCGAGCCGCTCCTGCAGCTTGCCGAGGCTCTCGGCGGTCTGGCGGACATTCTGCTCGAGCCCCTGGCCGACCTGGTGGCGCAGACCCTCCATGCGGTCGGCGACGAGGCGCGCGAGATCGCCCTGCCGGGTCGAGAGGATCTCGGCCATGGACTGCATGCGCCCGGTCATCTCGGCCTGGAGGCGGTTCATCTCCGCGACCTTGTCGTCGGTTTCCCGCGCCCGCTCGGCGGCGATCGCCGCCTCCAGCGCGCGGCCGCGACCGGTGCGCCATGCCGACAGCGTCATGATCAGGAGCAGCGACAGGCTCACGGCCGCGAAGCCCAAGGCGGTTTCGCCCCAGGTCACCGGTCGGTCGAGCAGGATGAAGGCGATCTCGGTCATGCCGGAACGATACCCGATTCGGGTGAATGAATTCGAACGAAAGCGGAACAGTTTGACCGGCGGGACACAAGCGCTTATGTCGCCGTCTCGTCACGAAAAAACCGCGCAGAATGCTCCCCATGGCCATCCGCCCGCTCGTCATCCTGCCCGACGCCCAGCTTCGCCTGGTTTCGACACCCGTCGAGCAGATCACGCCCGAGATCCGCACGCTCGTCGCCGACATGTTCGAGACGATGTACGACGCGCCGGGCATTGGTCTGGCCGCCATCCAGATCGGCGTGCCCTGGCGCGTGGTGACGCTCGACGTCGCCAAGCGGGCCCAGAGCGAGAAAGAGCAGGCCGAGGACGGGGATCCCGAGGATAATGACGCCGAGGGCGGGCAGGAGAAGCGCGACGCGCAGCCGCGCAACCCCATGGCGTTCATCAACCCGGAAATCACCTGGGCTTCCGAGGAGCACAGCATCTACGAGGAAGGCTGTCTCTCCATTCCCGAATATTATGAAGAGGTCGAGCGGCCGGCTGCGGTCAGGGTCGCTTACACCGATCTCGACGGCCAGCGCCAGGAGATCGCGGCCGACGGGCTGCTCGCCACATGCCTGCAGCACGAGATCGACCATCTCAACGGCGTTCTGTTCATCGACCATCTCTCGCGCCTCAAGCGCGAGCGCGTCACCAAGCGTTTCGCCAAGCAGGCGCGGCGGGACGGCTAGCGCGTTCGATTCCACGAGCGGATGGCCGGATAAAAGGTAAAATCCAGCGTATGAGTTTGCGCGTCATTTTTATGGGCACGCCCGATTTCGCGGTGCCGACCCTCACCGAGATCATCGGCCAGGGCCATGAGGTCGTGAGTTGCTATACCCGCGCCCCGGCGCAGGCCGGGCGGGGGCTCGAGCTCAAGCCGTCCCCGGTCCAGAAGGCCGCCGAGCGCTTCGGCATCCCCGTCTTCACGCCCTCGACCCTGAAGACGCAGGAGATCGCCGCGCAGATCGCCTCCCATGACGCGGACGTCGCCGTCGTCGTCGCCTATGGCATGATCCTGCCCCAGGCGATCCTCGACCTTCCGGAACTGGGCTGCCTCAACCTGCACGCCTCGCTGCTGCCGCGCTGGCGCGGTGCGGCGCCGATCCAGCGCGCGGTGATGGCGGGCGATGCCGAAAGCGGCGTCTGCGTCATGAAGATGGAAGCCGGCCTCGACACCGGGCCCGTCGGCATGGTCGAGCGGCTGGGAATTGGCCCTGACATGACGGCGGGCGAACTGCACGATGCTCTGGCGCCGCTGGGCGCCGATCTGATGGTGCGGGCGCTCGCGGCGCTGGGCCGCGGCGCCCTGCGCTTCACCCCGCAGCCGGAGGAAGGCGTGACCTACGCCGCCAAGATCGGCAATGCCGAAGCGAAGCTGAACTGGGCACGGCCGGCGCAACAGGTGCATGACCTCGTGCGCGGTCTGGCGCCCTTTCCCGGCGCTTTCGCCGAGGTCGATCTCGGCAAAGGCCCTGAGCGCCTCAAGATCCTGCGCACCGCGCTCGCAGGCGGCGCGGCCGAGCCCGGCATGCTTCTGGACGACGAAGGCACGGTCGCCTGCGCCGAAGGGGCTGTGAAGCTCCTCCAGGTCCAGCGGGCGGGCGGGCGGCCCGTCAGCGGCGCGGAGTTCCTGCGCGGTGCGCGGCTCGGCGCCGGCGGCATGCTCTGATGCCCCGCTACAAGCTCGTCATCGAGTATGACGGCACGCCCTTTTCGGGCTGGCAGCGCCAGACCAACGGTCCCTCGGTCCAGCAGAGCGTCGAGGAGGCGATCGAGGCCTTTTGCGGCCATGCGGTCAGGCTGCATTGCGCCGGGCGCACCGATGCCGGCGTCCACGCCACGCATCAGGTCGCCCATGTCGACCTCGACAAGGACTGGCGCACCGATGTGGTGCGCGATGCCAGCAATGCCCGCCTCAAGCATCTTCCTGTCGCGGTCGTCAGTGCGCAGGCCGTGACCGACGAATTCGACGCGCGCATCTCGGCCAGGCGGCGCTATTACATCTACCGCATCATCGACCGGCGCGCGCAGCCGGCGCTCGACCGCGACCGGCTCTGGCATGTGCCGGTCAAGCTCGACCACGAGGCGATGGACCGGGCCGCCAAGGCCCTGCTCGGCCATCACGACTTCACCACCTTCCGCGCCGCCGAATGCCAGGCCAACAGCCCGATGCGCACGCTGGACCGGCTCGACGTCCGCCGCGAGGGCGACGAGATCGTGGTCTATGCCCATGCCCGCTCCTTCCTGCATCATCAGGTCCGCTCCATCGTCGGCTGCCTGAAGATGGTCGGGGCCGGGCGTTGGCCGGAAAACAAGCTCGGCAAGGTCCTGGCGGCGTGCGACCGCTCGCAATGCGCCGCGCTGGCGCCGCCCTGCGGGCTGTATCTGGCCGGGGTGGACTATTGATCGGGCCGGCCGGTGCCTGCTCGTTTCAGAGCGGCCACAGCCCGAAGAGCCGCAGCACGCTGTAATCGGCCAGCACGCTCGCCAGCACCACCGGCAGGGCGATCCGGCTTTCCCTGCCGAAAGCGGCCTGCGCCACGCAGTAGCGCAGCCGCAGCACGATCGCGACGAAGGCGAGCGACTGCAGCGCCGCCAGGCTCGGATAGGACCAGCCGATCGCGAACACGGCGGCCGGCACCGCTATCAGGCTGGCCGAAACGACACCCGCCCAGTTCCAGGCGATCACGAAACTGGTGAAGCGCGGGGAATGGGCGAGGTTGGGGGCGAGCGCGATCAGAAGCGCAGGCACCGCCAGGATGGTGAGCAACTGCGCCCCGATCACCGACACTGTGAGGGAAGGCGTGGCAAACAGCCCGGCGGAATTGGTAAGGCCGGCCAGGAGTCGGACAGCCGCGAGGATCGCGATCGTGGCCGGGAGCATCAGCGCAAAGGCGGCAAACGAGCGCCAGAAGCCCTCGCGCGTCATGTCGAGATCGGCGAGAGCCTCGGATCCGTGCGTCATCAGCCGCCACGATCCGCGCAACGAACGCCTCACATCGTCAGCCGCAAGCCTCATGATCTCCGTCCTTAGACTTTCGTCTAAGGGGAGTATCCTCTCGTTGGGTTACTCCGTCAAGCCGGATGCTGCACTGCAAAATAACGGGTGAGCAGCCGGTGCGTGACACGTTCGAGCGCCAGAAGATCTGCGACCGCCACGCATTCGTTCACCTGGTGCATGGTCTGGCCGACGACGCCGTATTCCACCACGGGACAGTAGCTCTTGATGAAGCGCGCGTCGGAGGTGCCGCCCGTGGTCGAGAGCGCGGGCCGCTGGCCGGTTTCGGCTTCGACCGCATCGGCCACCATCGCTACGAAAGGCCCGGGCGGCGTCAGGAAGGCCACCGCGTTGGTCGGCGCGAAGTCGATCTCGTAGCGCACGGCGTTGCCTGCGGCCTCGCGCAGGCGCCGCTCGATCTCGGCCGCCAGCGTCTCCGGGGTCCAGACGTCGTTGAAGCGGATGTTGAACACCGCCCTGGCCTGGGCGGGCACGACATTCGTGGCGGGATTGCCGACATCGAGCGTCGTCATCTCGAGATTGCTCGGGTCGAAATGCGCCGTGCCGGTATCGAGCGGGGTGGCGTCGAGCGCCGCCAGCAGCCGCACCATGCCGCGGATTGGATTCTCGGCGAGATGCGGATAGCCGACATGCCCCTGCTTGCCGTTGACCGTGAGGCGGCCGGTCAGTGAACCGCGCCGGCCGATCTTGATCATGTCGCCCATAGATGTCGGGTTGGTGGGCTCGCCGAGCAGGCAATGGTCGAAGCGTTCGCCGCGCGCATGCGCCCATTCCAGCAGCTTGACGGTGCCGTTGACGGCGGGGCCTTCCTCGTCGCCGGTGACCAGGAAGGCGATCGAGCCCGGCGCGTCCGGATTGTCCCGGCGGAACCGAAGCGCGGCGGCCATCATCGCGGCCAGCCCGCCCTTCATGTCGCAGGCGCCGCGGCCGTGGAGCATGCCGTCGACGATGATCCCGCCGAAGGGATCGCGCGTCCAGGCGGCGGCGTCGCCGACGGGCACGACGTCGGTATGGCCGGCGATGACGAGCACCGGGCCGTCCGAACCGATCCGCGCATAGAGATTTTCGATATCGGGCGTGCCGGGCGTGCTGAAGACGGGCCGGTCGACGTAGTAACCTTCCGCTGAGAGCACGCGGTCGAGCAGCGCCAGTGCGCCGCCCTCATGCGGCGTCACCGAGGCGCAGCGCACCAGCGCCTGTGTCAGTGCGACGGGGTCGAGGGGATCGAGTTCGGGGTACGGGCTTGTGTCCATGCCCCCGCTTTATCATCGACACGGTGGGCCGCAAGCGGCTCGCCGCCCCGGGCCGAGGGCATCAGGCCGAGATCGACGAGTGCAAACAGCCAGGCGATCAGCGAAACCGTGTCGAGCGAGGGCGCCCAGGCATAGGGCAACCAAGGCTGCATCTGGCCGGGCAGAACGATCGCGCAGATCAGCAGGATTCCGTAAAGGCCGCTGCTGCCCCGATCCACGGCGCGCTTGGCCGCCAGTGCTGCCCAGGGAAACAGCGCGAAGGCCTGGGCGAAGGCAATGACCTTCTCGCCGCCATGCCCGAACAGGGGGGGCGCCGTCTGCCTGATCGCGAGCAGGGCGAGCGCCACGAGCGCGCTCCCCAGCCAGAAGCGGCGAAGGCCGATACGTCCGTCAAAGTCGGTCAGCAGGCGGAAAAGTGACATGGATCAGGCTCCGATGTCTCCGTTGTGGCATGCCCCGGCCGCGGCTGGAAGGATATGGTGAATAAAAGGTTAACGCGGGCCGTTTGGCGTTAACGCAGAAAGCGCTTGAATGCAGCGCCGCGCGCCGCTAGCTGCGAGCAGGTGTTGGCATTCCGCAGACGAGATCGAGGCTTGGCGCGGTCGGGCCTCATTTCGGATTGGAAGGGCGCCCGGGCGCCCGAGCGAGGTTTGCGACATGACCATCCGTTTTCATCGCGGTGATCTGCCGGACGGCTACGACGCGGGCGCCAGCATCGCCATCGACACGGAGACCCTCGGACTCAATCCGCATCGCGACCGGCTTTGCGTGGTGCAGCTCTCGCGCGGGGACGGCAGCGCCGATGTCGTGCAGATCCTCAGGGACGGTCCGCGCCCGGTCAATCTGATCAGGCTGCTCGAGGATGCATCGGTCCTCAAGCTCTTCCATTTCGCGCGGTTCGACATCGCCGTGCTGCGCCATGCGTTCGGCGCCATCACGGGCCCGGTCTACTGCACCAAAATCGCCTCCAAGCTGACCCGCACCTACACGGACCGGCATGGGCTCAAGGACCTGGTGCGCGAACTGCTCGGCGTCGAACTCTCCAAGCAGCAGCAATCCTCGGACTGGGGCGCCGATACGCTCAGCGAGGCCCAGCTGACCTATGCGGCCTCGGATGTTCTGCATCTTCACGCGCTTCGCACGCGGCTGGACATGATGCTCGCCCGTGAAGGACGCGCCGATCTGGCGCAAGCCTGTTTCGACTTCCTGCCGTTCCGCGCCGAGCTCGATCTGGCCGGCTGGCCCGAAGCCGATATTTTCGCTCATACTTGACAATTTATCAGCCATCTTGCGTCAGTCTGGCAGGGTCGAGCGATGCGGGGGCGCGCGCTGGCCGACACGAAAAAGCCGTTAGCGACTGCCATTGCGCGGGACATGACTGTGGCGATGACATCCAATGACTGGGCCGCCCCCCCCGACGGGCGCAGGGACGCAACGACCCTGGCGCGCCGTCAGGCCGCCTTCGGCGCGGCGCGGCGGCATACGGCCTTCGTGCGCTTCCTGCGCAGCGCCATTCCCGTCGGCGCGGTCGTCGCGGTGCTCACGTTGATCGTGGTGCCCTTCCTCAATCCGCTGCGCGGCGTCGCCAGCATGTCTCTCGGTGCGGTCGGCATCTCCGGCGGCAAGGTCAAGATGGATACGCCGCGCCTCTCCGGATATCGTAAGGACAACCGCCCCTATGAGGTGACGGCCGAAGCCGCGCTCCAGGAGATTCGCAATCCCACGCAGGTCGAGCTGCAGGTCGTGACGGCGAGGCTGCAGATGGAACGCGAGGGCTGGGTGACGGTCAACGCCAAGACCGGCCTCTTCGACACGCAGAAGGAAAAGCTGCGGCTCATCGACGAAGTCCGGGTCAAGACCGAGGCCGGCTACGATATCCGCATGAAAACCGCCGATGTCGATTTCAAGGGCGGAACCGTGGTCTCGAAGGAGCCGGTCAAGGTCAGCCTCGGCACCACCACGATCGATGCCGATTCGCTCGACGTGAAGGACAATGGGGCGCTCATCGCGTTTCAGGGCCGTGTCCGCGCCTATATCCCCAACGCTCCGGCGGGCACGATCGCGGGACCCGAGCGGGAGGGCAGCACGCCGCAGCTGGAATTGCTGCGGTCGACGTCTTCTCCGACGGCCGAGGGCGCGTCGACGGGCAACCAGCCGAACCGGACGGGACAGTGAGCATGCAGGCCGCCAGGAACACCTTCAACCCGATGCGCTGGGCAGGAGCGGCCCGTCAGGCCGCCGTTCTCGCGTCCGTGGCCGTGGCGCTGCTCGCCGTCATGCCGCAGGAGGCCTCCGCGCAGGGGCGCGCCCGCGGTGGTGGCGCCAGCTCGCCGCTCGGCGGGCTCGGCGGCGACAGCAAGGAGCCGATCAAGATCGACGCCGACAAGCTCGACGTGCTCGACAAGGAAAACCGCGCCGTCTTCAGCGGCAATGTCGTGGCCGTCCAGGGCGAGACGACCGTGCGCTGCACCATGATGACGGTGTTCTACGAGGGGCGGGGCGGGCAGGGCGCTGCCGGCGCCAAGCCTGCCGCAGGGACGCCTGCCGCAGCGACGCCGGCCGCACCGGCGGCTCCCGCAGCCGCCGGTGGCGCGCCCGGGCAGTCGGGCGACAGCTCGATCAAGCGCATCGAATGCAAAGGGCCCGTCACCATCGTCTCGAAGACGCAGGCCGCGACATCCGATCATGCGCTTTTCGACCGCGCCAACAACCAGGTCATCATGACGGGCAATGTCGCGCTCAACGACGGGCCCAACATCACGCGCGGCGAAAAGCTGACCTACAATACCGTCACCGGCGTCGCCAATGTCGAGACGAACAAGGGCGGACGCGTGCAGGGCGTCTTCGTCCCGAACTCGGACACCACCAAGGCCGCGCCGGGCGCCAAGCCTGCTGCGGGTGCGACACCCGCCAAGCCCGCGACCCCGACAAACTGAACCGGCCAGGGCCTGCGCCTCTCCGGCGCGGCCCAAGGTGCCTGCCCCCTTACGATTTCAGACCAGGCGAAGTCTCTCGCAGTGACAATCACCGACATGCCGCAATCCGACACGGCGTCCGCGCCACAGGCGCCGCCTCCGACCCAGAGGCGCAGCGCGGGTCTTCTGGGCCGGCTGTTCGGGCGCTCCCGCAACGGCGGAAGCGTGGTCGGGATCGGCTCGCATGAGGCCGCCGCCATTGGCGGGCCGGGCGTTCTCGCCGTCAGCGGCCTGCGCAAGAGCTATGGCGGGCGGACGGTCGTGAGCGACGCCAGCCTGCATCTGCGCCAGGGCGAGGCGGTCGGGCTGCTGGGCCCCAACGGCGCCGGCAAGACCACGATCTTCTACATGATCACCGGGCTGGTCGCGGCCGATCTTGGCATGATCTCGCTCGAGGGCAACGACATCACGCAGCTGCCGATGTATCAGCGTGCGCGGCTGGGCATCGGCTACCTGCCGCAGGAGGCCTCGATCTTTCGCGGCCTGAGCGTCGAGGACAACATCCGCGCCGTGCTCGAGGTGGTTGAGCCCAACCGCAAGGCGCGCGAGCGCCAGCTCGACCAGCTGCTCGAGGAGTTCACCATCGCGCGCCTGCGCAAGGCCCCGTCCATCGCGCTCTCGGGCGGCGAGCGGCGGCGCTGCGAAATCGCGCGTGCGCTCGCCGGCAAGCCCTCCTTCATCCTGCTCGACGAGCCTTTCGCGGGCATCGACCCGATCGCGGTCGGCGACATCCAGGCTCTGGTGCGCCAGCTGACCGATCGCGGCATCGGCGTCCTGATCACCGACCACAATGTCCGCGAGACGCTGGGCCTCGTCGATCGCGCCTACATCATCCACTCGGGCCGCGTGCTGACCGAGGGGTCGCCGGCTGAGATCATCGCTAACCCCGATGTCCGCCGCGTCTATCTCGGCGAGGATTTCCGGCTCTAGGCGTCGGAAGGAACGAGGCGGCTGAGCGCACGCCTGGGTGGCGGCGGCGAAGGTAAGCCTGCCTCTTCACCGTAATGTTGCAGTGCATGAATTTCCTTGCCTGATTGTGAGGCAAGGCTTTGACGCGCCCGCAAGACGGCGCTAGTCTCCAAGCCAAGCAAGAAGTGTGCCGAAATGGCGCGCTGGCACGAAGGGATCGATGCCGCATGGCGATGATGCCGCGCATGGAGCTGCGCCAGGGACAGTCCCTGGTCATGACGCCGCAGTTGCTGCAGGCGATCAAGCTTCTGCAATTGTCGCATCTTGAGCTCCAGAATTTCGTCGAGGGCGAACTCGAGCGCAATCCGCTGCTGGAGCGCGACGACGCATCCGAAGGTCCGTTCCAGGGCGCCGACGGCGACAATATTCACGCGGCCGACGCCGAGACCTATGCCCGCGCCGAAAGCCTGAACAGTCAGGAGGGCATGGAGAACCGGCTCGGCACCGGCCTCGACAACGTCTTCCAGGGCGAGCAGCCGAGCGTCGCGCGGCTGGACACGCGCGGCGCCGACAGCCTGCCCATCATCGGCGGCGCCTATGGCGGGTCCGGCGGCTCGTTCGAGGAGGGGCCGGACGGCTTCGAGAGCAGCCTGACGGCGGAAACCTCGCTGCGCGACCACCTCGGATCTCAGCTCGATCTCGCGGTCCACACACCGGCCGACCGCCTGATCGGACGCCATCTCATCGATGCGGTCGACGATTCCGGCTATCTGGGCGAGGCCGTCCCCGACATCGCGGAGCGACTGGGCGTCTCCGTCGCCCGTGTCGAGGGCGTGCTGCGCATCGTCCAGGGCTTCGATCCCTCGGGTGTGGCGGCGCGCGACGTCTGCGAATGCCTGTCGATCCAGCTGCGTGACCGCGACCGCTTTGACCCGGCGATGCAGGTTCTCGTCGCCAACCTCCCGCTCGTCGCCAAGCGCGACTTCGCGGCGCTCAAGCGGCTGTGCGGCGTCGATGACGAGGACATCGCAGACATGGTCGCCGAGATCCGGCGGCTCGATCCCAAGCCCGGCCGCGGGTTCGGGGGCGCCACCGCGGAGACCGTGGTGCCGGATGTTTTCATCCGCGCCGCGCCCGACGGTTCCTGGCTGGTCGACCTGAACCCCGACACCCTGCCGCGTGTTCTGGTCAACCAGACCTATCACGCCAATGTCTCGAAGGCGGCCCGCAAGGACGAGGACAGGGCCTTCATCGCCGAATGCCTGCAGACCGCCAACTGGCTGACTCGCTCGCTGGAGCAGCGCGCCCGCACGATCCTGAAGGTCGCGAGCGAGATCGTGCGCCAGCAGGACGGCTTCTTCGCCCATGGCGTCGAGCATCTGCGCCCGCTCAACCTCAAGACGGTGGCCGATGCCATCGGCATGCATGAATCGACCGTGTCGCGCGTGACCTCGAACAAATACCTGATCTGCTCCCGCGGCGTCTTCGAGATGAAGTACTTCTTCTCGGCCGCCATCGCCGCCACCGGCTATGGCGAGGCCCACTCGGCCGAGGCGGTTCGCTTCCGCATCCGGCAGATGATCGACGAGGAGGCGCCCGCCGAGGTGCTCTCCGACGATGCGATCGTCGCCCGCCTTAAGGCCGGCGGCATCGACATCGCCCGGCGCACCGTCGCGAAGTATCGCGAATCCCTGCGGATTCCCTCCTCGATGGAGCGTCGCCGCGAGAAGGTCGCCATGGCCATGGGCAGCCGCTGATCCCCGACTATGTCGGCCCGGCACGGTTGAGCCACATCATTGACATACCCGGTGGCCAGTTCTTAGCTCCCACAGATGGCCGATCTCCCGGCCATGGCTAAGAAGGGGAAGCACTCCATGAGCTTGCGAATCTCCGGCAAGAACCTCGACGTCGGCGAGGCCCTGCGGGGTCAGGCCGAGGCCCGTGTCGCGGCCGCTCTCGGCAAGTACTACGAGGGCGGCTATCAGGGGCATGTCACCGTCGGCAAGGATGGTACGGCGTTCAAGACGGATGGCGTCCTGCATCTGTCGTCGGGCATCACGCTCGAGGCCTCGGGCACGGCGCATGACGCCTATGCCAGCCTCGACAAGATGGCGGAGCGCATCGAGAAGCGTCTGCGCCGCTACAACCGGCGCCTCAAGGATCGCTCGGCATCCGCCAATGGCCGTGAGCCGGGCGTGGAAATCCCCAGCTATGTGATCGCCGCTCCCGATGACGACATCGAGGAGATCGATCTCGAAGGGGCCGGCGACAACCCCGTGATCGTCGCCGAATCGACCAAATCCCTGCATGTGCTGACCGTCAGCGACGCCGTCGCCGAGCTCGACCTGACGGGCGCTCCCGTGGTGATCTTCCGCCACGCTGGCAATGGCCGGATGAACGTCGTATACCGCCGCGGCGACGGCAACATCGGGTGGATCGATCCGCCGGCTTCGCTGTCGTAGGTCTGGCGGAGTTCCGCGCGGGCCCGAACCTGGACCCTGCCGCAAGCCTTCTCGACCGCGGCATGGGACATGCATGGACTGGCGTATGACGCTGACCGATCTCCTGACTCCCGCGGCGGTGATTTCCCCGCTGCGGGCCAATGGCAAGAAGCAGGCGCTGCAGGAGCTGGCCCAGCACGCGGCGCGGCTTACCGGGCTGCCTGAGCGCGATCTCTACGAGTCGCTTTTGCAGCGCGAGCGGCTGGGCTCCACCGGCATCGGCGACGGGATCGCCATTCCCCATGGCCGCATGCCCGGCATCGATCGCCTGGTCGGGCTGTTCGCCCGCGCCGACAAGCCGATCGACTTCGATGCGCTCGACGGGCAGCCGGTCGACATCATCTTCGTGCTGATCGCGCCCGAGGGCGCTGGCGCCGACCATCTCAAGGCGCTGGCGCGCGTGGCCCGCGTGCTGCGCAATCCGGCGGTGCTGGAACAGGTCCGCAGCATCCGCGATCCCGCCGCGATCTATGCGGTTCTGGCGGAATCCGCCGCCAAGGCGGCCTGATCGGAACGCTGCCGCCGCGCGCCGGCCCGGGCGTTCGACCAGTTCTGCATTGGACCAGATCGCAACATGGTCTATGCGAACCGGCGACCTTTGCGCCCCTGGGCCGAAGGGACATCGTTCCATGCCGGAGTGCCGCCGATGGCCTATACCCATGTCGATCTCTTCCCTCTCGGAGAGGACAACACGCCTTATCGCTCGCTCGGCAGCGAGGGGGTTTCTGTGGCGAAGCTCGGCGACCGGGACGTGCTGAGCGTCTCCCGCGAAGCGATCCGCCGCCTCAGCGAGCAGGCCTTCATCGACATCAACCATCTGCTCCGCCCGGGCCATCTCGCCCAGCTCGGCAAGATCCTGGATGACCCTGAGGCGACCTCGAACGACAAGTTCGTCGCCTATGACCTCCTGAAGAATGCCAACATCGCCGCCGGCGGCGTCCTCCCCATGTGCCAGGACACCGGCACGGCCATCATCATGGGCAAGAAGGGCCGCCTCGTCTGGACGGAAGGCGAGGATGAGCAGGCCTTGGGCGAGGGTGTCGCCGACGCCTATTTCAAGCGCAATCTGCGCTATTCGCAGGTCGCTCCGCTCTCCATGTTCGAGGAGAAGAACACCGCGACGAACCTGCCCGCCCAGATCGACATCTACGCCGAGGGCAAGGGCCATGGCGAGGAGGCCTACAAGTTCCTCTTCGTCGCCAAGGGCGGTGGCTCGGCCAACAAGACCTTCCTCTTCCAGGCGACGCCGTCCCTCCTGACCAAGGACCGGATGATGGCGTTCCTGAAGGAGAAGATACTGACGCTGGGAACGGCGGCCTGCCCGCCCTACCACCTCGCCATCGTCATCGGCGGCACCTCGGCCGAGCAGAACCTGAAGACCGTGAAGCTCGCCTCGACGAAATATCTCGATGCGCTGCCGACGGAAGGCTCGCCCAGCGGACACGCCTTCCGCGACCTCGCCATGGAGGAGGAGGTCCACAAGCTGACGCAGGCGCTCGGCGTCGGCGCGCAGTTCGGCGGCAAGTATTTCTGCCATGACGTCCGCGTCATCCGCCTTCCGCGCCATGGCGCCTCGCTGCCGATCGGGCTCGGCGTCTCCTGCTCCGCCGACCGCCAGGCCAAGGGCAAGATCACGCGCGACGGCATCTTCCTCGAGGCGCTGGAGACCGATCCGTCGAAATACCTGCCGGAGGTCGAGGATGCCTCGCTGGGCGGCGATGTCGTCAAGGTCGATCTCAACCGGCCGATGAGCGAAATTCTGGCGACGCTCACGAAGTATCCGGTCAAGACCCGGCTCTCACTGACCGGCACCATCATCGTCGCCCGTGACTCCGCCCATGCCAAGATTCGCGAGCGGCTCGAAAGCGGGCAGGGCATGCCCGACTATCTCAAGAACCACCCGGTCTATTATGCCGGCCCCGCCAAGACGCCCGACGGCATGGCCTCGGGCTCCTTCGGGCCGACCACCGCCGGCCGCATGGATTCCTTCGTCGACCAGTTCCAGTCCTTCGGCGGGTCGATGGTGATGCTCGCCAAGGGCAACCGCTCCGCTTCCGTCAGAGAGGCCTGCAAGACGCATGGTGGGTTCTATCTCGGCTCGATCGGCGGTCCCGCCGCGCGGCTGGCGCAGGACTGCATCCGCAAGGTCGAGGTGCTGGAGTATCCCGAACTCGGCATGGAAGCCGTCTGGCGCATCGAGGTCGAGGATTTCCCGGCCTTCATCGTCATCGACGACAAGGGCAACGACTTCTTCAAGGAGCTGAACCTCGGATGAAAGCCTTGGCGGCCTGCCTCGTCCTGGCGCTCACCCAGCTTCCGCAGCCCGTTGCGGCGCAGGCGCGTCCGACCGATTGTTCGCGCGATCTTTTCCAGAACGAGGGCGCGCTGCGCCGGCAGCAGACGCGTCTCTCCGCCGTCGCCAATGCCGACCAGGCGACGCAGTGCCGGACCTGGCGCGAGCATGTCGGTTTCCTTCAAAGCGCGCGTTCCGTCTTCGCGAGCTGCCAGAGCGGCGCGCAGCGCGAGCAGAACGTCGGGTTGATGGATTCCGAACTGGCGGATTACCGCGTCCTGCTCGCCAACCGCTGCGGCAAACGCTGATTACTTGCTTTTGGATGGTTGGCCGAGCGTCGCTTTGAAGAAAGCAACCGCCTGGAGATTGAAGTCCGCGTGGAACGCGGCCCTGTCGAAGCCGGGCTGATCGCTGCAGAGATCGGGAGCCGATTGGGCCAGCGCCGCCGGGCAGGGCGGCAGGAAGGAAAAATGCTGTGAGCCGGACACGACGCGGAAATCGGGCTTTCGCGGCAGCCACCCGGCGATGTCGGCGACACTGGCTGGTGTGACGCCGTCACCGCCCCGCTCGGAGCCCCAGAGCTGAACGGGAACTTGAACGTTTTTGAAGCTCTCTTCCGTGAAGAAAATGCTCAGCGGGTCGGCGATGATCGCCGCCTGGATGCGCGGGTCATGGCTGAGGTCTGGAAGCTCACCCATGCGGACTTTCTCGCAGAGCGGGTCCGGCTTGCCCTCGCAGAGCCTGAGCCGCTTGCCGAAGAAGGGATTGGCGCCGATGGCGACGAGCCCCGTATAGCCCCCGCGTGAGAAGCCGAAGAATCCGATGCGCCCGGCATCGATCCTGCCGGCGTCGGGCCACGGGCCGAGCAGGTGGTCGATCAGGCGCTTGATGTCGGCGGGTCTCTCGACGAAGATCGGGAACTCGCGCGTGCGGCTTCCGTCCAGCGCGCTGTCGCCGGGGTGGTTGATGGCGACGACGATGAAGCCGGCATCGGCTAGTGTCTGGGCGGTGTCGCGGTGCCCGAGAAAGCTGCCGGTCCTCCCGTGCGAAATCACGACGACGGGGAATTGCTCTTGAGCGAATGGGCAATTCAGGGTCACGGACAGCGAGAACGGCCCAAATTGCACGTCGCTCGTCGGCAGGTTGCATGGGTACCAGATTGCGCCCTTGAGCGGTTGCAGCGAACCGTCGGCCGGAAGTTCGACAGACTTGAAGCCGACAGCCTGAGCAGCCGGGGGCGCAAGGCACAGGGCGATGCAGGCAAAAAGGCGGCGGAGGTTCATGGCGTGCTCTTGTGACGGATGGGGATCAAGAGGTCGGTGCGGAATGCGGCCGGCTCGATGCCGCGTGACGAGATGTCGAGATAGCGCTCCAGTATCGGCCGATCGTCCGGCTCATAGCCGCTTCCCGGCATCCATCTGGCATAGAGGGCCTGTACCGTCGCATTGATCAGCGTGTAGGGGCCGACCAGCCGATGAACCGCATAGCGCCCGGCCGGAAGCTCCAGCGTTTCGACGTCTGCCTGCTCGGGCCAGGGATCGGGGGAGGCGACGGCAGCGTAGTATCTGAAATTTCCAGCGCCGCCTCGCCTGCCAAAGGAGACGCCCCATTTTCCGCAGATCGCCCCTACGCCGACGCGCAGGCGCAACTGCCGGTGCACATGGGGAATGGTTGCGAATGGGCCGGTATGGCGCAAGGCACGCAGTCGCTGCGCTGGCAGATCGACGATCTGGACGGCCGGCCCGACAGCCGTGTTGCCATGAAGCATCGATGCCGCTCCGGCTGCGTTGATCCCTTGCCCCAGCACCTGCCGGAATGCGCGTGGTGACTGTCCGGTAAACACCCGAAAGGCGCGCGTGAACGCCTGCGGGCTGTCGTAGCCGACGGCCAGCCCCACTTGGGTGATGCTCTCCGTTGAATGGGTCAGGAGGCGGCTTGCGAGGGCCAGCCGCACCCGTCGGATGGTTGCGGTCGCCGTTTCGCCCACGACACCTGCGTAAACGCGGTGGAAATGAAAGGGCGAGAAATGCGCCAGGCGCGCGAGATCGCCGAGGCGCAGATTGGCTGTCGGGTCAGCCACGATGGCATCGACCGCACGCGCAACGCGTTCACGATGATTCCGCTCTGTCCTATCGGTCGTCATGGCCGATGTTTGCCCTTTCGCGGTGCCGGAAACTTAGCTGCTTTTGCTAAATTGTCCCGGCATGCGATGGGGGCGTCGTCTTATCCTGAATCCCGGATTCCCGCGCGGATGAGAATACCGTCATCGGCTTCGATTCTCGGCGCAACGAGCCGAATGGGTTTGGGCAGGACGGCGTTTGGGGTATGGCATCGGCTGGGGACAGGCTTTGACGGCCCTGGTTCCGCTTCGACCACTTCGGGATGATCAAATGACCGCCGACCAGACCCAGCCACCGCTCCAGATCGCCGTGGTTCCCGTCACGGCCTTCCAGCAGAATTGCTCGATCCTCTGGTGCACGAAGACCATGCAGGCCGTCGTCGTCGATCCTGGCGGCGATGTCCCGCTGATCCTGGGCGCGCTGAAGGAGATCGGCGTCACGCCGGTCGCGATCTGGCTGACCCATGGCCATCTCGACCATGCCGGCGGCGCCACGGATCTTGCGGAAAAGCTGTCCGTTCCGGTCATCGGCCCGCATGAGGCCGACAAATTCCTGCTCGACGAGCTGCCGAGCTCCGGTCTGCGCTTCGACATTCTGGACATGAAGGCCGTGACGCCGTCGCGCTGGCTCGCCGAGGGCGACGAGGTCAAGGTCGGCGACGTCGCCTTCTCGGTGCTGCATGTGCCCGGCCATACGCCGGGCCATGTCACCTTCTTCCAGAAGGATCTGCGCTTCCTGCTGGCCGGCGACACCGTGTTCGCAGGTTCCGTCGGCCGCACCGACTTTCCCTATGGCAGCCACGAGACGCTGATTGCGGGCATCAAGGCCAAGCTGCTCCCGCTCGGCGACGACGTGCAGTTCCTGCCGGGCCATGGGCCCGCTGGCACGCTCGGCGAGGAGCGGGCGACCAACCCGTTCCTGCAGGGCTGAGCGCTCGGGCGCATCAGGTGCGCTGCCTCGGGGGACGTGCAGGGGCCATCCCCGGAATCGGGGGCAGAGTACGCCCCGACCCTTGCGGCTGCCCGGGCGTCGGCGGCAGGGGCCTGCCCGACCGTTGGGGCACGCCCTGATCGGACGCCAGCGTCGGGGGCAGCTGCCTCCTGTTTTCGCGGCTGGGCACCTGCGGACGGCGGGGAAGGTTCAGTTTGTAGCCGACCGACATCCACGCGCCGCCGAAGGAGTAATAGTCGACGTCGTGCCAGTCGGTTCCCGGCATGTTGCGCTGGAGCAGCTTCAGGAAGCTCATCATATGGACCTCCTGCGAGCGATAGTGGCCGTTCTTTTCGTGGATGCCGCGGATCCTGCCCTTCTCGACCTTGATCATGCCGGCGGCGAGGACCGGCGCGCCGCAGAGGAAGCTTGAATGGTGGAAGCTGCCGCTCTCATGGACGCCGACATAGAGCACGTCCTGCGGACTCAGCACGAAGGCGCCCCAGCCGTCCGATATGCCGGCCAGCGCGTGAGAGGGCCAAGTCGATGTATCGAGAAGCTTCTCATCGGCGGATGAAATAATGGCCTGCCGGGTATCCGCAGTTTGCAGTTCGGGCTTCTTCACCGCATCGACGATACGCTGCTGGAGGTCGAAGGTGATTTTCGCCCGCATCAGGCCGCCCTGGAACGTCACCGTAAACAGGTCTCTGAACATCAGGTCGTCGAGGTAACGGACCTCAAACTTGGTGAGAGCGTCCAGGGAGACCGGGTCCAGCTGTTCGAGATACTCCCAGAAGCTGCGCTGGTCGTTCGAGGCTTTCCAGTCCTGGAAATGTCTTTTGAGTTCCTGCCCGCGCCGATGGTGCTTGTCGAGAATCTCGAGCCAGTTATCGCCCTGCATGATCCTGACGGGCTTGCCGTCGGCGCCATGGGTGGAACCCTCCGGGATGATCTTCTTCACCGCGTCGAGGGTCGTGTCCCAGTTCTTCTTCGCTACGAAGTGTTTCTTCACCCGCTCCAGCACCTTGATGCCGCGCAGGGCGCTCGACGCGGCCTCGTGCAAATTGCGGATATGAGGGGCCCGGAAAGAGCTGTGCCCCTCGAGCTTCGTCGTCTTGTCGGTCAGCCACTGGTTGCAGAGCGAGATGATGGTGACGAGCGCCAGCGTGCGGCGTTGTCGGTCGTCTCGCGGCATGGCCGGGTAACCCGCAAGCATGATGTCGAGCTTGAGCAGGCTATCGTTGTTCCGCTTTCGGAAAATCTTAGACGTGTCTTTCTTGAACCGCTCGGCGCCACCCGGCTGCAGATAGACCATCCCCTTCGGCTCGGCCATCGTCCCCTCCCGCCGTCATGCCCATGATGAAGGACAGTCGCGGCGGCGGCGATGCACGTTCAACGCCCGGACGATATATCGCGGGGAACAGGCGGAGGGCAGAAACAGCAAGGGCTGAAAACGTTAACGGCCATGTCCTGAAGGGTGCGCGTACATCCGGCGTCACACTTCGAGCTCATGGCCGTCTTTGCCGACGGTGGAGGACAGTGGAACGCCCTCGACATCGCCGTGACCCTCATATGGGAGAGCAATACGGCGGTTTCAAGGGCGCCCGTTCAGTCGAGGACGCCGAGCAGGAAATCCTGCTTGCCGATCTGCATGCCGTTCTTGCGCAGGATCGCATAGGCCGTCGTGGCGTGGAAATAGAAGTTCGGCACGGCGAAGCGGGTGAGATAGGCCTCGCCGCGCATCGTCATCGTTGCCGTCGGGCCGCGCGGGAAGGTCACGTCGCGCGCCAGGCCGGCCTCGAAGGCCGCGTCGTCGATGCCGTCGACGAAGGCCAGCACCTTGGCGATGCGCGCCTTCAGCTCGTCGAAGCTCTTCTCGTCATCGGGGTGCTTGGGATTGTCGCCGCCGGCGAGGCGGGCTGCGGCGTTCTTGGCGAAGTCGCAGGCGAGCTGGATCTGGCGGGAGAAGGGCAGCATGTCGGGCGCCAGGCGCGCGCCGAGAAGCACCTCGGGCGCAATCTTTCGGGCGGCGGCCTGCTCGACGGTTTTGTCGAGGATGACGTCGAGCGCCTTCAGGGTCTGGACGAAGCCGGTGAGCGCGGCGGAGTGGGCGGTGATGGGCATGAGACGATCCTCAAAAGAAAACGGGCCCGGAAAGGGCCCGTCGCATCGCCGATATAATCATGCTCCCGGTGTTTGCATCGGGAGAAGAAATCAATCCTTGGCGCGCTCCACATAGGAGCCGTCTTCCGTCAGCACCACGATGCGAACGCCGGGCCCGATATGCGGGGGAACGGCGGTGCGCACGCCGTTCGTCAGCATCGCCGGCTTGTAGGAGGACGACGCCGTCTGGCCCTTGGTGACCGGCTCGGTCTCGGCGACCTCGCAGGTGACGCGCTGCGGCAGTTCGATCGAGACGGCCTTCTCCTCGAACACGGCCAGCGAGACCTTCATGCCCTCCTGGAGATAGGGCGCCATCGAGCCGACGACGTCGCCGTCGACATTGATCTGGTCGAAGGTCTCGGGGTTCATGAAGACGTACTGCTCGCCATCCTTGTAGAGATAGGTGAAGTCGCGGTCTTCGACATAGGCGCGCTCGACCTGCTCGGTCGTCTTGTAGCGCTGGGTCATCTTGGTGCCGTCATGGATGCGACGCATGTCGATCTGCGTCGTCGGCGTGCCCTTGCCGGGGAAGAAGCTCTCGGCCGAGAGCACCGAGCAGAGATGCCCGTCGAGTTCGAGCACGTTGCCCTTGCGAACGGAGGATGCGATGACCTTGACCACGTGACTTGTCCTTGAGCTAGCGCGGCGCCCCGGGCGCCCGATCGAAAATTCGTTGCCGCGCAACTACCGCATTTGCAGGCGAAACGGAAGCTTGCCGACGTTCCGAACCTGAGACGATGGAAAACCAGCCTTCGCCCTTCTGGCGGCCCGACATCCATGCCGACCGTCGCCCCGCGCTGCTCGCGCGCGGCCGCATCAAGGCCGCCCTGCGCCAGTGGTTCGAGGCGCGCGACTTCGTCGAGGTCGAGGCCGCGATCCTGCAGGTCTCGCCCGGCAACGAGACGCATCTGCACGGCTTTTCGACCACGCTGGTGGACGATGCCGGCGCCAATCACCCCTATTATCTGCACACCTCGCCCGAATTCGCCGCCAAGAAGCTGCTGGCTGCGGGCGAGACGCGCATCTTCGATTTCGCCCGCGTCTTCCGTAACCGCGAGCGCACCGCTTTGCATCATCCCGAATTCACGATGCTGGAATGGTATCGAGCCGGGGAGGGCTACGAGACGCTGATGCAGGACTGCGCCGCACTGCTGGCGCTGGCGGCGCGCGCCGCGGGCGTGACGATGCTGCGCTGGCGCGGCGTCGAGGCAGACCCCTTCGCAGAGCCGGAACGCCTGACGCTGCAGGAGGCTTTCATGCGTCATGCCGGCATCGATCTGCTGCGCACCGTCACCGCTGACAACGACGTCGACCGTGGCGGCCTCGCCGCCGATGCGGTCGAGGCTGGAATCCGCGTCGCCGATGACGATACCTGGTCGGACATCTTCAGCCGCGTGCTCTTTGAAAAGATCGAGCCACATCTGGGCCGGGGGCGGCCGACGATCCTGTGCGAGTACCCGATCTCGGAGGCCGCGCTCGCCCGTCCCAAACCCGGCGATCCGCGCGTCTCCGAGCGCTTCGAGCTCTATGCCTGTGGCGTCGAACTGGCGAATGCGTTCGGAGAACTGACCGACCCGGCGGAACAGCGCCGGCGCTTCGAGGCCGATATGGATGAGAAGGCGCGCATCTATGGCGAGCGCTATCCGATCGACGAAGATTTCCTGAGCGCGCTGGCGATGATGCCGCCGGCGAGCGGCATTGCGCTGGGGTTCGATCGCCTCGTCATGCTCTGCACCGGCGCGCGCCGGATCGAGGATGTGCTCTGGACGCCGGTCGCCGAACCGGGCAGGGGAGCGGCATGAGCCTTCATCAGCCCCCCGGCGGACAGCCGCTGCGCAGCGTTGCTGCGCTCGTCGATGCCGGCCTCGTTGCGCCCGAGCGGCGCGAGGCGTTGCAGGCCGTGGCCGATCGCTATGCCGTCTCGGTGACGCCGGCGATGGCCTCGGTGATCGACAAGGCGGATCCAGACGACCCGATCGCCCGCCAGTTCATCCCCGACGCCGCCGAACTCGTCACGCTGCCGCAGGAGCGCGCCGATCCGATCGGTGACGAGGCCCATTCCCCGGTCGAGGGCGTGGTGCATCGCTATCCCGACCGCGCCCTGCTCAAGCTCGTCCATGCCTGCCCCGTCTATTGCCGCTTCTGCTTCCGTCGCGAGATGGTCGGCCCCGGCGGCGATGCGCTGACCGGGGCCAAACTCGACGCCGCGCTCGCCTATCTCGCTGATCATCCCGAGATCTGGGAGCTCATCATGACCGGCGGCGACCCGCTGATCCTCTCGGCCCGGCGGGTGCGTGAGGTGGCGCAACGCCTGGCGGCCATTGCCCATATCAAGGTGGCGCGCTGGCATACGCGCGTGCCGATTGTCGATCCCGACCGCATCACCGTCGATTTCGCGCAGGCCCTGCGCGTGCCCGGCAAGGCTAGCTACATTGCCATCCACGCCAATCATCCGCGCGAATTCACGCCGGCAGCACGAACCGCGCTGGCCCGGCTGGCGGATGCCGGCCATGTCCTGATCAGCCAGAGCGTCCTGCTGAAGGGCGTCAACGCCGAGGTCGCGACGCTGTCTGCCCTGATGCGCGCCTTCGTCGAGAACCGGGTGAAGCCCTACTATCTGCACCATCCAGATTTCGCCCCCGGCACGGCGGCGTTCCGGCTCTCGCTGGAGGAGGGGCAGGCCCTGGTCAAAAGCCTGAGAGGTCACCTGTCCGGCCTGTGCCAGCCGACCTATATCCTCGACATCCCCGGCGGAGCAGGGAAGATCCCCGTCGGCCCCGCCTTCCTGTCCGGCTGCGAAATGCCCGGCGCGGAGGCTTTCGCCGAAGACCGCCAGGGCGAGTTGCATCGCTATCCGCCGGCTTGACCGGCCAGAGTGAGTGAATCCATGCAAGAGAAACTGCCCATCGCGATCGTCTCCGACCTCGCCTGCCCCTGGTGCTTCATCGGCAAGGCGCGGCTTGAGAAGGCGCTGGAGAGCCATGGCCTGACCGAACGCGTCGCCATCACCTGGCTGCCCTATGAGCTGAATCCCGACATGCCGGCCGACGGCATGGACCGCACCGCCTATCTCGATGCGAAGTTCGGCGCCGGCAAGCGCAAGGAAATCGAGATAAGGCTTTCTGAAGCCGCGCTCGAAAGCGGCGTCACCTTCAACTGGGCGCGCGTGACGAAGAGCGTCAACACCCGCATGGCGCATATGCTCGTCGCCGCCGCCTCGACGGTTCAGCGCGGTGGCGACATGAAGGCGGCGCTGTTCAAGGCCTATTGGCAGGATGGCCGCGACATCGGCGACGTTGAAACCCTCGTGGCGATCGCGGTCGAGCAGGGCTTCGACGAGCAGGCGGCCCGCGACGAACTCGCCAATGGCGAATTGCGCGAGACGGTGATCGGGCTCGAGGACCATGCCCGCCAGGTCGGCGTTACCGGCGTGCCCTTCTTCATCATCGACGGCAAGCTCGCAGTCTCCGGGGCGCAGACGGGCGATGTCTGGGCGCAGGTGTTCAAGCAGGTGCTCGACGACGCGGCCTGAGTGAGAGCGTCAGTCGGCTGATTTGAAATACTGCCAGGACATCGACCCTGCCGACAGATTTAAGCTCTCCATGGAGCGACCTTGCCCGCCGCTGCTGGAGATGGAACTGATCACGACATCCTTGAGTGCATAGGAGAGATAGAGAATGTCGTTCGGGTTCTTGTAGAGTTCAACGGTCACCAGAGCGAACATCGTGCCTTTGGCGGCATGGAGCCACAACTGTCTCGACGACGCGTCAACGACTCTGGTGAATGAAATATCGCTGGACTGGGCCTTGCGCGCCGGCCCGCCTGCCGCTGCCCGTGAGGTCATACCGACCGATGCCGACTGCGCTTCGCACCATGTTCCGATGGGGCTGCTGAATTCGATCCAGATCGACATCAAAGGACTCCGTCTGTGATGCCGGCCAGTCGTGATGCCAGCCTGCGGCAGGGAGTTTCACGCAAAAGCGCCGGATAAGGCATCCACTGAACGGATGAGGCCGCGTTCCTAAAGCTTGCACCCGCGCTCGAATCATGGCCCATCCCCGCAAACAGCGGGAGCGGGCCCATGACCCAGAAGATCAACGACCTGCGCGACCGCATGATCGTCGCGCTCGACGTGCCGACCATCTGGGACGCCTATCGCATCGTCTCGCAGCTCGGCGACGCCGCGAGCTTCTACAAGATCGGCTATGCACTCGCCTTCGCAGGCGGGCTTCAGCTGACTCAGCAATTGGTGGCCGAGGGCAAGAAGGTCTTTCTCGACCTGAAGCTGCACGACATCGGCAACACGGTGACCGAGGGCGTCGCCTCGCTCAGCAATCTCGGGGTCGATCTTTTGACCGTCCACGCCTACCCCCAGACCATGCGCGGCGCCGTCGAGGGGCGCGATGGGGCGGATCTGAAGCTGCTCGCCGTCACGGCGCTCACCTCCTATGACGATGGCGATCTGCGCGATGCCGGTTACGGGCTGGCCGTGCGTGACCTCGTGCGCCTGCGGGCGGAACAGGCCCGCACCGCCGGCATCGACGGCATCGTCTGCTCGGCGGCCGAAACCGAGATCGTCCGTGACGTGATCGGCTCCGACATGCTGATCGTGACGCCGGGTATCCGGCCCGCCGGCAGCGCGGCCGGCGACCAGAAGCGCACGCTGACCCCGGGCGAGGCGATCCGCGCCGGCGTCGACCATCTCGTCATCGGGCGTCCCATCATCCGCGCAGCCGACCCGCGCGGGGCGGCGGCCGCGATCATGGACGAGATCGCGGCGGCCTCCTAAGTTCGCACCCAGTCAATCTCTCAAAGGATTCGGATCATGGCCAAGGGATATGTCGTGGCGCGCGCCAAGGTCAGCAACGCGACCCAATGGGCGGCCTATGCGGCCAAGGCGTCCGAGGCCATCCGCAAGTATGGCGGCACGCCGCTGGTGCGCGGCGGCATGATGACCGTGGCGGAGGGCGAAGGCCGCGCCCGCAACGTCGTCATCGAGTTCGAGAGCTTCGAGGCGGCCAAGGCCTATGCGATGTCCCAGGACTATGCCGAGGCCCGCAAGCTGCGCGAGGGCGCCGGCGAGATCGACATCATCGTGGTTGAAGGGGTCTGATCATGGCCAAGGGCTACTGGATCGCGCGGCTCGATGTCGACAATGACGAGGAATATGCCCGCTACCGCGCGCTGAACGCGGTCGCCTTCGCAAAGTACGGCGCGAAGTTCCTGGTGCGTGGCGGCGACTACAAGCTCGCCCGCGGCGAGGGCCGCAAGCACAACGTCGTGCTGGAATTCAAGGACGAGGAGACGGCGCGCGCCTGCTACGCCTCGGCCGAATACCAGGAGGCGGTGAAGCACCTCGCCCTCGTCGGCAAGGTCGATCTCGTCATCATCGGCGGCTATGACGGAGCCCAGCCGGGCGAATAGGCTGACAGCAGCGCGGGCGGCAGGCGGATGGACCGACTTCGGCAGGACAGCCTCACCGCGCTGGGCGTGATCAGCGGCACCTCGATGGACGGCATCGACGTCTCGATCGTCACCAGTGACGGGCGTGACGCGGTGAGCTTCGGAGCCGGCGCCTCCTACCCGTATCGCGACAGCACGCGCGCCGCGCTGCAGGCGCTGATCGCGCAAGCGGAACGCGCCCTGACCGAGCCGCTGGTCGAACTCGAGGCCGAGGTCACGGCCGACCATCTCGCCGCGATCCGCCGCTTCATCGCCGAGCATGATCTTGACCCCGCCGGCATCGACCTCGTCGGACTGCACGGCCAGACGGTCTATCACCGGCCCGATCTCCGCTTCACCCGCCAGCTGATCGACGGCCCCGCCATCGCCGCGGCGCTGGGCATCGCGACCGTCGACCGTTTCCGCCAGGCCGACGTCGCGGCGGGCGGGGAGGGCGCTCCCTTTGCGCCGCTCTATCACCGGGCGTTGGCGCAGGGCATGGATCAGCCCGTGATGGTGCTGAACCTTGGCGGGGTCGGCAATGTCACCTGGATTGAGGGCGAGGAGGTCATTGCCTTCGACACCGGCCCTGCGAGTGCGCTGCTCGACGACTTCGTCCTGCGGCGGTTGGGCCGTGCCTATGACGCCGATGGCGCGCTGGCTGCGAGCGGCCGCGTCCATGAGGAACTGGTGGCGGCCTT
>NNBT01001758.1_pt1:0-22500 | contig 57083 bp, 56 predicted proteins | sample 1173831 | NCBI WGS metagenome assembly NNBT01 (sample SAMN07173936, study PRJNA388173) | plant metagenome | isolation source: symbiotic tissue sample KVJ10 | place: Norway: Troms, Kvaloya island | reverse complement strand
CATGCGCTCCGGTGAAATCCGGACGGCGCTGCTGGTCGAGCCTGCGGCCGGCACAACCACGTCGAAGGCCTTGAGCGAGACGTCGCAATAGACGGGCAGCGGAGTTGCCAGACCGAAGGGGCAGACGCCGCCGACGGGGTGCCCGGTCAGGGCCACGACCTCGTCTGCGTCGAGCATGCGGGGCTTGCCGCCCAGCGCCGCCTTCGCCTTGCGATTGTCGAGCCTGGCGTCGCCGCGCGCCACGACCAGCACGACCCGTTCGCCGACGCGCAGCGACAGGGTCTTGGCAATGCGGGCCGGCTCGACGCCATGGGCGGCGGCGGCCAGCGCCACCGTCGCACTGCTGTCTGCCGTCTCGATGATCGCGATGTCGGGCGCGTGCTGCGCGAAGAAGGCGCGGACCGAGTCGAGGCTCATCAGGCTCACCTGAACTTGAAGAAAAGCAGGATCGCAAAGGCGGCCGGCAACCCGAAGACAAGCGAGAAGAACGGCATCTCCTGCAGGACCGTGTAGCCGGCGCGGCTGACGCCGACCCAGAGATTGACGAGCGAGGCCACCAGCCAGAGCGGCAGGAAGAGCCGAACGGCAAAACCCGTCGGATCGCCGCCGCCGAGCTTCAGCCGGCGCGCGAGGAAATGCAGAGCGCCGAGAAGGGCAAAGCCGGCCGCGATGATCTTCAGCGTATGCATGCCGCCTTCATCCCCGATGTCGACGAGACCTCAGTGACGGAAGTGCCGGTGGCCGGTGAAGACCATGGCGAGCCCGGCCTCGTCGGCGGCCTTGATGACCTCGTCGTCCCGCATCGAGCCGCCGGGCTGGATCACGGCGGTGGCGCCGGCCTCGGCGGCGGCCAGCAGGCCGTCGGCGAAGGGGAAGAAGGCGTCAGAGGCGACGACCGAACCCTTGGCTAGTGTCTCCGGCAGGCCGGCGGCCTTGGCGGCCTCGCTCGCCTTCCAGGCGGCGATGCGCGAGGAATCGACACGGCTCATCTGGCCGGCGCCGATGCCGACGGCGGCGCCGTCCTTCACATAAACGATGGCGTTCGACTTGACGTGCTTGGCGACGCGGAAGGCGAAGCGCAGATCAGCGAGTTCGGCCGCGCTCGGCTGGCGCTTGGTCACGACTTTCAGCTCCATGTCGTCGACGACGGCATTGTCGCGCGCCTGGGCGAGAAAGCCGCCGGAGACGGTGCGCAGCGACAGGCCCGGCGCGCGCACATCCGGCAGGCCGCCGGTGAGGAGCAGGCGCAGGTTCTTCTTGGCGGCGATGAGGGCGATCGCCTCCTCGTCCGCCTCGGGCGCGATGATCACCTCGGTGAAGACCTCGACGATCTTGCGGGCGGCTTCCGCATCCAGCCTGCGGTTGAGCGCCACGATGCCGCCGAAGGCCGAGACGGGGTCGCAGGCCAGCGCGCGCTCATAGGCCTCGAGCAACGTCGCGCCGGTCGCGACGCCGCAGGGGTTGGCGTGCTTGACGATAACGCAGGCGGCCGACGCCGACGGATCGAACTCGGCGACGCATTCGAAGGCGGCGTCCGTGTCGTTGATGTTGTTGTAGGAGAGCTGCTTGCCCTGAACCTGGCGCGCGGTCGAAACGCCGGGCCGGCTTCCGGGGGTGCGGTAGAAGGCCGCCCATTGATGCGGGTTTTCGCCATAGCGCATCGTCTCTGCGAGCTGGCCGCCGAGCGCGCGATAGGCCGGCGCGGTGTCGCCGAGTTCATTGGCGAACCAGTTCGAGATCGCGGCGTCATAGGCCGCTGTACGGGCATAGGCCTTCTGGGCAAGCTTGCGGCGGAGCGTCAGCGTGGTCGCGCCCTTCTGGGCCTGGAGGTCGCTCAGCACCGCGGCGTAATCTGACGCATCGACCACCACCGCGACGTCGTTGTGGTTCTTGGCGGCAGCGCGGATCATCGCCGGGCCGCCGATGTCGATGTTCTCGATGCAGTCGTCATAAGGCTTGCCCGCCGCGACCGTTGCCTCGAAGGGGTAGAGATTGACGACGAGCAGGTCGATCGGCGCGATGCCGTGGCCCAGCATCGAGGCCTGATGCTCGGGATGGGAGCGGATCGCCAGCAGCCCGCCATGCACCTTGGGGTGCAGCGTCTTGACGCGACCATCCATCATTTCCGGAAAGCCGGTGAGATCGGAGACGTCGGTCACGGGCAGGCCGGCTTCCGCCAGCGCCTTGGCCGTTCCCCCGGTCGAAACCAGCGCGATGCCGAGTTGGTGCAGCGCGCGGGCGAAGTCGATCAGGCCGGCCTTGTCGGACACGGAAAGAAGGGCGCGTTCGACGCGGCGAAGCTCTGTCGGCATCGGGGCAAATCCAGGAAGTGTCAATCGGGAGGTCTGCAAGGCAGGCGGTCCGCGCGAGCTATCATGCTGCGCCGCGCAAAGCAAAGTTGGCCGGGCGTGCTGCGGCTCAGAGATCCAGCGCCGGCGCGTTCGGCGATGCGCTCTCGGGCGGGTCTCGCCTGAGCGGTCCCGCCGCCGCAGCGGCTGCGCCGACGCGGCTGAAACGCCAGGCGAGGCGCGCCGTCGCGGCCGCGTCGAAGGCGATGACGAGTTGTTCGGTGCGCCGGCGTCCGTCGGTCGCGGCAAGGAAGATGCTCTCCTCGATCGAGACCGCCTCGCCGGCGGCGTCGAAGTCCCAGACCTCGCCATTGGGCAGCGTCAGCAGGGCGCCGTGACCCTCGCGGATCAGACTGGGCGTGACCGAGGGATGCAGGTGGAAGCGTGCGATGGCCGGCAGGGTGGCCGGCTTCTCGGTGAGCGTGATCTCGTCCTCGCCGCTCAGCATGGCGCCATCGCGCGCCAGCAGCAGGCGCCGCGTGTGGACGGCGCCGAGGCTGCGGCGGTAGCCGTCATGGCTGCCGACCCATTCCTGTCCGTCCTCGGTGTCCTGGCGGGCGACGCGCACGTCGGTGGGGCCGGAAACGACCCGCATCTCGCCGAGCACGAGGCCGAAGGCGGCGCTGGAGCGGTCGTCCAGCGTTACGGTGGAATGCGCCGCCGTGCTGCGTGCCGCCAGCCGCAACGGCGCCGGTCCGTAACGGCTGGTGCCGCAATTGACCACGAGGCGCTGGGCGCCGCTGGAGAACTCAAAGGCGAGGCATCCGGCATGGGCTTCGATCGAATGGGCCCCGCGCGGTGCGGCTCCGGCGTCGATCACGGCGATGCTGCGCCCGCCCGACAGCCGGCTGTAGCCCGAATAGGCCGCATACTCGACCGGCCGGGCGCGGGCATCGTCATAGGCTGCGAGCGTCGCCATCAGGTCGGGCGGCGTGGTGCCCATGCCGTTGAACAGGGCGAGCGCCCCGTCGCCATGCCGGAACAGCCGCAGATGGGGCATCATCCGCTCGATTCCCATCAGCACGCCGCGCGGCGGCTCGATGCCGCGCGCAGCGAAGGTTTCGCGCAGAGGCAGCAGATCGAGCAGCAGTTCGATCAGGATCCGCGGATTGCGGCTGAGATGCCCGCCATCGGGCAGGATCTGGTGATCGAGCTCGTCGGAAAGCAGGAGTTCCAGCCGCCGCCGGCGTCCGTCCTGACCATCGAGGCAGATCGCGGCGAACGTCACGGCGATGAGGCAGTTGAGCCGCGTACCACCCTCGACGGCCCCGGCCAGGGCGAGATTGAGCCGGTCGGCCAGACGCGAGACATGGCGCACGAAGCGCTCGTAGAAGACGTGGTCGGCGCCCTCCAGCAGGAGGGGAGAATGCGACAGCAGGGAAATTAGCCGTCGCGCCGCGACCGCAGGGCGGCGCGCGATCTCGCCCCGCTCGCGCTTCTTGCCAATGAAGTCGTCGACGAGCGCGCGGGCATTGGCGCGGGCGATGGCCGTATCAGCCGCGTGCAGGTGGCGCAGCCAGCCGAAGCCGTAGAGCGCCTCGGCCCAGGCCTCGCTGGGCGGCTCGCTGTCGAAGGCCGATTCGCCATGGGTGCGCAGCGTGCGGCCGGCGAAGGCGTAGTAGCCGGCATAGATGTCGCTGGCCGTGGTGGGGTCGGAGGTCCGCAGGTCGTGCGGCGCGAAGAGCAGGCGCGTCGCCAGTGATCGGCCGAAGGGCCAGAGCCTGCGCCCGAACCGGACGAACTGGCCACGGGTCTTCCGGGCCGCCCGACCGATCGCAGCCTGCGCCAAACCCCTGCGCTCAGACCAGTCGTTCAATGCCCCGATACGCCCCGTACCCATTACGCCTGGTGCTGTCTGCGAAAGCGAATCCCCGTTATGTCATAGCCTGATCAGGCGGCTTGCGTAAAATCCGCTCCATCCCGAGAGACGCGGCGTCTCGTTGCGGAGTTGATGGGGCAGGGTGCGCAGGTCGCCTTGGGCGTCGATCGCCTCGGACAGGCCGCCGATTTCGGCTGCTTCGATCGGCTGACGGGCGAAGTCGGGATGATTTGCCAGAAAGGCCTCGATCTGCGCCTCGCCCTCCTGCGGCTCCAGCGAACAGGTGCAGTAGAGCAGCCGGCCGCCGGGACGCGTCAGACGCGCCGCCGCCTCCAGCAGGCGCGCCTGCAGGTCGACCAGCTTGTCGCGATCCTCGGGCGACTTCGTCCAGGCGACGTCGGGATGGCGCCGGATCGTGCCGGTGGCGCTGCAGGGCGCGTCGAGCAGCACGGCATCGAACGGCTCGGCCTCCCAGAGCGTGGCGTCCTTCGTCACGATCTCGGCTTCGAGTCCCAGCCGCTCCAGATTGGCCCGCAGACGACGCAGGCGCGGGCCGGACCGGTCGACAGCCGTGACCCTGGCGCCGAGCGCGGCGATCTGCGCGGTCTTGCCGCCCGGCGCGGCGCAGAGATCGGCGACGCGCTCGCCGGGCTGGGGCGCGAGCAGCCGCACTGGCAGCGCCGCGGCGGCGTCCTGCACCCACCAGGCGCCCTCGTCGAAGCCGGGCAGGGCCGTGATCGCCTGGCGCTCGCGCAGGCGGATCGAGCCGGTCGGCAGGAGCAGCCCGTCGAGCTTCTCTGCCCAGCCCGCCGGATCGTCCTTGACGGAGATGTCGAGCGGGGGTTCGTCGCGATGGCTCAGGGCGATCGCGGCGGCGGTCTCCTCGCCATAGCGTTCCATCCAGCTCTCGGCGAGCCATTCAGGCGTATCGAGGAAGGGGTCGACCGCTTCCGCCAGGATGGCCTCGCGCTCGCGGACGAGGCGCCGCAGCAGCGCGTTCCCGAGCGAGACATAGCGTGAGGAGCGGGCGTCCTCATGCAGATGTCGGACCGCGAGATCCACCGCCGCGTGATCGGGCACGTCGAGAAACAGGATCTGCGCGGCGGCGGCGACCATGATCGGCTCGAACGGCCCCGAATTGCGCGGGCTGCCGCGTTCGAGCCGCGCATTGATCGCCTCCTGGATCGTGCCGAGCCGGCGGAAGGCGGTGATCGCGATGGCGCGGGCGAGCGCGCTGTCGGCGGCGTCGAGCCCGAAGGATGGCGCCAGACGCTCATGTGTATCGTCGAGGGCGAGCTTGGCGCGCAGCACCTCGTCGATGACGGCGGCCGCCAGCTTGCGGGCCGGCAGGCCCGGCGCGGGGGAGTTGCCGCTCGCGCCATCGTCGTTCTGCTGCGCCGGGTTGCTGTCGTCGGGCTTTCCTGCCTGTGCCACGCGATCAGCCCCAGGGACCGGGCTCGCGGCCCGCGCCGCTGCCGCTCCAGGGGCTCTGCGCGGCCTGGCTCGTGAAGCCGCCTGCGCTGCGGCCGACGCCCATGGCGCGGGCCTGCTCCATCAGTGCGGCGATGCGGTTGCCGGTGTCGGGGTGTGTCGAGAACAGGGAATCCATGCCGCCGCCAGTCAGGGGATTGATGATGAACATGTGCGCCGTAGCAGGCTTCGCCTCTGCCGTCTCGTTTGGAATATGCGCGACGCCGCCGGCGATCTTGGCGAGCGCATCGGCCAGCCACACCGGATTGCCGGCGATTTCCCCGCCGAGCTTGTCGGCCTCGTATTCGCGCGACCGCGAAATCGCCATCTGGATGACCATGGCGGCGAGCGGGGCCAGGATCGACAGCAGGATCTGGACGACGACGTTGGGCCGGTTCTCGCGCGAGCCGAACATCATGCCGAACGTGACCAGCGAGGAGATCGCGCCCGCCATCGTGGCGGTGATCGTCATCGTCAGCGTGTCGTGGTTCTTGATGTGCGCGAGTTCATGCGCCATCACGCCCGCCAGCTCCTCATAAGTCAGCGTGCGCAGGATGCCGGTGGTCGCCGCCACAGCGGCGTTCTGCGGGTTGCGGCCGGTGGCGAAGGCGTTGGGCTGGTCCTCGTCGATGAGGTAGACGCGCGGCATCGGCATGTTCGCGCGGGCCGCGAGATCGCGCACCATGCCGTAGAGCTCGGGGGCGCTGTGCTCGTCGACCTCATGGGCGTTGTGGGCGGCGAGCGCCAGCCGGTCGGAGTTCCAGTAGCTGAACAGATTGGTGACGGCCGCGAAGCCGAGCGCCATCAGCATGCCGCCGCCGCCGCCGAGCAGATAGCCGACAGCGCCGAACAGCGCCGTGAGACCGGCCATCAGCATGCCGGTGCGGATATAGTTCATCGTCGTCCCCATCGTTCGCATCGATCGGAAACGCGGCGTCATGCCTCTCCCCGGATGCGGATTTGCAGCTTATGTGGTGAAGGCGGGCCCGATCCTGCAAGAGAGTGCCTGCAAGAGAGAGACGGATGATGAGCGAACCGGGCGAACAGACCGATCAGACCGGGGCCCCCCGCGAGACGCTTAAGGAGGCGCCTGCCAGGACCTTGTCGCCGGCCGCCGAGCGCGCCCTGGCCGAAGCGCAGGCGCGGCGCGCCGCCATCGACGCCCGGGCGGCGGAACTCGCCGGCACGCGCGAGATCGACGGTCGCGGCGGGCTTGAGCCGGTCCGGTACAATGACTGGGAGGTCAAGGGCCTCGCCAGCGACTTCTGATAGCCGAGGCGCCGAGGAGTGGGCGGACCTTGTTTAACCCGCCGACAAGACTCGCTCCGCTAGGGTTTCGCGTCCCCGAGGAGTACCCGCCATGTTGCCTGCGTCCTGGAAACCCGTCGAAGCGGGCGGGCTGGTCCGCGTTGGGTCGGAGCGGGATGGCGGCTACATCGTCTCGAAACGCGCCGTGCTCGCCTCCAAGCTCCTGATCGGCATGGGCGTGAACGACGACTGGCGCTTCGAGGACGAATTCCGCCGGCTCAATGGGGCGCGGATCGTCTGCTTCGACCACAGCGTCAATTTCGCCTTCTGGGCCCGCTACTATGTCGAGCAGATCCTGAGGCTGCGCTGGAACCGCCTGACGCGCTATCTCGGCTACCGCCGCTTCTTCGGCCAGGCGGGCGTCGAGCATCGTCGGATCAGGATCGGCTATGACCAGCCGGGCGGGGTCAGCCTCGCCGGCCTGATGCGCGAGTTCGCGGAGCGCGACATCTTCCTGAAGATCGACATCGAGGGCTCGGAATACCGCATCCTCGACGAGATCGTGGCGCATGCCGATCGCATCACCAGCGTCGTCATGGAACTGCACGATCTCGACCTGCACCGCGAGCGGGTGAACCGCTTCATCGCGGGGATGAAGGACTTCGCGATCGTCTTCCTGCACGCCAATAATTTCGGCGGCGTCGACGGGAATGGCGATCCGCTGGTGATCGAGATCAGCCTTGTCCGGAAGGACCTGCTCGATCCCCCGGTTCCGGGCGAGCCGAAGCTCGCGCTGCCGGCCAACGACACGCGCGTCCCCGATATCGAACTGCGCTTCGCGTCATAGGCGCCTGGCGGTCGCTCTCGGGCGGCATGGAGCGCCGACCCGAGAATTCTTTGCAGGAGATGCCCGGGCCGAGCCCGAGCATGACTTGTCCGATGGCGCCAGCTTACTTCGCCCGCTTGGAACCGACCAGTTCGTCCCATTTGCGGAAGGCGACGACCATCTTCTCGGGCTTCAGCGGCAGCTCGATGGGATTGTTGGCGATCAGGCCGGCATATTCCGGCCGGCCGAACTCCGCGATCACATCCTGGCTGGCCTTGGGCGCCAGCGACAGCGGGACGTTCTTCACAGCCGGGCCGGGATAGAGATAGCCCTCGTCATAGGCGTAGGCCTGCGCCTTGGGCGTCAGGACATAAGCCATCATGTCCAGCACGACCGCGAGCCGGTCGTTGGGGATGCCCTTGGGAACGCACATGAAGAACGCGTCCGAGACCCAGTGGAAGCCCTTCAGCGTCTGGATCTTCGCCTCCTTCGGCACGATGCCGAGCGCGCGCGGATTGATGTCCCAGCCGGTGGTCGAGATGATGATGTCGCGCGAGCCGTCGCCGAACTCCTTCATCGTCGCACCGGTGCCAGCCGGATAATACTCGATGTACTGGCCGAGCTCCTGCAGATAGGCCCAGGTCTTGTCCCAGCCGCCGACGGGATCCTGCGGGTCCTTGTCGCCGAGGATGTAGGGCAGGCCCATCATGAAGGTGCGGCCCGGGCCGGAATTGGTCGGCCGGGCATACATGAAGCGGTTGGGATTGGCCTTGGCCCAGGCGAGCAGTTCTTCGGCGCTGGTCGGCACCTGCTTGACGCGGGCGGGCATGTATTCGAGCAGCGGGCCGGAGGGGTAGTAGTTCACCACAACGCCGAAGCCGTCGCCCTGGACCTTGTGCAGGTTGAGCGCGGCCGGCTCGTAATTGGCCTCGATGTTCGGGAACTTGTCGGCGTAGTCGGGAAGGACCTTGAGCCAGAGCTTCTGGTCGAGCCCGGCCGCGAGTCCGTCGCTGCCGGTCAGGACGAGATCGAGATCGGCGCGGCCGGCCTCCTGCTGCGCCTTGATCTTGCTGGCGAGTTCGGGCGCCGGAGCCTTCACGAAGGCGATGCGCGAGACCAGTTTGGGGTTGGCCGCGCGATAGTCCTCGAAGGCTCTCTGCATCAGGGCGAGCGCGCCGCCGACGTCGATGACGCTGATGACGACGGGGGCGGAGGGCAGGGGCGGTGAGGCGGCGAGCGCGCCGCCGGCTCCCGTCGCCATCGCGGTCAGGCCGCCCAGAACGGTGCGGCGGTCGAGGCCTTTGGACTCATGGCTCATCTGGTGATCTCCCCTTTTATGGTTCAGGCGTTGGTCGTCATCAGTTTGTTGAGGCGCGCGGAGGCGCCGAAGCGGCGCGCGATGGTGTCGAGGCGCACAGCGGTCACGGCCAGGTCGTGCGACCAGTCGATCTCGCCGCGATCGACGGCGATGCCGCGCGCATCCAGGGCCGGCTGCAGCGCCGCGAGCGGATGGTCCGACGCCATGGCGACGGCCTCGTGCGGGCTCGCCAGCCCCCAGGCGACGACATTGCGCACGGCCTGGTCGAGGCAGAGCGCCGAGCCGGCGAGGTTGGCGGCGCCGGGCTGGCGCACCGAGCCGTCCTCGCGCAGATCCACGCTCATGCCGGCGAAGGGATAGGCGCCCGGCCGCGAGGCCGCCGCCGAAACCGCATCGGTGACGAGGATCGACCGTTCGAACCCCTTGGCGCGCAGCAGTGAGCGCAGCGCCTTGGGATGAAGGTGGATGCCGTCGGCGATGAAGCTCGCCCGCAGCCGGTCCTCGGCGAGCTGGGCGAAAATCGGGTTGTCGAGCTTGTGGAGGTGCTGCGGCATGCCGTTGCCGAGATGGGTCGAAAGCGTCGCGCCCGCATCGGCTGCGGCCGCGACCTGCGCAAAATTCGCGGCGCTGTGGCCGATCGCGACGATGCGGCCGGCGCCGGCCAGCGCCGCGATCAGGGCCTGCGCCCCCGCGACCTCGGGCGCCAACGTCACCATCAGGATTGGCCGGGACAGACCGCTTTCCAGCCGTGTGACCAGGCCGGGATCGGCCGCGATCATCGCCTCCGCCGGGTGACAACCGGCATAGCCGGCCAGGGGGTTTAGGAACGGGCCTTCGAGATGGTAGCCCGGGCACATCAGCGGGCCGAGCCGGCTGCCTGCGATCGCCGCATCCAGCGACCGGAAGCGCTGGTCGAGTTGCGCCTCCGGGGCGGTGATGATCGTCGGCAGGCAGAGCGTGACGCCGGTCGCCAGCATCGCCTCCAGCGCATGGTCGATCTCGGCGGGCGTTACTGCCCCCGCATTGAAGTCGACGCCGGCGAAGCCGTTGACCTGCAGATCGATGAGGCCTGCCGTGCGCATCGCCGCTCCGATCAGGCTTTTGTCAGCAGCGACGCTGCCGGCGGGTCGATGAAGAGCACCGTGTTGTCGTGCGTCTGAAGGATCGAGGCTGGGTGCAGGTTGCTGACGGGGCCTTCCAGGGCGTCCCGCGTCGCCTGCGCCTTGCGCTCGTCGGACACCGACAGGACGATCAATTCGCTCTTCAGGATCTGGCGGACGCTCATCGAGATGGCGCGTTCGGGCACGTCTGCAAGCGTCGGAAACCAGCCTTCGCCGAACTGCTGGCGGCGGCAGCCCTCGTCCAGCGTCACGACGATGTAGGGCGCCTCCGTTTCGAAATCGGCCGGCGGGTCGTTGAAGGCGATATGGCAGTTCTCGCCGATACCCGCGAAGCAGACGTCGATGCGCTTGCCGGTGATGAGCCCATTGAGACGCGTCGCTTCGGCCTCCGGATCGCCTTCCCCGTTGACGGGCACGAAGGCGGGCACGTTCCCGAGAGGGCCCATGAAGCGCAGGCGCAGATAGCGCCGGAAGCTGGCAGGATGCTCTTCGGTGAGCCCGACATACTCGTCGAGATGGAAGGCGGTGACCTTCGCCCAGTCGATTCCCTCTGCGGTGACGAGGTTCTGCAGCAGTTCGAACTGGCTCGCCCCGGTGGCGACGATGATGTTGGCATGACCGAAGCGCCGCTGCGCCTCGCGGATCGCCTGGGCGCCGAGCGTGGCGGCGTTCACGCCGAGCGTCGCCTTGTCGGGGACGATGCGGATATCGATCATGCGATTTTTGAACCTTTGCCTATGTGATTGTTTTTTATATTGTCTTGAGAGCTTATGGGCCTCGTCTGGAAAGGCAACAGCTATTTCTGAACCTTCCTGTTCCGAATAAGGGTGGCCCGTCGTGATCCTGTCGACCTTTGACGAGAGCGGCTTTGCAGCGGCCCACGAGCGCGATCGCGCCCGTGTCTACGAACTGGTGCTGCGCGGCCTCGCCCATTCGCGCGCGGAGATCGGCCGGCGGCTCGGTCTGCGCTCGACCACGATCTCGCGCGTGGTGGCCGATCTGCTTTCGCGTCGGCTCCTGCTGGAGACGACGGGCGCGATCGCCGGGCGCGGGCGGCCGGCGGCGGTCCTCCTCGCCAATACGCGACGACTGGGAGCCTCCGTCATCCACGTCTCGAGCCAGTCCCTGTCGGGTGCGCTGGTCGACCTGTCCGGCCATCTCGTCGTGCAACGGACGATCACGATCGCCAGCGAGGCCGACAACGCCGCCATCGCCGCGGTGATGGCCGACCTCGCGCGGCAACTGCTCGCGGCGATGCCCGCCGGCATGAGCCATGCCGGCACGGCCCTCTCGCTGTCGGGGCTGCTCGACCTGCAGCGCGGCCAGTGGCTGATGGCGTCGCGCTGGCCGCGCCTGCGCGCGCTGGATGTCGCCGCCCTGCTGGCGCCGATCGCGGGCCCCGTCGAGATCTGCCGCAATCTCGATGCCGAACTGCGGGCGCGGGCTGCGCGCGAGCCCCAGGCCTTCGCCGGCAACACGCTGCTGCTGCACTGGGGCTGGGGCATCGGCCTGTCCTTCGCCGTGGAGGGCCAGCCTTTCGCGCCGGCGGGCTCCTTCGGCGAAATCGGTCATTGGCGCCTGACGGCGCTGGACGCGCGGCGCTGTGGCTGTGGCAAGACCGGCTGCCTCGAAACGGGCGCGGCGCTCTGGTCGCTGCTGCCGGCGCTGCGGGCGCGCTGGCCCGATCTGCAGGAGGATGAAGCGCTGCTCGCCCGGCAACTGGCCGACCGCGACCTCGTCGGTGTGGCCGAGATCGACCAGGCGGCGCGGCATCTGGCGCGGGCGCTGGCGAATGCCTGCCGCATCTTCTTCCCGACACGGATCGCGGTCAGCGGCCCCTTCGTCGCCAATCCCGGTCTCTGGGCGCATTTCGAAGCGTTGCTGCGGGCGGAAGGGACGATGGACGGCGTTGCCCTGCCTGAGATCGCCCATGTGCGCGCCAGCCAGAGCCACGAGATCCATGGCGCGGCCGCGCCGCTGCTCGGTCGCGCCACCGAGGCTCTGCTCCGGCAGAGCGGCCAGGGCGGCAACGGCTAGGGCAGGGCGCCGCCACGCGTCGGACGGGCGAGGGCGCCATCCCGACGTGCGTGTCGCACACTGGACGCGCCGGCTGATGGCGCACTAGTATCCCAGTCAAGGGCCCGCAGCATGCGCATCGCTTGCTTGAAGAGGCCTCAACCCAGGGAGACGACATGACCCATCCGACACGCCGCACCGTCGTCGCGGGCGCGGCCGGCCTTGCCGCGCTGGCCGCCGGCGGGGCGCGGGCCCAGACCGCCCCCGTCGCGCTCAACATCATCGACGTCGCCGGCAATCTGCAACTGACGCAGGTCGCCATCGAGCGCTTCGCCAAGGACAACCCCAAGATCATCTCGCGGTTGAACTTTTCGCGCGCGCCCTCGCCGGAGTTGCCGGCCAAGCTCAAGGCGCAGCAGCAGGCCAATCGGGTCGACATCGATCTCGTCCTGACCGGGCCCGGCGCCATGTCGGACGGCATCCAGCAGGGGCTGTGGATCGACGTCTGGACGTCGCATGCCGCCGGCCTGCCCAAGGCCGAGGACGTCTATCACGAGCAGGCGCTGATGATGCAGCGCAATTTCGGGCAGAAGGAGGGGGTCGCGGTGGCGTATTCGCCGTCCGGTCCCCTGTTCGAATACGTGCCCGCCCGGCTGAAGACGGTGCCGAAGACGGCCGAGGAGTTCCTCGCCTATGTGAAGCAGAACAAGAACCGCTTCACCTATGCGAGGCCGGTCAATTCCGGCCCCGGCTGGACCTTCCTGCAGGGACTGCCCTACATCCTGGGCGACGCCGACCCCAGCGATCCGATGAAGGGCTGGGACAAGACCTGGGCCTACCTCAAGGAGCTCGGCAGCGGGATCGACTACTATCCCGGCGGCACGACGCCCACGATGAAGGAACTCGGCGAAGGCACCCGCGACGTTATCGTCTCGACCCTCGGCTGGGACATCAACCCGCGTGCGCTCGGCATTGTGCCGAAGGAGGCCGAGGTCTTCGTGCTCGCCAACACGCACTGGATCCCCGACACCCAGTTCATGTGCATTCCCAAGGGCGTTCCGGCCGACAAGGTCACGGCGCTGCTGGCGCTGATGTCCCACATGCTGAAGCCGGAGGCGCAGGCCGCCACCTATGACAAGGGCTACTTCTATCCGGGCCCGGCGGTGAAGGGCGTGACGCTCGCCATGGCGCCGCAGGAGAGCCGCGACGTGCTCGCAGAATATGGCCGCCCGCACTATGACGAACTGATCAGGACGCTGCCGACCCGGCCGCCGCTGACGCCCGAGCGCCTCGTCGCCGCCTTCCGACGCTGGGACCAGGAAATCGGCGTCGGCCACACGCCGAAGTAAGGCGGGTCGCGATGCGTTTTGCCGCGATCGGCCTCGATCATCGCCATATCTACCATATGGTCGCAGGCCTGCTGGAGGCCGGCGCGGATTGCGCCGGCTTCGACCCCGCCACCAGCGACGAGCGCGTGCTCACGGGTTTCCGCGAGCGCTTTCCGCAGCTGCGTGCCGTCGCGGCGCAAGCCCTGCTGGACGATCCCTCGATCGATCTGATCGCCTGTGCGGGCATCCCCAGCGAGCGTGCGGCGCTCGCCAACAGGGCGATGCGCGCCGGCAAGGACGTCATGGTCGACAAGCCTGGCGTGACCAGTCTCGACCAGCTCGCAGCCGTCGAGTCGACGGTCGCGGAGACCGGCCGCATCTTCTCGGTGTGCTTTTCGGAGCGCTTCATCGTCCCGGCGACGCTGGTGGCCGGCAAGCTGATAGCGGACGGCGCGATCGGCCGCGTCATCCAGACCATCGGGCTCGGACCGCATCGGCTCAACCGCGCGATCAGGCCGGGCTGGTTCTTCGATGCGGCGTCCTATGGCGGCATCCTCACCGACATCGCCTCGCACCAGATCGACCAGTTCCTGCACTTCACCGGCGCCGGGAACGCCGAGATCATCTCCTCGGCCATCGGCCATTTCGGCTCTCCGGATCTCCCGGAGTTCCAGGATTTCGGCGAGATCCTCCTGCGCGGAGGGCAGGCCAGCGGCTACATCCGCGTCGACTGGTTCACCGCCGACGGGCTCTCGACCTGGGGCGACGGGCGGCTGACGATCCTCGGCACCGAGGGCACGATCGAACTGCGCAAATATGTCGACATCGCCGGCCGACCCGGCACGGACCACGTCTTCCTGGTCGACCGTTCCGGCACCCGCTACATCGACGCCTCCCGCGAGCCCCTGACCTATTTCCGCAACCTCGTCGCCGATGTCGGGGAACGCGGCGAGACGGCGATGACGCAGGCCCATGCCTTCACCGTGTGCCGGCTGGCGCTGGAGGCGCAGGCAAAGGCTGCCTGGCTGTCGACGAAGCCGACCACCGGCCGGTCATGAGGACCCTGCCATGACACGCAAGCCCGGCATCGCCATTATCGGCCTCGGCCCCGCCTCGCAGCCGCATTCGAAGAGCCTGCTCGATCTCTCCGAGCGTTGCGACGTCCGCTGGGCGGTCAGCCGGACGGCCGATCGTGCGGCCGCCTATGCCCGGCAGTTCCCGTTTCCCACGACGACCGATCTCGACGCCGTCCTGGCCGATCCCTCCGTCGATGCGGTGATCGTGCTGACGCCGCCGTCGAGCCATCTCGACGTGTCGGCGCGCTGTCTTGAGGCCGGCAAGCACGTTCTCGTCGAGAAGCCACTTGAGCTGACCAGCGCACGGGGCGCGCTGCTGGTTGCGACGGCGCGGCGCACCGGCCGGACCCTCGCCGTCGTGCTGCAGCACCGCTTCCGGCCCGCAAGCCTGCGTCTGAAGGCGGCGCTCGGGGCCGGAGAACTCGGCAGCATCGAGGCGGCGTTCCTCAGCGTGCCGTGGTGGCGGCCGCAGAGCTATTATGACGAGCCGGGACGCGGCACGCTAGCGCGTGATGGTGGCGGTGTGCTGCTGACGCAGGCCATTCATTCCCTCGACCTGTTCCGTTCGCTGGTCGGCGTTTCCAAGGTCGTCGCGGCGCAGGTCCGCACCACGGCGCTGCACGCCATGGAAACCGAGGATTACGTTTCCGCCCTGCTGGAAACCGGCAACGGCGCCCCGGCGACGCTCGTGACGACGACCGCCGCCTATCCAGGCTATCCGGAGCGCATCGAGATCACCGGGACGAAGGGTTTTGCCTCGCTCATCGGTGGGCGCTTGCGCCTCGCCTTCCTCGATGGACGCGAGGAGGTCGTCGAGGCGGAAGGGTCGACCGGCAGCGGCGCCAACATCATGGATTTCCCCCATGACGCCCACCGCGCCGTCATCGCCGACTTCCTCGATGCGATCGAGACCGGGCGTGATCCGGGCGTCACCGGCGAGGAGGCGTTGGCCTCGCAACGCCTCGTCGACGCCATCCTGACGGCGGCCCGACCCGCCGCTTGACTTGTATTGAATTTGTATCTTTCATGACGACCTCGCTGCCGAGGTCGCGCCATTGGTTCGCTATCAGGACATCGCTCACAGTCTCGCGCTCGGCCTTGCGGCCGCAGCCGGCGATTCGAGGGCGGTCCCTTCCGAGCACGCGCTCTGCGAACGCTATGGCGCCAGCCGCACGACGATCCGCGCCGCGTTGAAGCAGCTGCAGGATCAGGGCCTGATCGAGCGGCGGCAGGGCAAGGGCACGTTCTATCGCCCGCGCCACATCGCCAAGAATCTCGGCAGCATCGTCGATTTCCACACCGAGGCGCGGATGGCAGGGCGGGTGCCGACGACCGCGGTGGTGTCGCTTGCGGTGCGGCCGGCGACGCCCGAGGAGTTCGCGCTGTTCGGCGCGGAGACGGCGGCCGGCGGCATCGTCGATCTGACGCGTCTGCGCAGCCTCGACGACGAGCCTGCCGTGCTGCAGCGCTCCCGCCTCGGCCGGAGCGTGCTGGGCGATGCCGCGACGGACGAATTGGTCAACGCGTCGCTCTACCGCTACCTCGCCGAATGCCGTGGGGTCCGGGTCGCAACCATCGAGGAGACGCTGGAGCCGCAATCCGTGGGGGCGCAGGAGGCGGCGCTTCTGCGGATCGCCGCCGGCACGGCGGTATTCCGGTCGCAGCGCGTGGCGCGCGACATCGCGGGCGCCGTCATCGAGGTCAGCGACAATCTGATCCGCGGCGACATCTACCGCTTCTCCCTTCACCGTGAGGTCGCAAGCGGGATGGCCGGGGATACCGCCGGTCATCTCGCCGGAGTGTCCCCGTGAGCGTCGTCCTCGCCTGCGACCTCGGAGGGACCAGCTTCCGCGCGGCCCTGATCGATGCGGCCGGCGTGACGCGGGCGCAGAGCACGATCCTCGGCCCGACCGCGATCGACCGCATGGGCTGGTCGGAGATCGACGCGACCGCCTGGTGGCGCATCCTGATCGAGGCCGCTGGCGAACTCGCCGAAGCCGAGCCGGACCTGTTCCGCACGATCGAGGCGGTGGCGATCTGCGGCGTCACGCGCACGCAGGTCTTCCTCGGTCGCGACGGGCGCCAGCTGCGCCCCGCGATGACCTGGAAGGACACGCGCTCGGAGGCCGCCGCGGGGCGGCTGCGCGAGCGGTTGGGCGACCATCCCGAGGCGCAGCGCATCAACGCCTTTCATCCGCTGGCGCGTCTCGCCTGGCTGCGGGAGGAGGAAGAGGCCTGCTTCCGGGCGCTCGCCTGCGTGCTCGAGCCCAAGGATTACCTGAACGCCCGTCTGACCGGCCGCCATGCCGGCGACCCTGTCTCGATGGCGCGGCTGCTGGCCTCCCGCGAAGGGGTCGGCGGCGTCGATCCCTTCGCCGCGATCGGGCTTGCCGCCAGCATCCTGCCGCTCATGCTGGAGCCCTGCGACACAGTCGGTCCCGTGCAGCCGGGCCTGCCGGCGCCGCTGGACAGACTGGCCGGCGTGCCCGTGTTCTGTTCGTCCAGCGACACCTGGGTCGCGGTCGCCGGGCTCGGCGCCTTGCGGGCGGGCTATGCCTACAACATCTCCGGAACGACTGAGGTTCTCGGAGCCGTCGGTCTGGAGCCGGTCGAGGCCGAGGGACTCCTGACGGTCGACTGGCGCGGCCTCTGGCAGATCGGCGGGCCGAGCCAGAACGGTGCCGACACCGTGTCCTGGCTGCTGGCGCTTTTGGGCCGCACCAATGACGAGGCGGGTTCGGTCAGGCGCGAGATTGACGCGCTTCTCGCCGGCCGGCGTCATCCCCAGCCGCTCCTCTTCCTGCCCTATCTCCAGGGCGAGCGCGTGCCCTACTGGAACCCCTCGCTGCGGGGTGCCCTGATCGGCCTCAACCGCCAGCATGGCGCGACCGACCTCGCCTATGCGGTGCTGGAGGGCGTCGCCTTCCTCAACCGGGTCGTGCTGGAGCGGGCGGAAGCCGCGCTCGGCGGCGCGGTGGCGGAAATCCGCTTCGGCGGCGGGGCGGCTGCCAACCCGGTCTGGAGCCAGATCAAGGCGGATATCTGCGGCAGGCCCGTGGTGGTTGGCGCCTCGAAAGAGCCAGGCCTGCTCGGCGCCGCGATCGTCGCCTGGACCGGGCTCGGCCGCTTCCCATCGTTGGAGCAGGCGCAGATCGAGCTCGTCACGCCGGCTGGCCGTTTCGAGCCGATACCTGCCCGCAAGACGGCCTATGACGCGCTGTATGCCCTCTATCGCCGCAGCGAAGCCGCGCTCGCGCCGCTCTCGGCCGAACTCTCGACCCTTTCGCGCAGCGCGGGCGCCCTGCCGGGCGTCCACGCGCCGCCGCCTCTTATCGCGAAGGACTGATCCCACATGAAGACGCTTATTCAGACCGATTTCGGCCGCGACCATCTGCTCGTCGGCTGCGTTCACACGCTCGCCTTGCCCGGAACCCCGCTCTACGACCGCAGCGGCGGCATGCGTAAGATCGTCAAACAGGCGCGCGAGGAGGCGAAGATCCTCGAGGAGGCCGGCTTCCATGCGCTGCTCTACACCAATGAATCCGACATGCCCTATGAGGCGAACATGCCGATCGAGGTCGTCGCCGCGATGACCGAGGTGATCGCCGAATGCCAGGCCCAGACCACCCTGCCGCATGGCGTCAACATGCTGATCGACCCGCCGGCCTCGATCGCGGTGGCCCATGCCACGGGCGGGCGCTTCGTGCGCGCCTTCCTGACCGGCGGGCTGGTCGGCGACATCGGCATGATGACGCCGGACGGCGCGAGGGCACTGCGCCTGCGCGCCAATCTCGGCGCCGAACACATCCGCATCATCTGCAACGTTACCCCGGGCTTCTCGATCAATCTCGACACGCGTCCCGTCGAGCAGAAGGCTTCGGGCGCGGTCTTCATCGGGCTCGCCGACATCGTCTGCGTCGGTGGCCCCGCCGCCGGCAAGGAGGCCGACATCGCGGTGATCGAGAGCGTCGCGCGGCAGGTGCCCGACACCCCTGTCGCGGTCGGCACAGGCGTGGCGGAGGAGAACATCGCGCGGCTGGCCGAGGTCGCCGAGCTCTTCATCGTCGGCACCTCGATCAAATACGACCGCCAGACGCTGAACCCGGTCGAGCCGCGCCGCGCCCAGGCGCTGGTGCGCGCCTATGAAAACCGGAAGGCGGCCTAAAGCATGGCGGGACCAGTCACGCTCATCACGGGCGCTTCGGGCGGCATCGGCGGCGCGCTCGCCGCGATACTGGCGCAGCAGGGCCACAGGCTGGTGCTGTCGGGGCTCGACCAGAGCGGGCTCGACGCGCTGGCGGAGGACCTCGCCGCGCAGGGCGCGAGCGTCGCGACGCTGGCCGGCGATGTGCGCGAGCGCGATCTCGCCCAGGCCTGCGTCGATCTCGCGGTCGAGCGCTTCGGCCGGCTCGACCATCTCGTTACGGGAGCGGGCGCCTCGCGCCCCGTGCCGCTGGTCGAGATGGAAGATGACGAGTGGGACAGGCTCGTCGACATCAACCTCTCGGCCGTATTCCGCATCTCGAAGGCGGCCGCGCGCCAGATGATCGGCCAGGGCGAGGGCGGGTCCATCGTCCATATCTCCTCGATCGCCCATGCCAATGGCGGGGCCAATCTCGCCTATGGCTCGGCCAAGGGCGGCGTCGCGACCCTCACCTACGGCATGGCCCAGCAGCTCGGCCCGCATGGGATTCGCGTGAATGCGGTTGCGCCCGGCATCATCGATACGCCTATGGTGCGCGGCGGCTTCGCGCAGCAATTCGATGCGCTGGTCGCCGGTGCTGCCCTGCGCACGCCGCTTGGACGTTTGGGACGACCTGAGGATGTCGCTGCCGTGATCGCCTTCCTGCTTTCGCCTTCGGCTGCCTTCGTGACGGGGGCGCTAATCCCGATCACCGGCGGCATCGAGATCCTCTCCCCGATCTCGACCATCGCGAAGGGGGCCTGAGGGCATGAGCGGGCTCGATGTTCGCGAGGTGATCGGGCGCTACGGCACGGCCATCGCCGGGCTCGCGCTGGTCCTGTTCTTCCTGCTCTTCGCGCCGAATTTCGCCAGCACGATGAACATCATCAACGTGCTGAAGGATACGAGCTTCCTTGCCATCCTGGCGCTGGGCTTCGCGCTCGCCTTCACGGTGGCGGAGCTCGACCTCTCGATTGCGGAGATGGCGAGCCTGGCGGCGGTGGTCTGCGGCTGGATGGTGCATTCGCAATACCCGCCCGCCGTCGCGTTCGGCGCCGCGCTCGCCGTCGGCGTCGTGCTCGGCAGCCTAAACGGCTATGGCGTGACGGTGCTGCGCATCCCCTCGCTGATCATGACGCTGGGCACGGCGGCCATCGCCAAGGGGCTGGCCTTCATGATCACCCAAGGCGTCGCCTTCACCGGGCGCTGGCCGGTGAGCTTCACCGGTCTGGCGCGCGGCTACAGCTTCGGCATTCCCAATCTCGTGCTCTGGATGACCGGCGCAACGCTGTTTGCCTGGGTCCTGGTGAAATGGACCCGCACCGGCGCGCATATGGTCGCGACCGGCGAGGCGGATGAGGCGGCGCGGCTCGCCGGCATCGCAACGGCGCGGATGAAGCGCATCGGCCTGCTGCTGGCGGGCGTTTTCGCCGGGCTGATGGCGGCGCTGCTTGCCGCTAACCTGTCCTCGGCCGCGCCCAACATGGCCGGCGACTACCTACTCTACGCGATCGCCGCCGTGCTGCTCGGCATGACCATGTTCGAGCCCGGCAAGCCCAACATCGCCGGCACGGTCTTCGCGGCGCTGGTGCTCAAGGTGCTCGGCAACGGCTTGGTGCTGCTCGGCGCGCCCTATTACATCCAGGACATCGTTCTCGGCGTCATCATCATTGGCTCGGTCGCCTTCTCGGCCAGCGCGATGAAGAAGGCGGCGTTCAAGGTCTGAAGAGCCACGACAACAACGAGGGGAGAGGTCACATGTTCGGATTGAGGAAGACGCTGCTGGCCGCAGCCGCGATGCTCGCGCTGGGTTCGCAGGCGCAGGCCTTCGAGGTCGGGATCATCGGTTTCCAGTTTTCGTCGGAGACGCATGCGCGCGTCGCCAACGCTGCCGCAGCCGCCGCCAAGGCCAAGGGCTGGGGCGTGACGCTGCTGAACTCGGAGGGCGCGCTGCCCAAGCATGCCGAGCAGTTCGACGCGCTGATCGCCAAGAAGGTCGACGCCATCATCATCGCCATGGGCAAGCCGGTCGAGGCCGATGCCCAGTTCAAGGCGGCCAAGGACGCCAAGATCCCGGTCGTCACCGTGCAGTCGGGGTCGAGCCCGCATGCGCTGTTCGACATCCAGACCAACGAGTACAAGGTCGGCGCGGATGCCGCGCTCTATCTGCTCGGCCAGCTCGGCTATCAGGGCAACATCGTCACCGCGCGCTTTGACCTCAACGTCGCCTCGCGGATCCGCGGCCGCCTCCTCGACGCGGTGCTGGCGGAGAACCAGGGCGTCAAGGAGCTCGGCAAGTTCTCGATGGCCCGCACCCAGAGCTGGCGCGACGACGTCCGGGCCGGCATGCAGGCGCTGCTGCTGCAGAACCAGGGCAAGATCAACGGCATCTGGGCCTCCTTCGACGGGCAGGCGTACATCATCGACGATCTGCTGCAGGCTCAGGGCGTGAAGAAGGGCCAGATCCCGCTGGTCTCGGTCGATGGTGGCAAGGAGACCTATGCCCGCATCGCCGACCCGGCCTCGACCTTCATGGCGACGGTCGCGATCCCCTTCGAGGCAATGGGCAAGCAGGCGGTCGACGCGATCCAGACCATCGTCGTCGACAAGAAGCCGAAGGAAACCGTCGCGAGCGGACCGTACCTCTTCACGGAGGCCGTGCTGGTCGACAAGACGAATGTGCAGCAGTTCCTGAAGTGAGGGATCGGCCGTACCCTCCCTTCTCCCCTCGCGGGAGAAGGTGGCTCGGCGAAGCCGAGACGGATGAGGGGGCGCCGTGCGCTGTCCATCCATCTCATGTTGCGGGGGCTTGCCGGATAGGGCACGGCGCCCCCTCACCCCAACCCTCTCCCGCGAGGGGAGAGGGGGCGGGTCGCGGTCCGTCGCCATGTTGAGTCTGCTTTAGGAGGCCGCACCATGACCGATCCCACCCCCCTTCTCTCCCTGCGCGGCATCGGCAAGGCCTACGGCCCCGTCGTCGCCGTGCGCGAGGTCGATCTCGACATCTTCGCCGGTGAGGTCGTCGCGATCTGCGGCGACAACGGCGCCGGCAAATCGAGCCTGATCAAGGTGATTTCTGGCGCCGAGGAGCCAACATCGGGGTCGATCAACATGCGCGGCAAGCCGGTCTCCTTCCGCTCCCCGCATGACGCGCTGGAGCATGGCGTCGCCACGATCTACCAGGATCTCGCGCTCGCACCGCGCCTCTCCATCGCCCAGAACGTGTTCATGGGCTCGGAACTGACCAAGCCGGTGCTGCTGCCATTCCTGCGCGTGCTCGACAAGAAGCGGATGATCGCCGAGTCGCAGCGCTATCTCTCGCAGCTTTCGGCCGCGGTGACGGACATGACCCGTCCTGTGGAGCGGCTCTCGGGTGGCCAGCGCCAGGCGGTGGCGATTTCGCGGGCGCTGCGCTGGAACGCCGAGATCATCATCATGGACGAGCCGACGGCGGCGCTCGGCGTTAAGGAAAGCGCGCTGGTGCTCGACCTGATCCGCAAGCTCAAGGCCGACGGGCGCACCGTGATCCTGATCAGCCACAACATGCGCGACGTGGTGGCGCTGGCCGACCGGGTCGTGACCTGCCCCTTATACACATCTCCGAGCCCACGAGACAGGCAGATTCGTCGGACGCTGTCGTCTGCTTTAAAAAAAAACTACGACCATCCGATACCCCTGTACCGCTCCTATGCCGTCTCTCTCTCTCACACTTCACATTGCCTCACAATCGTTTCTCCTTCTCCTCTG
>NNBT01002868.1_pt1 | contig 57981 bp, 67 predicted proteins | sample 1173831 | NCBI WGS metagenome assembly NNBT01 (sample SAMN07173936, study PRJNA388173) | plant metagenome | isolation source: symbiotic tissue sample KVJ10 | place: Norway: Troms, Kvaloya island | reverse complement strand
TTCGAGCAGCGTCGCCAGCGCGGCATCCGTCGACGGGCTCGCCTGCGGTGCGCTCATCACCTGGCTCACCGGCATCGTCCGGCCACCACCTGCCCGGCCACCRCGCCGCCGATCGCCTCGGGCGTCAGCACCGCGTCCGCCAGGCCCGCGGCGGCGACCGCACCCGGCATCCCCCMKMCGACGCTACTGGCGCGATCCTGCACCACCACCGTGCCGCCCGCCTCGCGCACCGCGCGCGCCCCGTCCAGTCCATCGCGTCCCATGCCGCTCAGCACGATCGCCAGCAGCCGCGCGCCGTAGCGGGCAGCGGCGCTTTCGAACATCGGGTCGACCGACGGCAGGTTGCCGTTCGCCACCGGCACCTGCGACAGCCGCACATTGGTCCGCCCGCTGCGCAGCGGCGCAACGGTCAGATGCGCGTCGCCCGGTGCCAGCACGATCATGTCCGGCTCCAGCGTCATCCGCTCGGTCGCCACGACACACCGCCGCCCGACCGCGCTTTCCAGCTGCCGTGCGAAATGCGGCACGAACGCCTGCGGCAGATGCTGCGTCACCATCACCGGCGCGCGGAACGTCGCCGGCAGGTCACGCAGCACGTTGTTCAGCGCATGGATGCCGCCGGTTGAGGCACCGATCGCCACCGCGTCAAACGGTCGCGCCGCCAGCCGCGCGATGGGGGCGCCGCCGCCCATCGGCTCGCCAGGATCGGTCAGCCGCGCGATCTTCTCGGCCAGTGCCTTGGCGAAACTGCCGGCGGAAATGCTGCGCCCCGGCTTCACCAGCGTATCCGCCGCCCCCAGCGCCAGCGCCTGAACGGTTGCCGCTGCCCCGGCGTCCGCCGCCGAGGAGACGACCAACACGCGTGCGCCGCGCCCTGCCGCCAGCAGGTCCGGCAGCCCGCTCAGCCCGTCGATCCCCGGCATCTCGAGGTCGAGCAGGATCACGTCGACCGTCTCGGTGGCGAGAAACGCAAGCGCCGCCGGCACATTGGCCGCCGCACCCGCCACCTCGCACGCGCCATCGTCGCTGGCGATCCGTGCCAGCACCGTGCGCGCGACCACCGAATCGTCGACGATCAATATCCGGCACCCGCCGGCACGCACCGGATGGAGAACCGCTCGGCTCGCCACGGTTCAGGCGAGACCGACGATCTGCAGCTTGCTTTGCAGCGTCTCGCGATCGAACGGCTTCATCACATATTCGTCCGCCCCCGCCTCGATCGCGGCGCGGATATGCGCCACGCCATTCTCGGTGGTGCAGAACACGACCTTGGGCCGCGGCGACACGTCGGTCTCGCGCAGCGCGCGCAGGAATTCCATCCCGCTCATCACCGGCATGTTCCAGTCGAGCAGGATCACGTCGGGAATGCTGGCGTTGCACGCGTCCAGCGCCTCGCGCCCGTCCGCTGCCTCGCTGACCGAGAAATCGAGCCCCTCCAGGATGTGGCGGGCGACCTTTCGGATCACTTTCGAATCGTCGACCACCAGACACGATTTCATCACGATACCCCTACAACCTGTTGATCGCCGTCATGCCGCGCGAAGCGTAAGGACCGCGTTAATCGCGCGCGTCCTCGGCCATCGCGCCGACCAGCGCGGCAAGGTTGATCACCAGCAGCGGCTCGCCGTCGCGCTCCGCCGATCCGGTCGCGACCCGCGCCCATCGCGCGCCCAGCGCAAGCCCGGTCGGGATCGGCAGCACGTCAATCGGTGCGACATCCTCCAGCGCCTCGACCAGCATCGCGTGGTGATGGCCGTCGACCACGGTGATGATCGCGCGCTGCGTCCCCTCACCACCCGCGGGCAAGTCCAGCAGCTGCCAGGTGTCGACCACCGTGACCACGCGGCTGCGCAGCGCGGCGAGGCCACGCACCGCCGGATGGCTGCGCGGCGCCGGCACCACGGCATCGATATCGACGACCGATTCGACCATCTCGGCCGGCACGGCGATCGCCTGCCCACCCAGTCGCGCCAGCAGGTGCAGGGTGCCGCTCATCGCGCCGCTCCCGCCGACAGCGCCTGCGCCAGCGTTATTGTATCAAGCGTGGGCTGCCCCGTCGCCGCGTCACGGCTCAGCCGCACCACCCGGCCCACCGCCGCCGGCTCGTCATCGGCCGCCAGCGTCACGACCGCCGTCTCGCCCGGCGCCAGGTCGCGCGCCACGCGATAGCCCGCCGCCTCGATCATCGGCCGCAGCATCGTGTCGGTCCAATGGCTGTCGACACCCTGGACGAGGCAGATCGGCCGCCCGCCGCCGCCGCCATCACTGGGCGGGCTCCACCACGCGGGGTCGATGAACTCGACCGGCGCACCATCGATCATCGCCACGCCGCGCACGCGCGGATCGGCGGCGGGAAGCAGCTCGTCGGGCACCGTCACGATGTCGAGCGCGCGCCGCACCAGATAGCCGGTCGCCTGGCCCGCCCCCGGCAGCATCAGCATCGTAAGCTCCGCCCCCGCCGGTACCCCCGCCTGCTCACCGATCGCCGGATCGACATGCACCGCGACCATCCCCTGCCGCCCGCGCGCCCACCAACGGCCGCCGGCCTGGCACAAGGATCCCGGCTCGACCGCCTCGATCCGCTCGACCGCATCCAGCGCCACGACGCGCCGCTGCCCGTCGAGCGCCTCGATCATCAGCGCGGCGATGCCTGGCGGCGCGGCCTCCTCGGCCGGCTCCTCGACCGCAATCACCCGCTCGAACCGCAGCCCCGCCTGCTCGGCAATCCCTGCGCAATCGAGCAGCAGCAGCGGCCGCCCGGTATCGAGCAGCATCTGCCCGGCATAGATGCCCGCCATCATCACGGCCGGCGCGACCGGCTTCACCACCAATTCCTGCGTATCGTCGACGCCATCGACCCCCAGCGCGTAGCTGCCATGCGCCAGGTTGACGATCATCAGCATCGTGCCGACGCCACCCGCCGCCTTCGGCCGCTCGCCCCCAAGCACCGCGTTCAGCCGGATCACCGGCAACCGCCGCCCGCGCACGCTCGCCAGCAGGGTATCGCCAACCGCATCGATCCGCACCGCCTCCGATCCGACCGCCACGATCTCCTCGATCGCTTGGCGCGGTACGGCATAATGCTGGTCGCCCGCCTCGATGATGATCGCCGACAGGATCGCCAGCGTCAGCGGCACTTCGATCGTCGTGGTCAGCCCGCGCCCGGCGACATTGTCCAGTCGGATGCTGCCGCCGATCTGCTCGACGTTGGTGCGCACCACGTCCATGCCGACGCCGCGGCCTGACGTGGTGGTCGCCTCATCGCGGGTCGACAGCCCCGGCTCGAAGATCAGGTTGAGCCGCGCCCGCTGGTCGAGCGCGCCGAGCTCCGCCGCCCGCGCCGGCTCCTGCGCGATGCGCTTCGCCAGCAGCTTGGCGGTGTCGATCCCCTGCCCGTCGTCGGCAACCTCGACGATGATGCGATTGCCCGATTGGCGCGCCACGATCGCCAGCCGCCCGGCCTCGGGCTTGCCCGCTCCCCGTCGCGCCTCCGGCGCCTCGATGCCATGGTCGATCGCATTGCGCACGATATGGACCAGCGGATCGCGCAACAGCTCGATCATCTCGCGGTCCAGCTCGACGTCGGCGCCATCGATCGACAGCGACACCTTCTTGCCCAGCGCCGCCGCCGTATCGCGCACCAGCCGGGGCAGCGCGGAAAACAGCGAATCGATCGTCTGCATCCGCGTCCGCGTCACCGTGTCGCGCAATTCGGCGACGGTCATCGACAGGCGGTCGACCGCGGTTTCCAGCGTCGTGTCACCACTGTCGCGCAGCCGTCTGGCCAGCTCGTTGCGCGCCAGCACCATTTCCGACACGCCGTTCATCATCCGGTCGAGCAGGTCGACCGACAGGCGGATGCTGCGCGCGGGCGCACGCGGCGCACTGGTGATCGGCACGACCACTGGCGCGGGCTCGGATGCCGGCGCGGTCTGCGCCTTCCCCTCCAGCGCGGCGAGCAGCAGGTCCTCGGCCGAATCGTCCAGCGCCGCGCCAGCGTCGATCGCCTCGACGATCTCGCCAATGCGGTCGACGATCGCCAGCACGGCATTGACCAGCGCCGGATCGGCGGCGCGTTCGCCCGACCGCACGCTCTGCAGCACATCCTCGGCCGCATGGCTCAGCCGGGCGAGCCGCGGCAGGTCAAGGAAGCCGCAACTTCCCTTCACCGTGTGGACGAAGCGGAAGATCGAATCGAGCCGGGCCCGGTCGGCGGGGTCCGCTTCCCACGCCACAATTTCGCCCGCCAGCGCGTCGAGCGTTTCGCGGGTTTCCGCGATGAATTCCTGCAGCAGATCGTCCATTGCCCGCCCGCCATGGGGCAGCGGCGGTAAATTCCGCGTTTATTGCCTCAATGGGGCCGCATCGTCGCGCCGAACAGCATCACGTCCTCGGCCGGTGCGCTCACCAGCACGCGGCCATTGGCCGCTTTGACCATTTCATGCACCAGGAACGCGGCCGCCACGCGTGGCGTCACGGCCTCCGACGCGCGGCCATCGACCAGCGTGGAACGCAATTCGTCGTCCAGCGTGATGCGCGGCCCCTCGGCCTTCATCACGATCTCGATCGCGGTGTCGCCGCTCTCGCTGCCGATATCCAGCGATCCGCCGCGTACCAGCGTGTCGCCGGCGATCATCGCCATGTTCAGCAGCACCTTGATCGCCGCCTTGGGCAGCATCGGCTCCTCGACCAGCCAGTTGACCTTCAGCCGCTTGGTCTCGCCGAACAGCCCCTCGATCGCCTGCTGCGCCTCGCGCGTGTCGACGGCCTCGCCGAACCCGCCCGCCGCGCCGAACGCCAGGCGGAAGAATTTCAGCTTCGCGGCCGACGTCCGCGCGCTTTCCGCCATCAGCTCCATGCACCGCTCGCGCATCTTGGGATCGGTCTCGTCGGCCAGCAGCTCCAGCCCGTTGTTCAGCGCGCCGATCGGCGACAGCAGATCATGGCACAGGCGGGAGCAGAGCAGGCTGGCGAAGTCGACGGGATCGATGGTCATGCGCGTTCAATGACGCAGCGGACTTTACCGCGCAATGGCAAGGGCAAGCGGATCGAAGCGGCCGTGCACCGCTCCGTCGCGCACCGCCTTCCACGCGGTGATGTCGGTGCCTGCGACGATGATCCAGATGCTCCCGTCGGCGGCCGCGGCGTCGGCATCGGTGGCCGATGGCGTCGCCTGGCCCGACGGGTGCGAATGATAATGGCCGATCACCGCCGGCCCGCCCGCGCGCGCCGCGCGCAACGCGGCGAACAGCGCCGCCGGGTCCAGTTCGAAATGCGTCGCGGGCGTCGGATGGACATTGCGGCACACGACAAGCTGAGTCACATGGCCCGCGCAACCCAGCAACAACCCGCAGACCTCTTGGTCGCTTTGTGCCGCCCGCGAAATGATTTCGCCGGCCAGTGACCTTGAAAGATGCACCGTCTCACCCATCTAGGACACCTAATGGACCGGGGGGTTTCCATCATTCAAGCGACGATCGCACCGGCTGCCGATACATGGCGGCTCGACCGTGCGCTTGCCGATGCCGTGCCGACGCTTTCGCGCGAACGGCTGAAGGTATTGATCAACGCCGGCCAGGTCACCCGCGACGGGCTGGCGGTACGTGATCCTGCGCGTCGCGCCGCCGCTGGCGAGGTCTATAATGTGGCCGTGCCGGCCCCCACGCCGGCGCATAACGAGCCGCAGGACATCCCCTTGGTGGTCGCCTATGAAGACGAACATCTCATCGTCATCGACAAGCCTGCCGGGCTGGTCGTTCATCCCGCCGCGGGCAACCTCGACGGGACGCTGGTGAACGCGCTGCTGCATCATTGCGGCGGCTCGCTCTCGGGCATCGGCGGCGTGGCGCGACCCGGCATCGTCCACCGCATCGACAAGGACACCTCCGGCCTGATGGTGGCGGCAAAGACCGATCGCACGCATGAGGGGCTGGCGAAGCAATTCGCCGCGCACACCATCGACCGGCGCTACAAGGCGATCGTCGGCGGCCGCCCGATGCCGCCCGCGGGCACCGTCGATGCGCCGCTCGCCCGCTCGCCGCACAACCGCAAGAAGGTGGCGATCGTCGCCGGCGGCAAGCGTGCGGTGACGCATTACCGTACCGAACATCTGCTGCGCGACGCGGCGCTGGTCGAATGCCGGCTCGAAACCGGCCGCACCCACCAGGTCCGCGTCCACATGGCCTCGATCGGCCACGCCTTGCTGGGCGACCCGGTCTATGGTAGAACAAAACCAGTTCATAAGCGTCAACTTGATGAACTTTCGTTCCGGCGACAGGCGCTGCACGCAGCCCGGCTGGGGTTCGTTCATCCGATCACAAGCACCGCTTTGTCGTTCGAAAGCGCGATGCCTGCAGACATGCAGGAACTGTTCAGTCAACTCGACGTATAGGGTGTAACCGCCTGCGCTGATCTGCGCGTGGCGTTCCCCGGAAAGGGAGATTAGGTACTCATGGCTAGCGGCAACGTCCCAGCGACGATCCCCGCTCTCGGCGGCGAGCAGAGCCTCAACCGCTATCTCGCCGAGATCAAGAAGTTTCCGATCCTGGCGCCCGAGCAGGAATATATGCTCGCCAAGCGTTTCCAGGAACATGGCGATCCTGAGGCGGCAGCTCAGCTCGTCACCAGCCACCTGCGTCTCGTCGCGAAGATCGCGATGGGCTATCGCGGCTATGGCCTGCCCGTGTCCGAGCTGATCAGCGAGGGCAATATCGGCCTGATGCAGGGCGTGAAGAAGTTCGAGCCCGATCGCGGCTTCCGCCTCGCCACTTACGCGATGTGGTGGATCCGCGCCTCGATCCAGGAATTCATCCTGCGCTCGTGGAGCCTGGTGAAGATGGGCACCACAGCCGCGCAGAAGAAGCTGTTCTTCAACCTGCGCAGGATGAAGGCTCGTCTCGATGCGTTCGAGGACGGCGATCTGAAGCCGGAGGATCTGACCAAGATCGCGACCGATCTGGGCGTCAGCGAGGCCGACGTGGTCAGCATGAACCGCCGCATGGCGATGGGCGGCGACACGTCGCTCAACGTCTCCATGCGCGAGGATGGTGAGGGGCAGTGGCAGGATTGGCTGCAGGACGATTCGCCCCTGCAGGATCAGATCGTTGCCGATGCGCAGGAAGCTGAAGTCCGCCACGACATGCTCGTCAGCGCGATGGACAGCCTGAACGATCGTGAAAAGCACATTCTGACCGAGCGTCGCCTGACCGACGATCCCAAGACGCTCGAGGAACTGAGCCAGGTCTATGGCGTCAGCCGCGAACGCGTCCGCCAGATCGAGGTGCGCGCCTTTGAAAAGCTGCAGAAGGCGATGATGAAGGTCGCCGGCGAAAAGCGGCTTCTGCCGGCCTGACGGACGCGGCCTGCCGGGGAGTCGATCGGCACCCCGGCAGGACCGCCTGCCACTTACCGCTTGAAACCCCGCGCGCCGTCGCCCACCCCCGCCGCCAAGGACAGGTGACGACGAAACGATGTGGCGCGACATCAAGCAATTATACGCCGACTGCCTCGCCTTCGCGCTGGCACTCCCGATCCTGTTCTCGATCCCCGCGGTGCTCGAATTCGGCCAGCACGTGGTGGAGATCGACCTTGGCCTCTTCTCGCAGGGCTTCCGCGCCACCGCCGCGCTCGATCAACGCCGCCTGTCGCTGGGCTTCGCCAAGATCCTGGCGATGCTGCTGCCCTCCTATTGGTTCATCCGCTTCATGGCCTCGGGCCGCGACGCCACCTGGGCCAAGAAGGTCGAGCGGCCGGCCGTGACCCTGTTCGGCATCCAGTTCGCGATCCTTGCCATGGTCCAGTGGCTCTCGCTGTTCGGGCCGCCGCCGGGCCTCGTTCTCGACCTTCCCTTCGCCTGGTGGGAATATGCCTCGCTAGCGCTGGGCGTGCTCGCCGCCGTACTCGGCATCTATCTTTCCGCATGGCGCGTGGCCTGGCCGCTGGGCAACACGGCGATCGGTCCGCTGCGCTCGATCGCGATCATGGCCGGCAGTTTCTGGCGCGCCGTGGTCTACATGATCGCCGGCTTCCTGCCGCTCGCCGCGCTGCATCAGGCGCTGAACATCCTCCCGGTCGGCGCGCCCGCGTGGGTCGTGTGGCTGGCGATGGTCCTTGACTCATTGGTGGTCGGCTTTCTCGCACTCGCCTCGACCGGCGCGATCTTCCTCGCCGCGCGCCACGCGGCCGAACGGCGGAACCTTGCCCTCATCCCGCGCTGATCGCTGCCGCGTATGAGCATCGCTGACCCTGTCCGCGCGCCCGGCCGGATTACCGCGATCGACGGCGTGCGCGGCTTCGCCGTTCTCGGCATCCTCCTGCTCAACATCGTCGCCTTCGCGATGCCGAGCTATGCCTATGTCGATCCCACCGTCTACGGCGGCAGCACCGGCACCAATTGGTGGGCCTGGGCGCTCGCCTTCATCCTCGCCGACGGCAAGATGCGCGGCCTGTTCACGATGCTGTTCGGCGCCTCGACCCTGTTGATCGCGGATCGGGCGCTGCGCAGCGGCAGGTCTCCGGCCCGCATCCATTATGCGCGAATGGCGACGCTGTTCGCGATCGGGATGGTCCACGCCTATCTGATCTGGCCCGGCGACATTCTGGTGCTCTACGCCCTGTGCGGCGCGCTGGTGTTCGTCGCGCGCGACTGGCCCCTCCCCCGCATGTTCGCGATCGCTACCCTGCTGATCGCCGCCCCGCTCGTCAGCGGCATCATCGATCATGCGGCGGCCGAGCATTTCCGCGCGCTTGCCCTGTCGCCCCGCGCGTCCCCCGCAATCCTCGCCGAATGGGCCCACTATCAAGCGGAGATGGACAGCCTGCGCGCGACCGTCCCGGCGGAGTTGGCCGCCTTCCGCGGGGACTGGCAGCAAGTCACCGCGATGCGCGCAACGCTGGCGTGGCAGGCCCAGCGGCAGATCTTCCCCGATCTCGCCGCCGAGACAACCGGGCTGATGCTGCTCGGCATGGCGCTGTTCCGCAGCGGCTTCTTCACCGGCGACTGGCCCGCCCGGTGGACGCGCGCGGTGCTCCTGATCGGCTACGGCCTGTGCCTCCCCGCCTATGTCGCGCTGGCGCTCTGGATCAGCGCTTCGAACTTCGATCCGATCGTGCTGATGCTGGCGGAGCCGTTGCACCTCGTGCTCCTCCGCCCCGCCATGGCGCTCGCCCATGCCATCCTCATCATGGCGCTGATCACCCGCATTCCGACCGCCTGGTTACCAATCCGGCTGACGGCGGCCGGGCGGATGGCCTTCACCAATTATCTCGCGACCAGCATCATCTGCACCCTCCTCTTCTACGGCTACGGCCTCGGGTGGTTCGGCTATCTCCAGCGTTGGCAGCTTTATCCTGTGGTCGCCGCGATTTGGGCGCTGATGCTCCTCTGGTCGAAACCCTGGCTCGATCGATTCGCCGCCGGCCCGCTCGAATGGGCGTGGCGCTCGCTGACGTTCGGAAAGCGCCAACCATTTCGTCGCCGGTCACCCTCCGACCAGCGCTCTTTTGCGAATTAGACGCAATTATAGTTGCGACCTGTTCTCATGAGCGATATGCACCTATCAACGAAAGGTGCTCTTCATGGTCGTTTGCGTTTGCAATGCTATTCGTGAAACCCAGGTCCGCGAGGCGGCGCGCGCCGGCTCGACGACGGCATGCCAGGCCTATCGTTCGCTCGGCCGCCAGCCGAAATGCGGTCAATGCACGCCCTTCGCGCGAGCCATTATCGATGAAGAGCGTGCTGCTGCATAACATTCGCACATTCTAAAAACCGCGGAAATCCGCCAATTTTTGATTGCTGACCCTCCACGTCCCAAGGTAAGAACGGGAACGACATGGAGGTATTTCAATGAAGGGCGACCCGCGCGTCATCGAGTTTCTTAACGAGACGCTGAAGAACGAGCTGACGGCAATCAATCAATATTGGTTGCACTATCGCCTGCTCGAACATTGGGGCGTCAAGAAGCTCGCCGAATATGAGCGGCACGAATCCATCGACGAGATGAAGCATGCGGATTGGCTCGCCGAGCGAATCCTCTTCCTCGATGGCCTGCCCAATTTCCAGCTGCTCGGCCGCCTGCGCATTGGTGAGACCGTCGAGGAGGTGCTGAAGGCCGATCTCGCGATGGAGATCGAGGCCGTCGCCCAGCTGAAGGCCGCGATCACTTATTGTGAAGAGGTCAAGGACTTCGGCAGCCGCGACCTGTTCACCCGTATCCTCATCAGTGAGGAAGAGCATGTCGACACGCTCGAACGCCAGTTCGAGATGATCGAGCGCATGGGGCTGCAGAACTACATCCAGCTCAATGCAGAGGCTGACAAGCCGCACGGCTGATACGGTACAGGCGCCATCCCGCGGGTGGCGCCTGCCCTGTCCCGGCGCGCCACGCCGGCGCTCGCTCTAGCCAAATGCCGCGCCGCGGCGTCCTGCTATCCGATGATATTCGCCGGTGACGTCCGCCGCCCGAACCCGGCCGCCGACCGCCGCACCGGCGCCGGCCCCGCCTCGCGCTCCAGCAGCGCCAGCGTCTGGGTGAACAGCGGGCGCAGCGCGACCACATCCTCCAGCACGTCCTCCGGCGTATCGCGCGTTTCGACGCAGTCGCGCCCCATCGTCTCGATCCGCTCCGCCAGATCAGCCAGCGGCGCCGCGCCGAACTGCCGCGCCTCGCCCTTCAGCGTGTGCGCCGGGATTATCAGGCCGGCCGCATTCTTGGCGCGCATTGCCGCCTCGATCGCTGAAACCGACTTGATCCCGTCCTCGCGGAAATAGCCCAAGATGCGCTGGAATCCCGCCCCAAGCTCCGCCCTGGCCTTGGCAAAGGCTTCCCGGTCCACCAGGATTCCCGGCTCGAGTGACACGCTTGCTTCCCCCATTGTCGCATCTCGTGCGATCGTTGTTCGCCGCCCGGCCTAGGCCATCACGGTAAACAGCAGGTAAGCGTCAGCTACCGAACGGATTTTTGGGCGCGCGCAGCGTCAACCGGATCGGCACCGCGCCAAAGCCCAGGTCGCGCCGCAGCGAATTGACCAGATACCGCTCGTAGCTGGCCGGCAGCTGGTCCACGCGCGTGCCGAAGATGACGAAGCTGGGCGGGCGCGTCTTCACCTGCGTGACGTAGCGCATCTTGATCCGCTTGCCGCCCGGCGCGGGTGGCGGGTTCGCCTCGATCGCACGCTCGAACCAGCGGTTGAGTTCGCCCGTCGGCACGCGCCGCGACCATGCCTCGCGCGTCTCGAACGCGGCGGCCAGCAACTGGTCGATGCCGCGTCCCGTCATCGCCGATACGGTGATCAGCGGCACGCCCTTCACCTGGCTCAGGCCATCGCCCAGCGCCGCCTTGACGCCGTTGAACAACGACGAGGGGTTGTCCGCGACGTCCCATTTGTTCAGCGCGATGATCAGCGCGCGGCCTTCCTCCAGCACGCGGTCGGCGATGCGCAGGTCCTGCGACTCCAGCCCCAGCGTCGCATCGAGCAGCAGCACCACGACCTCGGCAAAATCCACCGCATGCAGCGCATCGGCGACCGACAATTTCTCCAGCTTGTCCTGGACCTTGGCGCGCTTGCGCATCCCGGCCGTGTCGATCAGCCGCACCGGGCGGCCCTGCCACTCCCAGTCGATGGCGATCGAATCGCGCGTGATCCCGGCCTCGGGACCGGTGATCATGCGGTCCTCGCCCAGCATCCGGTTGACCAGCGTCGACTTGCCGGCGTTCGGCCGCCCGACGATCGCCAGCTTCAGCGGCGCGGCGGGATCTTCCTCGTCCTCGTCGGGAACGTCCTCCTCGTCGCGCTCCAGGTACGGCAGCAGCGCCTCGAACAGGTCCGCGACGCCCTCGCCATGCTCGGCGGACAATTGCACCGGATCGCCAAAGCCAAGCGCCAGCGCTTCCAGCACGCCCTGCTCGCCCGACCGGCCCTCGGCCTTGTTGGCGACCAGCACGATCGGCGTGGTCGATCCGCGCAGCCAACGGCCGATCTCCTCGTCCAGCGGTACGATGCCGGCGCGCGAATCGATCATGAACAGCGCGACATCGGCCTGCGCCACGGCGGCCTCGGTCTGCATCCGCATCCGCCCGGGCAGCGACTGCGGGTCGTGATCCTCATAGCCCGCGGTATCGACCACGCGGAAATCGAGCCCCAGCAGGTGCGCCTCGCCCTCCCGCCGGTCGCGCGTCACGCCGGGCCGGTCGTCGACCAGCGCCAGCTTCTTGCCGACAAGGCGGTTGAACAGGGTCGATTTGCCGACATTGGGTCGGCCAACAATCGCAACAGTGGGAAGACGTGCCATCACGTGCCCCTACAGCGCCCCGCCCGACAGCGGAAGCCGCAGCGTGCTGCTCGCAGGAGCCGGCATCACTGCCGGTCCTCGATCAGCGATAGGCCGACAGCCGCCCCTTCTGGTCAAGGACGTACATCGTCTGGTTGGCGACGACGGGCGACAGCGTGAACGGCGCGCCGTTGTCGATCGTCACCTGCACGCTGCCGTCGGCCGGCGACGTGCCGACCAGCTGCCCGCGCGAATTGGTCAGCCACAGCCGGTCACCGGCCAGCACCGGGCCGAACCAGGTATAAGGGCCCTTGCGCTTCTCGACATTGCGATAGGCCTGCAACTGGTTGATCCAGCGCACCTTGCCGTTGGCACGCGACAGGCAGACCAGCCGCGCATCATCGGTGACGATGAACAGCCACTCGCCGGCCAGCCACGGCGTCGTGATGCTGGCAAAATTCTGCTCCCACAGCCGCTGGCCGGTCGCGATCTCCACCGCCACCATGCGCCCGCCCTGCCCGACGGCATAGACGCGGCCGTCGGCGATCACCGGCTCGGCATCGATATCGGCAAGGCTCGACACCGACGTCGAGGAACTGGTGCGCGACAGTGCGTCCTGCCACAGGGTGCGGCCGTTCTCGTAGCGATAGGCGTTGAGCTCGCCCGAGGAGAAGCCCGCAACGATCGTGCCCGATGCGGCCGCGGGCGCCGCGACGCCGAACACGCCCTGCGTCTCGACGCTGGCGGTGGCCGTCCACACGACCTTGCCGTCATTCTGGTCGAGCGCGAACAACTGATTGTCCTGGCTCAGCACATAGACCTGGCCGTTGGCGACGGTCGGCGCGCCGCGCAGCGGACCGCCCGGCTTCGACCGCCATACGACGGCGCCATCGGTCGCGTTCAGCGCGACGACATCGCCCAGCCCGTCGGTCGCATAGACGCGCCCGCCGTCAAAGCTTGCCCCGCCGCCGAACAGCGCCGCCTTGTTGGCGTCGCCATCGGACAGCGCGGTGGTCCACTGGCTTGCGCCCGTCTCGGCGGAAAAGGCATGGACGTTCGCTTCCACGTCGACGACGAACACACGCCCTTCGGCGATGACCGGCGCCGCGCCCAGCCGCTGCCGGTTGGAGCCGCCGTTGATCGATGCCGTCCACACGCGCGCGGGCGATGCGCCCAGCGCCAGCTGGCCCATCGACTTGGCGGCATTGCCGCCCGGCTGGGCCCATTCGGTGTTCACCACTGCGGGCGGCAACAGCACCTGGACGCCGGCCAGCGACGGATCGACCTCCGCCGCGCTTTCGGCCACCAGGATCGGAACGCGGTTACCGACCGTCGGCGTCTTCTTGGGCGAACCCTTGAACACGCCGCAGGCGCTCAGCCCCATCAGCGCCGCGAGGGCGATGGGCGCGGCAATCGATCTCTTCATTGCTTCGTCACGTCCTCTTTCGTGCCTGCCTCGGCCGGCACGGCATCGACGCCCAATAGGCCCGCCATCTGAACTGCGCGTTGACGGATCGACGGCGGCACCTGCTCCGCCTGGGCGATCTGCCCGAACAGCCGACCCGCCAGGTCGCGCTTGTTCTGCTTCAGATAGGCCATTGCCACCAGTTCGCCGGCGCTGCCGAAATACGGGTTCTCCGGCACCGCGATCGCGCGCAGCCGCTCGACCACCTGCTCGGGCTTCAGCGAATCATATTCCGCGCTCGTCTGGCGGATCAGCGCCAGGTCGCGGAACGGTTCTGCCAGCGACGTGTCGGATGCGATCGCGCCGAACTTGGCAGCCGCACCTTTCAGGTCGTCCTTCTGCAGCAGCAGGTCGGCCTCAGTGAACAGCGCCACCGCGCGATAGCCGGGCGAGCTGGAATCAGCGAGCTTGGCGAGCTCCGGCGACGCCTTGGCGGCATTGTTGGCCGCCAGTTCGTCCCAGACCAGCTGAAGCTGCTCGCCCTCGCGGCCGGCGGCTTCATTCTGCTGGTGGCGCCAGAACAGGTAGCCGGCAAAGATCGCCAGGCCCACCACCAGAAGAATGGCAATCGCCAACCCCCAGCGTTTCGCCAAAGCGGCCGCCTGCTCCTTGCGGAGTTCCTCGTCGACTTCACGCAGGAAGGCTTCGTTGTTTTGCGGCGTCAGCGCCACGGCTTACTCCAACTTGTCGGAAAGGCGGCGGACGATACGCTCACCGCTGGAAAAACAAAAGCGGCTCAGGATTTCGGAACGTAGATCTGGTCGGCGCCCGGAAATGCCCGTTGCCGCACCTCATCGGCATAGCTTGCGGCGCGTTCGCCGATATAGCCTGCCATGTCGCCATAACGCTTCACGAACTTGGGCACGCGCTCGAACATGCCCAGCATGTCCTCGGTCACCAATACCTGGCCGTCGCACTCCGCAGAGGCGCCGATGCCGATGGTGGGAATCGCGACCGAGCGGGTGATCTCCACCGCGATCGGCTCCATCACGCCTTCGATGACGATCGAGAAGGCCCCCGCTGCCGCAACGGCCTGTGCATCGCCGACGATCTTCTTGGCCTCGGCCTCCGACCGCCCCCGCGCGCCATAGCCGCCCAGCGCGTTCACCGCCTGCGGCGTCAGCCCGACATGCGCCATCACCGGGATGCCGCGCTCGGACAGGAAGGAGACGGTCGGGGCCATCGCCGCCCCACCCTCCAGCTTCACCGCCGCCGCGCCGGTCTGCTTCAGCAGCCAGGCCGCGCTTTCGAACGCCTTTTCCGGGCTCGCCTCATAGCTGCCGAACGGCATGTCGACGATGACCATCGCATGATAGCTGCCGCGCACCACCGCGGCCCCGTGCGCCGCCATCATGTCCAGCGTGACGGGCACGGTCGAAGGAAGGCCGTAGATCACCTGACCCAGGCTGTCGCCGACCAGCAGCATGTCGCAATGCGGATCCAGGATCTGCGCCATGCGCACGGTGTACGCGGTCAGCATCACCAGCGGCTCCTTGCCCTTGCGCTGGCGCACGGCGGGAACCGTCACCCGCTTCATCGGTGTCGCCACCGGCGTTGCCCGGCTGGTCGAGCTGTCGATCGTGAAGGTCGTGGACATGATGGGCGCTTAGCGGGTTCGTGCCGGGCAATCCAGCGGCAGACCTCAGTTCCCCTGCGCTCCCTCCTGCGCCGCCTCCTGTCGGCCCGCGGCTTCCAGCGCCTGCTGGAAACCATCCGGCGAAAAACCCACCGCGATCACGTCATCGACGACGAGGATCGGGCGCTTGATGGTCGATGGGTGCTCCTGCATGATCCGCAGCGCCGTTGCCGCGTCCAGCGACGCGCGCTCCTCCTCGGGCAATTTGCGAAACGTCGTGCCCTGCCGATTGAGCACCCGCTCCCATCCATGCTGCGCAATCGCGCGGTTCAGCACGTCACCGTCGACGCCGTCGGTCTTCCAATTGTGAAAGCGATAGCCGACCGCCTGGCCGTCCAGCCACACCCGCGCCTTCTTCACCGTGTCGCAATTCGGAATCCCGTAAACCGTCGTCGCCATCATCACCCTCGTCACCTTCAGCAGCGCTGATAGCGGTTTGTGACCGCAAAAGCAGTCGGCGTTCTCGCGCGCCAGGTGCAGGCGCGGCAGGTTCGGCGAGGCATGGCTCTGAAGCGGCCGGAAACGCACCGTCAGCTTGCGACTGTCATGACGGTCACACCGGGCCTGCTTCGCCTGGCCGGGGGCTTGAACGCGGATTCGAGACTGCAGGACTATCCGCTAGCCTTCTCATCTCGCAACCCAACAACCGGGGCGGCGCAGAAGGCAGGAAAATCCAGAAGATCACCAAGGCTTATGGAATTGGCGATGAGCGTGGGGTGTGGCGAATACCCGGCACGCCAGGCTTTGGGCTCGACCGGGTTCCGCGCGATACTCATGCTGAAGAGGCGCCGAGGATGCGGCGATCGGTTGTCGGGTCCGGCATGGAGCAGGTCACTTTGATATAAGATGACCGTACCCTTACGGGGCGCCGTCTGCACCAAATGGAACATCTCACTGAGCACATCGCGATGCTTATAAAGCCTCCATAATGTCCTTGGGCCCAGGTTCCGAATACTGAATTGCGAGTTCTTCCCCAAGATGAAGCGCATCAAATTCGGCTGATGCTCATCCCACGCGCTGGAAAATACGCGATCACGAAATTCGCCCCACGCCAAGGATGTCTTTCCTTGCCTGAGCATTCTCCACAGCTTCGCCAGGTTGTAGCAAAGGATGTAGGCATTACTTTTTACTCGAAACAGCTCCGTTAGCTCATGAGCCGTGGCGCCACGCCGCTCTTCGGCGCGGCCGTCCAAGTGCGTCCCCGGAATGAACACCGTCCCGCCTTGAGCCTCTGATACATCTGCCACGGCAGCAAAGAGACTGATTACACCGGCTGGATCACGGTGAACATATTGATGCGACGAGCCAATATAGCTGGTCAATGTGGTGACCTCCAGCAGCGGATGCGTCCGGGCACAATAGGTTGAGATGACGGGTTCAATGCGCTGCGCCAACATGGCGGCAAAGCTCAATACCGGCATCGTCGAAGGCAGAGAGCAAAAGTCGCGACGCACGTAACGATTGTCAGTCTCGCTGGCGAATGAGCCCCGGACACGGTCGGGATCCTCGATTGTTTGACGAATCAGTTCCAGGCCAACATCTGATTCCTCGTCCGACATCAGGTCCGTGAAGATGACGAAGCCCTCGCGGTTCATCACCGTCAGGGCTTGTTGAACGCAGGTGTCCGTCAGCTTGCCGTCTGCGTTCAAGGTAGCGGGCACTTCAAACAAGGACATGTCATTGCGGGTCTCTAACTTCATGTCCGCTGCCTCATTTTGATCCGGCGTTCGCCTCACAACCCACCTTTTCGGTACACTCATGCCTGATGTGTCGAAGACTGTGGGCCAACTCATGGCGACGCGGTAAATCACGTTATCGGGGACGGCGCGGCGCCATGGGGGTGCGTCACCGGCCGACGGCGAATGCTGCCGCCGCGACGGCGGCTGCGGTGGCGACCTGCGCGACGATCCGATTGCGGTGCCGGCGCGCATCCATGCTCGTGGGCAAGTCGGTACGCGCAAGCTCCGACTTCGGTCCCCATTTGAAGCTGAGGAGCCAGCCGAGGGGTGAGCTTCGCACGATCAACAGGTCGATCATCTGCGAACCCGGCCGCGCGCCCATCTCCTGCTTGTAGCCGCTATCGCCAACGCCCAGGTCTACCGTCTGGACACCCTGACCGGCAGCCCACTGAAGCTGGCGATATGTGACGATCTTGCCCGGCCGGGCCGCTGCGAAGCGCTCGTCATAGCTGCTGGCGATGCTGTACTGACGCTCCCCTGCCCGAAGATCGAAGGAAAAGGCTGCCGGCTCCCCGCCGACGGTCAGGATGGTCGCGGAGAGAGCCTCCGCAATTTGGGGATCGCTGACTGCACGGCGCCACAGCGCGCATTGACCAGCCGCGAGAAACTGAGCGCCCCTGCCATCGCTTCTTCGGCCGACCCAGCTATTCGCCTCAATCGCAGCCAGCGCCTCAAAGACGCCTTCGTTCCAGGCGGACCCGGTGACGAAGCGAACGTGAAGCTCTCCCTTTTTCGCCAGTTGCCGCTCGTAGTTTTCCAGGCGCCGGCGTGTCGATTTTCTCGGCCAGCCGCCGCTATCGATCTGATCGCGCAGGCTAAGTACGAAGGTCTTCCCGAGCGTCCGAACCAGAACCGTCCAGCCCGAGCGGACCGCGGCCTGTTCCAGCATCGCGACCGCCAGATCTTCTCTTAGCACCGGACCCACCCGCCACACCGGCGAGAGTGCCCGGCGCGCTCGCGGCGCTGACAGCAACGCCTGTAGCTCGGCCGGCTGAGCATCCGCGGCCACAGCGATGGAGCGGAACGGCCAGTAACTGCCCGGGACGGCGCGGATGCCCATCAAAGAAGGCCCAAGGCCGGCAAAGGGTATGGCAGCGACCGTGCTGCCGTCCGGCCGCATCGCCAGCACCGTCCGGGCATCAGTCGCATTGGCCGCCTTGAACCAAGCGGCGCCCATGAAGCAGGCCCCGGACCAGAGTCGCGGCGCCGGTGCGTCCAGCTTCGGCGAAATTCCGTGGGCGACTTCGACCCGAATGTCGGCTTCCGGTACGATGCGGCGTTCTACCACGTGATGCTCCCTAACATCGCCGAATAGAATGAGAATCAATAAGATTGCGCTAAGAATGTCGTCGCATCTTTGGTCGCGTGCATGCCTACTCTCCGCCGCCGCAGCTGACCCAGGCGCAATTCAGCAAGCAAAAAAAGCTAACGGCTGGGTTCCGGTCATAGCTGTCATCAGATCAAATGACCGATGTAGCAAGACAATCGTCAGCCGGAGCGAGCGCTATTCGGGCGGTGAAGCGCCGGTACTTACGTCAGCGGCGTATCAGCCGCACATAGGATCGTCTTCGCGCTCCGCTTGCAGGACCGGCGCGACAACATGGTTTCCACGGCAAATATCCGCTAAGGTCCGCAACGCTTGAAACGCTGCCCGCCGTAGGACGGGCATGCGGCCGGCGCCCCGCACAGTTGCCTTCTGTTAGGAACTTGTCGGTAGGACGTGTTCGGGGCGAAGGTGATGAGGGGGAAGTTGGGGCAGGTGGCGAACGTCAGGGCATTTCTGTGCGCGTTGCTGCTGTTGGTCGCCAGCCTCCTTCCGCAGGGTGCCGCAGCGACAAAGATCGACCTGTTGCGCACCGCCTGCGTCACCAGCCTGCCCGACGGCACCACGCCGCAGGACATCGCCGCCGCGCCCTATGCCTGTGGCGACCGGGCGGACACGCGCCAGCACGAATGGATATGGCTGCGCCTCGATCACAAGCTGCTGAACGGGCTCGCCCCCGGCTGGCACTTGCTGGTCGATCAGACCCGCTTCGACAAGATTTCGGTGCTGGTGGTCGACCGCCACAGCACGCGGCGATCCACCTGGTCGGCCGGCGAACTGGGGGAAAATTGGGCGGCGGGCGGCTTGCTCAGCTTCCCCGTGGCAAGCGCCGGGTCGGACACCCGCGCGCTGTATCTCGGCTTTCGCAAGCTCGACACGCTGTCCTTGATGCGCAAGGTCGTGGCCGTCTCGCCCGACACCGCCTTCCGCGACGATGCGCGCTGGCTGATCCTGATGGGGCTGTTCACCGGCGCCCTGCTGTCGGCGCTGCTCTACAATGCCGTGATCCATGCCGGGCAACGCTATGCCTTTCAGCGCTGGTACCTGCTCTGGCTCACTGCGGCGCTCGCTTATGGTCTGACATGGACCAACATGGCCGCCTTCGTCTTCCCGTGGCTGGTCGGCCCGACGGCGGTACGGCTCGATTTCACCCTCGTCGGCCTGATGGTCGCGGCGGGCAACATGTTCTTCTTTGCGGTGATCGAACGCGGCATGCTGCCGCGGCCGCTGGTGGTCGCCGGCCGGTCGCTGGCGCTCGCCGGCGCGGTGCTCGGCCCGCTCGCCGCGGCCGATATGTTGCTGCCGCCCATCATCACCGATCGCCTCTTGAACTATGCCATTGCAGCAACCGGCGTGACCGTGGCGCTGTCGTGCTGGATCGCGGTCCGCCGCGGCAGCCGCGTCGTCTGGTTCTACATGGTCGGCTGGGGCCCGGTGATCTGCGTCTTCCTGGCGCGGCTCGCCCGCAACCTGGGCTTCGCGCCGCAAAATGATTTCGTCGACATGGCGACCTTCGCCGCGCTGGCGTTCGAGGGGCTGATCCTCTCGCTGGCGATCGCCGACCGCTTCCGGATGCTCCGACAAGAGCTCGAACTGTCCCGCCAACGGCGAGAGATCGTCCAGGCGGAGGCGAATGCGCTGCGCACCGCGGCGCGCACCGACTTCCTCACCGGCCTCGCCAACCGCGCCGCCTTCAAGGACGAGGCGGAGGAACTGATCTTCGCCGGCACGCCGTTCACCTTGTTCCTGATCGACGTCGATTACCTGAAGCATACCAACGATCGCGTCGGCCACGCCGGCGGCGACATCCTGCTGCGGGAGATCGCGCGCCTGCTCTCGACCGGTGTCGCGCAGGTCCCGGGCGCGCAGGTCGCCCGCATCGGCGGCGACGAATTCGTCATCCTGTGCCCGGGCGGCGAGGCATGTGAAACCGTGCTCGCCCGCGCCATCGCCGCGATGCAGGGCGCCCCGTGGCATTTCATGGGGGAGGAGCGCACCATCTCGCTCAGCGTCGGCTCGGCGCGCTATCCCGAAGATGCGACGACGCTCGACCTCCTCTACCAGAACGCCGATCTCGCGCTCTACAATGCCAAGCGGCTCGGCCGGATGCGCTATTACCGCTATGATCCGCTGCAGCGCGCGCTACGCGACCTCCAGGTCGAATTCAGCGCTGACGCCCACCGCGCGCTGGAGCGCGGCGAATTCGCGCTCCACATGCAGCCGATCGTCACCCTCTCCTCGGGCGCGGTCTGCGGCTATGAGGCGCTGCTGCGCTGGGACCATCCCGAATATGGCATGATCACGCCCGAGCGGTTCGGCGATGTCCTCGTCGCGGAGCGGATCGGGTTGCTGATCCAGGAGCGTGTGCTCGATCTCGCGCTGGCATGGATCCGTCGTCACGGCCCCTCGATCGGCACGCTCAGCGTCAATTTCACCGCGGCGCAGCTCGTCGGCCGGCGCGCCGCGGATCGCGTGCTCGAACGCCTGCGCTATCACGATGTCTCGCCCTCGCTGCTGTGCATCGAGGTGACGGAGGGCGTGATGCTTGATCGTGGCGCTGATTCGATCCTCGCCAACCTGCGCACCCTGCACGAGGCGGGCATTGCCATCGCGCTCGACGATTTCGGCACCGGCTACGCCTCGCTGGTCCACCTGCGCCAGATGCCGGTCGATCGCATCAAGATCGACCGCTCGTTCATCGCCAGCATCGACGAACGCGAGGGCGGGACGCTGGCGATCGTGCGTGCGATCATCGGCATGGGCCGCGGTTTGGGCAAGGTCGTGGTCGCGGAAGGGATCGAGACGGAGGCACAGGCCCACCGCCTCCGCCTCCTCGGCTGCCACGTCGGCCAGGGCTTCTACTACGCGCGCCCCGCGCCCGATCCGGTGCCGCAGCAACGCGCGCTTGCCGCCATGGCATGTCCGACGACCAAGATCGCCGCCGTGGAGGCCTGAACCCGGCGGCTCCTATCGCCGGGACTACTATCTAGACCCGGCGCAGCGACGCCGGCCGCGCGGCGATCACTCCCACTCGATCGTGCCGGGCGGCTTGGACGTATAATCATACGTCACGCGGTTGATGCCCTTCACCTCATTGACGATCCGCGTCGACACCCGCGCCAGGAACCCGCCCGGGAACTCGAACGCCTGCGCCGTCATGCCGTCGGTGGAGGTCACCGCGCGCAGCGCCAGCACGCTTTCATACGTCCGCCCGTCGCCCATCACGCCGACCGAACGGACCGGCAGCAGCACCGCGAACGCCTGCCAGATCGCGTCGTACAGCCCCGCGTTGCGGATCTCCTCGAGGTAGATCGCATCGGCCTTGCGCAGGATGTCGCACCGCTCCTTGGTCACCTCGCCCGGGATACGGATCGCCAGGCCCGGCCCCGGGAACGGATGCCGGCCCACGAAGACGTCGGGCAGCCCCAGCTCACGGCCAAGCTCGCGCACCTCGTCCTTGAACAGCTCGCGAAGCGGCTCGACCAGCTTCATGTTCATCCGCTCGGGCAGGCCACCGACATTGTGGTGGCTCTTGATCGTCACCGACGGCCCGCCGGTGAAGCTGACGCTCTCGATCACGTCGGGATACAGCGTGCCCTGTGCCAGGAACTCCGCCCCGCCGATCTTCTTCGCCTCGCTCTCGAACACCTCGATGAACGTCTTGCCGATGAACTTGCGCTTGGCCTCGGGGTCAGTGACGCCGGCCAGCCCGTTCATGAACAGCGCCTCGGCGTTCACGTGCACCAGCGGGATGTTGTAATGGCCGCGGAACAGGCTGACGACCTGGTCGGCCTCGCCGGCGCGCAACAGGCCATGGTCGACGAAGACGCACGTCAGCTGGTCGCCGATCGCTTCGTGGATCAGCACCGCCGCGACCGCCGAATCGACCCCGCCCGACAGGCCGCAGATCACCTTCTTCTGGCCGACCTGCTCGCGAATCTCCGCGATCTTGGTCTCGCGGAACTCGGCCATCGTCCAGTCACCGGCCATGCCGCAGACATGACGCGCGAAATTCTTGATCAGCCGCGCGCCATCCGGCGTGTGCACCACTTCCGGGTGGAACTGCATGCCGTAGAACTGGCGGCTCTCATCGGCGATAATCGCGAAGGGTGCGCCGGGCGACGTCGCGACCGGTACGAAGCCGGGCGCCAGTTCGCTGACATGGTCGCCATGGCTCATCCACACCTGATGCCGCTCGCCCTCGCGCCACAGGCCGTCGAACAGGCCGCAGCCGCTCTCCACCTCGACGAATGCCTCGCCGAACTCGCCGGCATAGCCCTTCTCGACTCGCCCGCCGAGCTGCAGGTTCATGACCTGCTGGCCATAACAGATGCCCAGCACCGGCACGCCGCTGTCGAACACCGCCTGCGGAGCGCGGGGGCTTCCCTCGTCGACCACCGACGCCGGGCCGCCCGACAGGATGACGCCGCGCGGCTTCATCCGGGCAAAGGCTTCTGCGGCCGACTGGAAGGGAGCGATCTCGCTGTACACACCCGCTTCACGGACGCGACGCGCGATAAGCTGCGTCACCTGGCTGCCGAAGTCGATGATGAGTATGCTGTCGAGCTGTTCCATGGCGGGCGTGTAGCGATCCCGCGGCCCGCGCGAAAGAGGGACAACCCGAAGACGTGCCGCCCCCTGCCCCTCACATCGTCGCTCATGCCCCCAAAGCAAAAGGGGCGCCCCGGCAAACCGGAACGCCCCCTTTCTTTGGATCGGATGATCGGCGCGATTAGGCGGCCTGATCGAAATCCTCATCGGTCATGACCGGACCCGAATCCTGGCCCTTCGCCGAAACGTCGCGGTCGACGAATTCGATGATCGCCATCGGCGAGGCGTCGGACGCACGGATGCCGGCCTTGATGATGCGGGTGTAACCACCGTTACGGTCGGCGTAGCGCGGTGCCAGCACATCGAACAGCTTCACCAGCTGCGCGTCGTCGAGCAAGCGAGCATGCGCGAGACGACGGTTCGACAGGCCGCCCTTCTTGCCCAGCGTGATCAGCTTCTCGATGTACGGGCGAAGCTCCTTCGCCTTGGCGAGCGTGGTGGTGATCTGCTCGTGCTTGATCAGCGCTGCCGACATGTTGCGGAACAGGGCAATGCGGTGGGCCGAGGTCCGCTGAAGCTTACGGCCGCCTACGCGGTGACGCATGATATGTCCTTCTCTCGTTCGTCAGGGGGCCGTTTGGTCCCCATCAAAGTGATCCTTTGATGGTTGCCCTCCGGTACCCCGGGACAGGTGGGACGTGGGGCCACCCGATGTACGTCGCCCCGGCGTCATGCCGGGGCCCCGGTAACTTTTCTGCCGGACCGGCGTGGCGGAGCCACGCCGTCGGTCGGGATCGGCATTGCCGACCCGCCGGCCGGGCCTGTCCTGTCTCCGGCGCAGCCACGCTGCGCCGGTGCAGGATCAGCCCATGATTTCCTGCTCGAGCTTCTTGGCCATCTCTTCGATGTTCTCAGGCGGCCAGCCCGGGATTTCCATGCCCAGACGCAGGCCCATCGACGACAGCACTTCCTTGATCTCGTTCAAGGACTTGCGGCCGAAGTTCGGCGTGCGCAGCATTTCCGCCTCGGTCTTGCCGACCAGATCACCGATATAGATGATGTTGTCGTTCTTGAGGCAGTTGGCCGAGCGAACCGACAGTTCGAGCTCGTCGACCTTCTTGAGCAGGTAACGATTGATCTGCTGCGTGTCGCTGACCGGCTCTGCGCCGGCTGCGGGTGCCGCCACGCCGACCGGGGCCGAACGGGTAACCGCCGAATCGTCGAAGTGGACGAACAGCGCCAGCTGGTCCTGAAGGATGCGGCCGGCATAGCCCAGCGCATCTTCCGGGGTGACCGTGCCGTCGGTTTCCAGCGTCAGCGTCAGCTTGTCATAGTCCAGGTCCTGGCCAACGCGGGTCGGATCGACCTTGTAGCTGACCTGGCGGACCGGCGAATACAGCGCGTCGACCGGGATCAGGCCGATCGGCGCATCGGCCGGGCGGTTGACGGTCGCCGGGACATAGCCCTTACCGGTGTCGGCGGTCAGCTCCATGTTGAAGGTCGCGCCTTCATCCAGGTGGCAGATCACCAGTTCCGGGTTCATGACTTCGATGTCGCCGGAAACGGCGATGTCGCCCGCCTTCACTTCGGCCGGGCCGGTTGCCGACAGCTGCAGACGCTTAGGGCCTTCGCCCTGCATCTTCAGCGCAATCTGCTTCACGTTGAGGACGATGTCGGTGACGTCCTCGCGCACGCCGGCCAGGCTCGAGAACTCGTGGAGCACGTTCTCGATCTTGATCGACGTGACCGCTGCGCCCTGCAGGCTCGACAGCAAAACGCGCCGCAGCGCGTTGCCGAGCGTCAGGCCGAAGCCACGCTCCAGCGGCTCGGCCACGAAGGTCGCCTTGCGCTTGCCATCGCCGCCCTTCTTCTCGAGCGCGTTGGGCTTCTTAAGTTCCTGCCAGTTCTTTGCGTTGACGGACAAGGCTCGTGTCCCCTGATGTTGGGCCAGTCGTGGGGCGCGACCGGCCTGGAAATAAAAGGGCACCCCGACTCGTCAGCCGGGGGCCAGAACCATCAGACGCGGCGACGCTTCGACGGACGCACACCGTTGTGCGGGATCGAGGTCACGTCGCGGATCGACGTGATCTGAAAACCGACCGCCTGCAGCGCGCGAAGCGCCGACTCGCGGCCCGAACCCGGACCCTTCACCTCAACCTCGAGCGTGCGGACGCCATGCTCGGCGGCCTTCTTGCCCGCGTCCTCGGCAGCAACCTGGGCGGCATAAGGGGTCGACTTACGCGAACCCTTGAAGCCCATCATGCCGGCCGAAGACCAGCTGATCGCATTGCCCTGCGCGTCGGTGATGGTGATCATGGTGTTGTTGAAGCTGGCGTTGACGTGCGCCACGCCGGCGGTGATGTTCTTGCGCTCGCGACGGCGAATACGCTGCGGTGCCTGTGCCATTTGGTAATCCTGACCTTTGTTTCAAGCGGAGGCCGGGAGGCGACATGCCTGCAACCAGCCCCTCGACAGAAGAAGAAGCGTGACGCTTACTTCTTCTTGCCTGCGATCGGCTTCGCCTTGCCCTTGCGGGTGCGCGCATTGGTGTGCGTGCGCTGGCCGCGAACCGGCAGGCCCTTGCGGTGACGCAGGCCGCGGTAGCAGGCCAGGTCCATCAGGCGCTTGATGTTCATCGCGGTCTCGCGACGCAGGTCGCCTTCCACGGTGTAGCCGGCGTCGATCGCCTCGCGGATCTGGAGCACTTCCTGGTCGCTCAGGTCCTGCACGCGGCGCTCCGGTGCGATCTCGAGCTTCTCGGTGATTTCCTTCGCCTTGGAAGGGCCGATGCCGTGGATGTACTGCAGCGCGATCAGAACGCGCTTGTTGGTCGGGATGTTAACACCCGCGATACGTGCCATGAAATTCTATCTCCTCGTGCTCCACAGGGCGCGGCATGGATCACGCACCCCATCTCTTCGCAGGACCTTCCGCCACGCAGAAATGCGGCAAGCGCACTGCGCACTGCCGGACTTCAGGTGTTGGAAGGGCGGTGAATTAGGCGCGCACAAACGCCATGTCAAGCAATGGGTTCCGCATCTGGCCAGGCCTCCACCAGGCGAGGCCAAAACATGTCCACGAACAGGCCGCCCGCGATGCGCGCGCGGCCATTGTTCGCCGGATGTCGCTCAGCCGCGATCCAGGATTTCCTCGATCGACCGGGTCACGACGGCAATGTCCGCCATCCCGTCGACTCGCCGCACCAGGCCCCGCGCTTCATAGATCGGCAGGATCGGCGCCGTCTTGGCGCGATATTCCGCCATCCGCGTACGCACGGTTTCCTCATTGTCGTCGGGCCGGCGCTTGAACTCATGGGCGCCGCAAACATCGCAGGTTTCCGCCACTTTCGGCTGCTTGAACCGGTCGTGATAGCCCGCACCGCAGTTCGCGCAGGTGTAGCGACCGACGATTCGCTCGACCAGCGCGTCCTCGTTCACCTCAAGCTCGATCACGTGGTCGAGCGTCCGGCCACGCTCCTCAAGCAGCAGGTCCAGCGCCTCGGCCTGCGCCGCAGTCCGCGGATAACCGTCGAAAATCGCCCCCTGCCCGTCAGACAAACGGTCCAGGTTCTCCCCGATCAGCGCCGACACGATCGCGTCGGACACCAGCTCGCCCGCATCCATCACCGCCTTCGCCTGAAGGCCGACCGGCGTCCCTGCCTTCACCGCCGCGCGCAGCATGTCACCCGTGGACAGCTGAACCATGCCGCGCTCGGCCACGAGGCGCTCGGACTGCGTGCCCTTGCCCGCCCCCGGAGGCCCAAGAAGAATGATGTTCACGAAAACGTCCTCCCCTTTCGATCTGCCTGCACCGATCAGCGCAGGCGACCGCCCTTCAGCTTCGCCTTCTTGATGAGGTCACCATATTGGTGCGCCAGCAAGTGCGACTGGATCTGTGTCACCGTATCCATCGTCACGTTGACGACGATCAGCAAGCTCGTGCCCCCCAGATAGAAGGGGATCGACAGCGCCGACACGAGATACTCCGGCACCAGGCAGATGAACGCCAGATAGGCCGCGCCGATCACGGTGATCCGGGTCAGCACATAGTCGAAATACTGTTCCGTGTTCTTGCCGGGGCGGATGCCGGGTACGAATCCACCGTAGCGCTTCAAATTCTCTGCCGTCTCCTCCGGGTTGAATACAACCGCAGTGTAGAAGAACGAGAAGAAGATGATGCCGGCGCCATACAGGAGCATGTAGAGCGGGCTGCCGTGCTGCAGATACTGGTTGAGGCTGATGATCACGTCACCCCACCAGCTCTCACCCGACACGCTCTGACCCGCGAACTGCGTGATCGTCAGCGGCAGCAGAAGCAACGACGAGGCAAAGATCGGAGGGATCACGCCCGCCGTGTTGATCTTCAGCGGCAGGTGGCTGCGATCGGCCTGAACACCGCGCGCGGTCTGACGCTTCGGGTATTGGATCAGGATGCGGCGCTGCGCACGCTCCATGAAGCAGATGAACAGCACCAGGCCAGCGACCGCCAGGATGATGGCGATCACGATCGCCGGGCTCATCGAACCCGTGCGGCCGCCTTCGAGCAGGTTGACGATCGTCGTCGGCAGGTGCGCGACGATGCCCGCCATGATGATCAGCGAGATACCGTTGCCGATGCCGCGGCTGGTGATCTGCTCACCGATCCACATCAGGAACATCGTACCGCCGATCAGCGAGATGACAGCAGCAACCCTGAACAACATGCCGGGCTCAACCACGGCCCCGCCCGCTTCCAGGCCGGTCGCGATGACATAGCCCTGGATCGCGGTCAGCAGCACCGTGCCGTAGCGCGTATACTGGTTCAGCTTCTTGCGACCGCTCTCACCTTCCTTCTTGATCGCTGCAAGCTGCGGCGAGAGCGAGGTGGCGAGCTGCACCACGATCGACGCCGTGATGTACGGCATCACACCAAGCGCGATCAGCGACGCACGCTCAAGCGCGCCGCCCGAGAAGGTGTTGAAGAAGTCCAGCACACCGCCCTTGGTCTGCTGAGCCAGTGCAGCGAGGCCGGTCGGGTCGATACCCGGGAGCGGCACGTAGCTGAGCAGGCGGAAAACGATCAGCGCACCGATCGTGAACCACAGCCTCTTCTTGAGGTCGGTCGCCTGCGAGAACTTCGCGAGGCTGATGCTTTGCGCCATTTGGTCGGCTGCGGATGCCATCGTACGTCGGTGCCTTCGGAAACGAAAAACGGCGGAGCGGGTTATTATGCCCTGCCCCGCCGCTCATATAGGCCTGCTCGAAGGCTTGTCTAACCTAGCGAGCAGATTCTGCTCCGGTAAAACCGGAAATCAGATCGCAAGCGGATCCAGGCAGCACCCCGACGCTGGGCCGGGGAGCCGTCTGTGGTCAGTTGCCGGACTTCGCCGCCTTGTTAGCCAGACGCGCCTCGCGAGCCTTGCCCTTCTTGGCTGCGGCCTTCTCCGCAGCCGCGACGACTTCGATCACGTTGACCGAACCGCCAGCCTTTTCGATCGCCTCACGCGCCGAGGCCGAGACGCCGGCAACGGTGAAGTTCAGCTTCGCGCTGATCTCGCCCTTGGCGAGCAGGCGGACGCCATCCTTGCCGCCACGCGCCAGGCCAGCGGCCTTCAGCGCAGCGTGATCGACGTCGGTGCCGGTCAGCTTGCCTGCGTCGACCGCCTTCTGGATCGCGCCCAGGTTCACCTCGGCATAATCCTTGGCGAAGATGTTGTTGAAGCCGCGCTTCGGCAGACGCATGTGGAGCGGCATCTGACCGCCCTCGAAGCCCGCGATGGACACGCCCTCACGGCTCTTCTGGCCCTTCTGGCCGCGACCGCCGGTCTTGCCCTTGCCCGAGCCGATACCGCGACCGACGCGGATCTTGCGATGACGGGCGCCTGCGTTGTCCCGGAGTTCGTTCAGTTTCATGTGTGCACTCGCTTTCGCTTTTGTCGCGCTGATAAAAAGGAAGGGGGCCGCTTAGCCCCCTCCCCCGTGTTTGTCACTAGTCGGGCAAGGACGCTTAGTCCTGGACCTCGACCATGTGCTGCACCTTGCGGATCATGCCGCGGACCTCGGGGCTGTCCTCGAGCTCCGAAACACGGTGCATCTTGTTGAGGCCAAGGCCAATCAGCGTTGCGCGCTGGTCCTTGGTGCGACGGATCGGCGATCCGGTCTGCTTCACCTTGATGGTTGCCATGTCGGCTTACTCCGTGATGGCCGCAGCATCCGCCTCGGCGGTCTGCGAACCACCGCGGCCGAGCAGATCGGCGATCTTCTTGCCACGGCGCTGTGCAACCGCCTTCGGCGAGGTCTGGTTGTTCAGCGCCTCGAACGTGGCGCGGATCATGTTGTACGGGTTCGACGTACCGACCGACTTGGTCACCACGTCGGCAACACCGAGCGACTCGAAGATGGCGCGCATCGGGCCACCCGCGATGATGCCGGTGCCCTGCGGCGCCGAGCGGACGGTGACGCGACCGGCACCGAAGTGACCGTTCACGTCATGGTGCAGCGTGCGACCTTCCTTCAGCGGCACGCGAACCATCGCCTTCTTGGCAGCGGCAGTCGCCTTGGAGATCGCCTCCGGCACTTCGCGCGCCTTGCCATGACCGAAGCCGACACGGCCCTTGCCATCGCCGACCACGACGAGCGCTGCGAAGCCGAAGCGCTTACCGCCCTTCACCGTCTTCGACACGCGGTTGATGTGGACGAGCTTCTCGATCAGCTCCTCACCACCCTCGTCGCGGTTGCGGTCGTCACGACGACCGCGACCACCGTCACGGCCACCGCGGTTGCCACCGGGGCCGCCACGGCCACGGCCGCCACCAGGGCCGCCACGACCGCGACCACCACCGGCATAACCACCGCCCTGCGGCGCGTCATTGGTGGCGGGAGCTGCGTCCTGCTGCACCGCTTCCGGCGCGTTGTTTTCGTCAGCCATGTCTTAGAACTCCAGTCCGGCTTCGCGCGCGGCTTCCGCCAGCGCCTTCACCCGGCCGTGAAAGAGGAAGCCGCCACGATCGAACACGACCTGCGTGACGCCAGCAGCCTTCGCCGCCTCGGCAATGCGCTTGCCAACGGCAGTCGCGGCATCGACGTTCGACGTCGGACCTTCGTGGCCCTGGAGCGTCGACGCGGCAGCGACCGTGCGGCCCTGTGCGTCGTCGATCACCTGAGCGTAGATGTGCTTGCCCGAACGATGCACGGACAGGCGCGGACGGCCACCGCTGCGCGCACGAAGCGCCGTACGGTTGCGGCGACGCCGCTTCTCGAAAAGCGAAAGGCCCTTGGTCACTTCTTCTTTCCTTCCTTACGGAAGATGAACTCGCCGTCGTACTTGATGCCCTTGCCCTTATACGGCTCAGGCTTGCGCCAGCGGCGGATCTCGGCGGCCAGCTGGCCAACCTTCTGCTTGTCAGCGCCCGAGATTTCGACCGTGGTCTGATCCGGGGTCTTCACCTCGATGCCTTCCGGCACGTCGATGTCGACGTCATGGCTGTAGCCAAGCTGCAGCTTGAGCTTGCGCCCCTGCGCAGCGGCACGATAGCCGACGCCGGTGATCAGCAGCTTCTTGGTGAAACCGTCGGTCACGCCAGTGACCAGGTTCTGCACCATGGTGCGCTGCATACCCCAGAAGGCGCGCGCCTGCTTGGAGTCGTTCGCCGGCTGCACCGAAATGGCGCCGTCCTCGAGCGTGTACTTGATCTCATCGCGCAGCGTGAGGCCGAGGGTGCCCTTGGGCCCCTTCACCGTCATCTGCTTGCCTTCGATCGTGGCAGTGACACCGGCCGGAACCGTGACTGCCTTCTTGCCGATGCGGCTCATCAGAACACCTCCGCCAGCACTTCGCCGCCGACGTTCTGCTCGCGCGCTTCCGCATCGGAAAGCACGCCGCGCGGCGTCGAGACGATCGTGATGCCCAGGCCGTTCATCACGCGCGGCAGGCTCTGCGAGCCGCTGTAGATACGACGACCAGGCTTCGAGACGCGGGCGACATGCTTGATCGCCGGCTGGCCCTCGAAATACTTGAGCTCGATACGGACGCCCTTCACGGGGCCCATATCTTCCTCGCTATAGCCACGGATGTAGCCTTCGCGCTGAAGCACGTCGAGCACGCGGGTCCGCAGCTTCGACGCCGGCGACACGACGCTGTCCTTACGTGCGCGCTGGCCGTTGCGGATGCGGGTGAGCAGGTCACCCAGGGGATCGGTCACTGCCATCTTGGTGTCCTTACCAGCTCGACTTCGTCAGACCAGGAATCAGGCCCTTGTTGGCCAGTTCCCGAAGCATGACGCGGGCAAGACGGAACTTGCGGTAATACGCACGCGGCCGGCCGGTGATCTCGCAACGATTGCGGATACGGGTCGGGTTCGAATTGCGCGGCAGCTCGGCCATCTTCAGACGCGCGATGAGACGCTCGGTCTCGTCGAGCGACTTGTCGTTCGCCGTTGCCTTCAGCTTTGCCCACTTAGGGGCATATTGCTTCACGAGCTTCTTGCGACGCTCGTTCTTGTTCACGGAACTCAGTTTCGCCATGGACTTAAGCTCTCTCGTTCAGTTCGTTGCCAAGGGGCTCACGCCGCCTTCTTCTCTTCTGCCGCCTCATCCCGCGGGAACGGGAAGCCGAACAGGCGAAGCAGCTCACGCGCCTCGTCGTCGGTCTTGGCGGTCGTGGTGACGATCACGTCCATGCCGCGCACCTTGTCGATGCGGTCATAGTTGATCTCGGGGAACACGATTTGCTCCTTCAGGCCGCAGGCATAGTTGCCGCGCCCATCGAAGCTCTTCGGGTTCAGGCCGCGGAAGTCGCGGACGCGCGGGAGCGCGATGGTGATGAAGCGGTCGAGGAACTCGTACATGCGCTCACGACGCAGCGTGACCTTGACCCCGATCGGCATGCCTTCACGCAGCTTGAACTGCGCGATCGACTTCTTCGCACGGGTGATCACCGGCTTCTGACCCGCGATCAGCTCCATCTCGGAAGCAGCCTGCTCGACACGCTTCTTGTCCTGGGTCGCCTCACCGACGCCCATGTTGAGCACGATCTTCTCGATACGCGGAATCTCGAGCGCGTTCTTGTAGCCGAACTTCTCGATCATCGCCTTTGCGATGGTCTCGTCATACAGCTTGCGCAGGCGGGGCGTGTAGCCATCAGCCATCGATCTTCTCCCCGGTCTTGACCGCAACACGGACCTTCTTGCCGTCCTGCATTTCGAAACGGACGCGCGTCGGCTTGCCGTCGGCGGTCACGTGCGCGACCTTCGAGATGTGAAGCGGCGCTTCGAAGCGGTTCAGGCCGCCCTGCGGGTTCATCTGCGACGGCTTGGTGTGGCGGGTCGCGACGTTCACGCCGGCGACGACGACCTTGCCGTCCTTCGGCATGGAAGCGGTGACGGTGCCGGTCTTGCCCTTGTCCTTGCCGGACAGAACGATGACCTGGTCACCCTTCTTGATCTTTGCGGCGGCCATTACAGAACCTCCGGAGCCAGCGAGATGATCTTCATGTGCTTCTTGCCGCGAAGCTCACGCACGACCGGGCCAAAGATACGGGTGCCGATCGGCTCCTCGTTCTTGTTGACCAGCACCGCGGCGTTGCCGTCAAAACGGATGGTCGAGCCGTCCGCTCGGTGAATGTCCTTGGCGGTGCGGACGATGACCGCGCGATGCACGTCACCCTTCTTCACCTTGCCACGCGGCTGAGCTTCCTTGATCGACACGACAATGATGTCGCCGACGCTGGCCGTGCGGCGCTTGGAACCACCAAGCACCTTGATGCACTGTACCCGCTTCGCGCCGCTGTTGTCAGCGACGTCGAGATTGGACTGCATCTGGATCATCGATCCGCTTCCTTCTCTCTATGGGGTGGATACCGACCCAACCCCGCCTTAAAAAAACGACCCCGGGCGCGACAATCGCGTCCAGGGGGAGCGGCCCGGTAGCCGCTCCACAGACAAAAGGCAACGCCCCGTGGGGCCTCACCCTTGCCTGCTCTCGATCGCCCCTGCCCCTCGACTGGTCTCCGGGAATCCCGGACCCTGGCCGATACCGACACGAGCGCCCTGGTCTTCGACCCGGGCCTGCGGCTTACGCCGAGGCCGGCTCGTCGATCTCGACCCGTTCCGGCGTCGCGTGGGTGTTGACCCGATCGACGACCTTCCAGGTCTTCAGCTTGGAGATCGGCGCGGTCTCTTCGATCCGCACGGTCTCGCCCTGCTTGTACTCATTCGCCTCGTCATGGGCGTGGTACTTCTTCGAACGGCGGATGATCTTGCCGTAGAGCGGGTGCTTCACCTTACGCTCTACGTTCACCACCACCGTCTTGTCGCCCTTGTCGGAGACGATCAGCCCGGTCAGCACGCGCTTCGGCATGGCTGTGGTCCTCTTACTTGCCGGCGGCAGCGGTGCGCTGCGCCTGCAGGGTCTTGATGCGGGCGATGTCCTTGCGGACCTCGCGCACGCGGCTCGGCTTCTCGAGCTGGTTGGTCGCCGCCTGGAAGCGCAGGTTGAACTGCTCGCGCTTCAGGTTGCCCAGCGCCTCGACGAGCTGGTCGTCGCTCTGGCCGTTGAAGTCAGTCTTGTTCGCCATCTTACTCGCCTCCGAGGTGCGACGTGTCGCCGAGACGCGCCACGACCTTGGTCTTGATGGGGAGCTTCATTGCCGCACGCTCGAAAGCTTCGGCAGCAAGCGGACCGGGAACGCCATCCAGTTCGAACAGGATGCGACCCGGCTTCACGCGGGCGGCCCAATATTCCGGCGAGCCCTTACCCGACCCCATGCGGACTTCGGCCGGCTTGCCCGACACGGGAACGTCCGGGAACACGCGGATCCAGAGGCGGCCCTGGCGCTTGATGTGACGCGTGATCGCGCGGCGAGCCGCCTCGATCTGGCGTGCGGTGATACGCTCCGGCTCCATTGCCTTCAGGCCGTACGACCCGAAGTTGAGCGCGGTACCGCCCTTGGCGTCGCCGCTGATGCGGCCCTTGAACGCCTTGCGGAACTTGGTGCGCTTGGGTTGCAGCACTTCTTCTACTCCTTAGCGGCGGTCGTCGCGCGCAGGGCGCACGCCGGAGGTCTGAGCCTCCATCATCAACCGGTCGGTAGCCATCGGATCGTGACCAAGGATTTCACCCTTGAAGATCCAGACCTTGACGCCGCACACGCCATAAGCGGTGTGCGCCTGGGCCTCGGCATAGTCCATGTTCGCGCGCAGTGTGTGCAGCGGAACGCGGCCTTCGCGGTAGCTTTCCGAACGGGCGATCTCGGCGCCGCCAAGACGGCCACCACATGCCACGCGGATGCCGTCGGCACCGAGCCGCATCGCGGACTGCACCGCACGCTTCATGGCGCGGCGGAACGCGATACGACGCTCCAGCTGATCGGCAATGCCCTGAGCCACGAGCTTGGCATCGACTTCCGGCTTGCGGATCTCGACGATGTTCAGCGACACGTCGGAGCTGGTCATCGCGCCGAGCGTCTTGCGCAGCTTCTCGATGTCCGAGCCCTTCTTGCCGATGATCACGCCGGGACGTGCAGCGAAGATGGAGATGCGGCACAGCTTGGCCGGACGCTCAATCACCACCTTGGAGATCGCCGCCTGCGGCAGCGTCTTCAGGATGTACTGACGGATCTTGAGATCCTCCAGCAGCAGGCGACCATAGTCGGCACCGTCGGCGTACCAACGGCTGTCCCAGGTGCGGTTGATCTGCAGGCGCAGACCGATCGGGTTGCTCTTATGACCCATTAGGCTTCTTCCTGCTCGCGCACGACGATCCGGAGCCGCGAGAACGGCTTGAGGATGCGGGTGGACTTGCCGCGGCCGCGCGTGGCGAACCGCTTCATGGTGATCGACTTGCCGACCGACGCCTCGGCGACGACGAGGGCGTCGACGTCGAGGTTGTGGTTGTTCTCGGCGTTGGCGATCGCCGAAGCGAGCACCTTGCGCGCATCAACAGCCATCGCCTTCTTGGAGAAAGCGAGGATGTTCATCGCGTCAGCAGCCGAGCGGCCACGGATCAGACCAGCGACCAGGTTCAGCTTCTGCGCCGAACCACGGATCTGCGTGCCGACCGAGAGCGCTTCCTTCTCGCCGACCTTGCGGGGGGACTGAGGCTTGCTCATCAGCGCTTGCCCTTCTTGTCAGCGGCGTGACCCGGGAAGTAGCGCGTCGGCGCGAACTCACCCAGCTTCATGCCAACCATGTCCTCGTTCACCGAGACCGGCACGAACTTGCGGCCATTGTACACGTTGAACGTCAGACCGACGAACTGCGGCAGGATGGTCGAACGGCGCGACCAGGTCTTGATCGGACCCGAACGACCGTTGCTGTCCTGCGCCACCTCTGCCTTCTTCAGCAGGTGAAGGTCCACGAACGGACCCTTCCAGACGGAGCGAGCCATTACTTCTTCCTCGCGTGACGGCTGCGGATGATCATCTTGTCCGTCGCCTTGTTGTGGCGGGTGCGCGCACCCTTCGTCGGCTTGCCCCACGGGGTGACCGGGTGACGGCCGCCCGAGGTGCGGCCTTCACCGCCGCCGTGCGGGTGGTCGACCGGGTTCTTCGCGACGCCACGGGTAAGCGGACGCTTGCCCATCCAGCGAGTACGACCCGCCTTGCCGAAGTTCTGGTTCTGGTTGTCGGGGTTCGACACCGCGCCGACCGTCGCCATGCACTCGCTGCGGATATAGCGCTGCTCGCCCGAGTTCAGGCGAACGATCACCATGCCGCGATCACGACCCACGACCTGCACATAGGTGCCAGCCGAACGCGCGATCTGACCGCCCTTGCCCGGCTTCATCTCCACATTGTGGACGATGGTGCCGACCGGAACCTGGCCCAGCTCCATGGCATTGCCCGGCTTCACGTCGGTCTTCTTGGCCGCGATCACCTTGTCACCGGCAGCGAGACGCTGCGGCGCGATGATGTAAGCCTGCTCGCCGTCGGCGTAGCTGACCAGCGCGATGAACGCCGTGCGATTGGGGTCATACTCGAGCCGCTCGACCGTACCCTCGGCGTCCCACTTGCGACGCTTGAAGTCGATGTAGCGATACTTCTGCTTGTGGCCGCCCGCGATGCCGCGGCTGGTCACGTGACCCTTGTTGTTGCGACCGCCGCTCTTGCGCTTGCCTTCGGTCAGCGCCTTGACGGGCGCGCCCTTGTGCAGCGTCGAGCGGTCGATCAGGACCAGGCCACGGCGAGCCGGGCTGGTCGGGTTATAATGCTTGAGCGCCATCTCAGTTGGCCCCCTCGGTGACGTCGATCGACTGCCCGTCCTTGAGCGTGACGATCGCCTTCTTCATGTCCTGGCGGAAGTACGGAGCGCCCTTCCAGCGCTTCGTCTTGCCCTTCTGAACGATGGTGTTCACGCCAACGACGCTGACGTCGAAGATCGCTTCAACCGCCGCCTTGATCTCCGGCTTGGAGGCCTTCTTGGCCACCTTGAACACCACGGCGTTCTGCTCGGAGAGAAGGGTCGACTTCTCGGTGATGTGCGGCGCGACAATCACGTCATAGTGACGCGGGTCGATCGCCTTCTGCTGCTTAGCCATTGAAGCGCGCCTCCAGCTTCTCGACCGCCGCGCGGGTCAGCACCAGCGTATCGGCCTTGATGATGTCATAGACGTTCGCGCCAACCGCGGGGAGCAGATCCACACCCGGCAGATTGTAGCCGGCGCGGAAGCCCTCTGCGGTCTCGCCGTCGATCACAAGCGTGCGCTTGCCGACGTTGAGCGTCGCGAAGTGGCCCTTGAGCTCCTTGGTCTTCTGGACCTCGAAGCCGTCGAGGACGATCAGCGAACCAGCCTTGGCATGGCTCGACAGCGCCATCTTGAGGCCGAGTGCGCGGACCTTCTTGTTCAGACCCGGATTGAAGTCGCGAACACGGGCACCGTGCGCCTTACCACCGCCGATGAAGACGGGGGCACGACGATCGCCGTGACGAGCGACACCGCCGCCCTTCTGGCGACCCAGCTTCTTGCCCGAACGGGCGACATCGGCGCGCTCGCGCGTACCGCGGGCAGTGCCGCGACGCTTCTCGAGCTGCCAGGTGACGACGCGGTGCAGGATGTCAGCGCGCGGCTCGAGGCCGAAGACCTCGTCCGACAGCTCGACGTCCGCCACTTCGTTCCCGGCGAAGGAGGAAACCTTGACCTTCACGTTCAGCCCTCCTGGCCGTCGGTCGCTTCGGGTGCCGGAGCAGCCGCTGCGTTGTTGCTATTGGCAGCCTTCAGGCCGGCCGGACGCGGCGCGTCGGCATGCGGCTTCAGCTTCACGGCGTCCTTGACGAACAGCCAGCCACCCTTCGAGCCAGGGACCGAGCCTTTGACGAAGATGAGGCCGCGCTCGACGTCGGTGCCGACGATCTCGAGGTTCTGCTGGGTGCGGTTCTTGTCACCCATGTGGCCGGCCATCTTCTTGTTCTTGAAGACGCGACCCGGATCTTGACGGTTACCGGTCGAACCGTGCGAACGGTGCGAGACCGACACGCCGTGCGTCGCACGCAGACCGCCGAAGTTCCAGCGCTTCATGGCGCCTGCGAAACCCTTACCCTGGGTACGACCCTGGATATCGACGAACTGGCCAGCAACGAAGTGATCGGCTGAAATCTCTGCGCCCACATCGAGGAGATTTTCCTCGCTGACGCGGAATTCATGGACGATCGCCTTGGGCTCGACTTCGGCCTTGCCGAAGTGGCCGCGCTGCGGCTTGGCGACATTCTTTGCCTTGGCGACACCCGCGCCAAGCTGGACGGCCGTATAGCCATCACGTTCCGTTTCGCGGCGAGAGATGACCTGAAGCCCTTCCAGCTGCAGGACGGTGACAGGCACGTGGCGGCCGTCGTCCTGGAACAGGCGGGTCATGCCCATCTTCTTCGCGATCACGCCGGTACGCATGATCCGTAGCTCCTCAACAGAGGCACCCATGGGCCCATCCCACAGGTGCTTGTGACGCCCCCTTGAAGGGAGCATCCCAATTCCAACCCGGTATAAAGCGAAGCGCGCCCCCGTCCCGGGCTGGTCGCCCCTCGCAAGCAAGGAGCAGACGGGAGACGCTGTCCCAACTGCAAGCAGCTGGCGGTATCTCTTGCTCTAGGTGCCCTTCACGGGTCCCACGCGTTTCCGGAACCACGGAAACGACAAACCCGCGGGACTCACGTCAACCGCGGGAGGCCGGCCATTACGCCAGCTTGATCTCGACGTCAACGCCCGCCGCCAGGTCGAGCTTCATCAGCGCGTCGACGGTCTGCGGGGTCGGCTGCACGATGTCGAGCATGCGCTTGTAGGTGCGCACCTCGAACTGCTCGCGGCTCTTCTTGTCGATGTGAGGGCCACGGTTGACCGTGAACTTCTCGATACGCGTCGGGAGCGGGATCGGACCACGAATGAGGGCACCGGTACGTCGGGCGGTGTCGGCGATGTCGCCGGTCGCCTGGTCGAGCACGCGATGATCGAACGCCTTCAGGCGAATGCGGATGTTGCTGTCCATAATCCCTACCGATGCGAAAGAGCGGGCCACGTGAACGCGGCTCTTGCTGTTCGTGAAACTGTCGAAGGCGCGGCCAATAGCCCTGCCCTCATAAAAAGGCAACCGCCCGACACACCATATGGCGTGCCGGGCGGCAGCTTTGCGGCGAACCGCTGGATCTTAAAGAAAGATCTTACTTGGCGATCGAGCTGACGACGCCTGCACCGACGGTGCGGCCGCCCTCGCGGATCGTGAAGCGCTGGCCCACGTCCATGGCGATCGGCGCGATCAGCTTGATGCCCAGAGCGACGTTGTCGCCCGGCATCACCATCTCGGTGCCCTCAGGCAGCTCGACGGTGCCGGTCACGTCCGTCGTACGGAAGTAGAACTGCGGACGATAGTTGGCGAAGAACGGCGTGTGACGGCCACCCTCTTCCTTCGACAGCACGTACACTTCCGACGAGAACTCGGTGTGCGGCTTGATCGAGCCCGGCTTGCAGAGCACCTGGCCACGCTCGACTTCGTCGCGAGCGACGCCACGGATCAGCGCGCCGACGTTGTCGCCAGCCTGGCCCTGGTCGAGCAGCTTGCGGAACATTTCCACGCCGGTGACGGTCGTCTTGCGGACTTCCGGGTGGATGCCGACAATCTCGACTTCCTCACCAACCTTGATGATGCCGGTCTCGACGCGCCCGGTGACGACCGTGCCACGACCCGAGATCGAGAACACGTCTTCGATCGGCATCATGAACGGCTTGTCGAGCGGACGCTCCGGCTGCGGGATGTACTCGTCAACCGCCTTCATCAGCTCGAGAACGGCGTCGGTGCCGAGCTTCTGGTCCGAACCCGAGAGGGCGCAGGTAGCCGAGCCCTTGATGATCGGAATGTCGTCGCCCGGGAACTCGTACGAGCTCAGCAGCTCGCGAACTTCCAGCTCGACCAGCTCGAGGATTTCCTCGTCGTCGACCAGGTCGACCTTGTTGAGGAACACCACCATCGCCGGCACGCCGACCTGACGGGCGAGCAGGATGTGCTCACGGGTCTGCGGCATCGGGCCGTCGGTGGCCGACACGACCAGGATCGCGCCGTCCATCTGGGCAGCGCCGGTGATCATGTTCTTCACATAGTCGGCGTGACCCGGGCAGTCGACGTGCGCATAGTGACGGTTGGCGGTCTCGTACTCGACGTGCGCGGTCGAGATGGTGATGCCGCGCTCACGCTCTTCCGGCGCCTTGTCGATGTTCGCGAAGTCGACGGCTGCGTTGCCGGCGACGTTCTCTGCGAGAACCTTGGTGATCGCTGCGGTCAGCGAGGTCTTGCCATGGTCGACGTGACCGATGGTGCCGATGTTCAGGTGCGGCTTGGTCCGCTCAAACTTAGCCTTAGCCATTGTTGTCCTACCTTCTGGATTTCCACTTGAGCCGCACGAGGACTCGCCGTGAAGGCGGCCCCATAGCGGCTGAATTGTCGTTGCGCAAACCCTCTCCCGTCTTCCGGTCGACCCGGAAGACGGGAAGAGCGATTACGCCAGCTTCGCCTTGACCTCGTCCGCAACGTTCTGCGGCACTTCGTCATAGTGCGAGAACTGCATCGAGTAGCTGGCACGGCCCTGGGTGAACGAGCGCAGCGAGTTCACGTAGCCGAACATGTTCGCGAGCGGCACCATCGCCGTCACCGCCTGCGCGTTGCCGCGCGTGTCGGTGCCCTGGATCTGACCACGACGCGAGTTCATGTCGCCGATCACGTCGCCGAGGTAATCCTCCGGCGTCACGACCTCGACCTTCATCACCGGCTCGAGCAGCGTGATCCCGGCCTTCTGCGCCGCTTCGCGCATTGCGCCGCGGGCGGTGATTTCGAACGCCAGGGCCGACGAGTCGACGTCGTGATACGCGCCGTCATACAGCACGATCTCGAAGTCGATGATCGGGAAGCCAACCAGCGAACCGGTTGCTGCCGTCTCACGGAAGCCCTTTTCGATCGCGGGGATATATTCCTTCGGAATGTTACCGCCCTTGATCTCGTCCTTGAAGATGATGCCAGCACCACGCTCGCCTGGCGTCAGCTTCACCTTCACGCGACCGAACTGACCGGTACCACCCGACTGCTTCTTGTGGGTGTAGTCGATGTCGACCGGCTTCTTCAGGTATTCGCGATACGCCACCTGCGGCGCACCGACGTTCGCCTCGACCTTGAACTCACGCTTCATGCGGTCGACGAGAATCTCGAGGTGGAGCTCGCCCATCCCCTTGATGATCGTCTGACCCGACTCGTGATCGGTCGACACGCGGAACGAGGGATCCTCGGCGGCCAGGCGGTTCAGGGCGACGCCCATCTTCTCCTGGTCGGCCTTGGTCTTGGGCTCCACGCTAAGCTCGATCACCGGCTCAGGGGATTCCATCCGCTCGAGGATGATCGGGTTCGCCGGATCGCACAGCGTGTCACCGGTCGTCGTTTCCTTCAGACCCGCGATCGCGACGATGTCACCCGCACGCGCTTCCTCGATGTCCTCACGCGAGTTCGCGTGCATCAGGAGCATACGGCCAATCTTTTCCTTCTTGTCCTTCACCGAGTTCAGGTAGCTGCCCTTGGCCAGCTTGCCCGAATAGATGCGCGCGAAGGTGAGCGAGCCGACGAACGGATCGTTCATGATCTTGAACGCCAGCAGCGACATCGGCGCGTCATCCGACGGCGGACGCGAATCGACCGTTTCGCCGTCCAGCTTCACACCCTGCACGTCAGGGATGTCGAGCGGGCTCGGCAGATAGTCGACCACAGCGTCGAGCAGCGGCTGAACGCCCTTGTTCTTGAACGACGAACCGCACAGCACCGGCACGAAATCGAACGCCAGCGTGCCCTTGCGGATCAGGCGCTTCAGCGTCGCGGTGTCGGGCTCGTTGCCCTCCAGATACGCCTCCAGCACCGCCTCGTCCTGCTCGACGGCGATCTCGATCAGCTCGGCGCGGGCAGCCGCGGCCGCATCCTTCATGTCGTCCGGAATCTCGCGATATTCGAACTTCGCGCCCAGCGACTCGTCCAGCCACACGATCGCGCGGTTCTCGACGAGGTCGACGAGACCGACAAACTGGCTCTCGATGCCGATCGGCAGGTACAGCACGGCAGTACGTGCACCCAGACGATCCTTGATCATCTGAACGCAGCGATCGAAGCTCGCGCCGGTACGATCCAGCTTGTTGACGTAGCAAAGACGCGGCACGCGATACTTGTCGGCCTGACGCCACACCGTCTCGGACTGCGGCTCAACGCCGGCCACGCCATCAAAGCAGGTGACCGCGCCGTCCAGCACGCGCAGCGAACGCTCCACCTCGATGGTGAAGTCGACGTGCCCCGGCGTGTCGATGATGTTGATCAGGTGCTCGTCACCCTTGCCCTCGCTCGCGCGCCACTTGCACGTGGTCGCCGCGGAGGTGATGGTGATGCCGCGCTCCTGCTCCTGCTCCATCCAGTCCATCGTCGCGGTGCCTTCGTGCACTTCGCCGATCTTGTAGGACTTGCCGGTGTAGTAAAGGATGCGCTCGGTCGTCGTCGTCTTGCCGGCGTCGATGTGCGCCATGATGCCGATGTTACGGTACTTCTCGAGCGGATGGCTGCGGGCCATGGTCGGGCTTTCCTTAGAGATGTGGGGAGCAGGCCCTTGGCCAGCTCCCCACGATATAGTTTACGTGCGAGACGCTTCCAAGACTACCAGCGGTAGTGGCTGAAGGCGCGGTTCGCTTCCGCCATGCGGTGGGTGTCTTCGCGCTTCTTCACCGCATTGCCGCGGTTGTTCGAAGCGTCGAGCAGCTCACCCGACAGGCGGGCCGACATGGTGTTCTCGCTGCGACCGCGGGCCGCCGAGATCAGCCAGCGGATCGCCAGCGCCTGGGCACGCTCCGGACGAACCTCGACGGGCACCTGGTAGGTCGCACCACCGACGCGGCGGCTGCGGACCTCGATGCCCGGCTTGATGTTGTTCAGCGCATCATGGAACACGCCCAGCGGGTCGCGCTTGGCGCGCGACTCGACCGTGTCGAGTGCGGAATAAACGATGCCCTCGGCGACGGACTTCTTGCCGTCCAGCATCACCGAATTCATGAACTTGGACAGAACCTCATCACCGAACTTGGGATCAGGCAGGATTTCCCGCTTCTCGGGACGACGACGACGCGCCATTTGGAATTCCTTCTCAGATCAACCGCTCCTGTCCGCCCGCCCCCAGCTTTCGCGGGAGCCGCCTGACAATAGTGCGGGACACAAACCTCGAGACCCCGGGCCAGCCGGGATGCCGGCTTACTTCGGACGCTTCGCGCCGTACTTCGAGCGGGACTGACGACGGTCCTTCACGCCCTGCGTATCGAGCACGCCGCGCAGCACGTGATAGCGCACGCCAGGAAGGTCGCGCACACGGCCGCCGCGGATGAGCACAACCGAGTGCTCCTGCAGGTTGTGGCCTTCACCCGGGATGTAGCTGATGACTTCGCGCTGGTTGGTGAGGCGAACCTTCGCCACCTTGCGCAATGCCGAGTTCGGCTTCTTGGGGGTCGTGGTGTACACACGGGTGCAAACGCCGCGCTTCTGCGGGTTCTGCTCCATCGCAGGGACCTTGCTCTTGGCCTTCTGCGGTTCGCGGCCCTTGCGGACCAGCTGGTTGATCGTCGGCATTGAAGCCTTCACCTTTCGTATAGGTTACTTTGCTGGAGCCCTGACAGCACTTGGAATACGAAAAGGACCTTGGGCGGCGATGAGCCTTCCCGGGTCCTCTAAGCATCCAGCAATGTTCAAGCTTGCCCGCGCCGGGTCAGACCCGCCACGAACGGGCGCGGCTATACGCATCGCGACCCGACTGGTCAATGGCGGCCACCCTGCCAGCCAGCCAGGGGGCACCCCGTTTCACGCGATGACCGAGAGCAACGTCTTTTCGAAGCGCGCCGGATCTTCCACCTGCGGCGAGTGGCCGAGTCCGTCCAGCGGAACCAGCCTGGCAGACGGCAGCTTGCGGACCGCCTCAGTCGCGACTTGCGGGATAGCCTCGAGGAACTTCTGCAGCGATGCGGGTGCCTGCGCGCGGCCGAACGAGGTCTTATCCAGCGTGCCGACGATGAGCGTCGTCGGCGCCGTCACGCGGTAAAGTTCATGCGCGATCGGCTGCGTCCGAATCATTTCGCCGGTCTTCGCCTGCGCCAGGGCGACCGTGTCGCGCCCTGCCCCGGCATACATGCCGGCCTGCATCAACGCCCAGCGATCATAGACTGGTTTCCAGGTGCCATGATAATAGTTGGCGGTCTGGTACGCCCGGATCGAGGCATAATCGGTCTTCTTCTCCCCCGCCCAAAGGGTATCGACATCTACATAGGGCACGCCCGCTTCCGACCGGTCGATCAAGCCGAGCGGGTTGACCAGCACCAGGCGATCGACCGCCTTAGGATACATGATGGCGTAGCGCGTCGCGAGCATTCCTCCCATCGAGTGACCGACGACAATGGCCTTCGTCACTCCGCGCGAGGCGAGCAGACGGTTGGTGTGATGCGCGAGCATCGCGAAGCTGTACTGCGCCGCGCGCGGCTTTGCCGATTTGCAAAAGCCGATCTGGTCGGGGATGATCACGCGATAACCCGACGCGCTGAGCGTCCGCGCCGTCGACTCCCACGTCGCGCCACAGAAGTTCTTGCCGTGCATCAACACGACCACGCGGCCATTGGGCCGGGCCGGTGCGACGTCCATGAAGGCCATTGTCGCGGGCTGACCGACGACGCCGGCCGTCATGGTCTGCACCGGCCACGGGTAAGTGAAACGCTCCAGATGCGGGCCGTAGTCCGGGGCCGTCGACGCCGCTGCCGCCAAGATGACGCCGCCCGCCACCACGCCGATCGCCCACATTGCCCCGCCCCCGAAGTTACCCTGTTACGGGCGTTAACCATGTTGCAAGCAGAACGCCACCGCCTCACCGCGGTCAGTCGACCCGTGCACCTCCCTTGATGACGGCGACCGGGCGTTCCAGCACCGTGACATCCTCCAGCGGATTGCCCGCCACCGCGACGATGTCACCGAAGCGGCCGACAGCGATCGCGCCAACGTCACGGTTGCGCCCGAGAGCGTCGGCCGCGGTCAGGGTCGCGGCGCGGATCGCCTGCAACGGGGTCATCCCGAAGCGCACCATGATGCCGAACTGCTTGCCTGCATCCTTGTGCGGCATCACCCCGGCGTCGGTTCCGAACACCATCTTCACGCCGGCGGCATTGGCCTTGCGGAAATTGTCGCGCTGGATCTGCGCGATCTCGCGATCCTTGCGCAGATTGTCTTCAAGCACGCCGTTCTTCTTGCCCTCCGCCTGGGTATATTCTGTGTTATAGATGTCCATCGACAAATAGGTGCCCTTCTCCTTCGCGAGACGGATCCCCTCATCGTCGATCAGGCTGGCATGTTCGATCGTGTCGATCCCGGCGCGGATCGCCGCCTTGATCCCGGCCGCACCATGCGCATGTGCGGCCGTCTTCAACCCCCATTGATGCGCCTCGTCAGCGATCGCGCGCAGTTCGCCCTCGGAAAGCTGCTGTTGCCCCGGTTCGGTGTTGCGGCTGAAAACGCCGCCGGTTGCGCACACCTTGATCACCTCGGCGCCATACTTGCGCTGCTCACGAACACGGGTGCGCAGTTCGTCGGGCGTGTCCCCGACCGCCTTGCCACGCTGGTTGAAGCTGGGCGGGAAGAAGGTGCTGTCGCAATGGCCGCCTGTTGCCCCCAGGGCATAGGCAGCCGGCACGATCCGCGGCCCGACCATCAGCCCTTCGTCAATCGCCTGCTTGTAGGCCACGTCGTTGTAGTTTTCCGACCCCACGTTGCGCACAGTGGTGAACCCGGCGCGCAGCATGGCGCCAGCGTTGCCGACCCCTTGCACCCCCCAGAAGCTGTCGGTGAACTGAAGCCCGTTATACCCGCCATATACCGGGGTGCTGTCGAGGTGAACGTGCATGTCGACCAGGCCCGGCACCAGCGTCACGTCACCCAGATCGATCCGTTGCGCGCCCGCAGGTGCCGCACCGCCGAGCGCGGTGATGCGCCCATCCGTCACGGTAATGACCGGACGCGGGACCAGCACGCCCTTCTCGACATCAAGCATCTGGGCGGCGGTGATGACCACCGTCTCCGCCGCCGCAGGGACAGCCACCGTCAACGCGGCAGCTGCAAACACGAGCCTCGACTTCAAAGAACACCCCCCATTGCCTGCACGGCGCGACGATAGTCGCCGGCCACCGTCACGATGTCGACGAAGAAACCGACCCACATCGCCAGCAGGATCACCACCGATACCAGATAGGCGAAGAACCGTGCCGGCACCTTCTTCGGCCCGATGTGGATGTAGCTATGAACGGCCCGTGCGATAACGAACAGCCAGGCAAGCGTCACCTGAATGTTATTGACCTGCGCCGTCACGATCAGCAGCGACACCAGTGCGAAATAGAGCACCGGCATCTCGAACAGATTGGCGAGATTGTTCGCGGGCATCTCGACCGGTCGGAAATAGCGCAGCGCCGCCTCGCCATCCGCAAAATCCTGCGGTCGCGGCGGTGTGTGCTTCATGTGGCGGATGCGATGAAAGAACAGCGTGAACCAGACGACGAAGACTAGCCCGACCATAGCAAAGGTGGGCCACAGGATGTTCAACGCGGCCATGATGCCCCTCCCCCAAATAAGCGCAGCATGGGGCGAATGAGCGGAAGTGAAAAGAGGGACGGGCGACCGGGAAGCGCTCGAAAAGGCCCAGCTGACTAGTTCAGTGGGACGATCACTTCGTCGGGGTGAGCGACGTTCAGTTCACGCCGCACCAGTTCGTCCACCATGTCCGGGTTCGCGTGACGCGGATCAAGAAGCGCGACTCGATTACGCAACACCTCTCGCTTGTGATCAAGCGCCGCATAATAATGTTCACGCTTCGCAACCTGCCGCTTGTATTCCCCGAAGGCGAAGATGCCATTGGCGCCAAGAACGGCATAGCCACCGAAGAACGCCATCACCATCACCGCCAGCGCTGGCCAGGTGGCGCGCTTCAGTACGGCGCGAAAGGTGGAGGGCTTGCGGCGTTTCACACGAAGATTTTCGCCGAAAGCCCTCCTTTATTCAAGCTGTTTCAGCGGGTGCGCAACACGTCCCGGCCGGCATAAGCGGCAACCGTGCCGAGCTCCTCCTCGATCCTGATCAGCTGGTTGTACTTGGCGAGCCGATCGGACCGCGCGAGACTGCCGGTCTTGATCTGCCCGCAGTTCGTAGCGACCGCCAGATCGGCGATCGTCGCGTCTTCGGTCTCGCCCGAACGGTGGCTCATGACCGCGGTGTAGCCGGCCCGCTCCGCAATGCGCATCGCCTCCAGCGTTTCCGACAGCGTGCCGATCTGATTGACCTTCACCAGCAGCGAATTGGCGAGGCCGCGCTTGATGCCATCACGCAGACGCGCCGGATTCGTGACGAACAAATCGTCGCCGACGAGCTGGACCTTGTCGCCGATCTTGTCGGTCAGCGCCTTCCAGCCCTCGAAATCGTCCTCGGCCATGCCGTCCTCGATCGACAGGATCGGGTAACGCGAAACGAGATCGGCCAGATAATCAGCCATTGCGCCGGGCTCGAGCGACAGGCCCTCGCCCGAAATCTCATATTTGCCGTTACGGAAAAATTCGGTCGCCGCGCAGTCGAGCGCGAGCATCACGTCGTCGCCCGGCGTGTATCCCGCCTTCTCGATCGACTGCATGATGAAATCGAGCGCATCTGTGGTGCTCGCCAAATTGGGCGCGAAGCCGCCCTCGTCTCCGACCGAGGTGGCAAGCCCCTTCTCGTGCAGGCCCTTCTTCAGCGTATGGAATATCTCCGAGCCGCAGCGCACCGCGTCCAGGATGTTCTCCGCGCCCACGGGCATGATCATGAATTCCTGGAAGTCGATCGGATTGTCAGCGTGTTCGCCGCCATTGATGATATTCATCATCGGCACCGGCAACACATGTGCGCCAGCGCCGCCGACATAACGGTAGAGCGGCAGGCCGCGCGCGTCGGCCGCTGCCTTGGCCACGGCCAGGCTGACGCCGAGAATCGCGTTCGCGCCCAGCCGCCCCTTGTTCGGCGTGCCATCCAGCTCGATCAGAACAGTATCGATCTCCAGCTGATCCTCGGCCTCCAGCCCGCGGATGGTGTCCGCAATCTCGCCGTTGACTGCTTCGACCGCGCCCTCCACGCCCTTACCCAGCCAGCGCGACTTGTCGCCATCGCGGCGTTCCACTGCCTCGTGCGCGCCGGTCGACGCGCCCGACGGCACGGCCGCGCGGCCGAAGCTGCCGTCTTCGAGGAATACGTCGACCTCAACCGTGGGGTTGCCACGGCTGTCGATGATCTGGCGGCCCTGCAGGTCGATGATTGCGGTCACGTAACGATCCTTCTACGATGGCGAGGACGGGTTTTCGGCGTCCGATAACGTGACGTGCTCCCGGCGGCAAATCGTGATGGAACACCCTCGCCGTGGCGGGGTTGTCAGTACCGATCAAGGAAGGATTCTCCATGGCCGACGACACCTTAAAGCCGATGACCGATCAAGATGTCGCGCCCGCGCTCGCCAATCCGGCCGGTGCGACCGACGATTTGCAGCCGCGCGATCCGCTGAATAGCGCCAGCGACAGCGCGCCCGGCAGCAGCGGGGCCACCGCCGACGGCGACTCAACCGGTGGCAACACCAGCCCGCGCCAGCTGATCAACGACAATGTCGTGAAGCTGAAGAGCGAAGCAGGCGACCGGGCGCGGACGCTGGCCGACCAGGGCAAGGTTAAGGCGACGGATGCGCTGGACCAGTTGGTGACGATGCTCAACGATGCCGCGCAGCAGGTCGATGAGAAGCTCGGCGCGCAATATGGCCAATATGCCCGCTCCGCTGCCGAGCAGGTGCAGGGCCTGTCGTCGAAGCTGAACGATCGCAGCGTCGACGAACTGCTCGACGACGCACGCGAGGTGGTTCGCAAGAGCCCGGCGGCTGCCATCGGTGTCGCGGCCGCGGTTGGCTTCGTTGCCGCTCGCCTTCTGTCCTCGGGGCTCGACCAGCGCGACCAGGCGTGACCTTGATGACGGGGGAGCGGACGGACGAGGAAGCCGGCATCGGGCAGCTGGTGTCGCAACTGGCTGCCGATACACGTGAAGCCGCGCAGGCCGAGATCGCGCTGGCGAAGGCGCGCGCCGCCTTCGCCGCGGATCGCTACAAATGGGCGGCGATCTACTTCGCTGTGGCCGGTGTATTGGCGCTCGCAGCGCTCATCGCCATGCTGGTGGGGATCATCTTCACGCTGGCGACCGTCATCGGCCCGGGCTGGGCCACGACGGCGGTTGTTGCGGTCGTGCTGGCGATCGCCACGATCCTCGGTCTGATGGGCAAGGCGCAATTGTCGAAGAAGGTCGTCTCTTGAGCTCCGATCCCCAGGCATTGTCCGTTACGCTCGCCGAGCAGCGCGCCGCTGCCGCGCGTCAGCGATTGAGCCAGACCGCCAGCACACTGCAGGCGCGCCTGCATCCGAAGGTCGTTGCGCGCGACGCGGTGGAAAATCTTCAGGAGACCGGTGGGCGCGCGCTGCGCAACGGCGTCGCCACGGCGCGAGCAAACCCGGAAGCGCTGGTGTGGGCGGCCACGCTTGCGATCGGGTGGCTCGCACGAGACCGTATCGCCGGCCTTTTTGGCCGGCCACGCAAGCGCAAGCACGATCGCGAAACCCCCGCGCAACTAGCGCGTTCGATCCCTGGTGACTGGCCGGAAGCGGCCGAGAGGAACAACATATGACCGACGCGAACACGCAGACCAACAAGCAGGGCAGCAGCGCCGATCACAACGATTCGCTGCGCGAGCGTGCCACTCACGCCTACGAGAGCGCGCTGGAGCGCGCTGGCGAGACGGTCGAGACGTCGAAGGAAGGCGCCCGCGACGCCGCGCACAAGGCGACTGACTTCATCGAGGGCAACCCGCTCGGCGCGCTCGCCGGCGGCTTGGCATTGGGCGCCGTTGTCGGCGCGCTGCTGCCGCGCAGCGAGCGCGAGAAGAAGATCCTGGCGCCGGTGGGCAAGACGGTGAGTGCCGCGGCCGTTGCCGCCCTTGCAGCCGCCAAGGAGGCTGGTCGTGGCGAACTGGAAGAGCTGGGTTTGACCAAGGATGCTGCCCGAGGGCAAGCCAAGTCCCTGCTCCAGGGCGTCGTGAAGGCGGCATCGCACGCTGGCACGGCGGCGGCAGAGGCTGGACGCGAACAGATCAAACCGGCGCACTGAGAGGGTTCAAACCCGGTCGCCAAGGGGATAAGGGAGCCGCCATGAGCAAGCTTCACCTCGTTTTCGGCGGCCGGGTTACCGACCCGCGCACGCTCGACTTCGCCGACCTCAAGTCCATCGACATCGTCGGCGTCTTTCCAGACTACGCATCGGCCGAAAAGGCCTGGCGCGCTGCTGCACAGCGGACCGTCGATGATGCGGAGATGAAATATGTGGTGGTGCACCTGCACCGTCTGCTCGAGCCGGAGCTGCTAAAGCCGGCCGGCTGAGCCACCAACGCCCCTCGCCCCGATTTCCCTCAAGGCTGCGGTTGCCTAGGCGCGTCCGCAGCCTTTTATTTGGCTCGTCGCGCGGTTCTGAGGGATGAAGCCTCGGAGCAGACGCACTGGGGCTGCAACGCCTCGCTGCAGCCTCAGGCTCTATCCCTCGCGATCAAATGAATTCGATCTTGGACACCACGTAATAGCGGTCGCCGGCCGGCACCGACACCTCTACCTCGTCATCCACGCTGCGTCCGATCAGTGCGCGGCCCATGGGCGAATTGTAGCTGATCCGGCCCGACTTCGCATCCGCTTCGGTCTGGCCAACGATCTGGTACCTGATCGGCTTGTCATCTTCGTCGAGCAACGTGACGGTCGCGCCGAACACCACCTTGTCGCCCGACAGGTCGCGCGGATCGATGATCTGCGCGCGCGAAAGCTTGTCCTCGATGTCGGCGATCGTCGCCTCGATCTGGCCCTGACGCTCCTTGGCGGCATGATATTCGGCGTTTTCGGACAGGTCGCCATGGGCACGCGCTTCTTCGATCGCATCAACGATCTGCGGCCGTTCGATTTTCAGCCGTTTGAGCTCCGCAGTCAGCTTGTCGTAGCCTTCCTGCAGCATCGGCATCTTCTCGACGGTCGCCATGTGCGCGTCACCCTTCAATAAACCCGTCCCCGAGCGGCCTCCCTTAGCCGCTTCGCACCTCAAACAAATTGTCGGGGATTAGTTGTGCGACTGCGAATAATAGGCCTGCAACGGGCGTACTTCAAGGTTCTGCGACACGGTCGTGATCGCCTTCGCCGCCTGAATGCTTGCCTGGGCGGTGGTGAAGTACGGGATCTTCTGATTCACCGCCGAGGCACGTATCGGCTGCGAATCCTTCAGGCTCTGCCAGCCTTCCGTCGTGTTGAAGATCAGCGCGATGTCGCCATCCTTGATCCGGTCCACGATGTGCGGCCGGCCCTGCGCCACCTTGTTCACCACCTCGACCGGCAGGCCGGCGCGTTGCAGGTGATCCGCGGTGCCGCCGGTCGCGACGATGGTGAAGCCAGCGTCCACCAGTCCGCGGATCGCGGTCGTGATCGCCGCCTTGTCATTGTCCTTCACGCTGACGAACACCTTGCCGCCGCTCGGCAACACATTGCCCGCGGCGAGCTGCGACTTGGCGAAGGCGGTGGTGAAATCGCGATCGATTCCCATCACTTCGCCCGTAGACTTCATCTCCGGTGACAGGACCGGATCGATTCCGGGGAAGCGGTTGAACGGGAACACGGCTTCCTTCACCGCCACGTAATCGATGTTGCGATCGATCGTGGGCAGGTCCTTCAGCTTCTCGCCCGCCATCACGCGCGCGGCGATCTTGGCGATCGGAGCACCAATCGCCTTGGCGACGAACGGCACCGTGCGGCTGGCGCGCGGGTTCACCTCGATCAGATAGACCTTGCCGTCCTTCACCGCGAATTGGATGTTCATCAGGCCGCGTACGCCAAGGCCATGCGCCAGCGCCTCAGCCTGACGCTCGATCTCGGCGATGATCTCGGCGGGCAGCGAATAAGGCGGGATCGAGCAGGCGCTGTCGCCCGAATGGACGCCGGCTTCCTCGATATGCTGCAGCACACCGGCGACCACGACATCGTCGCCGTCGCAGATCGCGTCCACGTCCACCTCGATCGCGTCACGCAGATACTGGTCGATCAGCACCGGGGCGTCGCCCGACACCTGAACCGCGGTCTGGATATAGTCCTCAAGCTGCTGCGGTCCGTCGACGATTTCCATCGCGCGGCCACCGAGCACGAAGCTCGGGCGCATCAGCACCGGATAGCCGACCCGCTCGGCGACGTTCAGCGCCTCTTCACGGCTGCGCGCGATGCCGTTGTTGGGCTGAAGCAGGCGCAGCTTGTCGACCAGCGCGGCGAACTGTTCGCGATCCTCCGCCAGATCGATGGCCGAGGGCGAGGTGCCGAGGATCGGGATCCCGGCCGCCTCGATCGCACGCGCCAGGTTCAGCGGCGTCTGGCCACCGAACTGGACGATGACCCCGACGAGCTCGCCCTTGGACTGCTCGACGTGCAGGATCTCCAGCACGTCCTCAGCCGTCAGTGGCTCGAAATACAGGCGATCCGACGTGTCATAATCGGTCGACACCGTCTCTGGGTTGCAATTGACCATGATCGTCTCGAACCCGGCATCCGCCAGCGCGAAACACGCGTGGCAGCAGCAGTAATCGAACTCGATCCCCTGCCCGATCCGGTTCGGCCCGCCGCCCAGGATCACGATCTTGCGGCGATCCGACGGCATCGCTTCGTTCTCGGCCTCACCAAAGGTGGGCGCCTCATAGGTCGAATACATGTAGGGCGTCTTCGCATCGAACTCTGCTGCGCAGGTGTCGATGCGCTTGAACACCGGGCGCACCCCAAGCTTGTGGCGATGCGCGCGCACCTCCTGCTCGGTGACGCCGCCGGTCATCGCCTTGACTGCCTCATGGATCAGGCCGGACCCTTGCGCGATGCCGCGACGCATGCCCCGCAGATTGGCCGACTGCAGCGCAAGCCACGCGAGACGCTTGTCGCTGAAGCCCATCGCCTTCAGCCGGCGCATGCCCGCCGCGTCGATCGGCAGGCCGTTGCGACACACTTCCTCCTCGGCGCGGACGATCTCCTCGATCCGCTCCAGGAACCAGGGATCGTACTTGGCGATCGCGTGCACCTCGGCGACGGTGAAGCCTTCGCGCAGCGCCTGTGCGGCGACCAGCAGGCGATCGGGCGAAGCGACGGCAAGCGCCGCCTCGATCTCGGCACGCGGCGCGCCGACCAGCCGCTCGACCCGGTAGAAGCCGGACAGGCCGGTCTCCAGGCCGCGGAGGGCCTTCTGCATCGATTCATGGATGTTGCGTCCGATCGCCATGACTTCGCCGACGCTCTTCATCGCAGTAGACAGAACCGCCTCGGCGCCCTTGAACTTCTCGAAGGCGAAGCGCGGAATCTTGGTGACGACATAGTCGATCGTCGGCTCGAAGCTCGCGGGCGTCGCGCCGGTGATGTCGTTCTCGATCTCGTCGAGCGTGTATCCCACCGCCAGCTTCGCCGCGACCTTGGCGATCGGAAAGCCTGTGGCCTTCGACGCCAGCGCAGACGAGCGCGACACGCGCGGGTTCATCTCGATCACGATCAGGCGGCCATCCTTTGGATTGACCGCGAACTGTACGTTCGAACCGCCTGTTTCCACGCCGATTTCGCGCAGCACCGCAATGCTGGCGTTGCGCATGATCTGATATTCCTTGTCGGTCAGCGTCAGCGCCGGCGCGACCGTGATCGAATCGCCCGTATGGACGCCCATCGGATCGATATTCTCGATCGAGCAGATGATGATGCAATTGTCCGCACGGTCGCGGACCACCTCCATCTCATATTCCTTCCAGCCGAGCAGCGACTCCTCGATCAGCACCTCGGTGGTCGGCGATGCGTCGAGGCCCTTGCGGACGATCTCGAGGAACTCCTCGCGGTTGTACGCGACGCCGCCGCCGGTGCCGCCCAGCGTGAAGCTCGGCCGGATGATCGCGGGAAGCCCGGTCTTCTCCAGCGCCTCCAGCGCCTCCGCCTCGGTATGCGCGACGGCAGAGCGGGCGCTTTCCAGCCCGATCTTGTCCATCGCGTTGCGGAACTTCTGCCGGTCCTCGGCCTTGTCGATCGCCTCGGCATCGGCGCCGATCATGGTGACGCCGTACTTCTCCAGCGTGCCGTCATGGAAAAGCGCAAGCGCGGTGTTGAGCGCGGTCTGCCCGCCCATCGTGGGGAGCACTGCGTCGGGCCGCTCCTTCTCGATGATCTTGGCCACGATCTCCGGCGTGATCGGCTCGACATAGGTGGCGTCGGCCAGTTCGGGATCGGTCATGATCGTGGCCGGGTTCGAATTGACCAGGACGATGCGATAGCCCTCTTCCTTGAGCGCCTTGATCGCCTGCGTGCCCGAATAATCGAACTCGCACGCCTGGCCGATCACGATCGGCCCGGCGCCGATGACGAGGATGGAGGAGATGTCGGTGCGCTTGGGCATTATGTCTCTCTTGGTCCTTACTCGGCGGCCCCCGCTCCCGCGCCGATCGGCGTGAGGCTGGCTCCCGAAATCTTCTTCACTTCGGCGGCGATGCAGGCGGCGGCCTGTTCGGCCTCCGCAGCTGGCATGTCGCCCGGCAATTCCATCGTCACGTTCGAGGCCGATGTCGCCTTCAGCCGCGCTGTCGCCACCCCGCATGTATTGGGGATGGAGGAAAGCCGCGCCTGCAACTGGTGCTGGTTCGCCGGCGCAGCCTGCGAACAGGCGGCCAAAGCGAGGGTCAGCACCGGGGCAGCAAGCTGGCCCCGCGTGATCAACGCAGCGAACCCACGAACCGTTCGAACAGGTAGAAGCTGTCTTGCGGCCCCGGGCTCGCCTCGGGGTGATATTGTACGCTGAACGCCGGCTTGTCCGTCAGCTCCATCCCGGCATTACTGCCGTCGAACAGCGACACATGCGTCTCGCGCGCGTTCGCCGGCAGGCTTTCGCGTTCAACCGCGAAACCGTGGTTCATGCTGGTGATCTCGACCGCGCCATCGGCGAGGCGCTTCACCGGATGGTTCGCGCCGCGATGACCCTGGAACATCTTGGTCGTGCGCGCGCCGACGGCGAGGCCGAGCAGCTGGTGGCCAAGGCAGATGCCAAACAAGGGCTTGTTGGTGTCGAGCAGCTTCTGGATCACCGGAACGGCATATTCGCCGGTCGCGGCGGGATCGCCCGGGCCGTTCGACAGGAAGATGCCGTCGGGGTTGAGCGACATGATCGTGTCGAAGTCGGTTTCCGCCGGCACCACCGATACCTTCGCGCCCGCCTGAACAAGGTTGCGGAAGATGTTGTGCTTGCTGCCGTAATCGATCGCGACGACGTGTGGGCGATCCTCACCCTCGGCGCCGTCATAACCGAAGCCGATGCGCCAGATACCGCCGGCGCGATCCGCACCCCAGGTGCCGTGCGTTTCGCGGGTCACTTCCCTGGCGAGGTCCATGCCCTCGAGCCCCGGCCATTCGCGCGCCATCCTCAGCAGCAGATCGAGATCAAATCGGCCATCTGCGGCATGGGCGACGACACCATTCGGCGCACCCCCGGCCCGAATGCGCCGGGTCAGGGCGCGCGTGTCGATGCCGGCGAGGCCGATGCGCGCGTGCCGCTTCATCCAGCCTTCGAGATTTTCGGCGGCGCGGAAGTTGGACGGTGCGGTCGGATCCTCGCGCACGATCATGCCCAGCGCATGCGGCTCATCCGCCTCGACGTCATCGGGGTTCGCACCGACATTGCCGATATGCGGAAAGGTGAAGGTGATGATCTGCCCGGCGAAGCTCGGGTCCGTCATGATTTCCTGATAGCCGGTCATCGCGGTGTGGAAGCACACCTCGCCAACGGCCTGTCCCTCGGCACCGAATCCACGGCCCCACAGCACATCGCCCGTTGCCAGAACGAGGACACCTGTGGCCCCGTCGGGCTGAGGCGCGTGCGTGGGTATTGCGTCTGCCATGGTGGCGGGCACTCCTGGTAAGCGGCGATGTACGTTAAGTGGGGCGCGCTAAACTCGCCCCTCCGCCACGTCAATCTGATATGGCCTCACGAACCATGATTCGAGACGATATCAAGCAAGCCCAGATCGCTGCCATGAAGGCCGGCGACAAGGAAACCCGCGCCGCGATCGGCCTGATTCAGGCCGCGATCAAGAATCGCGACATCGAAGCGCGCACCCAGTCCAACGCGCCGGACGACGACGCGCTGGTGGTCGAAGTGCTGCAGAAGATGAAGAAGCAGCGCACCGAGTCGATCCAGATGTTCCGCAACGGCGGGCGCGAGGAACTGGCCAAGGCCGAAGAGGCCGAAGTGGCGGTGATCGATCGCTTCCTGCCCAAGCAGATGGACGAAGCGGAGACGACCGCCGCGATCGAGGCGATCAAGGCCGATATCGGCGCCGCCGGGATGAAGGACATGGGCCGGGTGATGGCCGAACTGAAGGCGCGGCACGGCACCGTGCTCGACATGTCCAAGGCAAGCGGCCTCGTGAAGGCGGCTCTGGCTTAACTCTGAACGCCCCTCCCGCTTGCGGGAGGGTTTTGGGAAGCGCATGTCTTCACGAGCAACACCATGTCGCTGACCCCCGCCTTTCTTGACGAGCTGCGCGCGCGCACGTCGCTGTCCGCGCTGATCGGCAAGACAACCAAGCTCACCAAGGCGGGGCGTGAGCACAAGGGCTGCTGCCCGTTTCATAACGAGAAGACGCCCAGCTTCTACGTCAACGACGACAAGGGCTTCTATCACTGCTTCGGCTGCTCGGCGCATGGCGATGCGATTCGCTGGATGACCGACCAGCGGGGCCTGCCCTTTATCGATGCGGTTAAGGAGCTGGCGCAGGCGGCGGGCATGGACATGCCCGCCCCTGACAAGCGCGCCGCGGCGCGGGCCGAGAAGGCGAACTCGCTCCACGATGTGATGACCGCTGCGGCGGAGTGGTTTCGCCAGCAGCTTGACGGGATCGAGGGCACCGCGGCGCGCGCCCTGCTCGACAAGCGCGGGATTTCGGATGCGACACGGCGCAATTTTGGGTTCGGATTCGCGCCAGACGCCCGCGGCAAGCTGCGCGCGGCGATGAAGCAATTTGGCGACGCCATGCTGATCGAGGCGGGCTTGCTGATCAGCGTGGAGGGCAAGGAACCCTATGACCGGTTCCGCGGTCGGCTGATGATCCCGATTTGCGATGCGCGGGGGCGCGTGATCGCCTTTGGCGGGCGGATCATCGGCGATGGCGAGCCGAAATATCTGAACTCCCCCGACACGCCGCTCTTCGACAAGGGGCGCACGCTCTACAACCTCGATCGCGCCCTGCCCGCCGCGCGCAAGGCGGACCGCGTGCTGGTGGTGGAGGGCTATATGGATGCGATTGCCCTTGCGCAGGTCGGGATCGGGGAAGTGGTCGCACCGCTCGGCACCGCGCTGACCGAGCATCAGCTGGAGCGGCTGTGGCGGATCGTCGACGTGCCGACGCTTTGCCTCGACGGGGATAATGCCGGGCAGAAGGCCGCGATCCGTGCCGCGCACCGGGCGATGCCGCTGCTCGCCCCCGGTCGCAGCCTCCAATTCGTCACCTTGCCGGAGGGTCAGGATCCCGACGACCTGATCCGTGCCAAGGGCGCCGGCGCGTTCGAGGCGCTGGTGCGTGAAGCAACGCCGCTGGTCGACCGGTTGTGGGCGCATGAAGTCGCGGCCGAGCCGCTCACCACGCCCGAGCAGCGCGCCGGCTTTCGCGCCCGCATGGCCGAACTCGCCAAGACCATCGGCGATCCGGTCGTACGGTCGGAGTATCAGGCAGAGTTCCGCCGTCGTTATGACGAGCAGTTCGGGCAAACCCGCCGCCCGTTCGAGCGCGGTCGCAGCTTTGAACCCCGGCAGCCATTCGTACCCAGACGGCCTGGACAGAAATGGACGCCCCCGCCCCTGCCCGTCACGGACGACGCCAAGGCGTTTCGGGCGGCCGGGATCGACCGGGTGCTGGCCAAAGCCGTGCTCGCCGGGCTGATCCGCCACCCGGCCGAAATCGCGCGTCATATGGAAGTGCTGGGATCGCTGCGCATGGCCGACGGCGCGCTTGGCCGATTGTTTGAGGCAGTGGTCGATGTCGCGCTTGAGGATCGGGAGCTTGATAGCGCCCGCCTCGTCACCATATTGCGGAACAGCGGTTTCGAAGCAGTCGCCCGTGACCTGCTGAGAGCAGATACAATGCCTTATTCCTTTACGCAGCCGACGGGGGATGCGTCGCGCGCCCGGGAAGACCTGGACGAAGCGATCGCGATCCTGGTGACGCAGCCTGAAGTGGATGCGGCACTGGCTGATGCAACGTCCGCCATGCAGGCGCGCTTCACCGACGAGGCGTTCCAGCGACAGGTGGCGTTGGTGAAAGAAAAACAGGCGCTGGAGCTTCGGCTTGCAAATCTCGTTCAGTCGAACGAAGACGCCCGCGCTTTTGAT
>NNBT01002205.1_pt1 | contig 58147 bp, 60 predicted proteins | sample 1173831 | NCBI WGS metagenome assembly NNBT01 (sample SAMN07173936, study PRJNA388173) | plant metagenome | isolation source: symbiotic tissue sample KVJ10 | place: Norway: Troms, Kvaloya island | reverse complement strand
GTCTAGGGAAGTGTAAGATCGACTATATTAGAAGGTGAGTGCATCAAAAATTATATTCTGTAGGTTTTGCCATCTGTGAAGACGTTTGGAAATCTGACTACAATAAATACCAATTAAGCTACTTTTTATAGAACGACAATCAGGAGTTTTGTACTTGAAGTTTATTTAGTCTTAGAGATAAAAAAAGGATATGCAAAAAAGAAAATTAGGAAATAGTGGATTGGAGGTTTCCGCATTAGGCTTTGGCTGTATGGGTTTAAACTTTCTGGATGGCAAAGGTCTTAATAACAAAGAGTCCATCAAGTTACTTTGCAATGCAGTTGAAAGAGGTATTACATTTTTTGATACTGCGGAAGCTTACGGACCTTATACCAACGAAGAAATCGTTGGTGAGGCATTAAAGCCTTACAGAAAAGATGTAGTGATCGCTACAAAATTTGGTTGTAAAGATGCCAGACCGGCAGTAGGTCTGGACAGCAGACCTGAAACGATCAGAGCAGTAACCGAAGCATCTTTGAAAAGATTAAAAACAGATTACATTGATCTGCTTTATCAGCATAGAGTTGACCCTAATGTTCCAACAGAAGATGTTGCGGGGACAGTAAAAGACCTGATAAAGGAGGGCAAGGTAAAATATTTCGGTCTATCGGAAGCAAGTGCCAAAACGATCCGAAAAGCGCATTCAGTTCAACCTGTATCAGCATTACAAAGCGAATATTCTCTGTTTTGGCGAGAACCGGAAGACGAAATCATTCCTACATTAGAAGAATTAGGAATTGGTTTTGTTCCCTTCAGTCCTTTAGGCAAAGGCTTTCTCACAGGAATCATCAACAAAAAACTGGAAGATATCGACCGCAGAAATATTATTCCCCGCTTCACTGAAGAAAATATAAAGGCTAATATGGTTTTGGTTGACGCACTTTCTGAAATTGCCCAACAAAAAAATGTGACGACCGGACAATTGGCATTGGCCTGGCTTTTAGCTCAGAGGCCTTGGATATCGCCAATCCCTGGCACTACGAAATTGCATCGTTTAGAGGAAAACATTGGCAGTACAGATATTGTGTTGACCGCTGATGAACTTGCAAAAATTGACACCACAGTAAATGGGATTACACTTGTAGGCGACCGATATCCTGAATTTTTAGAAAAACAGATTGACAAATAAACACTAACAGCAATGCAAAATATTAAAGGAAAAGTAGTCGCTATTACAGGTGCAAGCAGCGGAATGGGTAAAGCCATTGCAATAGAATTAGCAAAAAATGGCGCAAAGGTTTTCTTGGGTGCAAGGCGTACAGAACATTTACTACAAATCGTTGACGAAATTAAAAGCACAGGTGGTGAAGCCACCAGTGCTCAAATTGATGTAAAGCATAAAGCTGATCTGATTAGATTGGTCAATACCGCAGTTGAGCAGTACGGAAAATTAGATGTCATTGTAAACAATGCAGGTGTCAGCCAATTAGCGCGGATTGACGAGTTGGATATTGACGGTTGGGAAGAAATGATTGACATTAACCTCAAAGGCGTTTTGTATGGGATGGCGGCCGCGATTCCTGTTTTCAAACAACAACAGGCGGGACATATTGTTAATATCATCTCAACTTCAGGAATAAAAATTGTCCCGATGCAGGGCGTTTATGCAGGAACTAAAAATGCCATCCGCACTATCGCAGAAGCGTTCCGTCAGGAGTCAGATGGAAACATACGCATTACAGGTATCTCGCCGGGATTTGTGAAAACAGATTTTGCGAATAATATCAAAAACCAGGAAATGAAAACAGCTGTTCAACAGGGAATGGAACAGATTGCTATAGATCCCATTGCCATTGCCAATGCTGTAATTTATGCGATAAGTCAACCAGGGGATGTTGAAATTGGGGATATTGTTATTCGCCCGTCGAAACAAAATTGATTAAATTCGTAAACGAAAAATGCAACAACAATCCAACATCAATCATATTAAAAGTATATCTCAACTTGATCGGGTATTGAGGCTTCCTGCGCCGCCTCATCCGTTGATTACACTAGTTGATTATAATCATGTTTCAATTGAAACATTTCCAAAAGGACAAAAAATAAGCCTTGATTTTTACAAAATTTCCTTTAAACCAACATTCACAGGACACATAAAATACGGACAGGGTTACTACGATTTTGAAGAAGGTGGATTAGCATTTTTGAAGCCAAAACAAATCGTTTTTTCGCCCAAAGAAACAGAAAGCTACGAAGGAATTGCTTTGTATTTTCATCCGGACTTTATCCGGAATTATCCATTGGGAAAAACAATAAATCAATATGGCTTTTTTTCTTATGATGTTTCAGAAGCCTTGTTTTTATCAGCAAAGGAAAAAGAAATTATAGCCAATTTATTTGCTACAATAGCGAATGAATTAAGCAACAATATTGACCATTTCAGTCAGGATGTTTTGGTGTCGCAGCTAGAATTGTTACTGAATTACAGTAATCGTTTTTACAACAGGCAATTTATTACAAGAAAAGCAATTAATCACGATATCATAACATCTTTGGACAAACTTTTAGACAACTATTTCGAAGAAGAGAATAGTCTGAAAAACGGCTTACCATCCGTAAAATATATCAGTACAGAATTAAAGCTATCGCAGCGCTATCTGAGTGACATGTTGAGTTCATTGACAGGGCTAAACACGCAACAGTATATTCAGAACGTAATCATAGAAAAAGCCAAAGAAAAATTATCAACTACAAATCTTTCCGTTTCGGAAATTGCTTATGAATTGGGCTTTGAGCATTCACAATCGTTTAGCAAACTTTTCAAAACCAAGACAAATGTTTCACCTTTGGAATTCAGACATTTGTTTAATTAAAGACGGCAGAAAGCGGATGAGCAAAAGCCATTTTCTCCTAACATCGGCTTAATAATGTGGCTGCGGGATTGCTCTTATCAAACATTTATTGAAGATTCAACACATCAGATCAGTCAGTTATCGAAGGTTATAGTGCGATCGCTGATATGCCAGGTAAAATGATTGCCGCTCTCGGCGGGCTGATGCAAATCCAAAATCCCGATCCTCAAATGGTGGCCGATGCTATTGTTAATTTGATCAATACAGAAAAAAGGAAGCGGCCTTTGCGGAATGTGGTCGACCCGATCACTGGGAAATTTATCGAGGCAGCTAATGAGGGGGTTGCGGAGCAGTTCCGATCGGGTTTGACACTGTTCGGTATGGGTGAACTATTAACATAAGATTAACAAATCCTTGTGCCCCTGGTTCGAGTTCAGGGCATATCACTACGCTGGACAGGTTAGATAATTCTGAGTCTGTCCAGTTTTTTGGGTTCCAAATTTTTATTAGTCAGCAGGATAGCCCCCACAGTTTTATTGATCAGATTAGCCCGATGTTCTGCACAACCGATATTTTGGGAATGGGTCGAAATGCTGGTCTGTATATTTGTTCAGGGGAAAGGATCTTAGATTTGCTCACACAGTAATCAAATTGTTGGGTAGTTTTCCTGAAATAGAGGGCTCATTTCAATGAAATACACATTCTAATTAGGTTTAGGGGTTGTAAAATCTTATTCTTTGTAAGATCACGTATAACATCATTAATTAATGAATCCGGATACATGATTATTTTCTGGCCCTTTGCGGAGGTCGATTGCGGCTTTATTTGCTAGCTTTTATGTGGCGCTAAAGGTGGGAAAGAACCACTTTTAGCGAAATCCCCAATCACACTTAACTGTGGAAAGGTCTACGTTATTCAATACTATTGTTATTTAAGGTCTGCCAATTATCTTCTTTCTATGCATTTGTCCCCAGTCATACATCGCTGATATCACCTCATTAAGCGAAACACTGTATGGTGTTAGTTGGTATTCGACAGTAATTGGTCTAGTATCTAGTACCGTTCTAGTTACCAATCCATTCATCTCAAGTTCCTTTAACTCTTTGGACAGAATCCGAGGTGATATTTCTGCTTCTCTTGCAAGTTCGCGAAATTTGAATTTGCCGCCCCTCAAAATCGATATTAGTACCAACTTCCACTTTCCCCCTACAATATCCATAGTATCCTTAAGCGTTAGCCATGCCTTCCTGCATTCTTCATCAGTGGCTGGCTTAAGACAACGATCTCTATTCATCATGATATCAAATATTAGATGGTATCCTTTATGTAACCCATAGTAAAGGTATAGGATTACATTAATATTTTTGTCGCATCAATTACATTAAAAGATTAATTTCAAGTATAAATTATGGATACAACAACAAACACTACGCTTGCAGAGCGTTTATTTCATTCCCATCTTGCTAAATTCACCAATCCAGATATGACTAGGGATACCTATGCTGAATTATTCACGGAAGACGCGGTTCAGGAATTTCCATATGCACCGGCGCCTTATGCAAAAGAGGTAATCGGTCGTGAAGCTATTGCAGATTATATCGCAAATGTTGTCAATGGAGCAAAAAACTGGAACTTTAGAAATTTTCAGTTTTCGGGGACATTTGATCCAAATACTTTCTTTGTAGAATTTGAAGGCAGTGCTGATGTAATCGCTACTGGAAAACCATATCACCAGCTCTATATTGGTCGCATTACACTTAGAGATGGAAGAATAGCGGCATATCGTGAGTTTTGGAATCCTATATGGATCATGGACGCATTTATGTAAATATTCTGTATTGGATCAATCACTTATAGGTGACTAAACTTGGCAGGGTAAACCCTTTGGCAGATCCCAAAGGGTTTACTTTATTAAAAATTATCGCAATTGTAATGATATCACCTTATAGCCCTCTTGTAATTCCCTAATTTTAGCTTGCAATGGCAGGCATGATCGGGTGACTTATCTTGGATTTACTTGTCGCTTTTGCGTTATAATCATAGAATAGTTTACATTTTCTGATCCCCTTAGGAATTTATTTCCAAAGATCGAGTTCAGTTTATCTGATCCCTGAACCCGGTAATCGCCTGCTTATCTGACTGAAATAGGCTGGCAGGGATGGGGCATTTCGGGTGTTAACTGGGCGATCATTATGATCTGTGCAGCTAGACTGCTTAATATCATTATGGTTTATACCAGAAACCTGCGCGAATTAGCAGTGGTAGGGATATGGGCACTGCTGGCTATATCTGTTTCGAACAATGCTGATCCTACCGGAAAGAATATTGTTTATGCCTGTTATGCTGTGAGTTTTAATATCCTTGCATTTGTTATCCACAGCGGTCTGAAAAACCGAAAATATTCAATCGATAATATGTAATAGGTCTTGGATATGCTTTTGATTTATTTTTTCTTGTTGAAATAAAAAGTCAGCTTTGCAGTAGCATAAGCGGGATCATTTTTATATGGCGCCTCAACTGACCACGTCATATTGTTGTTTTCTATGCTGACTTTATAGGTTTCGGTAGGGTCATTGGTAATGCTGATGTAATTGACATTATTGCTGCTGGTGAAACTGTATGTATAAGTTCTTGTACCCCTGTTATCATAGCTGTTCACGGAGTTATTGTCAAAATACTCCCAGGTCTGCTCACCCGTGCCGGATTGATCTACGGTATTTGCCAATTTTCCGGTGGCATCATAATATTCGATGATAACGCTCGTGGTGATCCAGTTTCCCAAAACTTTTTGTTTAAGTGCTGCCAGGTCGTCGGTTGCTGGGGTGTTCTCTGCATCTTTTTTGCAACTGAATAAAAAAACAGAAAAAACCAGGGCCAATAGGGGCAATTTATATTTCATATAGATAATTTTTATGACCAACATTCTTCAGCCAAAATAGTTTGATTATTGTTGGTGTAAACCTTGGTCCCTTGTTCTGTCAGGTGATCGGGTACAAAAGAGCCCTGTGCAAAAAAAATGTTTATTAAAGTTATTTCCGCTACTGATTATGTCATAAAGTTTAATGGGCAGCAAACTGCCATTGACGCTGGTATTAAGGATTTTATTTGTAAGCCGTTCGATTTTGATGGGCTCATGAATATAGTCAATGGCTTTACCTGTTGAAAAAAGCTCACGCAAGTTTTTACTGATTTTAAAAAATCTTACCATTGACCATTAGCTGCAAATACATACGGAACTAAAGTATATTTTATTGATGATCACCGAGCCATATACCATAAAGCATAAGTACAGAACCTAAAAACCAGATTACTGAAGCGACTTGTTTTAGCTTGATTTGATTACCAATGAAAAATTTTATCGGTTGCTTGCTCAGGTTGTCTGCATTATTCTTTTGATGGAATTCTATTATCGAATCTACCATATAAGAAAAGAACTGATTGGTAAAGTTGATCATTGATAGAACAATCAAGGACATCATGGCTGATATCAATGCCTGGCTTGTAATGAAATTCATCTGGATGTGTGCTAATTTCAACACAAAACCAATCCCGAAAAAAAATATGATAACAATTGGTATCAAAGCCGGGAATAATTTTAGCAGGAACGTTCGTTCAAACTTTTTTGAAAAGTAGAATAATAAATAAAAATTTAGACAAATCAATATCACTATTAGTAAATACCTCATTCTGTGCCGCTGGTTTGGTTAAGTTATAATTGTTAGCCGAGCTTTTTTGAAAACATTCTTTTCAATCCTGCTGTTTTAAAATTACAGCCTTTTGCATTTTAGCATCCCAATAATCTGTTTTAATTTCGAGGGATATTCCCGGTCATTCAACTTTTCACTTTTCTACATTCCTGTAAATTTTCAAGCAATAAGCTCATATCTGTTAAGATAATTGAGTGCAGTGGTTTTGGATCCATAACGTTAGTTTATATAAGAATAACATAAATATGTTTGCATTGTTTAATTGGCAAGATGATAAACAGTAGTGAATAAGTGATGATACTAAAACGGATGACTAGATTTAAAGTAATATGTTTGATATCCTACGGTCCTAACGCCGTAATCCGATTTTGTGTTTTCGAATTCAAAAGGGGCAGTCTCAAAAAACAAAGAAATGTTGGTGATGAGTGTTTTTAGCTAGTAGTTGATTCGCTTATCTTGTATCATGTTTAAAGACGTGAATCGCTTTGCGTGGATAAACCAATTTTTTTGACCCCATTATATTTAAGTTATTCGCGAATGCACTGACAATCAATGTGCTATAATGTAACTGTTTTTTGGCGAGGCAGGGTCTATCGACAGTGGTTTATCCAATCAAGTAGCCTGCCTTGGAAATTCTGATTTTATTGCATCGCTTTGTTCAGTGCTATTATTGCAGGACGGTAATCTTCACGGTCCAATATAAACTGTATGTTTACCTTGCGCAGGGCGAATCCCGCACTTTTGATATTAATATCACCTTCAGTAAGCGCAGATGCACTTTTTGCAAGCAGTCCGGGCTGGTCTATATTGGATCCCAAAAGGCATACAATGGCAACCTTCTCATACATTACTTTCTCAAATTCCCGCTGAAGATCACTGATCAGATTTTTTTTGAAATCTTTTTCCCAGATCAGAATGGATATGCTGTTTGCGCTGGTCGTTTTAAAGGTGTATGAAATCTTATGGTAGGCAAATATCTGCATCGCCTTTAAGTCGCTACCCACGCTTCCGACCATCAATGCGTCGTAAACATCGATCAAAATTAATCTTTCTGCTCCTGTGATCATCTCAATCCTCTTTCGTTCACATAGATACGATTTGGTAATGAGGGTTCCTTCATGCGCCGGGTCAAAGGTGTTTTTGATGCGCAGACTGATTCCTTTCATCTCTAACGGTTTGGAAGCTGAGGGGTGGATCGCTTCCATACCCACATCGGCGAGCTGATCGGCGATGTCGTAGTTGGTAAAACCGACCGGACTGCAGTTCTCTTTTCCCACTATAGCGGGATCGGCGGTTGAAAGGTGATATTCCTTGTGAATGATCGCCTCGTCCGGTCTAAGGATTTCCGCGATCTTGCTGAAGGTAACTTCAGAATAGCCCCTGTCAAATTCCCGCATAATGCCTTCGGTACCTTTGGTATAACCGGTAACGATGCAGATTGTTCTTGCCAGCGGTACTTCCCTAAATGCTTTTTTGATCCGCTGGTCAATGGTCAGTGAAGCATGATCATCAAACCCACCCAGATCGATGCGCTGTACACTTAAACCCCGGTATTCAAGTATATTGCTCAGTACGAATGCTGAGTGGCTTTCTCCAATAGATGCCAGAATTTCTCTCGCTGCAAGCAATATCCCGCTTTTGCTGACATAGCCCGAAGAAAGAATATTCACCAGGTTGTCGAGATATTCAAGCGCTTTTTTTACATGTTTTTCAACAAAGAAATCGGCTGCGCGGAGATCGAGGCCAAGCTCGGCATATTTTAGGTTGATGGATTTGAGCTCGGAAACTAAAAATTCCATAGATACCCTGAAATCCTGATGTTTACTGATCTTGTGATAGATTCCCGGAGCGCCTGTCTTTTTGTTTTCCAGCAGCATATCGGTTACTCCTGAGAAAGCTGAAACGACGAAAACCCTGTTGTAAAGTTCCTCACCTGTTTTTTGATAAAATATGATGTTCTCTATAACATCCTTTAGGGCGGACATGGATGTCCCGCCAATTTTTTCTACGGTTAGCATACTGATTATTTTCTGCTCTTATACCATTTACATGCCAGAAAAGGCTCATAATGCTTAACCATTTGAAAGGATGAATACTAAATCGGCACAGCTGCCCAACAAGGATGGTGTTAAAGTAAAAATTCAAAGCGAGCTTTTTATCTGTTTTGCAATGTTGCTACGTATTCCTTTACCAAGCTTCTCCAAAATGAAATTAACCCTGCCATTTTGGTAGGGTATAAGAACATTCTGGAATTTTGTTGATGAAAAATATCCCTCTGGAGATCACCTAAGTTGATATTTAATGCCTTTAGGTTTTTTAAGGCACTACCTTTGTAAGAGGCGGATTATGAAATTTTAAAATAATGGATAATCAGATTACTTTTATCCGTGCATATAAGTCAAACCTCGTTTAATGTTTTCCGGTGTCTTTAAACTGCCAAAGCACATTGATTATTTTCCAGGTCCCATTTAGTTTAACAATATGCAGATAGTCTATCCAATCGTCAGCAGTTAATTTTACAGATGCTGTCCGCTCCGAAACGTCAAGCAATTTTACTTCTTTTGTGGGCGAGGGTGGAAACTTATCATTGTCCTTATTATAGCTTTCGGCCAGCAGGACCATAGATTCTGTAGCAGTCTCCCGAATGTAGTCTTTACCTGTTGATTTATCTTTCCAAAATGTCCTCTTCACCATTCTTGGATGCAGGGCATGTTCCATTTGTACAGGATTTGGCCTGTGCTGTGATTCTATGTAATCGAGGGCCGATTGCTTGATCTCTAAGCTGTCCTGCCTGGTTTGTGAGAAGATAGTATTAGCCATCAGAATAAATGCAAGGCTAAATAAAGTAATTTTTATATTCATTTAGTTTGGGTGTTTGGTTTTGAACATCTTTCAAAATTTCAGTTCCTCTTCCGGAATTTACCTTTGAAATCTAATTTATTGGAGCAGGAGCATTTAGTACTGCCGGAAGTATATACTTTTCCAGGATTTGGTCTGACTGCTGATGGGCAAAAGAGGTCCCATAGGCCGAGGCGTTAATTACAACAACCAGCCCGATCTGTTTAAAGATATAAATTTTATTCCCTCCGTTTCCGGAGCTGTACCAGGCTTCCAGCTTTTTTCCGTTGATTTTGACGGTTTTATTCCAGAAAAGAAATCCATAAAATCCCGGCCGGTCTGGAGGAAGTGCCTGTAGATGGTGGAATGACTTGTTTACCCATGACTTTGGAACGATCTGTTTGCCTTCCCATAGTCCTGCATTGCTGTAGAGCTGTCCGAATTTCGCTAAATCCAGTGCCCTTAGGCGCAGTCCCCCGCCCGTGAAGGGTTTTCCCGCTGGCGTGCGCGCCCATTCAATCGAGTCGATACCCAACGGATCAAATAATTTCTTTTTGGCATAAGGCTCTAGTCCGCCTGGGATAACTTTATCCAGAATATCCCCCAGAAGCATGGTGCCAACAGTGAAATATGACCATTGTTTCCCATTCTGCTTATCTGCTGCCATGGGCAGGTCGAGCGCGAATTTTACGTAGTCAGCTGTAGGGTACATATTCTCTTCATTGCCGGGAGATTCCATCAGGTCATCGTTACCATCAAAAGCAGCACTCATTGTCAACAGGTCACTAAGCCGCACACTATCTTTTTTTGGGGAGGGATTTCCGAACTGCTTTAAATTGTAAAACTCGCCCAGTTTCTGCTGCTCAGATTTAAGGTAGCCGTCCCTGATCGCCAAACCAAGCAACGTACCTGTAAAAGACTTGCTGACCGAGCGTGGATCATGAAGACTTGCCCTGGAAGATGAGTTAAAATACTCTTCCAATAGCAGCATCCCTTTTTTGATCACAACAATTGAATTGATTTTTTTATATGACTGTTCGAGTATTTTAGTGTTGAGCTGTACGATTGATCCCTGATCATACTTTCCATGATATAACGGCCAACCGCTACCTGGCTGAATGCGCTGGGGTTTTAAAAGCGCTGCATCAATAGGAGGAAGGATTCTGGTCATGTTAATACCGGCTTCGAGCAGAACCGGAGAATAAATTTTTCTGCCCGCATCGATGTAGGCCCGGATCTGTATGACCAGTTTTTTGGGTACTTTTCCCAATAAATCTATGCCGGAGCTGATCATAAAGCGGTCCCACATATTCATGCTCCAAAGTCCGGATCTGCTTGTGCTAACCAGTACTACTGCAAGTGGTTTCCTGACGGTCTTATCCTGCAGGAGGATGGCGCCTGGATGCAGGTCTTCCTTGTAGACGGCTTGCCCATCTATCAGAAATGAAAACTGGAAATTACCGATTTTTAGGGCAGAGTCGGCTGACAGCATCGGTGCCAGGTCTGAGAGTTCTTCAGCGAGCGATTTTCCGGTATTGAGCTTCAGGTATAAATCTTTATCACTTCCGATATTATAACTTGAAATGGTGGGTTCATCATGAACGGAACCAGTAAGAAAGCCAGGCCGGTGATCAAAAAATTCAAGGCTTTTTGTCTGGGCTTTTGCACTATGGCAAAGGTTAACAAATGTGGCAAATAAGGCTAAGAAAAAAAAATGCTTCATAAAAAAATATTACCTGACAAGGTTAGTACTTCACGGCTTTGAAAAATAGTATAGAATTAACATGCACCAGTTTATTTCCCTTTTATTTTAAATAAAGCCTGTACTGATGGGGGGTATATCGAAACGCTTCTTTGAAACACCTGATAAAATGGGTCTGGTCGTAAAATCCGCATTCAAGGGCGATCTGGGTTGCGGATTTTTTTCCGGCGTTGAGTTCCGCTGCTCCCCGGCAGAGTCTCATGTTCCTGATGTAGGCGCCAAGATTACATCCAAAATATTTCAGAAAGTACCTGGATAGATGGACCGGATGTATCCCAATGGTTCTTGATAGGGATTCCAGGGAATGAGTTGATTGAGGACTGTCATGAAGCAGTTGCCGGAGTTTATCTACCCATGCCGGCGGTTGTTTGTATCGGCGGTGATTTGTGCTGCCGGAAAGTCTGTCTACCGCATTAAGTGCTAACGAATGGAGTGAAAGTGGTGTGGTGTCATCTGGATTTTTAGTTGACAGCAATACCTGATGAAAAAGTAATTTTACCAGGGGATCGGTAACCTCAAAGCTGCCTTCAGCCAGATCTTTGCGGGCGGATTCGGAAAGCCATTCTGGAGAAAGCTCCAGGTGCATTCCCCTGGTATAGCCCGCAGGTTTCTGATTGTAGTGTGGTTCCTGGCAATGATGAAAAAGCAGCGTGCCGGGCACGCATTTATGGTGATCCTTTTTATTGATCTCGGAAACCTTTCCAGCGATCAGAAAAGTAAAATAAGCATTATCGTGATAGTGCCAATCAACGAAAGGCTGTGTGTACTCCGTATTTGTGATAATGAGTCCATCCAACCTGACGGTTTGATCGGTATTGCCAAAAAAATTCCCCGCTGTGAGTTTTTCCATTTTATGGTTTTACCTTTGAGACACAAAAAGCAGATTGTAGTTACAGCATTGGACAGAAATGTTTGTGTAGGTACATTGATCGTTTTTTTGGTTGTTTTAATGACCAGAAAGGGGGCTGTAAAAAAATAAGCCCAATATTTTTATTTTATCCGTGGAAATATAATAGACTTTAAAGCTGAGTTATCATTCCAGGAGCCCCCCTGGTGATTTACGGGCATCAGGGGGGCAAAGCAAGGTGAAAAGTTTAGCCTCAGTTGATCAGTTTCCCCTGTAAGTGGAGTATCCATAAGGAGAAAGCGTTATCGGGACATGATAGTGGCTGTCCTCACCGATTGTAAATACGACCTCGATAAATGGATAAAAGCTTTCAATATTTCTGGAACGAAAATATTCAGTGGTAAGAAAGGTCAGTCTGTATATTCCTTTTTCAGTTTTGCCCGCTTCTAAAAAGTCGGGGATCCTGCCATTAGAATCAGTTTTTTTCTGATCGGTGAATTTCCAGGCTCCTGTCTTTGTATCAAGATGCTCGAGCTTTACCGGTACCCCCGGAGCGGGTTTACCCAGGGAGGTATCGAGGATATGGCTGGAAAGTAGGTATGATTGGCCCTGACTGTAGCTTAGTTTGCTGCAGACGGCCAATAAGGCGAAAAGAATCAGTTTTTTCATGTTATATATATAGTTTTATTTTAATTCGGTTCCAGTATTGCGTTTCGGGCGATAAGATCATCATTTTCCGGCCCGCCACCACCGGCAATACCTATCGCCCCGATGCAGTCTTTACCATGGTATAAAGGCACCCCTCCTCCAAGAAGGAGCAACCCGGGTACAGTGGTCAGATTTCCGTTTCCTGCTTTTGAGGTTGAACTGAGGGCCAGGACCAGGGTTGAGGTTTTCGTGGAGAGGGAAGTATAGGCCTTTCTGCGTGCAGCTTCCGCGTTATGTGGCCCGGCCAGGTTTTCCCTGTTGAGCAAAATGATGTTCCCTCCGGCATCTACTATAGCGACCGCAATATCCTTGCTGAGTGTTTTCGCATATGCCCTGGCTCTCTGGGCAAGCAGAACTGCTCCCGGAAGGCTTATTTCTCTGTTTGCGCGGGTTAGGGAATCTGTTCTCATAACATTGTAGCGCTCATCTAAAGGTTTTGCAGAGGCTGTAGCGAAAACAGATGCAAAGGCCACAAGGGTCAATAGTATGCCGGATCCCGAAATTTTCTTTATGGTTTTCATATTGCAAAGTTAGCCTGAGAGAACCGTGTCAACGTTGACACAGGTCAACGTTTTAAAGCTTTGCTTTCATTCTGCTCAGCGTAGAGGGAGACATGCCCAGATAAGAAGCAGCCATTTTATTGGAAACCCTTAGCAGAAGTTCGGGCTGACTATCGATTACCCATTTGACCTTTTCCATCGCATCGAAGCCCTGAAAACCATAAATCCTCTTTTGGGCGGTTATAAATCCCAGTTCAAGGATTTCGAGGTATATCCTGGAAAAAAAACTGTGTTTTTCCACCATTTTAAAAAAATCGGATCTGCTTATGTACAGCAGCCTGCTTTTCTCTATCGCCTGAAGATATTCCATGGCAGGCTCTTGGTTGATGAAACTGGGAAGGGCCGTACAGAAATTCCCCTCAAAGGCAAAAAAGCGGGAATTTTCGATTCCTTCCTGATTAATCGTAAAAACCCTAAGTGCGCCTGTATCTATGAAATAATAGTTTTTGCAGCGCTCCCCCGGGGAGAGCAGGAATTGATTTCGCGTGGCAAGGGTCGGCCTGAAGCATGCCAGTACCTCTTCGATGGCCGGATCTCCAGGATCAAGCATGCCCTTTAGCTTGTTTCTTAAGGTATCGTACATATAAATTGAAGCTAAACGGTTTCCAGGTAACGCTTGCAGCGTTTCCAGTCAGCGAAAAAGGAGGGATATTCACCAACAACTTCTGGAAACATCCACTCATAACTGTCCCGTTTACCCGGGTAGTGTCCAAAGGCAACATGGTCTTTAGAAATAAATACTTCAGGATCTCATCGGCAAGCCTCACGAAGCCATAAATTGCATAAATAGGTCCCCTGAGCTTCTCGTCCAGAAAATTGATTCCCAGAGAGAAACTGGTGCTATAGTTTTTGGTTACGATCCTGCTGCATTCGGCAGATAGTTTATCAAAGGTTCCTTTCATTGTTTTTGATAGGTATTAGGGCTGGGCTAAAATAAAATTCACAAATAATACGGCATCAAAATTAGGGCAGCGGAGCCTTAGGGCTGGCTTTCCTCGAGCTAAAATTTTCCGGCTGACCTTTCATGATGGAAATCTTCCAGTTTTAGCAATAAGGCAATCAGGTCCATTTTTTCTGGGGCGGAGAGTGGTTCAGTAACATTTGCCGAAGCTATTTTGATGTTTTCTATACTGTTATTCAATTCCTGCGCTCCTTTAGCGGTAATATGGATAATCCTGCTTCTTTTATCACTATCGGTGGTCTGCTGCTCTGCCAGGCCTTTTTTTAGTAACCTGTTCACAATCAGCGTACCGGTAGCCTTTTCGTGGATGTTCTGTCTGATGAGTGCCGTTTTGCTCATACTGCCTCCCGAGGCCAGGCTGATCAGATAAATAAATTCATCTGGCGTGGAAAAGGCAGATTCTGCAATGGCTGCTTTGGCGTGCAGCCTTGCATAGCGGTACAGGTGGACCAGTGAGGTGTTGATCACGCTGTCTGCAGAGCGCCCTCTTGCTTTTCCATCCCATTCGGGTTCAGTGGTCGCTGTCTCCCGGTTTCCATAGTGGCCATTGAGCCAGGTGAGGAACGGAGCCAAATCTTCGCCCGGGTTTTTGCTGCTGCTTTCATAAGTTTTGACAAGCGTGATCAGTTCACTTAAAAGATTGTACATCATGATGCTATGGTATTATGTTTTGAACAGCCTTGTCAGCTATTCATTTTTAAGTATTTCCTCTACAACTGCACGGGCACTTTTCATCGCGCCGTTTATCGATCCGTTCAGCAGGTAATCACCGCAGAGGTAGCAATTCTTACCTATGCGCATTATATCCGGATCCATTTCGTTTTCTGCAGTTCTGTTATCGGGAAGGGCATGGGGGATGGCATAGGTGGCCAGTAGTTTCCATTGTCCCGAACCTGGGTACCATTGCAGAAGCTCTTTCCTTACTATCTTTTCAATATTGGCCTTTGTGCCAATATTGGCTGTGCTGACCGATACCGAAATCAGTGACTGCCCATGTGGCGCGTATGATGGTGCGATATGTTCCATAAAGGCGATGTTGTTAATCAATTGCCCGCTAATGGCATTCAGTGCAATCCGCTTGGAACGAGTTGTCCTTTCCCTGCTTGAAAAATACAGGGTTAGTGCCTCTTTTGCCAGATGCCTGTCCATAACATCTTCCGTTTTGGAAAGGTTTTGTGTCTGGGTTGCTATAATGACATTATCGGCCTGATATTCCCTTCCTGAGTGGCCAAAAGCCAGGCCGTTTTTTATCTCTGTGATTTTCTCGCCCAGTAGCAGTTCATCCTTGTTCAGGCAACCGGCCAGTTGTCTGCTGATTTCGCCCATTCCGAGTGCAGGAACAGCAGCAGCGCCTTCACTGAGCATCTTAAAGACGAATTCAAACATCCTGCTGGATGTCTCAAGCTCGTTTTCCAGAAAGATGCCCGAAAAAAAAGGCCTGAAGAATTTTGTTATGAATTTTTCGCTGAAGCCCAGCGAGGTTAAATGCGATAGTGTGCTGGTTTCTTTTCTCCGGAATATTTCTTCCACAGTACTGGAATGTAGCCTAAGCTTGAGCTTTAACAGGCGTAGCTTATCTCCAAGGCTTCCGATAGGGGAAAAAAGGGTTTTGATCAGCATCAAAGGTTCTCTGAGGGGATCGCCGATTTTATGGCTTCCCCGTTCATCGAGGATTTCTGCCCCCGGAAGAAAGGCCCTGAGGTCGAGTTTTTTGTAATCCAAAAGCTTTTTGGCCTCTGGATAGGCGGTGAGCAGGATCTGAAATCCCCTGTCGAGGATAAAGCCGTTCTTGTGGTCGCTTTTAGCCCTGCCGCCAACATCCGCTGATGCCTCGATTACCAGGATCTTCTTACCTGCCTGTTTTAAAAGCTTGGCTGCCGAGAGTCCTGCTATTCCGGCGCCTATTATGATCACATCCAGTTTTTCTCTTTGCATAACTGTATTTTATGATAACCGTTTAGGGGAAAGACCGGGCTTGGCATAGCTGAGCCTTGCAATATGCTGCCCCAGAAAATAGCTGTCCAATCCGCTTGCCGTAACCGTACCTGCCTTCTCGTGGTCTATATAGCCATCGCTTGCAATGAGGGCACTGTTTATACTGATATGGCTGATTTCACCGATCACCAGGGTTGTTCCGTTGATCTTGATGGGCAGGATTTCTCTCAAAGCCATTCCTATTTTTACCGTTGATTCTGCGACAAATGGTGCATCAAAGCCGGGCATGAAAAATTCTGTCAGTCCGCATTCCACGAACTCAGAAAAGCCGCTTTCATACCTTGCGCTGGTCTGGTGTGCCTGTTCAAAAAAGGGGCTGGTTACGTTGTTGAACGTGTAAGATCCGCTGCGTTCAATATTGCTTAATGTATCGTGTTCAGCAGACTTCGGACGGAACACCATACCCAATAGCGCGGGGGATGCACCCAGATGGACTATAGAATTGAAAAGCCCAAGATTGCTGTGCCCACCTTTTCCTATGGTGCCAACCAGTTGCAGGCATTTGTAACCCGGCAATGAGTTGATCAATACCGTGCGGTAAGCACGGTCCATCTTTTGTATTTCCTGTTGCGTGATATCCATATCCTGTTAGAGGTTTGTCCTTAAACTGCCCATGCCCCCATCTACCGCGATCACCTGGCCTGTTATCCAGCCGCTGTCTTGTGAAAGCAGGAATGCAATGGCGGCGCTGATGTCCGCCGGTTCTCCGTATTTTCCCAGCGGGTGTCTTTTTGCCGAAGCTTCCATTTTATCCGGGGTATTGAGGAATTTTGTAGAAAGTTGGGTATTGGTCAGCGATGGCGAAACCACATTTACCCTGATCCTGTTTACGCTCAGCTCTGCAGCCAATGATACGGCGAGCCCTTCCAGCGCAGCTTTGGAGGCCGCAATACTGGAATGAAATCCCATTCCTGTTCTGGCAGCTACCGAGCTGATGAACACAATTGACGCGGAAGGAACATTTTTCAGTGATTTTAAGGCTAGTTGTACAGTGCGTGCCGCACCCACCACATTCAGCCTGAAATCATCTACCAGATCGATTTCGCTGACCCTGGAAAAAGGTTTGAGGTTGATGTTCCCAACGCTGTATACCACTCCGTGAAGTTCTTCGGGCAAAAAAGAAGAAAGTAAATCCATATTTTCCAGCACATCAAGTGGCTGATAACGGACGGATGGAGACCAGCTATCTGAACTGCTTCTGGATGCGGTGTAAACATTTGCGCCTTCTTTGCTCAGTAACTGCACCAGATCCAGACCGATGCCCGAACTTCCTCCTATGACCAATATATTTTTTCCCTGGAATCTCATTGGCCTATATATCTTAAAAATTCGTTTCTTGTGTCTGTATCCCTAAATTTTCCGCTGAAAGAGCTGGTTACCGTCGAGCTGCCGGCGTCCTGGATCCCACGTGATGAGACGCAATGATGGCTGGCATCGATCATCACTGCTACATCATCTGTTCCCATCACACGCTTGATTTCCTGGGCGATCTGGATGGTCAGTCTTTCCTGTACCTGTGGCCTTCTGGAATAGTACTGTACGATGCGGTTGAGCTTGGACAGGCCGATTACTTTTCCTTTGCTGATGTAGGCTACATGTGCCTTGCCTGTAATGGGGACAAAGTGATGCTCACAGTTACTGAAAACAGCTATGTTTTTCTCAACCAGCATTTCGCTGTACCGATAAGGGTTTTCAAAGAGGGTTGCAACAGGTTTATTGGCCGGATTCAGTCCGCTGAATATCTCTTTGACGTACATTTTGGCAATCCTGTCGGGAGTCCCCTTCAGGCTATCATCGCTCAGGTCAAGCCCCAGGATATCCAGTATGCTGGTAAAATGTTCCGAGATCAGCGAAATCTTGGTCTCATCGTCCATCTCGAAGGCATTTATCTTTAAGGGCGTACTGAAATGTACCGCTTCGATTTCGTAATCTGCTAGGTTTTGTTCTGGCATATAATGGTATATTTTTATACTAAGTTAGTATATTAATATATTATATGATCAAAGAATCTTCAATTTTAGAATTATATGACGCATGATAATAGGAGGGATGCGGGTCTGCCTTCTCGAAGAAAATTATCTCTCATCCATCTTTGATATATGCTTAATGGGATTATCAATTGCTAGAAATGCAAAAAAAGCTGTCAGTTTTTACCTTGTTCCAATCAATGCTTTTGTAAAAATGCTTCTTCCATTCTATAGTCTCTATCTTTCATTTACTTTGGCAAGAGAGCGACTGGTTTCCCTTTCATATTTTCCGCAACCAGAAAGGCAATAAATTTTGAGAAAATACTGATATCACCAGTGACGCTGGCAGTTTCCAGGGATTTCATATACTCATCCCTTTTTTCAACTGGTATCACCGTCCATGGATATCCTCCTGAAGCAAGCATTGTATTCATTAAAAATCTGCCTATTCTTCCATTTCCATCCATTAAGTATTCTGCGAAAGGCGAAGATATTGAAGTATCCTGCATACAATTGAAGGACATGGTGAACATAAGTGTGAAGGATAAAGGGCCCGGCATAAAACCAGAAGACCAGAAAAAACTGTTTGATCGTTATTTCAGGGTCGAAAGTAGAGATACCCAGACCATTTCCGGTTTTGGTCTTGGCCTTTATCTTTCTGCTGAAATCATTCAGCGTCATAATGGAAAGGTTTGGGTGGAAAGTGAGACAGGTATTGGTTCAACATTTTACTTTAGCTTGCCTCTTCTCAATTAATTGCCCATAAACATAAATGATTTGTTTTATTTACTGACTGGATAAACCGTAACCATTTCACCTCATCTCGCCAAAGATCAGATTTGCATTAAATCATTATTATCTTGTCATTATGGATTCGGCGACACAGGGTCAGTGAGATTGGTTTTTACACATTATCGCGTGTAGCTTATCTGATACCAGGACCAGGTAAACGGCTGCGCAAAAATTCGTCAAATTTATTCTTATAACTTCTGCTTACCGTAAATTTTTTTCCGTTATTCATTAAGATTTGATATCCATCAACCTGCTTGACGTGGTTAAAGGATATAATTTCAGACCTGTTAATTCTCAAAAATTCAGTCCTATCCCGGATAGCTTCTTCTACATGCTTCAAGGTATGATAGCTTATGTGTTCTTCATCAGTTAAGAAAACCTGTATATAGTTGGACATTGATTTAATGTATAGGATCTTAGCGAGCGGTATGCTGAGATATTTATGTTTTGCGCCTCCCTTCACCAGTAAAAAGTTATCTGGATTTTTAGTGGATGCTTCATTTGACTTTGTTTCCAGGAGACGCTGAACCTGTTGAATAAATTTAACTTCGCTTACCGGTTTAAGTAAATAACCATCTACTCCGATCTCAAAACTTTCCGCTCCGTATTCCACATGTCCTGTAACGAATACCAAAAAATCGCAGTAAGGCCTAAGCAGTTTTGCGGCTTCAATGCCATTGATCTGCGGCATTTCAATATCTAAAAAGACGATATCAACATGTTTTTGATTATGTGAATAGGTTAAGGCATCATAAGCATTATCAAAACTTTTTTCATGGATGACTCCCGGCGTCAATGATATAAGTTCCTCGATTTGGTTTAGTATATATTGTTCATCATCGATGATTACGCATTTTAGTTCCATGTCAAAATTGTTTCGGCTGAGTACTTGGCTAAAATAATAATTGTATTTTTAATTAGCAATATGTAGCTGTTTTAGAAGTCTTTCGCATAGCGGTACAGGTAGTTCACATAAAAAAGTGGTCATTCACATAAAAATGTTGCACGAATTTTAATAATTCAAGATTTTAAGATTGAAATAATGGTTTAATTTTTAACTCGTCATTTCAACTTTTTAGTGTTTACCAAGCTGTCGGAAGCCTATGGTATCAGAAGGGGGAGGGATTTTTAACCTCCTTCTTTGAAATATTAGCGATGAATGCTCAACTGAAAGTCGATGCTTGGGCCTTTTACATAACCTTTTTGATTTTTGGATCATCTTGTTGAGCTAAATTTTCAGCAGCGCGTTAAACTTATGTTTAGGGCTTTAAAATTTTTGCGATTCCAATAGCGTCCGTAACCGTAGGAACCACTTTCATCGAAATATACAGACAGATAAAAACTATTGCCTCAGAAACAGGGTTCTCTCTAGTATATACCTAAATGACCATGGAAAACGAGAATAACAACAAAATCGGGCGGAGAACAGCTCTGGGCGGAATCGGTGTGGGGATAGCGGCGGTGGCGGCAGCGCCTTTGTTCAATGCTTCGGGAAATACAGCGGGTGGATCTGTTAACTCAGCTCCCCTGGAAGATCCCAAAATGAAATTTCCACGTCCACCTTTTAAGGAGCAGAAACAGCCTTGGCCGGGATTGGCGAGCAAAATGGACCCAAAACCGGATCACGGTGAACAAAGTTATAAAGGATCGGGAAGATTGACCGGAAGAAAGGCGCTGATCACTGGAGGTGATTCAGGGATGGGCCGTGCTGCGGCAATAGCCTATGCCAGGGAAGGAGCCGATGTAGCTATTAATTATCTGCCTGAGGAAGAAGCGGATGCAAGAGAAGTGGTTGAACTGATCAAAAAAGCGGGTAGAAAGGCAGTTGCAATACCTGGCGACCTGCGCAATGAAGAATTCTGTAAAAAACTTATTGATGATGCGGTAAAACAGTTAGGAGGATTGGATATATTGGTCAGCAATGCGGCAAGGCAGCAAACGCATGAATCAATACTTGATATCAGCACAGAAGAATTTGACTGGACAATGAAAACCAATATTTATGCACCGTTTTGGTTGATAAAAGCAGCTCTTCCGCATTTAAAACCAGGTTCATCAATTATCGGTACAACCTCTGAGCAGGCAAATGATCCCTCGGCTGAATTATATGATTACGCCCAGACCAAAGCCGCAACCACTAGCTTCGTGCGTTCACTGGCAAAACAACTAGCCCCAAAAGGAATTCGCGTGAACGGTGTAGCGCCGGGACCGATCTGGACAGCATTACAGGTAAGTGGTGGAGCTACAATGGAAAAGTTGAAATCATTTGGAAGTGCAACGCCGCTTGGCAGACCGGGACAGCCTGCTGAACTTGGATCCATATATGTTCAGCTCGCCGCAAACGATGCCAGTTACTCAACCGGTCAGGTATATGGCGCGATGGGCGGTGGAGGGCAACCCTAAAGGTTCAAAAAAATAAGTATGACCTTAGTTTGAATACTTAGTAATTTTAAGCTCAGCCGGATTTTTTTGGCTGAGCTTTTTATTTAAAGGTCATGCTGGGCTTACCCGTCGCAAAAGGTATCTGCTACTCCTTTTCATCAAGGTTTGTCGCAATTACCTGTGTGGGTAGCTAAACTTAGTATATGGTTTGCGAGAGGGGATGCGAGGTGGATAAATGAAAAACGGGAATCTATCAGAAGACAGGTTCCCGTTTAATCTAAATTAACGCTCTCATATAAATAAGCGTAATTTTGTGGTATTTATTGTGCATGCTGAAAAAAAGTTTTAGCTGTGTGTATTACAAGCTGTTCTTAAACAGTCTGAGGATTGCTGCGGTGGCCGGTGCGAATGGTGTTTAGTGGTATCTGAAAATACCAAACCCTGAATCTGGGGATAGATATACCACCTCCATGCGATTGTTTTCTGTCCCGGCTGTATTTCATTAAAGGAAATCCTATAATCGCGCTGCTGAGCGGCGATGAATTTTTCCAATGGTGAAACGCTTGGTTGATTATATTTCGCAATAACAAATTTTATAAACAGGCATGTATCTGACTACTTCAGGTGCAAATGCTTTTCCAGATCCGATAAAATAATGATGCTACAAAATAACTGGAAGATTTAAAACTAGGTTTCTTATTAATTGTCCTGAATCAAAAACCCCGTAAACCAAACTCACGAACAACTATCCAATCTCCACAAAACCAAATACAAGAAAAGCTGTTCTATCAATATGGAGCCTACCGCAAACCTGGATATGGAAAGATATATTTTTGATATAGCAACCGATGATGGAATCAGACAAGCCATTGTTGAAAGTAGTGGCGAATGTTATAGCGTAAAACTTGGTGATAGTTTTCTTGGCACCATGTGGCAGGATCAAAATAGGGGCATGCAGTGGAAAACAGCAGATAAACCCTTAGAGCAATACCTTTGGGATATTGCCGCTTCACTTTCCCAGGTGTTTTCGAGAAAAGGATTTCCTACACTGCTCAAAGGCGCTTACCCGGAAATTATCCAGACTGCATGGAAATCCAGCGAAACACTGGAAGTCACCCTCAATCCAAATACCGATCTGGAAGTGTTTTCCACCTTTCTAAAAGACGAAGTTTTGAACCTTGTCGACTTTGAAGAGCATTTGGATCTGATCGTCAAAACGAAAAGTAATGAATATTTTGAAATCATCGGAGTAAACTAATCAATTTATCATAGAAAGGAGCTTATTATGCCATGGTATAACGGTGATTACCCGCCATCCTATAAAAACCAGCCCGGTTTTTTAAAAGAAAAAGCTGTAGAGATAGCCAACGCCCTGCTTGAAGAAGGAGTAGAAGAAGGGATCGCTATCGCAACAGGCCTTAAATGCGCCAGACAGTTTTTCGAAGATAACGCTGATCAGGATAACTTGCAAGAAATCGAAAGCGATAGCGATGGCATTGAACCCGCAGAATTCGGCATAAACGATGGAATCATCAACACGGAGGACCCTGACCAGTTAAAATACTGGGCAGAACAGTTTCAGGTCAGTCCCGATACGCTAAAAGGAGCAGCCGCTATCCGGGGCGATCGCATTTCAGAAATCAAAAAATACCTGCAAACCTGATCCTATGGCAGAGCTTCCAGATTTAGAAGTGTTTTCCAGAACCCTCAGCCGCAGGTTCGCAGGTAAATTGCTGGAAAAAGTTGAGGTCAAGGTTTCAAACAAACTCAACGTTACGGCAGCCAGGCTTAAATCGTATCTTGAAACCCGTAAACTAACAATAGTGAAGCGTTCAGGTAAAACCCTGCAGTTCCACTTTGAAGGGGAAAGGGTGCTAGGGCTTCACCTCATGCTCCGCGGAGAGTTAGTGAGTCTGGATAAGCCCCCAAAATACCCAGTCCTGATATTCCATTTCAAAGGCGGCGAAGGTTTTGCTGTAACCGATATGCAGAAACAGGCCACGCCCACGCTGGATCCGCCGCCCAATCTGGTAAATGATGCTTTAGATCTGGATTTAAATACTTTTAAAAAATTGCTTGATGGCAAAAAGACCGTGATTAAAACCTTGCTCATGGATCAGAAAAAAGTCCGCGGCATCGGCAATTCCTATGGTGATGAAATCCTCTACCATGCGGGAATTTCCCCTTTTTCCATCGCGGGTAAAATACCTGAAGAACATATCAAACAGCTCCATAAGAGCATTCAACATGTTTTGAAAACAGCCATAAAAAAGATTGAAAAAGAAAACGGCGATGAACTGGTAGGCGAACTTAGGGATTTTATGCTGATCCATAGCTCCAAACTAAAGCAGGCCCCGAATGGGAAGGAAATCCTTTCGGGTAAAATAGGAGGTAGAACCACTTATTATACCCAAAGCCAGGAACTGTTTCATTAAACCGCTCAGCCCAAAACCATTGCCAAAAAAATATGTTCCTATAATAAAGAAGATATCATGGAAGAAAACAACGATCCAAAGGACCAGGAAAAAGAAAAGGCAAATGGCCAGTCGCAGACTAGCCCCAATGAGGAAAAAGACGTTGATGATAATGAGGTGCAACGCGGCTTAACGGGGGAATTCGATGATGAGGAAGACGTGGGCGGCGACCTTGCAGGAAATGCATGTGGTAATACCTAAAATCAAAAAGACGTTAAAGATTTTGCCGATTGAAAGAATCACCAATTTAAATACTCGTCAAAGATATCGAACCGGATTGCCAGGCAGTCCGGTTTTTTATTTACGTAAAAAATAACAATAGCGACTATTTTGCCAGAGCGATTGCAGGAGTTTCCGTTATAACTTTTACATTGGATAACCGTATCTGTAATTGTTCTTTAACGGTTGGTGCAGCGGTATTGGCTGCCCAGTTTTCTTCTGGGTTCATGATGTCGTTTTTTTAGATTGATCTCCAGTGCCGGCAAATACTAAAGTCTGTAGCGCAGTGCGACGTTTCTGGCTATTGATATGAGCAGGTCATGCTGGTCACTGACTGTCCTCTCCACCGCATCCCATTCTCCGCGTGCATTGCGGGATAGGGTCAGTTCTTCGCCGTTTAAGCTGATCCTGATCTCTTTGGTCTCTTTATTGATCATTTTGGTCAGGATCATGTAAGTGTAGTCTTCACCTTCAAAGGTGATACGCATTGGTAAACTCATTGTTTCAAAGATATTAAATTGGAAGGATATTGTAACAACATCCTTTGCCCGCAAGTTGATAAATTCATGCCCCGAACCTTTTATAAGTATCCGGAATTCTTGATCAATTAAAGTTTTGCTTTATATATTTTAAATGGCCTGCCTTAGATTTTCACTCACTCTTGCCCGATCAAATAGTAATTATACTCATCTTGGTTCTTGACTTTTTAGGTTTCATGGTAGTGAACAGTCACAGAACTGCCCAATGTGTTCTCAAAATTGACATAATCAATGTGTTAATGATGAATTGAAAACAATTTGGGCAAAATTTGCATTTCAATGGTATCAGCAAGCAACAATAAGTTAATGCGTAAGGATATGAATCAAGAGATGGAATGGTCAAGTTAAAATCTCAGATGGTATTTGATCTGGAGTATTTTTTTGAGGTTGCGCCCGACCTTTTGTGCATCGCGGGATTTGATGGCTATTTTAAGAAAATCAACCCTGCAGTTTGCAAAGTGCTTGGCTATTCTGAAAGGGAATTATTTGCTGCGCCTATAAAAGATTTTATACATCCAGAAGACAGGGAAAGGACAGCTGAAAATCGGACAGCATTATTGCAGGGCCGCTCATTACTAAACTTTGAGAATAGATATTTGACAAAGGAAGGGGCAATTGTATGGCTGAGCTGGACATCGGTGCCGATAAAAAAGGACAGACTGGTCTTCGCAATTGCAAAGGACATCACCTATCGCAAGCAGCTCGAGGAGTATGAACGGATATCTTCAATTCTTGGGATGATTAACGATGATCACCATTCAAGGTTTAGACAGCCAAAGTCCATCGTGAACCGGACTTTTGTTGCCCTGGCTGCTGATGACAGCCGAAAATCTGTTGATGAGCCTTCCCAGTCGGACCAGCTATGGCTCAACAGTTTTGAGAAGATCGTTCGCGATAATGCTGGTCAGACGGACCTTAATCTGGAGCTGATTAGTGATGAACTGGCGCTTAGCCAACGGCAGTTATTCCGTCGTGTCCACAGCATACTCGGCATCACCCCAAACAAGTTGGTCAGGATAATACGCCTGCAACTGGCTTGGGAAGCAATAGCGTCGGGGAAATACCGCACTGTGAAGGAAATTTCAAGCATCGCGGGCTATAGTTCTAGGGGGCACTTTAACAAGCTGTTTTATGAAGTGTATGGGATACATGTTACGGAGCTACTGTAATGGTTGTGAACTAGCTTCAAAATTTTAATAACAATTAATTTAATATTATAAACTGACCAGATGAGTAAGCGTATACTAGTTATCGATGATAATGAGGACATTCTCTCTATTCTGGATATTGTCTTTGCAGAAGAGGGATATGAGGTTATCCTGCGGAACACAGGTGCCGATGCCGATGAGGTCAAGCTCCTCGGACCGGACCTTATCTTGTTAGATGTAAGGATATCCGGGTTTTCCAAAACCGGGGATGAAATCTGTGCGGAGATCAAAGGTGAACTGGAACTTATTCCTATTCCAGTGTTATTGTTCTCTGCTGAGTCTGACGTGCAACAGCGGGCAAGTTCCTGCGGGGCCAATGGTTACATAAGCAAACCGTTTGACATCGACAAACTTCTTCAAAAAGTGAAAGAATTTATAACTTAGTGGCATAAAGCGCCACTATGTCCGAAAAACCTGAAAAATCTCCATCATGGAAAAAGATAAACCTTGGATCCGAAAAGTTAAAAGTTTTTTTTATCAGGCATCTTGACCGTATTTATGGTGCCAAGCTGCATTTGGTTTCCAGACTTCCGGGGCTTGCCGGGGAAGTGGAGTTTGCCGATCTTAAGAATGCTATAGCTGAGACTGTTGCTGATGTAGAAAAGCAGATTGCAAGGATGGAAGTTATATATTCCCTACTGGACGCTGAAGTTTCAAAGGGGAGTATCCACGGATTGGCCGGTCTCATTCAAGATGCTTTCGAATCGATCAATGAACAGATGGGTGAGCCAGAACTCCGTGACCTATCGATCATTTTCTATCTGCAGAACATTGAAAGTGTTGAGATGGCCTCCTTTCAGATCTTGCAGATGGCGGCGGTAAAGCTTAAGAACAAACATATCAATCAGCTCCTGAAGGAAAACTATGACGAGGCCAAAGCAGACAGGACCTTGCTCTTGCTGATTTCATCGAAATACATTACTAATTAGTTCATTTGAAGTATTGCGAAAGATAAATTGGTTCTGTTGTAGTCTTAATTGGTTTATTGATTTGGGATTCTGATATCCCGAAGGTGAGGTTGATCCCTGGACTAACTGCTCTTGCGGTCTTGGTAATGTGGTGCTGGTAATTACTTTATTTCCCGAATGAATTTAATAAATCAGTAAGAATAAGTTTCAGAAATCCTTCTATTATTTTTATCTGTGGTTTCTTTTTTTACAATTTTCCCGGTATTATCAAACGAAAATCTTATAGACTGAGAGTTGCTAATTGCCTTTTCCAAATTGGCCTTACCGTTTGTGATTCTATTAGAAAAACTGAAATTATTTACCTTTACAACTATGCCATTTTCTTTGTAACTATATATTCTTTCAATTTCAGAAACAGGTATTCCTGTAGGATCATTCAGTTGTGGACTCACCAATTAATTTGACCCCGTTGCGCCATTTTTTAATTACGTGTAATTATCTTTAAAAGAATGCGTTATGATAAAATTATTTTTGGTAAGGTGGGGTCAATTGACATTGGTTTGTCCAGTTTCGGGAGGCATGTATGGTTTTTAATATCGCATAGATATCCCAGTCAAACCATGTTTTAGTAACTTATCAGCGGCTTCCGGTGTACGACTCGGCCGGGTACCTTAATCAGTGGTAGGGGAAAATCAGAATGTGGCCACCTGTTTCGTATCTGAGCTGTCAATTTGTTTCGCTGCAAATGGTTCTTTGCTACTTTTAGTATAGAAATAGGCGAAATAATCTCCCGGGGATAAATTTGTGCATACCGGTAGAATTTATGATCTGAGGGATTAAAAAGGAATTAATTGTCGGGTGGGTTTAAGTAATGGAGGATTTTGATCGACTTTGCTTGACTGCTATAGGGTAATGATTGTATCAATGGGATTGCTTGCCCTTTATGTTCAATGGAAGATCATGGATAAAGGGATAAAATCAGAAGCCCCAGTGGGGATGAATGGGGCTTCTGATATAGATAGCGGCTTTTCCGCCGCATTGAATGGCGATAGGCCGGGGAGTTTGCAGCAGGGGACGCATCTTAAAGGTTGATGGATGTTGAAAGTTTAATGATATCGACGGTTTATTATTTGATATCTATCCATTTGTTGAGCATGTTGTCCGGCGCTTGAAGTACCAGTTTGTAAAAAGACGAGGGAAATTCTTTGAGATCAGCAAGATAATGTTGCCTGGCTGCATCGATCTCTGCCAATAAATGATACTCATCCTTCCCACCGGTTTTAAATCCATTAGTTGTTGCCAGCCAGATTCTTACCTTTCCTTTTTTTTGTATTGCTTTCCAGCTGATGTCGAGGTGGTTTTGTATGTAGTTTGCTTTTAGCCCTGATATGGATACCGGGCCAATTAATGGTGTGCCGTCTATTTCCTGTGCTACGTTTTCTGGCAGTTTTACATTAAGGTACCGGGCGATTGAAGGCATGATGTCTACCACGCTGGGATCGAAGTACTGGGCGTAGGTATTCAAGTCCTTATAATTGCTCACCATCCAGGTTGAGCGTTGGCGGTCGGACTGTCCACCGTGCCCCCTGCCGGTTTTTTCATCACGGCCATGATCGGTTGTGATAACAATCAGCCAGTCTTCGTTGAACTTCTGCTGGCGATAGGTGATGGCATCCCAGATCTGCCCTATCTGTTTGTCCAGCATGCTGATTGCATTGTAAAATTCGGGGCTATCTCCATATCGGTGTCCCGTGTCATCGGTATATTCGAGGTAGACCCAGGAAAGATCGGGTGCTTTATCGTGGATGGTCGTTGTGGCCTGTTTGATCACTTCCTGATCAATAAGGTGCATGTAGGCAGAATTCTTATCGTGTTTAAAGCGGGCAGTGTCCAACTCGTAACCGTCTGCCGTAAAATCGGGCTTAAAATACGCTGTTTCAGGAAGGCCATCTCCTAATAGTTTGATGCGGTTGTCTGTCCAGCTGGAGAAAATTGCGGTTTTTTTTTCGGGATACTGGTTTTTAAAAAGCCTGAAAATGTGCTGATAGTGATAATTAGGGGCTTTAATGGCATTATCGGGAACGTTATGTTTGTTTACCCATGTTCCGGTGAGCAGGCTGTTATAGCCTACTGCGGATATGGTTGGTGTTTCGTTGTAGCTTCCTTTATCGCCACCTACGTGCATGCGCAAATAAGATCCCGCTGATATTATCTTTTTGAAATTTGGGAGCTCCAGACGTTCCAGTACGTCGGCGGGAATACCATCGGCGATTACGTAGACCACTTTACGCACTTTGTTCTGGGAATATGCGTGTACCGATAATGAAATGACGAAGGCAAAAATAACTGTTTTGAGTAGCATATGCTGTTGCTTTTTTCTGGTTTAAAAAGTGTGTGGGAAATATTCATTTTCAACTGTTCCATCCTCGTACATTTTTAGGATTGCATAGCCCGGGGGTGTTTCTAAGTAATAACCGGGACCGGCCGATTCTGCATCGCCTTTGCCCCACCAAAAACCGCTCATAGCTCCGTTGCAACAATATTTTACCCCATTGTAATCGGTATGGTCCGAGAGATGGTTGTGGCCGCTGAGGCAGATTTTTACTTTGTCACGGTGCCTGTAGAAAAGATCTTTCAGTTTTTTGCAGTCCGAATGTCCGCCACCTACCAGTACCTGTGTAGTACCCAGGATAGGGTAGTGTGACATGATAACAGCAGGGGTATCGGCAGCCACGTTTTTTAATTCCTGTTCCAGCCATTGATACTGTTCATCATCTAGCGAGATTTTGCTGTTGTTCCCGTCCAGAACAATAAAATGCCAGTTCTTTCTGGAAAAACTATAATAACGGTTCGGGATTTTCAGTCGCTTCACAACGTAATCCTTTCCGTACATTTCATCATCTTTTGAAGGTGCTTTCCACCAGGTATCGTGGTTTCCGATACAGCTGTGCAGCTCGTATTTATCAATGGTCTTAATGCATTCGTCCCAGATGCCCCATTGTTCGGTCACCTGATCGCGGATTACGTTTTCATAGGAGGCATCGTTAATGGAATCGCCGCCGTTTAAGAAAAAATCCACTTTGTGTTTGCTGATGATCTGTTTTAAGCAGGCTTTAAACCTTTCAGGTGCTTTTTCGCCTGCACGGATATGCACATCGGTAATGTGCGGAACGGTAAGCACCAGTGTCTTTCCCTTTGGTTTTTCTGATACGGCTTCGGATGCCAATGTGGGCAAAGTTCCCGAAATTGCTGCACCTGCCGATAGGCCTATGGCCTTTAATAACGATCTTCTATTGATTTGAGCCATAACTTACCATCCAAAAATTTGTTTTAGTTTGGGATTCAGCGTTACCTGTTGCTGCGGAATGGGGCGGTAATAGAATTTTGGCTCCTCGAAAATTCTGGTCACGTTTTCTGTTACAATATTTCCGCCACTATTTCCATTTTTTAAATATACGGTGGCGTCAGTGCCAATTGTTCCTGCACGGTAATAAATCAGTTTCACCCCCAGTGAGTTCTTTTCTTTCTGGTCTTCGCCCGGAATCGTTGCTGTTCTGTCGATCAAAATGATATCATCAACGCCATCACCGGTAAGGTCGTATTTGCCCAAACCACCAAAGTACATACCTTCGGGACTTTTGGTTAAAAGTTTACCAACTTTCCAGCGCATCAGGTCGTCGAACCTCATGTTTTCAAAAGCAAATTCTACCCTGCGCTCTCTCCTGATTTCCAATATTACACCTGTATTAACATTAGGGTATTGCGATAGTAACACCGGATCTGGATTGGAGTTGGCCGCCGCCAGATTGAGATCAGGCAAACCAGCTCTTTTCCGGATTAGATTTAGAGATTGATCGAGCTGGATCTGTGTTAAAGTTCCCAGTTCGGCAAATGCTTCAGCATAGGTTAACAACACTTCTGCATAACGGTAAACCGGAAAATCTACACCGTTTAAAGTCGCATTATCAGTGCTGTTTACATATCCTTTTAGTTGGTGGTAACCGGTAAAATTTTTATTTAAACGTTGGATGTATGGTGTAGCATCTGGTACCCTGATCCAGCCGGGATAAGCCATAGTTTGCGACATGCGTGGATCTCGGTTTTTGAATTCTGCCACAAAACCCATTTGCGCATAATTTGCCACATCTGTAAACCTGCTGCCATCTTTCATTAAATAGGTTTGCAATAGATCTTTGGCAGGTGCCTGCTCATAATCCCCAAAAACGGTCGAGTTGACATTCTGGCCTTTGCTTTTGTTTAGGTCAAAAATATTGGCCATAATCACTTCATTATTACCCGTTAAATCCTGACTGGAAAATAGTGTTCCATAATCCTGATCGGGTTTTCCGGTATTGTAAATAGAGAATTTTTTAGCAGCAATAATTTCTCCAGATACCCTTGCGGCAGTTTCCAGAAAAGTATTTGCCGAACTGCTCAAATTCAGTTCGCTATGGTATTTACGGTAAGTGCCCTCGTATAGTGCTGCTCTAGCATATAATGTCGCCACGGCCCATTTGCCGGGTGTACCCACAGGCACGCTTTCTCTTACATTTTTATAGGCAAAATCAAGGTCGGCCATAATGCTGTCTGCAATTAAGGCACGTGGATCACGCGGTTTGGTAAGATCAGCATCGCCAGGTTCGAGTGTTCCTGAATACCAGGGTACATCAGAGAAACGTTTGATCTTATCCAAATAAAATTCGGCACGATAATATCGGGCCAGGCCTGCATAATGGTTTTTGACCACTGCTGTAACCTGTGCCCTGCCATAGTTTTCCAGGAAATAATTGATATTCCTTAACCTGCTCCAGCTCCAGCCAGTAGTGATATTCTGTGCGTTTGCATTTCCTGCCATAATGTTTTTTACTTCAATAGCTGCAGTAGTGGCCACATTATCGGTGCTTTGATCATTCAGGTAGGTATTCCGGTCGGGTTGCGAAATCAACCCGTTTACATAAAGTGAAAGATCACTTTCTGTATTAAAAAACAAGTTAGGGGAAATGGAGGTTTGCGGGAAACGGTCCAGCCCATTCTTTTTGCAGGCTGCAAGTATGCCCACAGCTGCAATAAATATGATGTATATATACTTTTTCATTTTCGAATGATTTAAATGTGATGGATCTGAAGTTTAAAAATCGAGGTTTAAACCAAAAGCATACCTGCGTTGGTAAGGATATGCCCAGGCGCTTGGCCCCTGGTTAACTGCTTCAGGATCGATGAATTTCTTGATTGAAGAAAACTCATACAGGTTTTCTCCGGTAACAAAAAAGCGTAAACGGGTCACATTAAACTTTTTGGTCCATTTGCCCGGTAAAGTATAACCTAACGATACATTTTTAATCCTTAAGTAAGCACCATTTAACAGGTACTTGGTTTGCGGAATATCCAAACCTGAACCATAATTGGCATCAGCAAGCCAAGACTGCAGTACAGGGTACTGTGAATCGGTATTGGCATCGGCAAGTCCGGCTGCAATATAGGAGGCAGAATGCTTGGCCCTCTGTTCTGGTGAATCAGCCGTGCCACGATAAAAATCTAGGTTCCATGGGTAGACGTTGGCATATGGCTGCTGATATGGTCCCCAGAAAAGGTAATGGTGAGGATAAAAGTCTCTTTTTAGTACTCCTTGTAAAAACACTGAAAGATCAAACCCGGCCCAGTCCATATTCAGATTGGCTCCAATGGTGTAGCGATCAGAGCTGTTTCCGATGATTTTTAAATCTTTGGGGTCATTTGAACTTAAACCCCTTTCTATTTTCTTATTTCCATCTAGATCTACATATTTTGGCCATCCTTCAACAATTGAAAGTGCTCCCCATGGGATAAGGGCTGATTCATCTAAAGCGGCTATTTCTGCTTTGCTTCGGAAAACACCATCATTCTGTAATCCCCAGATTTCGCCAATATCCTGTCCTTCTCGGAAACTTGAGAACAGATTCTGGTCATTTTTGAACTTGGTGATTTTGGTTTTAGAATCAGCTAAGAAAACCTTGGCATCAAAACTAAAAGGCTTAGGTCCAAGTTCAAACCTGTCTCTGTAGGTTACTGAAAGTTCCCATCCTTTGGTACGCAGGTCGGCAGAGTTCTGACGTGGAACAGCGGTACCCAATACCCCCGGTAACTCCTGTCCGGCGGTAAGCATACCTTTAGTATCTCGGATATAATAATCAAAGGTGAAAGAGAGTTTGTCATTCAATAAACCAATATCGGTACCCATATTTAGGGTTGATACCCTTTCCCAGGTATAAGTTTGCGGATCAACATTTAATCCTGGTGCACCGGTAATGATCTGGTTCTGCCCGGCACCACCAATCAGGTAACCCGAAGTACCTGTAGCAAGCGATTGGATATAACCAAAGTTCGCCGTGTTGTCGTTTCCAAGTGCTCCCTGATTTCCAAGATCGCCGTATGAGGTACGAAGTTTAAAGGTAGAGATTGTTGGTGATAATGATTTAAAGAAATCTTCGCCACTGGCTATCCAGGCAAATGATGCAGAAGGGAAGAAACCCCAACGTCTGTTAATTGGGAAACGTGAAGAACCATCGTACCTTCCTGTTGCCTCGAGTATGTACCTGTTTTTGTAGGTATAATTTAATCTCGAAAATGCGCTATTGGTGGCATAGGCCGAATAACCTGCGCTGGCTGTTGCCGTGCCGCTGGTAAGCGAGAGGTATGGCAATGAAGAAGAGATGAGCATATCTTTGCTCGCGTTAACGGTAGAATAGCTATAATCTTCGCTATTAAAACCTACCATGGCACTGAAAAAATGATCGCCAATGGTTTTTTTATAGGTGCTATATAAGTTAAACGTATTGTTGTATAAATAACCATTGTTTTCGGTTACAGAACCGTTTCCGCCTTCTTCGCGGATATCATTCGGACCATAACCAATTTTATATTTTTTGCTATCGTTATGGGTTTTCCAAAGCTCGCGTTTAAAAGATGCATCAGCATTTACCTGTAAATCCCCTTTTAAAAATAAAGCTGTAGCGCTGGTTATATTCTGGAAACCGAACATATTCTGAAGGTTGTTTCCCCCATCCACAAGTTTGGCTGCGAGTTTACCGGCTGCTGTATTTGCCCAGGTACCATCTGGGTTTTTGGCCACATCGGTGGGCATCAGGTAATACAGGTCGGTTATATTGCCGTTCGGAAGTGCTCGCTTAGTTTCATAGATATTTAGGTTGTTATCTATTTTAAGCCACGAAAGGGGAGAAAAGCCCACTTTTGACCTTAATCCGTAACGGTCCCAATAATCGGCAGTAAGTTTATTTAAACCATTATCCCTGGTATAATCTGCCGATAGATAATAGGTAAGTGGTTTTTCGTTTACTGTGGCACCGCCCGAAAAAGTAAGGGTATGGCTTTTTGATAAACTTGAGTTATTGAAAAAATAATTGTACCAATCGTTGCTCCCCATATAGGCCCATTTTGTGGGATCGGTAGGGTTGAGGCGGGTATCACCTATGGAAGGGTTATCTGACCTTTCTTTTGCCCAGCGGTAATATTCGTCAGAATAATTTACATAATCCCAGGGGGTGTTATCGGTAGAGGTTTCTAAAACCCTCGAAAAAATATAGGGATCGGTCACCGGTTTAGGGAGTAATGTTGGTTTTGCCCAGGATTGAAAAGTATTATAGCTGATTACGTTATTGCCTGCTACACCTTGTTTGGTGGTAATCAGGATAACACCAAATGCGGCGCGCGCACCATAAATGGCTGCGGATGCGGCATCACGCAGTATGGTGAATGAGGTAATGTCAGATGGGGTTAAACGTAGCATGTCATCGTTGCTGGTTGCAGGAATACCATCGATTACAATTAAAGGCGAGCCTCCATTGATAGAAGTATATCCTCTGATATTGATGTTGGGTACACTGCCTGGCGCCCCACCGGCATAGGTAATATTTAGCCCCGGGCTCATGCCCTGTAATCCCTGCAGCACGTTGGTCACAGGCCTGGATTCGAGCTGTTTTCCGGAAATCTGGTCAATTGCACCGGCAACATTGATTTTTTTCTTGGTCCCGAAGCCAACCACCATTACCTCGTCAAGGTTGGCATAGTCTGGCGATAGGGAAACGTCGATTTTTGTTCTGCCACCCACAGCAATTTCCTGTTGCTTATAGCCAATGTAGGAAAAGATCAGGATGGCATCAGCTTTTACGCTGCTCATGGTATAGATTCCGCTGCTGTTGGTAGCAATGTGCAGGTTTGTCCCTTTTACGCTGATGTTTACCGCTGGTATCGTTTCCCCGGTCTTTGCATCAGAGACCACGCCCTTAATGGCGATTCCCTGAGCAAAGCCGCTGGCGGATAGGATCAGAAATGTGAACATCCATAGTAGCTTTTTTTTCATTTGCTTAATAATTAGTTGTTTGATTTGGAATGAATAGCTGCTTTTCAGCGCCGCTAAATTGAGCATATCATATTAAGGTTAAGTTAAGGCTGAATTAATATATTAATTGAACGTTCATTCAATCTATTGCGTAAAATAAATTTGCAGAATTCGTTTAGTTTTGATTAGTTTGCCAAACTAAATTAACAGTACAATGGGACGTAAAAGCCTAAAAGAGACCAGGCGGCAGGAAATTATAAAGGTATTTTACCAGGTGGCCAAAAAAGAGGGCTACGAAAATACTTCTATTGCCAAGATTGCCAAGGTGATGGATATCAACCCGAGCCTTATCATCCATTACTTTGAAACCAAAGAAGGGCTGACTTATGAGTTGATTGACCACATACTCGATCGGTACCTATTGATTTATACCATGAAACATAAGGGGGAGGCAACCCTGGATGATTTGCAAAAAACCGTTGAGATGCTGTTTTCTAAAAAATGGAACCTACTTTTTGACGACGGTCTGTTTTATACCTTTTATGCTTTGGCATTTAGGGAAAAAAAAATCAAACTAAAGTATAAACTTATTCTGGATGCGCTGCGTAATGGCCTTGCGGTGATGATCGAACAATGCAATGCACAGGGTATTACGTGTGTGGAAAACCCACAGGTTGTTGCAGATTTTATCTTTGTACTGGTCGATGGAGCCTATTTTTATCTTTCGATGGAAAGCGACAAGAAAGCTTATTCGGACCGGTTGGCCTATTATAAGCAGAAGGCCTACGATTCGCTTTCGATTACACCTGTTAAGGCTGTTTCCGCTCCCGTTTGCTAAATTGTCTGCTTAAGGCATATAGACCGATCGACATCCAAAGTACATTTGCCGCTGCATTGGGGAGATCATGGGTATCTAAGGCGGTTACGGCAAGGCATAAACCGCCCAGTATATTAAGTGCCTGAAAGGAAAGAGAGTCTGCACGGATTAATTTCATGCTTAACAAAAGGTATCCCAGGGTGCAGAATACTACACCGGACCATCCTATAATAGACATTGCTAATTTCATTGTAATTAATTAAGGCGCATGCTTTTTCATGCCTAAACAAAAATAACATTTTGTGGGTCATTTACCGAAAGCAATACTACTTGGACTAACCAATTAATTTGACCCCGTTACGCCATTTTTTAACTACGTGTAAGAATCTTTAAAAGAAGTCGTTATAATAAAATTATTTTTGGTTAGGTGGGGTCAAATTAATTGCTTTGTCTATACAAATTATTAGAAAAACCAGAGTAAATTGACCCCACCTAACCGGAAATAAAATCGTTGTAAAGTTTTGCTGGCCTGTACATTAGCAAATTGGCGGTAAGGAGTCAATAGAATTGGTTTGTCTATATTTATCAAAAAAACCACCAAATTGGGGAAGAACCACTTTCACCGAAATACACACCTAGGGAGAATTTCTCTTTGAAATAAACTACCACTGTTTTAGTTTAACTAAATTTGTCCGGCTTCTTCTAATTTCCTGAAGTCCGTTAAATAAATGGGAATTGATCAATTTGTAACATTTGTTAAAAGTGTAGTGGCTATAGATGAACAGGATTTGCAATTGGTCCAATCAAAATGCAGACAGAAAGTGGTTCCAAAGGGTAAGCTTGTGTTAAAATGCGGACAGGTTGCCAATCAGTATTACTTCATCATATCTGGCGGACTGCGGTTTTATGATGCATCTGGAGAGCAGGAAAACACCACGTGGGTTTGTTTGAGAGATGAGTTTTTCACTGAAATATCCAGCCTTCATCCGCAAAAACCTACCCGGTTTAACATTGAGGCTATCGAGGAGACTGAGTTGATCATCATCGATAAGAAAGATATGGATTTTCTCTATGCCCACCTGAGCAGTTGGGAAGAATTCGGGCGCAAGATCTGGGAAGCTACAACAGCGAGAATGGTCGATCAATTATTAAATTTCCAGACTCTGACTGCAGAAGAGCGCTATCTACAGTTTCTTAAAAGCAGTGAACTTGTACAGAAAATTCCGGTAAAACAGCTTGCCGCTATTTTGGGTATTACACCCAATGCACTTAGCCGCATTAGAAAAAACATCAGGTAATTCATTTTCTACCTTTTGGTAGTTTTGCCGCAGATTCATTGCCGTAGATTTGATTGCATCAATTTAAAAAGAAATCAAATGACAATATCTAGTGGAACAGCAAAGCAAAAATTTTCAGACGAACAACTCATTCAGGATTTCCCAGGATTTAGCAATCATTATGCAGAAGTTAATGGGGTTTGCCTACATTACGCAGATGGTGGCGCCGGCGAAACATTAATTTGTCTTCCGGGATGGCCGCAAACTTGGTATTCTTACCGAAACATAGCTACTGAACTTTCTAAAAGACATCGTGTAATCGTGGTAGATATCAGAGGAATGGGTACTTCTGATAAGCCGGAAAGTGGTTATGATAAAAAGACGATGGCGGACGACATCAGACAATTAATATATTCCCTGGGTTTGAAAAAAGCAACCATCATTGGTCACGATATTGGTGGAATGGTTGCGATGAGCTTGGCTTTCAATCATCCCGAAGTTGTGGAAAAACTGATTGTAGCGGACGGTTTGCACCCCAACGAAGGCATGATGCAGATGCCGCTATTACCTGCACCCCGAACTTTTGGTGAAAAAATGGATGCCAATATGCCCTATGCCTGGTGGATGGGTTTTAATCAGGTGAAAGGTTTGCCTGAAAAGATTCTTGAAGGTCGTTTCCGTTTTCTCATTGACTGGCTTTTTGATTATGTAATGATAGAGGAAACCAAAATGACTGAAAAGGAGCGCAGCATTTACGCTGAAGCTTATAATGATACCGAGAGTATCAGAGCTTCAAACGCCTGGTATCAGACATTTGGACAGGATATTGAGGATTCGAAAACCTATCAGCAACTTCAAATGCCCGTTTTAGGAATTGGCAGCAATGTCAGTTATCAGTTTATGCAGGTGGCGATGCCTTATGTTTGCCAAAACGGCCATTTAGTCGCTCTATCTAAAGGTGGTCATTACATGTTTGAAGAAACCCCCGAGCAGGTAATTGAAGCCATCTATAATTTTTTAAAAGCTTAAATAAAAAAGAATGAAAAAAAATATTTTAGTCGCAGGTGCTACAGGTCATCTTGGTTTAATGATTTGTAAAGCTTTGCTTAGCCAAGGCGCAAAAGTGGTTGCATTGGTAAGGAAAGAAAGTGATTCCGAAAAGATAAAACAACTCAGTCAAATGGGGGTTGGTGTAATTGAAGTAGATTTCAATAAATTTTCGGATATTGTAAGAGCTTGTAAAGGGATAGATTGCGTGGTTTCTGCTCTCGCCGGACTTGCCGAGGTGATAATCGATACTCAAAAAGCACTTCTGGATGGTGCCATTGCTGCTGGAGTTAAACGGTTCATTCCATCTGATTTTTGTACTGATTATCAGTTATTAATACCTGGAGAAAACAGAAATTTTGATCTTCGGAGAACTTTTAGAAGTTATATCGACGAAAAAGATATTCAGCCCACCTCCATTTTTAACGGCGCGTTTGCTGATATCCTGAAATACAACACCCCGATTTTAAACTTTAAAAATAGATCTGTTGCCTATTGGGGCGATAAAGCAGATTGGAAACTTGATTTCACAACAATGGAAAACACGGCGGCATTTACCGCTGCAGTAGCTTTGAAAGATAAAAGTCAAAGAGATTTACACATTGCCAGTTTTCAAATTAGCCCAAAAATGTTGAAAGGAAGCATTAAAGTGATTACCGGACAGGATTTTACCTTGCAAAAGCTTTCGGGCTTGGATGAATTTTCCGCAAACATTAAAAAACAAAGGTCAGAAAATCCTTCTGGTGAGCAGGAATTGTATGCCAAATGGCAACAGGCACAATACATGTATTCGATGTTCACTACGCAACATCCAAAGCTAGACAATCAAAATTATGGTGTAATTGAATGGACTTCTGAGGATGAATATTTGAAATCTTTTCAACAATAAATTAATTTGCAACATTTAACATCTTCTTCTGAAGGGCAATTCGTCAAAAACCGCATTCGTGTGGGGGTAAAGAATCCGACAAATTTGAAGTTTCGGGATCTCGATTTAATGTGCCTCCAGTTCTTCTTTAGCAATGACAAGTAGCTCATTATCTTCTATTGCAATAATATTCTCGGCCGAAGGGGCATTGGTTAAAAAGCTGGTGAACGAGGATACAATGGTATCGGGCATAAAAAAATGGCAGCTTGTTGTATCACCGGAAATATTATGGTAATAAACTCGAAGTTTTCTGCTAGTTAAAAACGCAACGTGCTAACATACTTTGCCCTCTACAAGCCACTTGTCTCCTTTTCCCAGAGATGTAGCAACAAACACACTTTCTATATTTTTTTCCTCCTCTGCATCAAGGTTTATAACTTGGCTAATATTTTCTAATAGTTTGGACATCTCATTATTTTTAGGAAAGGAATTTTTATAAGGTATAAAGTTTCCCTTACTTAATTAGGGGATTACCTGCTTGGTAAGAAGTAACAAACCTGTTGTTCAAATAAGCTTAACGATGGCTTAATAATCGATTGGCTAGTTTTGTCGCAGTTATCATTATGGGCAACAAATCTGATATTGAACTTTTACAGGCCATAAGGTCTGGGGATGAGGGGGCATTTAAACATGTTTTCGATTCGTATTGGAAACGGCTTTACTCGGTAGTGATACACCTTGTAGGCGATGAGGATCAAACAAAAGATATTCTTCAGAATACTTTTATCACTTTTTGGAACAAACGGAACACCATCATCATTTCCGATTCGCTGTGGCCTTACCTCATCAAAATTGCACGCAACGATGTCATCGATCTGTTCAGGAAAAATAAGGTGCGGCTAGAAGGAGCGGAGAACCTAATCAACGACCTGCAGGCCTATCATACTGTAGAAGAAACAATCACCACACGCGAACTGCAGACCGTTATCGACGCTGAGGTAATAGAAATGCCCCACAACATGAAATTATGTTTCGAGCTGAGCCGCAGGGAGGAAAAAACCATCCGCGAAATTGCCACAGAACTCAGTTTATCCGAGCAGACCGTGAAAAATAACATTTCAGAGGCGCTCAGGCGATTGCGTCATCGCATAAAGTTAACATAAGCTTAATATCTTCTTAAAGTACTTTTGGTGCTTTCGAACGCTTTATGGATGAATGAAATCCAAACAGCGAAAATTCCTTTCCAGATATTTATCCGAATATCAGTCTGATCGGCCCGGTGCAGCGCGCAAGAAAATTATCGAAGACTGGTTTGCCGCTAAAGAAAGCGAAGCAGCAGAACAGGGAAGCCGTGTAAAGACGGAACTGGGCGAAGAAATATTTTCGCAGATTACAGTAAAACTTTCTAATCCGGTGCAGAAACAGCATTCAGCAAATGTACGTTGGGCCATCGCGGCTTCGATTGTGTTTTTGCTCACTTTCGGTTCCTTCTTGATACTGAAAAACCGAAGCCTTGTAAATTCTGCACCAGAAATGGTGTACGATTCCTTTTCTACGGGTAATGGTGAAATCAAAAAAATCATGCTTCCTGATGGTACAGCCATTTACCTTAATGCAGCCACTACCGTTCGTGTACCCCGTAATTTTAAGTCGGCGGCTTTTCGCAGGGTAATACTCGATGGTGGAGAGGCCTTTTTTGAAGTAAAACGTGATACTTTACGTCCATTTAGCATTGCAAGTGGTGCTTACCTTACTACCGTACTGGGAACCTCTTTCAATATCAATGCTTATCCCGAGCGTAAAGGCTATCAGGTGGCGGTACGTACCGGCAAGGTGAGGGTTGAGAAAATAGTGGGTAAACAAATCTTGCTATTAGCCGAAAAGCTGGTCAAAAATCAGGTACTGAGTGATAAAGTAGATGCTCAGGAACCTCAGTTGACCAATGAACCAACCGAGAAATTTGCCGATTGGAGAACAGATCATTCCAGCTATCTCGACCAGATGGATCTGAAGCAGATCGGTGAGGTACTCTCCAGGCAGTATAATATCAAGGTAGAAGTCAAAGCGAAAGGCATATCACTGCCGAAATATAGCTTTTCGTTAAAATATTCATCACTTCCGCAAACCCTGGCATTCCTGGCCATAAAAACGGGGATGAACTATCAGTTAACAGATCATTCACTTATTATAAATCCAGCAAAATGATATAACCAAATAAATAAAAAAAACCGGACTCCTACGGCCATAGGAACCCGGGTTAGATATTGCTGAAGCAGCACTATCCAGTTTTAATCAATTCCGAAAAATCAATTAAGCAAATAAATATGCGACATTATTACCATTTTATTAACATTTCGACAAGAAAAATTTTGTTTTTGGCACAATTGCCAATATTATGCCTGTTATTTTTATTTATCTGTGGCAAAGCTGCTGCCCAATCAACCGATGCCTCTATCAGGGGTAAGGTAACCGATGAAAAAGGGATTGCGATCCCTGGCGCTTCGGTAGTGGTGCGTAACGAATCAACCGGTTTCAGGACAGTAACATCTACCAATAAGGAGGGTGGTTACGCCCTTATCCAACTGCCTTTGGGCAAGCCCTATACCGTTACGGTAAGTTACATCGGCTATCCTAAACAGAGCAAATCAGACCTTGCTTTGAACCAGGGCGATAACATTGTGGCCGATTTCCGCATGACTGAATTGAATACCCAGTTGAGCGAGGTAAATGTAAGTGCAAATTCGCTTACCAAACGGATCGACAGGCTCGGATCGAGCACGGCGATTACCGCGCAGAACATCCAGCAGCTGCCTACACAGAACAGGAACTTTAACAACCTTTCGGCACTTGCACCAACCACCAACGGAACCAATATTTCGGGCCAAAGGGCATCATCAACCAATTACCTGATTGATGGGGCCAGCGCAAGGAACAATTTAACCTCTGGTGCAATAGGCAGCGGACCTTATTCATTATCGCTTGAGGCGATCAGGGAATTTGAGGTTGCCGCCAATGTGTACGATGTAAGCCGTGGACGTGAAGGTGGCGGTACCGTTTCGGCGGTTACCAAATCCGGAACCAATACCCTTATCGGATCGGTATTCGATTATTACCGTTCTGATTTTTTGGCCAGTCCCTACGATATCCGGGGAAATAAACGCGTGCAGAAATTTACAACCAACCAGTACGGATTTAGCCTGGGTGGCGCCATTGTAAAAGATAAACTTCATTTTTTTACTGCACTCGATCGTCAGGACGAAACCATGCCATTTTTTATTGCCGATATCAGGGAAGATGCCGATGCGGTGAGCCTGGGTATCAGTAAAGGTGCTTTGGATAGTGTAGTTAATATCGGTAGGGCAAAATACGGTTTGGGCAGCGGTCCGCAGGTTGGTGAGTTTAAGCGTAAAACATTGGCCAATACTTTTTTTGCCAGGTTAGATTGGCAGATCAACGACAAACACCGGTTAACCATCAGGAACAATTACAGCGATTGGTTAAATCCGGTAAGTAATAGCGATAACTCGAATATCAGTCTTTTTGAGGTATGGGGCGATTTCAAATCAAAAGAAAACAGCACACTTGCTTCATTGCGTTCGCAGTTCAGTCCATCCTTTCTGAATGAATTTAAAGTTCAGTTTCAAACGGCAAGCCGTAATTACGTACCCAATAGCGAACTTCCGGCGGCAAATATCCCGAGGGCAATTGTAACCGTACGTTCTACCTTGCCAAACGGTACCCTCGGCAATAAAACCGTACAGCTTGGTGGTCAGCGTTTCTTCCCGGAAAACAACCTCGAAAACCAGTTCCAGTTGATCAATACTTCGTATTATAACCTCGATAAGTATAAATTCACTTTCGGTACGGATAATACCCTTACCTATATGGATACCTATATTTCGAGCGAGCAAAACGGTAGGTTTATCTTCAACAGTCTTTCTGATTTCAATAACCTCAACGCTTCAAGATATGCAAGAGAGGCTCCAATTAACGGCATTCCATCGGTACAACAGTATATTTTAAACCTGTCGCTTTTCGGACAGGTAGAATTCGACCTGGCAAAGGATATCAATGCCATGTTCGGTGTGCGTTATGATGTAACCAGTTTCCTCACCCAGGCCGATTACAACCCCGTGGTAGAAAAAACACTTGGCCTGCGCACCGATAGCAAAATTACCGATGCCGGTAAAATACAGCCCCGTTTTCAGTTAACCTGGGATATCAACAACGAGAAAAAAGACATTATCCGTTTGGGTGGTGGTTTATTCTCTTCATACCCGGTAAACTATGCGCAGGTAAACAACATCCAGAACAGTGGTACAAAAGTAGCCTCTATTGATGTTTCCCGTCCGGCGTCTGGTACAAGTTTGGTGCCCACCCCTGATTTTCCTTTGTACCGCAGAGATCCTTCGGCAGCACCGGGTATTATTGCAGGCGTACCTTATGTATCAACAATCAACCTGAACGATCCAGACCTTAAAATGCCTTCGATATTCAAGGCAAACCTAAGTTATAACAAAATTATCGGCGACCGTTTAAGACTGGGCGTTAACCTATTGTACTCGTACACCAAAAACAACTATGTGTACCTGGATAAAAACCTGGTTGATAACCCATATTTTACTTTGGCCAATGAAGAAAACAGGGGCGTATTTGTTCCTGCGGCCTCTATTACCGCTTCGGGGATTACCAATAACGTTTTGGGTAGAAAAACCAGCGAAGTGGGCAGGGTATTAATGTTAACCAACGGTGCGACATTGGAACAGAAAGCCATGATTTTGGATGCCAGTTTCCGTTACCTTAAAGATGGTTATATCAACGTAAGTTATACCTTGAATGATGCAAAAGACAATTCATCATATAATGGCAACGTAGCAAATACTTCAACATTCAGACCGGTAAAATCAGATCCACGCGACCTTTCGCAGGTTGTTTATTCTGATAACCAGTTCCGTAATAAACTGGTGGTTTACGGAAGTACCCCAACATGGAAAGGATTTTCGATGGCTGCAACTTTCAGGGGCATAGGCGGTACACGTTATTCGTTAAGCGTTGATGCCGATATCAACGGCGATTTTGTGGGCGGTCCGGGTAACGATAATGATCTTGCCTTTGTTTTCGATCCCAGCAGTCCACTTACCAGTGCAGCCAATAAAGCTTCGATGGAAAAAATACTCAACAATCCCGATAACAGGGCAAAAGAGTATATCCTGAAAAGCCTAGGCAAAATTGCTGACAGAAACGGCGGTATAAATCCATTTTCGGGCACTTTTGATATCCGTGTGCAAAAGGATTTTAAAACCTACAAAACCCAAAAGCTGACCTTGAGTTTCGATGTTTTCAACTTTGCTAACCTATTGAACAAGAAATGGGGCGTAAACTATAACCTTGGCGACCAAACATTGCTAACGGTAACCAAATTCGATCAGGCAAAAAAACAGTATGAGTACCGGGTGAATGAAAACGTAGGGGTAACCCAGGCGGCAGGCACACCTTACCAGATCCAGCTTGGTGCCAGATATTCATTTTAACAAATTGTAGCTATAAATCAATGGATTCACGCAGAGATTTTATTAAAAAGGCAGCCCTCCTTTCAGGAGGCGCTGCCTTAACAGGTATGTTGCCACCGGCAATACAGAAGGCCCTGGCCATTAACCCTGCCATGGGCAGTACATTTTACGATGCAGAACATGTGGTTTTCCTGATGCAGGAAAACCGTTCTTTCGATCACGTTTTTGGTTTAATGCAAGGCGTGAGGGGTTTTAACGATCCCCGGGCAATCGATCTGCCCAACAAGAATAAGGTTTGGCTGCAATCGAATAAAGAAGGTGAAACCTATGCGCCCTGGCACCTCAACATCAAGGATACGAAAATTGCCTGGATGGGTTCTACACCACATAACTGGACCGACCAGACCGATGCGCGAAACGGTGGGAAGTACAATAAATGGCTGGATGTAAAAAAGGCCTACAAAGCTACTTATGCGCACATGCCATTAACCATTGGTTATTGTAAAAGAGAAGATTTTCCTTTTTACTATTCGCTGGCCGATGCCTTTACCGTATGCGACCAGAATTTCTGCTCGGTTATTGCCGGTACACACCCCAACCGATATTACTGGATGACGGGTACAGTGAGGGAGAACAATACACCCGATGGTAGGGCAAATTTATGGAACATCAGCAATTACGATAAACCTACACTGAACTGGAAAACCTATCCCGAACGCCTGGAAGAAAACGGGGTATCGTGGAAAATTTACCAGAACGAACTCACCATGGGCTTTGGCCTGAATGGCGAATCGAGTGCCTGGTTGAGTAATTTCGGTACCAACGTAATCGAATATTTTGAGCAGTACAACGTGCGTTTAAATCCAGGTGCCATTGCCAACCTGAAAGAAAAAAAGGAATTTTTGCTCAAACAGATTGCCGATTCGGCAAAAGAAAACCTAAGTGATGAGGAAAAAACCAAAGTAGAAGCATTGCGCAAACTGTTGCTCAAAACAGACAATGAAATGCAGCAGTACACCATGGAAAACCATGCTAAACTCTCAGAAAAAGCAAAAAAACTTAACGCAAAGGCCTTTAGTACAAATACCAGCGACCCGGATTTTCACGAACTCACTGCGATGAAATATGATGAAAAGGGTACAGAACGCGAACTGAATATTCCAAAAGGAGATATTTTGCACCAGTTTAGAAAAGACGTGGATACCGGGCAGCTGCCAACGGTTTCCTGGTTGATGACACCGGCCAATTTCTCCGACCATCCTGGCGTGCCCTGGTTTGGTTCTTGGTTTGTAAGCGAGGTGATGGATATTCTTACTAAAAACCCCGAACAATGGAAAAAAACCATTTTTATCATGACTTATGATGAAAACGACGGTTATTTCGACCACGTGCCGCCATTTGTACCGCCGCATCCATTCAAAGAAAACGCCGGAAAGGTATCAGAAGGAGTGGATACGCTGCTTGATTATGCTGCCAAAAACCAGCAAACCAACCCTTCAACCAAAGAAAGCAACATCAGGGAGAGTCAGATTGGTTTAGGATACCGCGTACCGATGGTAATTGTATCGCCTTGGACAAGAGGTGGATACGTGTGTTCGGAAGTGTTCGATCATACCTCTTCCTTACAGTTTTTGGAAACTTTTATAGAAAAGAAATACGGCAAAAAAGTAACTGAAGAAAATATCTCTCCCTGGAGAAGAACGGTTTGTGGTGACCTTACTTCTGTTTTCAGACCTTATAACGGTGAAAAACTTTCTTATCCAAAAGGCCTGGAGAAAACGCCTTTTATGGAACAGATCTATTCGGCCAAATTTAAAGATCTGCCCGATAATTACCGGAAATTAAGTGCCGAAGAAATTAAAACCATCAACCAAAACCACAGTGCATCTCCATATTTCCCTCAACAGGAAAAAGGGATCAGGTCCTCATGTGCGCTTCCGTACGAACTTTATGTGGATGGAAAATTCGCAAACGGTAAATTCCACATCAGTTTTGCTGCTGGAAATACGGTTTTTGGTAAAAAAGCAAGCGGATCTCCTTTTACGGTTTATGGTATCAATCCTTTTAAAAACGAAACCCTTAGGGTGTGGGATTATACCGTCAAAGCGGGAGATACGATACAGGACGAATGGGCAATTGGTGATTTTGAAGGGGGTGAATACCATTTACGTGCCTATGGACCAAACGGTTTTTTCAGGGAGTTTAAAGGTAATAAAAATAACCCGGCCATAACGGTTAAATGTGCTTACGAAAATGGTTTCACCAAAGCATCACTAAAAGGGAATGTAGCCCTGCAATTGCGCAACGAAGGCAGTCAGCCCCTCAAAGTAAGCATCGACGATATGGCCTATAAAACCGGCAAACGTTTGTTGACCGTTGCTCCAAAAGGCAATGCATCTTTGATCCTTAATTTGGATAAAAGCCATAACTGGTACGATTTTCAGGTAAGTGTTAAAGGGAACAGCAGCTATTTTGAGCGTTTTGCCGGAAGGGTAGAAACAGGAAAAGAGACCAAAACAGATCCATTGATGGGGAAAATGGTTTAATATTTCGGATATGCGTACCCTCACTATCCTGTTTGTGCTATTATCGTCTACCGTTTTTGGGCAGAGTACCAGAACGGTGCTGTACGGTACGATAAAAGATGGGCAGGGTATGCCGCTTTCTGGTGCAACCATTACCTTGACGCAAAAGGCCACCGCTGCGGTTTATGGGTGTGCGAGCAATGCTGCCGGTGGCTACCTGATTCCATCGGTACTGCCTGGTGGGCCATACGAACTGGAAATAGGGGGCATCGGGCTCGAAAAATACCGCCGTTCCGGTCTTTATTTCAAACTCGATGCACCGATGCTGATCGATGTGACATTGGAAGAAGAAATACTGCTCTTGAACGAGGTCAAGGTAAAGGCGGCAGTAGTTGATACCCTTCGTCTCCAAACCAATAATGCTGTCGGTTTTAACATCAACTACCGTAAAATGAAACTGCTGCCCACCGTAAAACGGGGCATTGCCGATTACATCAGGTTAAGTCCGAATGCTTTTGGTGCAGCTATAGCCGGGGGTAATTTCCGGCAGAATTTTATTACCATCGATGGATCGGAGTTCAACAATAATTTTGGTGTGGGCGATAATCTTCCGGGAAATGGCGCACAACCGGTTTCGCTTGAGGCCATTGCCGAAATTTCGCTCAACAATGCACCTTACAATGCCATTTGGGAATCGGGTTTTATCGGTAGTGCAGTAAATATTGTAAGCCGTTCGGGTACTAACAGTACCGAAGGTGCTTTATATGCCTATTTTCGCGGCAGTAGTAGTTTTGGAAACAGGGTGGGCGAGCAGTTTATCACAAGAAGGCCGAACCAATATCAGTTACAGGGTGCGAGGATAGGAGGTGCGGTAGTTAAAAACCGATTGTTCTATTTCCTCAGTTTTGAAAAGGAACGCGAGGTTTATCAGCCCCAGACCTTTAGGGCAGCAACACCAACAGCCGTTTATGGAAGCGCTACAGATGTTGCGCGGCCAACTGTTGCGGAGCTTGATGAGATCAGTGCCTACCTCAACAACCGTTATGGCTATAAAACAGGACCTTACCAGGATTACGATTTCCAGGCTGCAAGTTACCGGCTATTGATCCGTTTTGATTGGAACATTGCCAAAAACAATACCATTAGCCTGCGTTATAACCAACTAAACAGCAATAAACCCGAACTGGTTAACGGATCACGCAGTCCGCTTACACCTTTTGCTGCAGGTTCCGGACGCAGAGGCATTAATGCGCTTACATTCGCCAATTCTAATTTCGATACCCGTTCTAACTTTTATTCGCTTGCTGCCGAGTGGGATTACCGCTTTTCTAATGTGCTTAGCCATACCTTAAGGGCATCATATACCCGGCAGTACGAATACCGCAATTCGGATAGTGTGCCTTTTCCTTTCGTTGATATTTTAAAGGATGGACAGCCTTTTGCCTCTTTTGGTTACGAGCCTTTTTCGCTCAACAATAAAAGAGGGGTAAGATTGGCTTCTTTAACCGATCTTTTCCATTGGAAACCCGGTAAAAATAGTTGGGATTTTGGTCTGCAGGCCGATTATATGGCTACTGATAACACTTATATGCCTTTTGGTACCGGTTATTATACTTTTGCATCATGGGACGATTTCAAAAACGGGAAAAAACCGCTCGATTATGCCCTAACCTATACCGTTGATGGTGGTGATAAGTCGTTACGTTATGCTTTCGATTACCTTAATTTTTCTGCTTTTCTACAACATTCCATCCGAATAACAGGCCATGCAGAGCTGAATTTTGGCCTTCGGGGTGACATGACGGTATATCCTAAAAAACTGCCCGATAACCAATTGCTCGGCCAGTTGAGCTTTGCTGAGGGTGAAAAAGTAAATACGGCCCTCCTGCCAAAACCGGCTTTGTTATTATCGCCCAGGTTATCGTTCAAATATGATCTGTTTGGCGATGGCAACTATTTGCTTAAAGTAGGTACCGGCATTTTTACCGGACGAATCCCTTTTGTTTGGGTCATCAGTCAGGCCAGGTATTCTGGGGTAGGGCAGATCAGCCAGACCTGGAAAGGTCCATCCAATACACCCATTACATTCGATCCTGATCCGCAACAGGCATCTGTGGCCAAAAATGCCAATGTACTTCCTTCGGTAAGCAGTGTTTTGGCGAAGGATTTTAAAATGCCGCAAAGCTGGAAATCGAGCATCTCTTTTGATATGCCATTACCGTTGGATATTAAAGGTAAAGTTGAACTCCTTTACAATAAAGATATTAGGGGGATTTCTTTCCGCGACCTGAATTTGGTAAATCCGGTTCAGTTGAATATTCCCGGTTATCCAGATCACCGTTTGGTTTATCCGCAGGAGAACAGGGAGAAATTTATCAATCCGTTAAATAGCTCCGGACAGCGTGATCCGATGGGAAATACAGCGATGAATGTGGTTTCCATTTTCAATTCTTCGGGTGGATACTATTTTTCGGCCATGGGCAATCTGACCAAAAAATTCGCCAATGGTCTCGACTTATCATTTTCGTACATCCGCAGTGCAAGCAAAACCTACAATGATGGCGATGGCGACCAAACACTTTCAGCACTCAATGCCACACCGTCGGTAAACGGCATCAACAATCAAACTTTAGGTTATGCAGGTTATGTGCCTCCCGGCCGTGTCGTTGCTTCACTAGCTTTTCCTTTAAAGTTTTTCAACATGTGTACACTAAACTTAGGTTTGGTTTATCAGGGTAGTTCAGAGGGAAGGTTTTCATATACCTATGGACGCGATCTTATCGGTGATGGCACCAATAGATCCTTGATTTATATTCCCAAGGATCCTTCCGAAATTACTTTTTCTCCATTTAGCATTTCAACAGCAAACGGACCGATTTTTTATAGCGCGGAAGAGCAGAAAAACGCTTTTTTCGCATATATCGAGCAGGATCAATATTTAAAAACAAGGCGTGGCACCTATGCTGAACGCAACGGCGGAATTCTACCCTGGAGAAACCAGGTAGATTTGCGGCTAAGCACGGAATTAGGTTTGTATCAAAAGCATAAAAAACATGTACTCGAGCTGAGTGTAGATATCCTTAATTTGGGCAATTTTATTAATAGCAAATGGGGATTGCGTAAACTCCCCAATGCAAATGCCCTACTGATACCCACTAACCTAGATAAAGTACGGCCTGGTGGAACAGCTATACCCTTATTTCAGTTGGCCACTACTGGTGATAAGCTAATTACAGAGACCTATAAAAATGACAACAGTACCAATTCTACCTACATAGTACAGATTGGTGTACGGTATTCGTTTTTGTAAAGTCAATTATGCTTTAATAAAAACTTTATACGAAATATACACCCTATGGAACTGTTGGTAATTTTTTTTCGACTATGGTATGCCGAATCATTAATTACGAACAATAAAAAAGAGCTGCATTCGCAGCTCTTTTCGTATAATAACAGGATTAATGTTTTATGATAATCTGCTTTCGTGTTTTGTCTTTACCCTGAAGGATATGGAGAAAATAATTTCCATCTTTAATATTACCTGTAGGTATAGCAATATCCTCCCCATCTTTTGACTTGCCAGAGACCAGGACCTGTCCGCGTATATCTAGCACCTGAAAAGAAAATGGTTCTTTGCGAGATTTATCGCTAGTTGCCCTTTGATCCAAAATATCGGTTTGTCCGATAGTCATGCTTTGATTCGCAGGATTCGGATATATGGAAAACCTGTTTGATCCGTGGCAATCGACAGCTTCAGTTGAAATCTCGTAAACCTCCTCTGCTGCTGCCGGAAAATCCTCACAATTCTGATTACTGATCCAGACGCTTATGGAACAATCTCCAGTCGGGATATCAGTTGGTAAGTACAAATATCCGCTGCTTGAAATTGCATTGATATGATAGGGCTGGCTTATATAACCAAGACCATATATCCTATAATTTAACCGTACGGGATAAGATGTTATGTTCGATAGCTGATAGACCATTGTATTTTTCATTTCGCTGTAAGGTCCCGGGTTCGTGCAAAGCTTACCCATGACGCAACCTTCCTCGCAGTAGGCTTCAGCATATACACTTCCTTGCGGTATAGTATTATCCATTTCGGTAGTTTGCAGATTCAGCGCGCCACATGGCGTTTGAATGGTGGCAGCGATTCTGAATTTACCGCCCTCTCCAATGATACTGATTACGGCAGAATTTCCAGCGGTGCTCTCAATTTCTGCACCGTCACCGATTATACTCCAATTCACTGTCATTCCGGTGGGTAGGTTATCTACCATATAGGTGCCGCCCCTGCATACATTGGCAGGACCGCTGATCTGTAAACCACTGCATATTATTGTACAGTCGGTCGCTACAGGATAGTTGCTGCTAGCGTTTCGCGCAGCGGTAAGTTCAGCAGCTAACCAATTGGCATTACGGGTATGTAAAGAGGTATGAAATTCATTGGCTACCGGAGATGGCAGATTATAATTATATGCTGTTATAAAATTGGCGAAAGGTGTACTCTTTGCACCGGTTGGTGGGGTAGCCCCCCTGTACTTTGTGACAAAATCTGTATGAGATAGGTTAACTGTGCCGCTTCCAATATCGAGCGCACTGGTTACAGGAATAAAATTAAAGGATCCAACATTGGACGCTGTAATATTGTATTTAAAAAACCAGTTCTGATAATAACTATCTGATAAGGTAAAAGGAAGCTTGAAAGCTCCACCGGGATAAGAATCGTAGGGCAACATGCCGCCAGGGGCATATAAGCTTTTATTGGTAATATTAACGGTTATGGGGATCAGCCATAATAATTTCTTTGTGAACGAAATCCTGTTGTAATAAACCCGGTTTCCCCCCGAAGCAGAGGTCTGGTTAATCTTTAAATCTATATTCAAATCTGACCGGCCCGGAAGCACACCAAGTAAAAAGGGAAGTTGCTGTGTTAAAACAGAGGCTAAAGGGAAAGCCACTGAAGATACCATATCTCCCAAAAAACGCGAATTAAATTTTCCTTCATAGTTCATGATCAGTGCACCTGCGGCAGCCTCCTGAGCCGTGGAACATTCTGAGGCATTGCTTACCGCTACAATGCGCAAGGGACTACCAGGAACACCCTGCGGATACCCAAGGTTGCGGAGATCCGTCTGCCACTGGCTATGTTCAGAATTATCTATTTCATTATTGTTATTTACAAAATTGATCAACATCTGTCTTGCCGCCGGTGTATTGGCTAAACTCAATGCCTGAAATGGACTGACACGATTTTTCAAAAACTGTATGTATTCAATTACACCAGCTGTTATACCTGTCTTTACATATAACTGAAGCATATGCTTGGCCAGGTGCTGGTAACCCAATGGTACATTTGCCCCTTGATGAGGGGTGTCATAGCTGACAAATAGCTTTGTGTCATGGTTTTCGTTGCTGTTTTCCATCTCCTTGAGGGCCCAGCGTGTTACCAGTCCGCCCATGCTTAAGCCAACGATCATATTTTTAGCCGTACTGCCATTTTCAGCTTTCATCATGTTTACTTTGCGGATCACTTCTTTCAGCAATTGCGCATTTCGTTTGATGTTATCTGTACCGATTTTCCAGTCTACATATACAATATCATATTGAGGGTAGGCAATCAGTAGATTTTTCAGCTCTGAGGACAGGTCATCATTAACGTCTGCTAAAAAATTATTGATATTATTTTCGCCAAATTGTTTTTCTGGACTGGTAATATGGCCATTGTCAAATCCTTCTGCAACGATCAAAGGGTTCCGAAGACCCAAAGAAGGGTCGGCATAACGGATTGTCATATAACCCTTCGCATAACCACCTTCAAAGGCATTGGTTGCAGTTACAGGTATCAACTCCGGGTTTGGTCTTGGACCGCCCCGTAAAGCCATGTTATCTTCGATGACTGAGGGGGAAATGTATATTTTAGAATGGCTGTTTAACTGTCCACCCCCTGAGAGATTAAGCCTGTACTTAATTTCCTTATAACCTGTATCGGGGTAATTTACAAGGAGTGCGCCTCCTGTAGTGATTGTTCTAAATCCCATGCCATCGCCAGCATCTATCTCCATACTGCTGATTGCTCCAGCCTGATTTCCAAAAAAAAGGTTGGTCGGAAGCACTATCTGTTGATTGAGACCCACGTAATTATCAGTAAAGGGACTTATGGCAAACGCAGATGAAACTTCATAAGGGTTCTGCCAGTTTCCGTTGATATAACGGTCGTATAGAGCATTGTTGCTTACTGTTATCAGGTTATTGCTCAATGCATCTTCCCTTAATTTAGCATATCGGTAAAATAGTCCGCATAAAAGAATTTTACCAGGTTGCCTTGCAGAAAAAGCGAGTGTGTCAATATCTTCTTCTTTCATAAAGGCTGGCGCGGAGTTTCCAAACCGCATTGAGCGCAGCGTCTGGTGTATGCCATAAAACTCTTTAATATCTACCAAGGTACTGTCTGCAATAAAACTACCGTTGTGATTGTTGAGATTTACCTGTTCAAATGCTATATCATACAATAAGCCATGAGGCGTACGGTTACTTTCAAGCGATCCGAAAGCCTGAGCGATCGCTTCTGAAAATGAAGTGTTGATTTCCTGTGCCTGCGCTTTTCCAAAAAATGTGGCAAGCGAAAAAAGGGAAATGAGAATTCCCCTGAGAGCGTTTTTTATCATAGGTTAAAAATTTTTACAGTTTAATATCGAATCTTCCTTCCGTGATCTCCACTTTTTCCCCTGCTTCACTTACTGCATCGAACGAAAATGTTCCCGAAGCAATCTTCTCATTAAAATATGTTAAGTGCAGTTTTCCTTTCACCTGGTTATTTGTATTATAATCAGTACCGTAAGACTCTTGAGGGCCTCTGTAATTATAATGTCCATTAGGACTGTCGTCCAAAGGATAGCCACTAGCTAACGTGTAATCTTCTCCCTGTTTAAGTACTGCTGCATTAATGAATAAACGGATATAAGCAGAACCCTTTGATCCACTGTTTTCAACATTGATAATAAGGGAAGTTTTATTATTAACAATTCCATAGGAGAAATTTAATGGTTCCCTACCACTGACGCCGGCGGCTTTTGGTAAAAATGCCTGACCATTAACAAGGCATCCGAAAGTATTGGCGCCAGTTGTAGTTAGCGGTGGTAAGTCGTTAACAGGGTTATTACTTTTTTTCTTACACGAGATTCCTGTGACGAGTAGGCAGGTTATTAAAATAGCCGTTCGAAATTGCATTGTGTTCATCTGATTTGGTTTATGAGGCTAAAATAGAATATATCAGAGTATTGTGTATATTAAGTTTTTGTTATCTAGCTCTTCACTTTGGCTTAAGGAACTATTAATCGTATTGAACCTGCTCTCAATGGTCGTCTTGAGGAACTTCTGATCAGGCTGCATTTCGCGAATATGCGGCCAACACGTTTTTTTTATGTAAAGAGAGCCGATACTAGTTGAATAGTAGCTTGATTGTGTATTTCAAAATATACTATAAAGAAAATGAGCCGTTTACTTGGCTCACATTTATATTAGTTGATTCTTTCTTTATAACTCAAAATTTTGCAACGATGCTTTCTGTCTTCATGAATATGTGTTTCACTGTTCCAGTAGCGCTATTCAATTTATTTGCAATCTCATTATATTGATATCCCTCAACATAGCCTATAAATGGTGTTGATAGATGGGTTGGGTATTTCGGCAAAAGGTCACTGAAAACGCATTTGTAGAGTTTTATGCTAACATATTTGTATTTTGAGCCTCACTTAAACCGGCAGAAGTTGTCTGGGTTTTTAGTGGATGATTCATTTAACTTTCCGATTGTAAATGGAATAAATGTATGCGATATTTACAAATGTATGCTGACTGTAGACTAACCAATAAATTTGACCCTATTGCGCCATTTTTTAAATTATGAGTAAGTATCTTTAAAAGAAGTCGTCATAGTAAAATTATTTTTGGTGAGGTGGGGTCTAATTAATTGGTTTGTCCATAACCATCCATTACTCCTTGGGTAACTAAATTCTCGACTTCAGGCCATATGTCAAGTACAGGTGATGTTAACCCTGTAACCTCCTTCATCTTATTGCCAAAGGTCTTGAGGTAGCGTTCTTTCGAGAGTTCGTTCATTGGCTCAAGATATACAATGTCCAGAATAGATGCAAAAACATTGGCTTTGAAATTCCAGTTATCAGCGGGCTTCATCAAGGCCAGTGTTAAGGATTATTTAAGAAACTGATAATATGGGCTGCACAGTCTTGCGGCTTCTCTGAAAGTAGAAAATGCCCGCAATTTTCGATTTTCACCAGTTTAACATTTGTGGCATTTTCCTTTATTCCATCTTTTAGTACCTCGTAACCACTGCCGCCAATAGCCAGTAGAGGAAGTGTGATTTTTTTGTATTCCTTAAAGTCCGCGATATCGTTGTTAAATGCCTGGTACCAGCCGTTTGAAGCCCGTATGGCGTCCTTACTATTATAGGCAAATGCATAAACCGACCGCTCAAAACTCGTTATGGCCTGTCGATTCACCGATAGTTGATCAAACATCCAGTCAATGACGATACTCATCCTTCCTTCCATAATTTCTTCAGGCAAGTCTTTTATCTGATTGAAGGCCAGCCACCAGGGATATACATGGTCCGCACCGGGGATAGGCAGCATCGGTAGCTGGTACATTCCCTTCTCGGGATGCGGTGTATCAAACAAGATTACTTTTTGGGTTGCACCAGGAAAATTCGCAGCAAAACTGTAGGCTACATGAGCCCCAATATCCTGTCCAGCAATAAATACTTTTCCAAGATTAAGCAGTCTGGTCAGTTCGTAAACGTCTTTTGCCATATTACGTTTATCATAGCCATCTGCTGGCTTATCAGAATCGCCCATTCCCCGCATTTCAACAACAAAAATCCGAAATTTTGATGCGAGTAGGGGCATGATCTCGTGACAACTCCACCAGGTTTCCGGATAACCAGGAAGGAGGATCAAGGGCTGTCCCTGCCCGCCTTCAATATAATGTAATCGGGTGCCATTCACTTGTTTAAAGTGGCTTTCAAAGCCCGGAAGGCTTTTCAGGAGTTCTGTGCTGCTAAAGGGATTGTCCATGGTACTTTTCTGTTATAAATTCATGCTTCTTTATTTTCGAATGCGAACTTAAATACTAAATTTGTAGGACGCAAGTATATAGTATACTTCACAGTTCAACTTTATTTTTCCACATCATGAAACTTATCCATCAGCTATCTAAAGAAACTGGTATTCCGATTCCGACATTAAGGTTCTACGAAAAGAGCGGACTGATTAGCGGGCGACGAAAAACCGAGGTCAATACCAATAATTACCAGTTTTACGATCAAGAGGCCATTGATAAGCTGAATTTTATCCAGATGGCCAAAGCAGTGGGTTTTACATTAAATGAAATTAAAGAAGTTGTTGACCTATGGTACAAAAAGGAGATTACCCAAAAGGCACAATTTGAGGTGCTTGACAAAAGGTTGTTGCAGATTGATGAGAAAATTGCAGAATTGAATGCAATGAAAAAGCAGATTAAACTATGTAAGGCGAATATTGAAAATAGAAATTTATAAAATCTTTGAGTATAAAATAAAAGTATGCCTTGTTGAATGAAATCTGATTACTACAAACAACCCTGAATTTTTAACAGGTTACCTGTTCCCGAATCATCACTAAACCAGTAGAGGCTATTTCCTGACGGTGCAGTTCATTACTTTGACAACCAAAGTCTCAAAACTAATCCTCGCTGCACATTTTTATAATAAAGGCTTAATTGAACAGGTATGATAAGAAAGTGTGCTGATCCACCTGAAGACCCCGATTGGGCGAATGCTTTAAGAGTGGTGAAAATACTTTCGCCATGGACATTTCCGGTTCTTACGAATACCATAACATTTACAATAAAAATGCATCCGAACAGGAGTGTTCCGGCTAGTGTTGACAGAAACCTGATTTTTTTTGAGTTTGTTTTTGTTTTCATCACATTTAAAGTTAATTAAAGATATCAACCTACGATGCTAAAAATCAGCATGCTGCGCTGAATCCGCATAGTGATGGAAACGAGTGACTAAACCCGTTCCAATGATCAGTCTGGTGGTGACCGTATAAGGATAACTGGTATATTTACATTAAAGGCCCCTTAGTGATATTTACCTGGGCTTATGCCAAACTTCCTTGGGTAATAGGCCAGTGTGAGCATGAAATACTGCTGTAAGACATTTGCTGTAACTCTGGTAATCCGATCATTGCCAACGAAATTGAAAATATTCTTGTTTTCATGAAGGATGTCCAGCGCCGAAAACTTGACCTCTGCGTTTGCGCCTTTCAAAAATCTGTATGTCAAATCTGCATTCCAGATGTTATAACGGATCATATTTGACCAGAACGGAAAATTTACGGGTAGAGTAGTTAAAACTGATCAACAAGATCGATTAGCAATGGAATTTGTTGATGAACAAAAGACTATGACGGTTACTGCGACGATATACTATAATTTTAATGATCCGGTGACTGACGTTCAGGCAATTAAAAATGGAACAATGACCGATGTTGAGGTTATGAGTGATGAAAAAGTTGAGCGACAAATTAATAGAAGTGGAGTTAAAGGAGTGAAATCTGATAAGTTATCATATGCTTACAATCAGGGCGACAAAAAGATGGATTATGGTGTAAGCGGTTATGATAGCCATGATTTGAATGAAAACACATTCTATGTAAGAAAAGGAACTGCTTATAATCTTGGAGATATCGGTAATTACCTATGGGGAAGAGGAATGGCCGAATTAGGAATAAGTCTTCCAATAGCATTGTCTGGCGCGGATTATAATAACATGACCAGAGGAAAAGCGCAAAAGACAGCAATTTACGATATGGGACCGGGAACCTATGGAAGTCCGGGTTTCTTCGATTCACAAGCTGATCAAAGGGCAATTACAAAAGGTTATTATAGTTCTCCGAAACAGAAATCTATGATAAATAATAAATCAGAATCTCTGACAAAATCAATATATTTAAATTAATGAAAAAGTTTATATGCCTAGTAACGGTTCAATTTTGCTTCTTATTATTG
>NNBT01001926.1_pt1 | contig 58258 bp, 52 predicted proteins | sample 1173831 | NCBI WGS metagenome assembly NNBT01 (sample SAMN07173936, study PRJNA388173) | plant metagenome | isolation source: symbiotic tissue sample KVJ10 | place: Norway: Troms, Kvaloya island | reverse complement strand
ATCTACAGGAGATTGTTGGGGCGCGTCCGAGTCCCGTCCCTTCCGCAACAAAAGCATTAACTTGCAAAAGTGRACGYTTTTTGTTTCAGCGATTTTWTCTTCKGGTATTCTATAGGATCAAGCGGACTTTTTTTGGGATAAATTCTATGCATATATTTTTTATAATCTGAATAAGAAAAATTTGATATCCCTCACACCTCTGGATGTTGCTCTAAAAGCTTTGGTCTTTGTATTGAAAGATTCTGCAGATGCATTCGTGGATATGTTAATAAAGAAGTTTAGGATACTTTTCGAAAAGTAGCTCCGCAAATAGGATATTGAATCCGGCGATGTTTAAGACGTAAATTCACGTCAAAACCAATATCTACGAAAATTTCGTCACCTCAAAAGGCATGTTCATGTTTAAAAAAGCATCGTTCGTCAAAAAGATTTCGCAATTATGGTTATATGCCATAGGTTCGCACGAAATCATTGATTGACTTAATGTATTATAGGTTTATGCTAAAAAATAATTGACGACCGTTATGAATAAAACGCTCTTGGCTGCCAAGTTTCTTTGTTTTTGCAGCTTACTGTTATCTGCTACCTGTGTTCAGGCCCAGGTACACCAGAAACCCGAACTCAAGCTGCCGTCGGCCCTTCCGCCATCACCGAATGCGAGTGATCTTGGTAGGGTTGGGAATATCCCTGTCAGCCTCTCTACCGGTTCTATGAACTATAGTATCCCATTGATAAACCTAAAATGCGGGGAGCTCAGCCTTGGAATGTCGCTGGATTACGGTTCAGGTGGGGTAAAGGTCGATCAGATCGCCTCAAGGGCAGGTGTGGGGTGGACACTGAACGCAGGCGGGGTGATCAACCGGACCGCATACGGGGAAAAAGACGAATCTTCCTATTGGACGACATCACCCGGGAATATCAATACAAATACGCCGGAGGCGGTCCAGTTCCTTGACCGGGTGACAACAAGCAAGGATTCGTATGACACACAGCCTGATATCTTTAGTTTTAACTTCAATGGTTATTCCGGAAAATTTATCCTCAATCCTGAAAGTAAATCCGAGGCGATCTTTATTACTAGGTCCAACCTAAAGGTTGCCACCAATTTTAACCACCTTCAGGGCGATACCTGGACGTTGAAAGTAACAGACACCAAAGGTGTAGAATATTTCTTTGGCGGAAGCGGGGCAACGGAGAAATCAAGAAATACAAATTCGGGGGCAGACTGTGGAAAGACTTACGATACTGATGTGGAGAATGGCTGGTACCTCAATAGGATCTTGGCACCAAGCGGTGATTTTATTACATTAAACTATCTTCCTGTCCAGTTCTCTTATGATGCCAGCATTTCGGAAACCATTACCGAACAGACATTGCAGACCAGGGGCAGTTTTATGTATAATCCCGTAACCGGGGAATATACCTATCCGCCTCCAGGATATTCGACACTATGTACATCGTCTATTTACAGCACCGGGGTGTACCTTGATAATATCGAAACCTCAAAAGGGGCTAAGGTTGTTCTGGGTTATGTTGGACGTCAGGATATAGCCGGGGACAAACTGGTTAGCCAGGTACAGTACGGGCCTACAAACGGTCCGATACTCAAAACATTCAACTTAACCTATAACCAGGTGAGGAGCAATTTTACAGGTACGGGAGGAAGTGCAGATGAGATCAACCGCTACCGTCCTTTTCTTATAGAGGTAAGAGAATTTTCTCAAGCAATGTCAATATCCAAAAAACATTTGTTTAGCTATTATAATGCTGAAGAATTATCGCCCCGCCTTTCTTTTGCACAGGATCATTGGGGGTTTTTTAACGGACGCAACAACCCTGGATTAATACCTGAACCAAAAGAGGCAGGCATATTTTCTTATGCTCCCGCAGACCGTAACCCTAACCCGGCGACGGCGCGTTTTGGGATGTTGCGAAAGATTACCTACCCAACCGGTGGTACTGATAGTCTGGTTTATGAAGCCAATACAGCCAATGAGTTCGTTGAGGCACATCCGGAAGATGTGAAGACGACCGATAATTTGCATGTAATCGGAATAGGTAACCGTGGGTCAAATAGTGTAAGCAAAAGTATTACGAGTTATAAGGATGGGATGAATATATATTTTTCCGCCTCTTATAGCGGAAGCGGCACCTGGGATCAGATACACCAACGCTCTACTGTAAGGATTGTCAGACAGGATAACCAACAGGTATTATATGACCAATATCTTGATCTGGGTGATGAATTTTCAGGTGGTATTGAAGTACCGGCAGGGAGCTATTTGGTTACATTAACCAGTGAAGGGCAGGCTGCTTTCGGTACGGTAGATTTTACCTATGTTTCGGGTATTGTGCAGATACCGGATCAGAACATTACCAAAATAATCGGTGGGGTACGTGTGGCATCAGTGGTAACAAAGGACGGGATTAATCCTACAGCACGCATCAAAAAATATACCTATAACCATTTTGATTTTCCATTGCTTTCATCGGGTATACTGCTGAGACCGGATATCAATTATTTTTCAACCTATAGTAAAAAAATACAAAGCCCAGCGGCGGCTGATTATTTACATTGTGACTATTACATGGCCAGTTCTAATACTTTTAGATCACTATATATACAAGATGGCAACCATATTCTTTATACGGATGTAGTTGAAAGTGACGGGACAGCATTGGAAAATGGTGGCGTTTTGCACCAGTTTACAATTAATGCAGAACTGGGTTCAGCGGTAGCGCGGGGAAGAACGTATCCTGGCATGTCATATAGTATCCTGGGCAAAATACCTTTTTTCGAAAGGTATCAATTGGCTTTTAGATCTAATGGAGAATCGGTGATTAAACTGAAAGAAACGTTCACCTCTTATAAAAGCATTCCATTTGAAAATATCCAGGCTTTTGCCGGTAGAAAAAACTATACACTTAATGATTTTGAATCTGTAGATCCCGGCGAGCCTTACGATGTGAGTACCTATTTTATCAAAAGTTTTTGGAATTATATCGATTCAACAAAAACGGTCGATTATGACCTCAATGGCCAGAACCCGGTGAACACACTTACGGTAAACTTCTATGATAACCCTAATCACCTGCAGGTTACCAGGAGCAGGACGGATAAAAGCGATGGCAACGTGCAGACCAGACAGTTGATCTATCCCCAGGAAATGGTGAATCAAGGGAGGGATGCGGATGGAACTTATGCCGCTATGATATTAAAAAATAGGGTAGCGGATGTAGTTGAAGAAAAGGCCCTACTGAACGATGCCGTGCTGCTCGATCTCAAACGGACAAATTATCACCAGTATTCATCAGGGATGTTCATGCCGCAGACCGTAGAACTTTATAACACACTGAGCGGAAATACCGAGCCGCGGATTACTTACCATAGATATGACGGGTATGGAAACGTGCTTAGCCTCTCAATGGCAGATGGGCCGAAGGTCAATTATCTTTGGAGTTATTTTGGAGAATACCCGGTAGCCAAAATCTCGAACATAGACTATGGGACATTGGAGAGTATCATTGGGTCTTTAAGTATTGCTTCCCTTTCCTTGCAATCTTCTATCGACCAATCTTACCTGGATAACCTTCTGGCAGGCGTAAAGGCGGCTCATCCCGAGGCTCAGATCGAAACTTATTTGTATGAACCGATGGTTGGCCAGGTGCGTGCGACAGACCAGAGAGGAAAGGTCACGTATTATGAATATGATGATTTTCAGCGGCTGAAGGTCATAAAGGATAACAATCAGGATATCGTTAAGGCGTATGAATATAACTATAAAGGAAACTAGGATGAGAAAGATATTATTTGTCTCGGTCTTCCCCTCTACCTTATTGGATGTTAAGGGGCAACTTTTTGGAAATAGATCGTCTGAGATATCAATTATATATTAAAAAAATGCATGTTATGCTAAGCGCTATAAAAAAAATAATTTTCTTTTTAACTTTTTTTCTTCTCACAGGTTTAGGAGTGACTTTTGCGCAGTTAAACCAACCCAACGATAAATTCGGGATTATCCCGGTTGTTGTTCCGCCGTCCCCTGAGGTAGGGGAGATGGCCAGAATCGGGCAGCTGGGGAGCGAGCTGTTTACCGGTGCATCCAGTACCAGTATCCCCTTGCTGGAACTGAGTGCCGGTGGAGTAAAGCTGCCCATCTCTTTGGCTTATTCCAATAATGGGATAAAAGTGAATGATATTCCCACAAGGGTGGGCCTTGGCTGGAACCTCATGGCTGGAGGCAGTGTAAGCCGAGTGATCCATGATGAGCCCGATGATGAAAGCGAAAGACTTGCCCCTGTTGATTTTAATGTACATAATCAGGCGATGCTAGATTATCTCTTTTACGCCACTACGTATGGTTACGATACCGAGCAGGATATTTATTCAATAAGCGCCCCGGGCCTTTCGGGTAAATTCTTTTTTGATGACCAGGGAGTTCCCCGTTTTGTAAAACATTCCAACCTGCGTGTGCAGGTTGACCGTGCAGATGGGATTTCAGGTTTTGTGATTACCAATGGTGAGGGTATAAAATATTACTTTGGTGCTGAGGGGGAAATTGAAAAAACGAGGGAAATCAAACTGAGTGGAACCGAACCAAAATACAAGGTGCAGAAAACAGCCTGGTTCCTTTCTAAGATAATGGACCCGGCAGGGAATTATATCCAGTTCAATTACAGTCCAATCTATTTTAAGACGATCCTTGGGCCATCCCAAAATGTGACTCTGAAACTCATCACCGATGTTGAAGACTGCGCATATTGTGGGGCAAATACGCCGCAGGTGCAATACGACAAATTGGATTATGATAGTTACTATCTTACTGGCATACAAACGTCTGATAATGAATTAGTAAGTTTCGGTTATGAAGCCAGACCAGATGTTAGTGGGGACAATAGGTTAAGGACGGTGACATTGAGCACAAATACCGAACAGGTAAAAAAATACAATCTCAACTATCAGGATTCGCAGGTTATCGGAGCAGTTGTAAACCGTAAATTCCAGCTTATTTCTGTAGTCCAGCTTGCCAATGGCCCGGTAACCGGACAGTTGCCTGTGTGTAGCATGGAATATATAGGGGATCTTCCCGACCAGATGTCCCTGAGCCAGGATTTTTTAGGCTATTATAACGGCGCAATCAATTCCAATTTTTTTCCGAAGATTAACGGTTGGCAAAATTATCAGATGGGCTATCTTGGGGTAGACCGCAACCCGAACTTCGTTAATGCAGAAGTAGGTGCCCTAAAGAAAATAACATTTGCAACCGGTGGATATGATGAATATACCTACCAGCCTCATACAGTATTCAGATCTGAGGATCAGGAACAGGTAGTATGGCAGAATGCAGATGCCGGAGGTCCCGGTGCGGAACAGTCTGACCCAAATGCATATGAATTTACCATCACACCTACTTATGAGCAGCAGGCTCCTTTTACCGTAGATGTCGCCCCTAATCCGGGAGGGCCTGGTGAGGGTTCCGACAATTATTGGCCGCCAGAGGGGGATAACCGTCTTGTAGCGAAAATGGAGGTACGCCAGGTTTCAAACAATGCGCTCAAAATGTCAAGAAACTATTTCAATTATGGAACAATGGCTTACCGATTGAGCCTAAGCGCAAACGTAAGCTACAGGATTAAGATTACAGCATATGGGGAAAGCAATCAGGCTGGCGTTTACCTCAAGTATGACAGCACGAAGATGGTGGTGAACACCCGTGTAAACAGACCTGTCTGCGGGATACGTGTGGCGTCCGTTAAATCTTACGACCCTGTTGCAAACCGGTCAAATTACAAGTACTATCAATATGCATCGGTGTCAGATCTCACAATGTCGTCCGGTATCGGAGAAGAGGGGCGTGCTATCATCGATGGTGGAATGTCGTCAGGCTGGTGTCCAAATGATTTTGCTGTTTATGGTGACAGGTTTGTAGAGTGCTCAACAGTAACTGTACGTTCCGGGCCGCTGGCATTACCTCCAGCTTACGGCGGGTCCAACATCGCTTACAAGCATGTTATAGAGAGTGATGATCCAAATCTGGTCAATGGCTTCACCGAACATCACTTTTATACCATTACTGACGGATCTATGTTCGGGGTGTTAAACAAGATCATCCCTTACATGAATTATGATCATGCGGAGCTTGCAGGTACTGAAGATTCAACGACTGTTTATGCTAAAAAACTGGGTGTATTTGTGAAGGTAAAACGCACTGTCAATAGTTATGGGATGACTGTCGACTACGATCATGCGGTAACGAATTATGTTGCCCGTAAACGTTATACCCCAACCGTTCAATATCCTGACGTGAATCTGGCATCAAACGGATATGATGTGAGCCGTTACCTGATGACCAGTAGCTGGATAACCCTTAACCAAACCATTACTGATAATTACGATGCAAATGGCGAGAACCCTGTGAGGCAGACGGTAAATTATACCTATGCCAACAATCAGCATCTGCAGCCAACCATGGTTAGCTCAAATGACAGTAAGGACAATGTAATTTCGGCCCAGTTAAAATACCCGGCGGATTTTCCTTCTGCTGTAAATACGACACTGGTAGATAATCATATGATTACGCCTATTTTGGAGAAGAAAATTTATAATAGCGGCAGTCTTATCCGTACCGAATCTACCAGGTATAGAGACTGGTTTGCCGATGGTAAAGTGGTAAGCCCCGAACTGTTGAGTATAGGGAATGGTACTGCCCCGCCAGAAACAAAGCTTCGCTATCTCGCCTATAACCATAAAGGAGCTCCACTTTCGCTTTCTGTTGAAAACGGTCCTTTAAAAGGATATGCATGGGGTTATAATCAAAAAATGCCAATCATGCAGATCGATAACGGAAGTCATGCTGAATGCTATCATGAGAATTTTGAAGAATTTGCAGGGGCAGCAACCGGTTCAGCACATACCGGATCCGGTTATTACAGCGGAGCCTATACGGTTAATTGGACCAGGCCTAATGGAAGGAATTACAGGATCGGTTATTTCTTTTTCAATGGTACGGCCTGGAAATACAAAGAGGAGGCTTATACAGCCGATAGTTTTGCCCTAAGCGGAGGTTCTGCATATGATGATATCAGGATTTTTCCTGCTGACGCTCAGGTTACCACCTATACTTACCGGCCGTTGATCGGAACCACAAGCAAGATAGATGCCAGGGGGGTGACCGTTTACTATGAATACGACAGTTTCGGGCGTCTTAGCCTGGTAAGGGACCAGGACCAGAATATCATCAAGACTTATTGTTATAACTACGCCGGACAATTAACCTCTTGCTTTTAGCAATTGCTGAATGCCTATATATTATATGAAAGAATTTAAATACAATGCTCAAACCATGAAAAAAATAACCTCTCTTTTTATTTTTCTCGCATGTTTATACCAACATGTGGCTTTTGCTCAGTCACCGAGTAGTAACCAGAATTTTATTATCGAAACTACGGTTAAAGCTGCTGGCCACAAAACGGTTGGTAGCCTTTCCGGCCTTCCTGTTGATTCTGCCAATCGATTGATTCGCTATCTGGATGGATTGGGCCGTCCTTTGCAGACAGTACAGTGGCAGGGGAGCCCTGGCAAAAAGGACATAGTGCAGGTGAGCGAATACGATGCTTTCGGCAGGGAGATTAAGAAGTACCTCCCTTACGCAGAACAGACGGGTTCGGATGGAAGCTATAAACCTACGGGAATTTCCACTCAAGGCAGTTATTATTCGCCAAGTGGTTGGGATGCCAATGTGGTAAAAACCGGTAGCCCCTTTGCAATCACAAATTTTGAGGCCAGCCCTTTGAACCGCGTAGTTGAGCAGGGCGCTCCCGGGGCAGACTGGCAGCCTGTTGCGGGCAGTACTTCCGGGCATACGGCCAAGATGGTCTATGGGAGCAATGCGGCAAGTGATGTACTGTTATGGCAGGTAAATAGTTCGGGTGCATCGGCAAGCGCATATTACCCTGCAGGAAAACTTTTCACAACGGTTTCAAAGGATGAAAACTGGGTATCAGGCAATGCGGGCAACACCGAGGAGTTCAAGGATATGGAGGGAAGGGTTGTATTAAGAAGAATATACAAAAGCGACACTGAAAAGCTGAACACCTATTATATTTATGATGATTTTGGGAATTTGAGGTATGTGGTTCCACCTGCAGTAACAACAAGCAGTTTTACAGAGGCAGAATCAGATCCGGTATTTGGGTATTTTATATATGGTTACCATTATGATGGGAGAAAACGCCTTATTGAGAAGAAAATACCGGGCAAGGGCTGGGAATTTATGGTGTACAACAAGTTAGATCAGATTACCCATAGTCAGGATGCCAATCAACGGGCAAATAACCAATGGAGTTGGATAAAATATGATGCGCTTGGCAGAGTAATCCTAACCGGGGTCGAAAATGGACAGGGCATCGGCAGGCAGGGAATGCAGGATTACAACAACGGTATACAGCCGCAGTGGGAAGTCCGTAACACTGCCACAACAGAAGGTTATACACACAGTACACATCCTGAAGTTGGTGAGGAAAATACCAGTGTGGAGTTCTTAACGATGAACTATTACGATGGCTATGATTTTCCAGGCTATAATAGTGCCTATGCACCCAGTGTTACGGTAAGTGACAAATTAAACGGACTTTTAACAGGGAGTTTTGTGCGTATTCTAGGCAGTGCCACCAAGCTTTTAACGGTTACCTACTACGATGAAGACGGAAGGGTAAAGGAAACTGTAGCTGATAATGCGAAGGGTGGTAAGGATCGCACGGTGAATAGTTATAACTTTTCGGGGGAATTCACTGCCAGCGTTAGGACGCACGAAGTCGGCGGCGCGTTAACCACCATTGTTTCCGGGTTTTCCTACGATCATGTTGGCCGTAAGCATATTACAACTAAGCAGATCAACAATGGCAGTGTTGTTGGGCCTAACATTGCGCTTGATGAGTTTGTTTACAATGAGATAGGCCAGCTGTCAACCAAGAAACTGCATAACGGCATGCAGAGTACTGGCATGACCTACAATGAGCGCGGCTGGTTAAAAAGCAGCATCAGCAATGAGTTCAGTATCCAGCTGGACTACCAGGAGAACGGGGCTAACCAGTATAATGGGAATATCAGCAGGCAGTACTGGTCGCAGAATAGTTCTCCCTCTATTTCGCCAAATGTTTTCAGTTATAACTATGATAAACTCAACAGGCTAACCGCCGGTACCAGTACCGGCATTTACATGAGCGAAGTGCTGAACTACGATAATATGGGCAACATTAACCAGTTAAGCCGCAACGGTGGGCCAATGAACCAATATTTTTATAGCGGAAATAGGCTGGATAGGATTGATAATGTTGCGGGGACTTATGCCTACGATGCGAACGGCAATGCCACAACTGATGGTAGGAACGGTATGGGTCTGACTTATAATCTACTCAACCTGCCTTCGGGTGCAAGCGGTAACGGAAAAGCGTTGAGCTATGTTTATGATGCTAGTGGTAACAAACTGAGGAAGACGGTAACCGAAAATGGATCAACTACAGTAAGGGAACATATAGATGGCATCGAATACGATGGGAACAATATCGATATTATTCAAACCGAGGAAGGCGTGGCACAGCGCAATGGAGATAACAGCTATAGCTATCATTATAATCTAACAGATCACCTAGGAAATGTGCGGTACACTTTTGATGTTTATAATGGTTTGATCAGGGAATTGCAGGTAGATAATTATTTTCCATTTGGTAAGCGTAACAGTGCAACTTTAGGAAATAATAAATATCTTTACAATGGTAAGGAAGTTCAAGACGAATTAGGCGGGCAGTATGATTATGGCGCTAGGTTCTATGATCCTGAGACGGGCAGGTGGAATGCGGTGGATCCATTGGCAGAGAAAGGTAGGAGGTGGTCTCCCTACACCTATGCATTTAATGATCCTGCTAGATTCATTGATCCGGACGGGATGTGGCCTTGGCCAAATTGGGCTGCAATTGGTAAAGGTATAGTACAGGGGACTAAAAATTTTGTAGTGGGTGTCGCAACCCCGCCGGCAGTAACGATGTACCGCATAGGCAAAGAGGCTATAAATGGAAATATTAAGCCGGCTGCTAATTTCTTGGTTCCCGCGATAGGGAAAGCAGACCAGACCGTAGCCCTTGTCAAGGGTAATACTGAAAAAAGGTCTGAAATAATTACTCAAAATATTCTGGAAGTCGGAACAGCACTCGTTGGGACTAAAGTTGGCCAAGGTGGTAAGGCGGCGGTTATACTAGAACAAGCGGGAGCGGTACGTGCAGCTAAGTTTGCTAGCGAATGGGGGGAAGCAAGTTTGAACTCTACAGTTCAAAAATTTGCTCCAGGAGTTGAAGGTACTGTGCAGGGGCAGAAGACAATTTATAATAATAGTGAGACAGGTATGCAAGTTGTGTCCGATAATGCGGGAGGGTATTTCCGGATTCAGGATACAAATTTACCTGGAAAAAGGACGTATACAGATTTAAATGGAAATGTGCCAAATAATAAAGTTATTGATGGTAGGCAGATGGGAAGAAGCCAGAAGGAGTATAACCAAGCAACTCATTTTAATAATACAGATAATTAATGAAAACAATATGTGTTCCAAAAAATAAGGAAGCCTTATGTAGATTAGATTATAACAAATCTGAAAAAGGAGATTTAATTGAAATATCTTTTGAAAATGATATTTTTTTTGAATTATCTAAAATCGGCTTTTTCCTTGCTATTAATAAATTAGTTCATTCTAATATTGATGATTTTGAGGATGAAGCTATCATTGGGGAAAATCATCTACATGATATAATTAATAGTGATATTTTCAGTGAGGAAAAATATAATCCTGAAATTTTTGAGTTTGTAAAAAAAATTGAGGAATTATTTTTCAGGGCTTTGGAATATAAAACTGGTGTTTTTTTTTATTTCTAACCTCATGATAGTGCGGAGCACGGCCATTTCTTATAATGAACGTGGTTGGCTGAAGAGCAGTAACATTAACGAGTTTAGTATCCAGCTGGACTACCAGGAGAATGAGGGCAACCAGTGGAATGGAAACATCAGCACGTAATACTGGTCGCAGAATACCTCGCCTTCAACCTCGCCAAATATGTTCAGTTATGTGTATGTAAACCGGATCGGTTGATCAACGGAACGAGTACAACGATCTATATGAGCGAGGTACTGAACTACGACAATATGGGGAACATCAGCCAGCTGGCCAGGAACGGCGGTGCGATGAACCAGAAAGTGCTTCTGAACCTGGTACTACGCCAAAGGGTACAGTAGGGAGACTTGAAAAATCCTCAACTGACCCAGAAACAGTTCCGGCTTCTCAGAGAGCCTAACTAAGAGTTCCTAGTCCTACACAGAAAGAAAAAGAATGACAAAATGTGTGCAAATTGGTGTAATGAAACACCACTAAAGAATGTAAAATCACATCATTTTCAGGTTAGACATGCAGATGGTGGAACAAACACTGTCCCTGCCTGTGAAGATTGTCACCCATATTTACACAAGAAAGAAAACAGGAACTAATGACAAATAATGAATTTTTACAGCTCATAAGAGCGAACATCTGTAAAAATGGATATCATCTTACACTTGTAACAGGTGGACAAAGTCCTCGATATTCATATTCTATAGGATTAACTGAAAAGTTGGGGTTTGAATTGATCATTGCGGGGGGATTTACCACAGTGAAAGATAATGAGATGGTATTTGATTATGTAATTAGTCAATTGCAATCCGGATATACCGTTGATTCTAAGTTCTTCTTGTCTGAAACAAATGCTTTTTTTTTAAGGAAGGTACACCCATCCTGGTCTGAAAAATTAATGTTGGGTGTTTATGATTATTATGATGCAAATGAAATCATAGCTTATCAAATTATTTCTGTAAATAAAACTATGGATACGCCAGTCATGTCAGAATTGAGAATCCTAAATGATCCTATTTGGAAATGGCTAGATACAGAATGGGATATAAAAGCACCAATGGATTCTTATGTGGTCACTGATCTTGAGGCATTGAGAGGTAAACCAATAATTGAACTAACGAGATGGGAGGACCAGAAGTGGGAGATGTTTTCGGGACCTGGTCCAGATGTAAAAGAAGAAGATATCATGATCGTTCCACTAGGTACAATGCTAGGAATTGATGAGACATTAAAGCCCGTTATAGATCTACCTGTTGGTGAGGGTTTGTGGCGTGAAGATAAAGATTCCGATTGGCAAAAATGGGAATAGGCCCCGCACTGGCGCACGCGTGTCGCGTGTGAGAAATTAGAAATAAGTAAAGCCCAGTCTCTGGACTGAACTTATTTAGGGAATCCTTTTCGGCAGGCAACCAGTGAGATAATAAATGTCTTTACAATGGTAAGGAAATTCTGGATGAGTTAGGAGGGCAGATAGACTACGGCAAGGTTCTATGGTCCGGTGATTGCAAGGTGGAACGTGGTATTTTCAATGGCTGAAAAAGGAAGGAGGTGGTCGACGTATAACTACCCAATCAATAATCCGATAAAATTTATTGATCCGGATGGCATGAAGCCTGAGTTTGGGGTGTTGGGGAATGCTACAAAAGAAGGATTTGTGAATCATTATGCTGGAATTATACATTTTTTAACCACAAACCCAGTAATAACAGTTAAAAGAATGGCTGCGAATATTGCTAAGCATCCTGGAGCTTAGTAGGCAAATTTTACACTATTTACGGTATTGACGACTCGACATCTTTAGAATCGCACGATGATCAATTCATCAAACATTACTAAGCTATAAACGCAATAACCGTTTCTCCATACAAAGAATTTGAGCAGCCCTTCAAAAAGGCGGTAGAGTTAATTGATGAATTTTACCCTGATTACAAATTTATTCCATTTGCAGGCGTGGAACTATCAACTTATCAGCTACAAAAATGGGATTACAAATAATATTAACCCACCTTTCTTTATTGATGGGAATGGGAAGGTCACGTCATCTGTCCTTTAGGAGGTTAATTGGTTTGTCAAGACAGAGGGCGGGCGCGGGGCGAGTACTAATTAAATCCAAAGAAAGAATATAAAGAAGAAATAGATGAAATCTGTTGGACAAATTCAGGATATATTAGCTGAAGAACTTTGGGAGAATATAGAGAATGCCAGATCAGCAGGAAGCGGACTGATGTATTATAATGAGTTTCTAGGTGATACATCTTTTGTTTTGGCCAAGCTTTTGGAATCACTCTTGGTTTCTGGTGACTATGATTGGGATATAAAAAAATGGATAGACGATCTATTAATAACAAAGGTAAGGGTGAATGGGAATCAAGTAGTGCTCTGGGCTGTGGTGATTTCCGGTGTTGAGGGAGTAACTGAACAATGGACGCAGCCTGTCTATTTCGAGGCAAAACTCAATAATACCAGCCGGCACTTTGATAGTTATTTAATTATGTATAGTGACAACGACAGGATTAACTTGTCATATGATGAATTTATCAAAAACCGGGATATTTGGGGCAGAATGTTTTACTCAAGTGATGACTGGGATGTTTCTGAAAGAAACTGGCGATATACTTTAAAATCGTAAAAAAACTGGGGCATTTGCTATCTTTAAATTTCGTTCCGAAAGGCTGTTAGTCTGATTGAGCTTTTATGATTACGAAAACTAAGAGCGCGGTTCGTAAGTTTCATACCTTTTTAAGGTAAGCACTGTCTGCCTCAGTTTTTCTGGCGAATCGTCGCGACTTTTCAGAGAAACCGAAGCATCAATCAGCGCCGTTTTTCAGCATCGTTCGTATCCTGGAAATATAAAAGCTCAATAATATGAATAGGTTATGCTGGGTTGCATTTTATTCTTTATTCAGGATGCGGTTCAACGGGAAAAGATTGGTTTTACGTAAACCGTTTCTGGTTAGGTTTTGGAATAGGCTACAAGCTTGCCATATTGAATGGTGGCAAATAACTAAATCCCGCAAACCAAGTTACAAAAAAGCCCCGGACATGATCTCCGGGGCAAAATTTAAACTTAGCGCAGCTGTTTTCATTCAGGCTAATCCACAAGGTATTGCTTTAGATATTTGTTCAAAAGCAACCTGGTCTGGCAGATGGGCGACCAATTCTTTATCGGAACCTAAAATGCTTTAATCAGTGGTTAATTAAAGATAATTGTTGCCGAAACAGCAACAGTTATCTATAGTACTGCCTGAAGATGAATTGCAACCTTTAGTTTACCGTTTGATCAGGCGCGAATGCATAAATACCACCTGCAATGGGCATAAAGAGGCCATAAGCCAGCATCAAAGCGTCCTGCGAGGCCAGCAGCACGCCCCATGTCGGTGGATCATCTTCAGCACCGAGTATCGGCAGTTCAAGAATACCTCCGAAATTAAATGCAAAGTTTCCAAGCGAAGCGGGGATGAGTGATTTGTACGTACTGGTACAATCCTTGGCATTGTCTATGAGCGTCGCCGCTACCGGCACGTTCCAGATCATGTTGATTACCGTTTCTGTCCCCGAAGAGCACATCGAATACCCAGGATCATGGGAAATGAATATGTTGGTGAACCCTTTGATAATGGATATGCCGGTAAGCGCATTGTTAAGCCAATCGCATGCATCAGTAGTGGTGGCGGCATTGATCCAGGCCGGCAGGTTGGGTGAAACGTAGGCTACGTTTCCAACGGCGTTGATGGTAATCAAAATCTTAGGCTGGTCCTCTTTGTCTATCGAGAGTGCTTTGAGTATTGATGAGGTAACCCCGCAAACAAGCGCTCCACCCAGTGCAAAGAAGTCGGTCACGAAACCGATTGTTTTCATTGCAGATTCATTCAATACAGGTGAACTTTCAGTAGCAAATACCTGACCGTTCCCTTTAGGCGCTGGAGCAGTAGAGTAAAAAGCCTGCTGGATTTGTGCAAAGCTGGTCGCATTCAATAGTGCATTGGTAAATGCATCCCCGTTTGGAAAAGGCGCAGCCTTTGAACCTGTAGCAGCATCATTTGAAATTTTATAACAAAGGGTAGTCGGAACAGCTGCAACCAGGCAAACCACGTCCAGAAAAGAAAGCTCATCTCCAGTTAGCCATTTGTATATATCCGAGAGTACCGGAAAATGGATCGGTGCAGTCATCACATCGATCACATCGCCAGAAAGCTGGATGAGCAGCTGAACGGTAGCAACAATAATATCCTCGGTTGCCCCCAGGATAGTGTCTGTCACAATTCCCAGAAATCGTTGGAGGATTTCCGTTGCGCTAAGGCTCGAGAAAGGAATAATGATCTGCGTATTGATTGCATTGCAGGCATCCAGCAAGGTTTGTTCCTCCTGGTTCAACAGGTTCAGTAAATCCTGGAAAATATCCTGCGGGTAAGAAGGTGGTGTAGCAGAAGAGCTTGCGTTGGAAACATTTCCCTGGAAGTGGTAGGCAATCAGGGTTGAGGGGCTACTGTTCTGCGCGGTAGGAGCAGGGCTGTTCGCGGTGGTACTGTCGGGGGTCTGGGGCAGGGATGGCAGGTCAGTCCAGCCATTGATCTGGTTGATCAAGGACGTAAATATATTGGGTATGTCAGCCTCCATTTCGGAAAGGCTATCGATAGCGGCCTGGGTAGACTGGATGAAAAAGTTTTTCATTACCTTATGGGTTATCACAATATCCTCCCAGCTGAACAGAAAGCTTAAAAAGGCCAGCAGGTCTTCAATTGCGACTTCAATCTGCTTGAATACCCATTCCACTGCTCCAACCACTGCATAAACCGTGTCCAGGACCGCCTGGTAAATGTCCTCCCCGATCGTGGCAATGAAATTCCATACCTGCTCAGCATCCGACTTGATTACCTGAACGGCGAATTTCGCCGCCGAATCCAGCATTTGAAACAGGTCACCGATATCCACTTTGATCGCGCTCTCAAAACCTACCAGTACAGGTGAGTTGAATTTATTGAAACCGGCCGCCCTGAGGACATAATCGGAAGAAGAAAAACTGTTGTATGCCGTAGCAAGTGAATTATTGGAATCCGCTACGGTCTGCAGGTCATCGGTTGAGGTGCCCGCTGGCACTAGGGGAGTAGTATTACCATACTGATCGGTCACTACCGCACTTTGCAGCGATGATACTGTATTGAGTTGCGCAACCTGCCCAAAGGCAGTATTCATCGGGTTAATAGCGACCGCACCCGTTCCATCCTGCGAAACATAAAGCATCGTTCCGGTCAAATCAGTAATACTTTCAATAATGGTAATGTTACCAGAACTATCAGTATTTACGGGAACTGTCGTTGTGTCTAGCACATAATAAAGGTTGTTGATATAAAAGGCTGCCTGGGTGTTTGCGCCAAGCATAAGCGGCGTATTGGTCAGGGGTTGATTGTTCTCATCGAGCAACTGTATGGTGGTCGTATAAGAATTATAGGTCAATGATGGCGAATCCGATAGCGGAGGGGGAAGGGTAACTATGGAGGTTGACCATAGGCCAGTCTGAGGCGATCTGGTGAGGATATATAAAGTATTGACCGCAACCGCGAAAATCGTGTTAGCGTTATTGCTGATATTTACATAGGGAGATACCAGATCAACCTGGGTTCCTATAGGAAGCGGAGTCTGGGTCGACCATGCTCCGGGCTTGCCCAGGGTATAAGGACAGGTCAGATAGAAAAGTTCATCTGCGCCACTAAGCCCCCAAACAGTCAGCGTCCCATCATTAAGTACCGCCTGGAGGTAAGAAACCCTGACAAGCAGACTGTCCTGAAATAGCAGCACGCCATCTGAGTGATTGCCCTGCTTATCGTAAGCGAAATAGAAAAGACTGCCGGTCTCACCGTCATCCGAGGTTACCAGCAGGTCTGAGGTTTCATTGCTACTGCCGTTACGGAAAGCAGCCATAGCCTGTGGAATCAAATTACCTGGGAGAAACAGCGTCGATGGGCTCGGCGCGGAATTTCCAAAGTAATTATAAACCGGACAGTAGATCAATTGTGCTGTCCCATCGATCGAGCCTCCGGTGTACATCCCGTCAACAGGCCCCCCTGTGGATGCGCGGCCGATGCAGCCCATATAGTCGCTGGTATTCAGATCAATAGGCAGTGAATTATTGTTCCACCACTGACTCGCTCCAGGAGTGATATAGAACCTGTCAACCACCTGCTGATTATCCAGGTCTGCAATGATAAATTGCCCGTCCAGCGTTTCGCTGATAAATACATTAGCAATCACAAAGGGACTGGGCGCGGTCGCACTGGAATCATACCCCACATAAGCCCAGCTTGGTGCCTTTAACCAGGACATATCCGAATTGGAATTGCCCAAACACAAAAACAGGTTGTCCGCACCGTTAACAGTAGCCACCATTGCAAGACCGATTGTTCCGTCCTGGGTATTTTGGGCAACGCTGATCTTGGTACAGCTCCCACCTGAAAACTGACCGGTCATCACTGCGGTACTCAAGTCAAGCTGTATCCAGCCGCTGGAGCTTTGTGGAGTCTGGCTGGTGACATAAAATACGCCGTCGGTACCGATCGAGAACATCAGCGCATTGCCCTGGTTGTCCTGCAAAACCTCAAATGTGGTATCGGGGGCCATAATAGATGCCTGGAGATAGTTGGGCATCATTTCAGATGAATAGTTTATTGTATTACTCATGATATCTATGGTTTAAGAAAGGTTTATTGCACCGGCTTCCACGCTATAAGGGACAGGCCTTGCCCCAGCGTATGAAGTGTGCTGATTTAAGAAAAAAAGCGGGCATCAGGAAAGTTGCCCTGATGCCTGTATTGCGCTGCTAAGTTTAACTGTTTGCGAGATTAGCTGGAAGGATTATTATAGGTAATGTAAGAGACCAGGTCATTGCTTTGGGAAAACTGGGGCTCCGCGAAGCTAAAAGTCTGGCCTCCCGGGAAAACAAAAGTGTTGATGCTGGCAGCGGGAATTTCCACCAGATTGGTAGTCGTAAATTGAACACATTTGTTGATGTAGTCGGTCATCTGTTTGATTCCGAGCAAAAGGTTAGCGGCGATATTGCTAGGCGGTTGTTGCCCGTTAACAGAGGTGGTTGGAGGGGCGCTAGTGAAAAGGAGTGTGCCACCTGCTCCTGCGCTAAGTGTATAAACCTCGGTAATGGTCGTATCAATATAGTTTCCGCTCCACTTTGTTGCACTGGATTCCCATTCGACTGAAGCATAGACAACCAATTGCTGGACAATGGTCACCTGGTTGCCACTCACAGTTACATTCATCGAATAGGTAATATAGGATTCAAACTGATAATAGTCCAAAAGACCGTGATGACCACAACTGGTCTCGACCGTTCCGCTATTAAAGGCGTAATTGATAATATTTCCATCGCTTCCGCTTGTGTATCCGGGAGCTGGAGATGACTGGATGTTGTAATCAAAATGAAGTTTAGCGACGTGGTAGTCGGCCGACATCACCGGGGTATTGCAGTTCGCTTGGACAAAAGGCTCAAGCAAAGTGGCAAAATAAGGTGTAAAAACATCACTGCTGATCGCAACCGCACCGTCATATTGGGTGGCGCTACTGCCACTATCTATCCAGTTCCAGTCGATCCCGGAATAATTCGCGGGAGGTGGCGTACTGCCCTGGTTACATAAATAATTTAATGTACTCAGGCCGGCCGTCCCACTGCTGGCTGGGCTATACTGGTCAAAAACCTGTGTCAATGATCCAATACTAAGGGTAGAAGGGGAAAGATTGGGATCATTTTGCGTAAGGGTATAGCCAAGTATCGAAAGGCCCTGATTGATATTATTCTCAAAAACCTGTTGCACCATCTGTGAAGTGATTAAATTTTGGACCTCAGGTGGAAAACCACTGATAAATGGCGGCGTACTGTTGAGGATAGCACTGGCAAACTCCAGGAAAAGCTGCTGGATACTGAAAAGATCCTCGCCCAGGCTTTTCAGCTGATTGAGCACCGCGGGCGGTAAATTGCTGATACCGGGCGGAACCACCAGTGTTTTAAGCGGAACTTCCAACGTGGTCAGCCAGGCAGATCCGCTCGGCTGGGAATCATTGTTAAATGCATAGCTGCCATGGTTGCCCCAGGCCGCATAACACACCTGGTACTGCGCACACAGCATATTAAAGACCGCCGTATTGGTGTTTGTGGAATTAACAGTTAGGATCGGGGGTAATACCGGCAGGCCAGCAGGATTCTCTCCACCAGGCATTGCCATTCCCTGAGGGATACCAAGCTGCAGCTGGATTCCGCAAGCGAAATTTGAATTTTGCAGATTGCTGATATCCTGGCTCAGGGGATCACCGGCCTTCCAGGTTGGAACAGTGAAGGGATTAGTACCATTGGTACCACCCTGACTTACCGGCATTGTCATTAACTCTTCAAGGCTGATCGGTACATATGAACCGCCGGTTTCAAGCTGAACCCAGCAATAGTTGATTACCGGAAGCTGCTGTTCGTAAAGATATTCGAACATGGTTGAATTGATGGCATCGAGTGTTGTGGCAACAGCAATATTGACTGAAGAGCCGAGATTAGATGAGGAGATACTCATGGATGAAGCGATTAGATTTCCTACTCTGTTTAAGGTTTTTCGGTCACACCTTCGCTTTTACTGCCTCCGCGCTGGCCCCGTCTTTTAAGAGCCTCCGGGAGTCACTCTTTTAATGTTTAATTAGAGATAATTTGTAGTAGAAAATATTTGTATATGTAATTTTATATCTTATATACACAATGTTATATCATGTTTTGACAATACAAATAAAAAGACAAATCATTTACACTTTACAAAAGAATGAAAATGAACAGTTCTTGTATTCAATGAGTTAACGCTATGAGCGGAAACCCTGTCCCCAGTTGTTTCATCGAAGCGGAAAGATGGAATAATCGGTCAATATAGGACGATTTCAAAAATGAATGTTTACCATTTCAAACTCCTATCCCCTCGGCTTGAAGTAAGACTTACTTCATTTCTTTTTTGAATTTTCCTGTAGATATGTAGTATTAACGTTGTGCAATGCCTTCTTACTGAATGAAATGAATATCATGAGCGCTGTCAACATTTGAGTCATTTTACAATTTTATTGGCTTTCTCTGGCTGATGATCGATTAAGTTAAATAGTGAAACCAAATCAGCTGGTGTACTTTTGGCAAACCTCCAATAAATATCATGAGTAATTAAGGGTGAGAAAGCCCCCTGACCATGCTGGAAGGTTGAGCTAGATTACCCCTGTCCCAAGGGCTGATCAGACGCAAAAAATTCTCAATCCATCACCAGCGAGATCAGTAAACGGCATTACGATGATTCCTTCTTTTTATAAAAGATTATCGGTCTAGTGCTATTGTTCAGCTCAGCAAGAGGATAATATCATCGGAATATGTTTTGATCTGAAATAGCCTGTCATTGATTTCAGAGGATAAGTGCACTCGGGTTCAGGTTTATGAAATTGCTCCGGGAAAATGGGAATCTTTTTATTAGCCAGTTGCAATGATAACCAGTGGCCACTTTAACCGGCATCCTCACCCTTAATATAAAGGCAAAGTAAATCTTTCGAAATGTCTAATCATTTGCCACCACTCCCAAAATCTCCAGGGTTTTAGAGTGAAAGTTCGATAAAGAGTGTGATCTTTATTCGGATTCTGTTTTTGGAAACGTTCAAATCTTATTTTTCCCACCTCATAATCTAATCCTTTACCAGGTTGTTCAGTATAATTAAAGCTACCATCAATATTTTGATAGCTGTAACTTTCTTGCCAAAAATAATTGATGGGTGGTAAGTTGCTAATAGCGACAATCGAGACAATCACTATAGTCCAGATTTTGGTTTTCTTTTTCATGTTATTCTATTTTACAAGGTCCATTACTTCCAGGAACACGCCCCCCGGCTTGATTTATGTCTAAATTAGGATTTTTTACTTTTTGTTCCCGTAAAGCATTTGCCATTCCTGCTGGTGTTTTGGCAAAACCTGCTCCACCAGGTCCGCCTAATCCAATTTGAGTGGTCGGGTCTGGGATTGGAAGACCCCCTGCTTGGCCCGCTCCGTAAACGAATGCAGAGCAATTATAATCCGTAAAGTGGTAATTTTTTGGCGGGTTACTTACAAAGTCGATAACTTTTTGAAAATTTTCACCACTAACATAATATGTTGCTCCAACATTGTATTCCATATCTCCGTTGTCAATGATTTGAGATTTTGAGGATAACTTATCTAACCCGTTTCCTGTTGGATAAAAGCCTACAGTTTGAGTAATGCTGTTCTCTCCACTGGTTTTGCTTAAAGAAATGGCGACGTGGCCGAAACTGTTGGCGCCAACATTGAAAGAGGTTCCAGGCTGGGGTTCTACGACATATACCCTAACGACAAACGCGGCATTAGGACTGGGAATGCTGGCAAAACATTCCATCATTTCTTTTGGATTTACAGGGTTTTTCTCTTCTCCGGGAAGATTGGAAGGGGCAGGAGGGGATGATGTACCGGAAGTCCCACCGCCGCCACCACCTCCTGAGGTGCCACCAGGATAACCAGCTCCTACGCCATCATAATATCCTCCTCGAGCACTTCCATCGTCAAAGTAAGTATTTGAACAGACCCGGGTGGAATGCACCGTAAAATCCCCCTGCGCATCAGTGTAGCTGTCCTGGATCCATCCGCAGGTCTCAATGGCCATCAATTTCATGATTTTTCCTTGTGCTCCGCTAAAGGGGTTGGGCTCTTTTAGCATATGGTTGGCCTGGTCAATTTGTTCTTTTTGCGAAAACTGTTGAATGATGCCTACTGGTTTTCCCTCGCTGTATAACCTGCCGCCAGTTAGCTTATAATTGAGGTCATATTCAAATACCCTCCCGGTAAAATCTGAGGCGCTCATTTTTCGATTCTTTTGCAGGTAAATGGCTTCCGGAATTATCTCCAATATTTTTGCACCGATTTTCCGGCTATCATTATCCCTTAATATCACCACTTCGCGATATCCTTGTTTATAGCCCTGATAAGTGGGCTGTCCTTCCAAAACAACCGTCCATTTGTTTCCATCCTTTGTGGTGTCATTTTTTGCCAGTTTCCAGTCAATCCTGATTTTGGTTAGGACCTTCGCGCTGTCCGGGTTTATTTGAGAGATAAATTCTTTTGCATCTGCCAGGGTCAATGAAATATTCTGTCCCGGCTTTTCTGCAGAAATGTTATGATTGATTGGTTCCTTGCGACATGCAGATATCGTGAAAATAATTACTACTGTAATTTTGAGCTTTAAATTCATCGCGTTAATTTTTAGTTAAAAACTGGTATTGATTTTTTTGCATTTTGTGTCTGGTGACACATTTTTAGTTTTTTACGTCTGATCCTACTTAAAGTTTCCCGGCTGATTCCAAGGTATGAGGCGATATTGTTTTGGCTGGTCTGCTGCTCAATATCCGGATGCTGTTCAAGCAATTTTTCGTAGCGCAGGATTGGGGTCTGGGTTCGCAGGAATATGGCTCTTTCTTCACTCATGATGTAGTATTTCTGTGTCACGATCCTGCCCAGTAAATTTCCCTGTGGAAAGTCGGCATAATAGGCATTCAACTGTTGCCAGCTGATGGATTGCAGTTTGCTGTCCTGAAGGACTTCAATGTACTCATGGGCGGGTTTTTGGGTGAAAAAGCTGTATACAGAGATCATCAGGTCACCCTTTCCCATGAACCAGGTGGTGCACTCTTTTCCATGCTCATCAATGAAAAAGGCTCGCAGGAAACCACTGCGGATGAAGTACAATCTTCTTGATGTTTCGCCCGGTCTGAGCAGAAGGTGTTTGCGTCTAAAATTCTCTATGATTGCTTCCTGGTTGACCCGGTTCTGTAAGGGGGCAGGAAGGGGTGCGATGAAGCTAAGCGTTTCGAGTAAATCGGCCTCATCAATGATCTGTTTATGCATAGATTGTCGATTGTGTCACAAATCAACTTTTCAGCGCATTTACCTTGATAATATTGTCCTGTCGGAAGGATATTATTTTAAACGGTCTTTGTGCCCGTTTTATTATGTTCCCGGGAATTGACGCTTTTTTGTTTGATTGATTGAATTTAAGGAGAGGAAGAGAAGTGGAGTATATGAGTCGGGCCGGCTAGCTTTTAAGTTGACGCTTCTCAGATTTACAGATTATCAACTTACCGCTCATCATGGAAATTTCCGACATGGCTAAACAATTATTGTGCTGATATGATCAAAAAACTATCTTCTGCGCTTTATACAAAAATGAAAGCAGAACTTGAGGAATTCAATGATGACCAGATGGACAAGGTGGATATGCTAAAAAGCGCTGTACTAATTGTTCATCGTTACCTCGATGAGCTAAAACAGATCATAGAGAAATATCCGTTTGCTGGAGAGCAAGAAGAAATCTGGTTTTTTAAAACAGAAAAACCAAGGTTTTACCGCTGGCTGATCTTTTATACTGAACTGTTGAATATCGATTCCACAAGGCCGGCAGGTGTGGGTAAGCGTTTAACTGAACATTACCGTGAACAGATGCGCTACATCAACCGTTTTCTCCGCTCACATGAATTTCAGTACCAGTATTTCCGGTTGGGAACCGATGAACTTGACCATCTTTTCTTTTTGCGAGGCGCAACATCTAAAGACATCCGCCTGAGTTCGGTGCCCACAGTTGATCCCTCGTTCGGGACCGGCCATGAGTACCTTTTTTCAAGGTTCCGGGCCTGCGAACTCTTAGAAGATTTTCTAAAAAGAAAGCTCTCGGCAGGGAAGGGTAGAGGAGTGGAAAAGAGTATCGAGGGTAATCCCCGAATGAAGTGGACCGGGGAAAGCCTTAACCTGATAGAAATCATTTATGCCCTCCATGGTTCGGGACAGATCAATAACGGCAGGGTGGAATTGTCCGAGATTACCGGTGCCTTCCAAAAGATTTTTCAGATTGATTTAAGCCGCTATTTCAGGCGTTTTGCTGAGATCAAACAACGTAAAGGGATGAGCAAGACCAGGTTTTTAGACCAGATGCGTGATGAGCTGATAAAAAAAATAGAAGAAGCGGATGCTTACAGGCACTAGAGCGAAGTTGCGTGAAAAAATTTGATTCATAATTTAGGCGTTTATTTTTATTCTAGGTGTAGCGGCAGGAACAGTCTGAGCGTTTATAGCTATAAACCAATACCTGAGCAGTTCAATGAAGAGATTATTACCGATGATGTTATTGCTGATTGTTGTATCAGCTTGTAAGAAAGAAAAGCAGGGCGATTACTCTGAATCGATTACCACAGGGGAAAAATGGGGTATCAGGATCGGCAGCACCCAGGCCGAGGTATACGGCGAGCTTCAGAAGGCTGGTCCGGCGCTCGATTTTCAAAATGTTGCCATCTATGGCCGCAAACCCTACAGCACTCCAGAAAAGCTGGCAGAGATTATCCCTTTTTATTATGCGCTGACCATCTATAGCAATAGCGGGACTTTAGACCGAGCAGTAATGCTGTTCAGTGGCGATAAAGTTCAACAGATTTCTACTGGTGGCGGGCTTACTACAGAAGTGATGAGATGGCCCGAGGGCGCATCTGATGATACCGCAATTAAGCTAGATGATCCCGTGGGTAATATAGGCGCAAAACTGATAAAAATCCACCAGTTGCCGGCTTATGCCAGCTACGGTTTTGTGCTTTCAGACAAACCTTTGAATAAACCCTTCGATCCTGATCTTAACAACTACAGTGACTGGCAGTTTGTGTTTTCAGATTTCGTAAGTGCTAGTATAAGCGGGACTTCAACGGTAAAACTGCACTTTAGCGCAGGCAAATTGGAGCGGATGGACCATGACTACCGAGAAGCGCAGATTTTTAATTGATAATCAGAAAAGTCTATAAACGCAAAAGGCGGCAAAACTTGAATTTTGCCGCCTTTTGTATATATGCTGATGGCTTATTTAGCCAGTGATGCCATCTGAAGAGTCTGTTGATTGCTCATCTCTGTTTTTAAAGCTGCAAAGCGGTCCAAATTTAATTTTTGTGTTTTTCCCATTACCAGAATGTGGTTTTGAGTAGCGCCTTTTAATTTTAAATCTGCTTTACCTTCTATTACAGTGTATAAGCTTTCTGTTTTCGAGTTGATTTCGGCAACTGCGTTTTCTTTTAAGAATAACTGAAGATATTTGGTATCCAGTTTGCCTTCTGTTTTTATCACTGCATTTTCAGAGGCCTGTACCCTGTAAATATTTTTTACATAAACAGTGATTTTTGCTACATCATTACTCATAGAGGTAATTTTTAGTGCGTCTCCATCCTGGATCACTTTTACACTTCCTGTATTGTCCTCATTGTAGCTTACACCTTCCTTTTGGCGCTGTACCAGGGTAACTTCTACATTTCCACCAACAATAACTTTACTGAAGTTGTTTGGTGCGGAAACTTTAGTGGGTTGTTTTTCATCAGCCATTACGCTTGTAGTAAAAATAGATGAAGTTAAAACGATTGCTGCTAAAAGCGATTTTGTCAAGGTTTTGATTGAGGTTTTCATAATGCTGTTGTTTATTTTTTTAAATAATATTTTGTTTCTGTTTTTGTAGATAAGACGCCGGTGATGAGAAAACGTTGCATCCAGAAACACGGTATTATACCAACGCATGGAATTTCTCGACCAATGGCCGTTTTAAGCGGCTGAATCGTGAAATTATTTTTTCTGACCTTAATGATAATTGGAGGCAAGGATATTGATCTGCTATCACTTGACTGCACATAAGCATATTTTCAATTAGTTAGGAAGTAGGCTATCTGTTCAACTAATAATTACCTTGCGCGGCAAATGGATGGACAGTGCATCGTTAATATGTAGCTGGTCTAAAGGCCCCCCCCCCTGAAAAATCTCGGCATACAGCTTTCTTTTTAGCAGCAGATTTTCCAGAATTAAAAGGCTTTTCTGTTTCTAACTTAAAATATTGCTGAGGATTTTACACTTTTTATAAATCATCAATTGGTCAACAGGCTGTTGACCAATTACAAGTTAATAGATACTCAATTACAGAAAATCACCCGACCCTACAAATACCATGGGGTCTTAACATTTTGATTTTCAGCAAAGCAGAAGATCAAAACGAGGCCATTTTGTATATCAAGGAAACAATTGAAAATGGGTGGAGCAGAGATGTCCTGGCCCTGCAGATAAAATCCAAGTTATATAGTAAACAAGGCAAAAGCGGTCACAAACTTTAAAAGTACACTAACCAAATCCCTTATCGGATTTAGCACAACAAACTTTGAAAGATCCATATGTCTTTAATTTCCTTACATTTAGTAAGCCATTTCAGGAAAAAGATCTAGAGAACAATTAATTACGCACATAACCAAATTCTTGTTGGAATTAGGTAAGGGGTTACCAACATACATAAGGAGTTGAACAGGCTCCAAATGGATAGCTTTTTTCTTAACAGGCAGATAATAAGGCTGTCCATAAAGTGTTTAGCTAATTACCTTAGCTATCATATCTAGCCCCGGCAACTCATAGTTGCATAGTAATATTATCGCCACGTCTTCATCTGAAATTCTGGAAAAATTACTTCTAAATCCCCAGACTGCCCCGCTATGCGAAACCCTACGTTTCATTTGTGTGTATTTCGGTGAAAGTGGTTTTTCGTCACTTTTGGTGAAAACCTATAAATGAGATACACTGTTTGATTACATCCCTAGTTGCGCGTTGAGCTTTTCGAGCTTGAAAATTATTCTTTTAGAGTCGGACCTGGAATTCTTCACCAAAAGTAACTATGATCCAATATATTAATCAAGAAAAAATAACAGATTTAAGCCACATGGTTAGCAACTATTGTAAAAATCTAAATTTTAGCTAAATTACAATATGAATATTAGCTCTCAACATTATCATTCCATCGTGCCTAATCCATCAAGGCAACTCGGGCACTTAGGTTTCGAACCAATATTAATCCTTAAAGGTTTGTGCGGTTTAACTTGGTAATGGACCTGGTGGACAACCCAGGAATGGAAACTTTCAGTTACGGATCGTTCGCCCCTACCGATAACGTAACAGGATACAATATGGTACAAATTCAGGATGCACTCCGCAACCAAAAGACACTTACCCAATGGAGAAATAAACTTTTTTACGACTACCAAAATGATACAGAACAAAATCTCGAACCACTTTTTAATTATTGGGCTTCTTTTTAGCCTACTGGTGATGGGCGCCCCCTCATGTAAGAAAACAACAGACCATGCGATGGAAGGTGAGTTTTACTTTGTCAACAGTACCTCACACCAGATAATTTTTAGTACTGGGTTTGAGAAGTATAACCTGGCGGCAAAAGCTACCAGTCCCATTTTCACTGTTTCTGATATAGGGGACAAGGAAATAACAGCGGGTTCATTTTACACGCCATTCATCAAAGAAAAAGCTTATAATATACCGCAACAACCTATAATCATCAGATTTGATAACCAAAAGTGTACCAGCATCAACGGAAACAGCGGAACACACAACATCCTAGATATCAATAGCTACAACAATGAAAAGATTGGTGAGCGCAAATACAGATTCATCTATACTTTTACTGAGGAAGATTATAACCGCGCCACGCAATGCCAATAAAACGCCATCATGTTTTTCAGGTTGGATCCCAGCATAACTTTGAATAGTGGAAATCAAACTTTCACAGCGTAGTTGCCCTATGAAAATCCCTAATGATGATTTACCAGCAGTAATTTTCGATTTTCGATCTTGTTTTAGCTTCAAATAGCCACTGATACGGTAAAGCAAAACCACCCACTATTTTGTCCACACCTCTCTCCAGCGAGTGAACTCCCTTGGGCTGACCCTGTACCGCGCAAAATTTCCCTCGTGCAGCGAAAGTATCTCCGTATCGACCACATTCACGAACTCTTTGCGCTCAGCCTCGGGCAACTGCTTAGCCCGCTGTGTGATCAGCTCGGACGCCTGTTTTGAGCCCAGGGCATCCATGACGACAGCACCCACCAGATCCCTGATCTGCGTCCGGTATTTGAGCCTGAAAGCATCCGGCTCCCCGAGCGACTGGCGCACTACCGCATACCTCGAGGCCGACCGCTCATAGGCCCATATGAAGACATCCTTCAACAGGCTCACATCGTTCTGTTCGTATACCCCGAGCATCCCTTGGGCATAAAGGTCTTCGGGAACGTCGGTGAATGAGAGCGGGGCAAGATTGAGCCGGATAAAGGGGATATTTGAGGCCAGGCGGGACACCCGCTTGTTCACATCATCAAAGGGCTGCAGGTACGGGAGGTGGACCATGATAAAGAAAGACTGCTCAAAAGGATCCTCGATCTGTTGGACCTTTGCCAAGATGAGGTCGAAATATTCGCTTACCAGCTGTGGAACAGCAAGTGGGGTATACATCGAACCGGTAATCCCCACGGCTATCAAGCGCAGCCTTCCCGGAGCCTGTGGGTCATCCAAGAGGTTGTTGGCCAGCATCGCATGAAGATTGGTCACCGTATAGCGGTTATAGGCGATATCTTCGGCGCCCATTACCAGAAACTCGATCGCATCCTTGTGGTTAAGGATCATCTGGGCCTCCTTTGCCGACTTGTTCTCATCGGTCTCCCCCAGCTGGATCAACCGTTCGGTACCCAGCAGGCTATAGGTATTCCCCTCTAATCTACTGGAGTTCCAGGAAAGGTCGATCAACAAGCGGTTCAGCACTTGCTGGGCATAGGTTCCCGCCGGCCGCTCCAGGCCGGTACTTCCCAGTTGCATCATTTTCGCCTTCTCTTCCTCGGTCAGGTAGCTGTCCACATTGGGCCTATAGGACTGTAGGAATTCCTGCCTATAACCTACGGGCTTTCTTTTCTGTATGGCCGCCCTGGCCAGTTCCCGTACGCGCGCACCAGCTGCAGAAAGCGGGAGAACCGCTTTTCCCTCGTCCGCAGCAGCCACGCCCTTGGCGGCCAGGCGATAACGAGTGGCGCTCGCCTTTCCCATACTGATCACCTCGCCATCGTCGACCAAGGTCTTCAGCCACCGCTGCAGGGTCCGCTTTGGGATCTCAGGATTGGCATTGGTGATCTCTTCGATCTTGGCCACACCCTCAAACCCCGGCAGGTCAGCCAAGATCTTATTTGCTATTTTGCTTTTGTACTTTTCCATAATGGCACGATCATGCTTATCGCGCCAAATATAAACAGAAATTGGCGCAATACAAAATATCGCGCCAATTTAGTGGCGCAATTAGGTTCATCGCGCCAGAATCGGATAAAATGGCGCAATAAGTCAGAATAAGAATAGCAATGAAATAGATTCATATAAACCAATCTGAATTAGCCTATAACACGAAAAGAGACATCTACATAGGACAGTTTTATGCTAAAAAAGCAAAATTTCCCAATCCTTAAAAAGTGGCGCAATAGCTGGCAACCGCGTTAGGATTTTGGCGTAATTGGCTAATTGTGTCAAAAATCACCAAAAATATGGCGCAACTCAAAGCATTCCGTTTCCTACAGTGTCCTAAATCTGGATATAAGCAATGGAGCTCAAACCCTTTCTGTAATTCCGAGTAAGGGAATAGCAACAGCATTACCATTTTCTCCGTGCTAAATACGCTTCGCTGTTTTATTACCTTTACTGCGACATGCCGCCGGCAGAGCACGCAATAACGGTGATCAGATTGCTCAATTTTTCAAAAATGATAACTATCGCATCGGCAAGGGCACATTGGCGTCTTCGCCATCGATCCGTCTGTTCACCGCATCACGCATCTCGTCCAAAAACCGTGTCTTGGATATTGACTTTCTCCGCTTAATCTTGGTAAAGCGCCTAAAGTACCCGGACACGAAGATTATCAATCATTGAAAACAAAAACATATTTGATTAAATAGGATCTTGCTATCAAAGGTTTACATTTATAGCCGTCTTTTCCACATTAATGTCTCAAAAAAAGAAAGTAATCTCATATTCATTTACTGAGTTAGTCAATGAAAAAAAAAAATCAGAATAATTTTTGGATTATGTTATCTTTTAAGATAACTTTGTAGTGATGGGAAGGCACATAATTTTTCATGGAAAACACTTTATCGAATTTTATCAAGATCAGGATGAAAAGGTAAAACATAAAATCCAATATGTTCTTGAGCTCATCAAACAAGTTGAAAAGGTACCTGAAAAGTTTTTAAAACATCTAACAGGAACATCTGGGCTTTACGAAATCAGAATTGAATACAAATCCAATATTTATCGGATATTTTGCTGCTTCGATAAGGGAAAATTAATTGTCCTCTTTAACGCTTTTCAAAAGAAGACCCAAAAAACGCCAAGCAATGAACTGGATAAAGCTGTAGCCTTAATGAAGGAATACTTTGAAAATCAAAAACAATAAAAATGAATAAATATAACAACATACAAACCTTTGATCAATTGATTGAAGTTGAACATGGAGAAATTGGATCTGATTCACGAAATAAGTATGAAGAAGGTTCTCAAATGTTCATCATTAGTGAGATGCTTAAAGATGCTAGAAAAGAGGCTAAAATCACGCAACAAGAACTTGCAGAAAGGACTGGCACCAAAAAAAGCTATATATCCAAATTAGAGAATGCCAAAGGAAACATTCAGCTTTCTACCTTGATTCGGATTTTTGAAATGGGACTAAATAAGCGGATAGGGTTGACCTTTATATAACAAGAAATCAAAATCTTTTGTCTCAAAAAACGAAGCTTATTATTGACATGCGGAAGATAGAATCTAAAGAATTTTTAATATGCAGAAAAGAGAATTGACTGAGAGGGAATATATTTGGTCATTTATTGATAGCTTTTTGGTTACTTTTTTATTGCTAACCATAACCCAGATTATTTTTGCACCTTATGGCACAAATGACTATTCAAAAGGGGAATTTTATTTATGTATTGGCTTCGGTCTGGCTGTAGCAACTATGCTGCATTGGGCATCGATCAAATATGTTTTAAACTTTTTGTTTGGAAGGGAAGAACAGGCTGAAAGTTAAGCCTAATATTTAAAAAGCAGTTTAAATACTTTCGAAACTTTTGGAACACCGTGAACAAAAAATTCACTTGGGTAGCGTGGTATTCCAAGAGTTTTTCTACGTCTTCAACGCAATAATCCACGAAACGCTTAAGAAAATTTATTAATTAATTAACGGTAAACATTCGGACATTATCTTTAGTTTATCAGTTGGATTCAGAATTGTCAATAACGGTTTTTTTCTTTAAGGTTTGTTCGTGCTAAATTGACTTGTGTTTTTCATTTATTGGTCCGATCTGTTTCCAGAAGTTATTATTTTTGTCGGAAAAGCTTAAGTTATGAAAGGATAGAAATTTGCATTAAAATTGGCAGGAACCCTGTTAAAGTTCGAAACAGCCATTTCCGTTTGTGGCGGGTTACCAAGTTGGACAAACCAGTCAAGTTGACCCTATTTCGCTAAATCTATAACTGCACGATATTTAATTATTTAATTCAATTTAGTTTCCGGCGCAATGGGGTCAAAAGGCTCCGGTATATCCAATTAAGGTTCCTTTCTTCCCTGCTTATCACTGATTTCTATCACATAAAGATTCAAGGCCATTTTGTTCTTTGGTTTATATGCCGGATCATCCGATGTGGCTTTTTCAAGGAATTGCTCTTTGTTATAGGCTGCTATGGTGTTGCTTAGCGAATCTTTGATCTCCAGTTTAAAATTGCCGGGAAAATAAATGCTGTCGCCCGTAGATATGGGCAGCATATGTTCAGCTGTGTGATAAGTTCCACTCCGGATATCCAGGGTATCGCTGATGTTTTTTAGCTCTTTTCCATCTTTGAACCTATAGGAAATGATAGCAAGATGGCTATTGCGGGTGAGGTTTTTTATTGAAATCCACTTACTACGCGCAGCCTCTTCAGCGGCCCTTTCCCTTGGATCTGTTGAGGTGTAAAAGAGAATGGCTGCAATTGCGACTAAAAGTCCAAAAGCCCCTAGTACAAGTCCAATCGAAGAGAATATTTTTACCTTCAATGATTTGTTCCTCAGAAAAAAGAAATTAAAAAAGAAAAGTATAATTACGGTAATGATCAGAAATGCAATGGTCATTGTATCGGGTTTTTATCTGTTAAATTCAATTAAACTGTCTTTGGGCAGGTCATATTCATAAAGCTTGCCATTATCGGTATCGTAATAAAGCCATTGTATGGTATTGATGTGGTGCTCGGATATACCGGAAATCCCGATGAGTACATATTCTTTGGCTTCCCTGGTCTGGTTTTCAATGGAGTAATTGATCTCCTTACCATTTTTAATCATTGACTGCAGCAGCGGGTTTTCTGAACCTGCCACATAGTATTCCACCACCAGATAAAGTTTATCCAGAAAGGATTTAGCGTAGTTCTCCTGCTCTCCCCAGTGGTACTTCAGGGGTTTACGATAGGTTTTTCTGAACCTGGAAACTTTTCCGTCAGCTATTTTTTTGACCGAAACGATTTTTTGGGCCTGTTCTGCGCGCTCGCCATCGCCGGCAATATAAATGGTATCGGTTTTCCATCCCACTTCAATCAGATCGCCCCTTAACAGGCTTCTTTCATCGCTATTGTCATTTATAAAAGATACAAGCTCATTCTTCCTGCGGGCGCTGAGCAGCGGATAATCACCATCATCATTATAAGCCAGAAATTCTGCGATGGTTCTGTTCTCTGTTTGCCTGCCAGCTGCTTTTTTAGGTTCAACTTTTTTTTCTGCTCTACCCTTACCAGTGGGCTTAAGCTTTACTTCCTTACCTGAATGGCAGGCGGCAAGGCTGAGTACAAATAAAATAATAGAGAGGTTTTTCATTACCGGGTAGCTGATCTTTTTTGGCCTGAGCGGTAAATATAAGTGTTGAAACCGGAAAACCCGAGCAAAACGCGGCAGAAATATGCCGCTTTAAAATGTGGACAAGGGAATTTTATTTTCATAAAACAGTAGCCCGGACAACATGGCCCGTGCGCGCTTTGGGAAAAAGCAAGGCAGCCTGATAATGGCCTGGAATAGCCTTAAAGCATGATCTAAAAATAAATCGTTGGGTATTGTCATGGGTATTGTCAAAGAAAAACCTGCGGAAGCCAAATCTTTGTCCACCCGCTCTGATGGGCATAGCCGGCGGAGCCGGGGGCAGAGGTCTTTGACGTATGGGAACGAAACATTATCCTGCGAAAGCAGGAAATTTTGCGAAGCTTTGAGATGAGCTCAAAGGCGAAAGCGCATTGGCAGGTCCATGGGACCCGTTTTGTATAAAATGACGTTGGTAGTTCCGAAAAATGAATATCCTCTGAGGCGAGTCCTTTTAGGGGAACCGGGCAGGCGCTTTTGCGCTGTGCCCTTTTTTTTTGGCTTTTTTTAAGCCTGGTTTCGCTTTCTCGGGGTCTGCATGCTTTTTTCTAATAATAAAACACACTAGGAATTCCTCCCGAAAATAAAAACAGCATATGGAAGAGAACAGAATTGACCTTAAATCCCTAAAGGAAGGGACCGACCTTGTCCTGGTCCTGTCGAAGCTTGGCTTTGAACCCATCAAACGTTCGGGCGGAGAACTTTTTTATCTCTCCATGCTCAGGGACAACGATACCTCGCCATCTTTCTGCGTCAATGAAAAGCTGGGCATCTGGTATGATCACGGGCTGGCAAAGGGAGGGACCGTGGTCGATTTCGCGCTCGCCTATTGGCCCGGGCTTGACTTCCGCCAGGCAATGGAAAAACTCATTTCCCATGTCGGGGGAACCGGGCTGGGGCCCTTAGCGGCAAGGCCCCGGCAGGCCGAGCTGCCCATGCGCCACCCTTCTTACCTTATCCGGGAGACCAGGCCGATAGGCACTAAGGCTGCAATCAGTGATTTTCTCTCCGGCAGGGGAATCCTCAAGGTCGCCCCTCCCTATCTCAGGGAAGTATACTACAGCGTCAAAAAAGAAGGGGGAAAACGCATGGAGCTTTTTGCCGCAGGGTGGCAGAACGGGCTGGGGGGATGGGAGGTGAGAAGTAAAAACTTTAAAGGCTGTCTGGGCAAAAAATCAATGAGCTTTATTAGCGGCAGCGGCAGCTCTCTGGCCGTATTTGAGGGCATGATGGATTTTTTGAGCTGGAAGCTCGATTATCCGCAGGCTACTTCCAGTGCACTTATATTGAACTCGGTTGCTTTTTTAAAGCCGGCAATACTTATGGCAGGGGACTACCGCAGCGTGGAGCTGTATTTTGACCATGACCTTTCAGGACGAAAGGCAAGCGGAGAATTTCTGAAAAGCCATTCAGGTGCGGTCGACCGCTCAGAAATCTACCGGGGCTACAACGACTACAACGAAATGACCCAGCACTCGATTAGCCCCGGAAAGCAGTCCATCACCCAGAAGGAAAATCTCCCTTTTAAAAGCAAAACCAGGTAGGCTGGACAGCCAAAAAAAACAGATTTCAAATCCCGTTAATCGTTAAATTTTTTAGTTATGGCAAAAAGAAAAGAAGGAGGGCACCGGGCAAACCTGGTCAGGTGTTACCTGAATGATAATGAGTACCGCAGGTTCCACGCCTTTGCCCAGGCGCTCAACATGAACTTATCGGATCTGATCCGAAGGGAAATCATCCACAGCGGGCTCATTGAATCAGACCCCGGAAAGTTGCTGGTCCTTTTTGGGACTATCGGCTCGGAGCTTGGCGCCATCCGTAAGCTGCTGGGCGAAATCAGGGGAGGCCCGGGCCCGCCACCAGCGCCCGACGAATCGTCCCTGCAGCGCCTTGAAAATTCCATTAATACCTTCCAAGCCTCACAAGATTCCCTTTTAGGGCAGATCAGGGCGATCATGCAGCGGCTGGATATAAAGTCAAAACCGGTATGAGCGCAATGATTGTGAGGCTTTTTACCACCTCAAAGGGATTTCCGGCCATCCGCTACAACATGGAAAAGGTATCAAGGGGAGAGGCTGAGCTGCTCTGCCGAAAAAACCTTGAAATCTTTGATGGCTTCGAGCGGTTAAAGACAGCTGACCTGGAACATTATTTTGGCGCGGTAGCCTCGCTGAATTCCAGAAGCCGCTTTGACCAGTTTCATGCGGTACTTTCTGTGCGCGGAGATAGCATGGGCCAGGCCCGCTTTGCAGCGGTATCCCATGCCTGGATGGAGAAGATGGGATATGCCAGCCAGCCTTACCTGGTTTTTTTTCACAGTGATACCCATAACGCGCACGTGCATATCCTCTCTACCGATGTGCGGCTTGACGGCTCAAAGATTTCCGATGGGTTCGACCGCGTGCGGGCGATCGGGCATCTCAACCGGATTTGCGGGATAGATGAGCAGGAAAGTTTTAAAAAAGACCTTTCACGCCTGCTTTCCTACCGTTGCAGCTCTACCTCTCAGCTGAAGGCTTTGTTGGGAAATTCCGGATACCATTTTTTTTCCTACCAGGGCAATTTTCTGATCCGCCGTTACGGAAAAACGCTCATGCGCATCAATGCTGCCGGACTGCATGCCCGCCTGAGCCAGTCTTTCCAGGATGTGCAGGGCAGCGCTGGGGTCAGGAAGATTATTTTAGCAGCGATGGATACCCATAGTGCAAGGCCGGAGCCCATCTATCAGCAGGCAAGCGGAAAACAGTGGCGCAGGATCTCGGGATACCGCTCGGAGCTTGCAGATTTTCTGATGCGGAGTGAGGGACTGGAAATCTGTTACCATTTTTCAAGGGCCGGAGTTACTGGCCTGAGCCTGATCGATCACCGGGACTGCCGGCTTTTCGATGCCGAGGAAATTATGCCCTTATCGGCGTTTCTGGCATCGGGCCGACCCTCATATCAGCATTCCAGTCCGCGCTTTTTGGGCAGGTAGGCCCAGTGCCAGAAAGACTTCGGGCCGCAAAGGATACTTAAACACTAACATTTTTTTTATGGTTATCGGCATTGGAAATGCTAAGGCCGGCACAGGCAAAAGTGCCCTGGCGCTGCTGCTTGCCAGCTACCTGGCAAAAAAGCAAAAAATGAGTGTCTATCTTTCCGGCAGGGAAGACCGCTGGACACTTGGATGGCTCGGGGAACGCTCGTCACTTTTAGAGCACACCCTCCCTTTTGAATACCTGCCCTGTGAGATAGGGTTGCTTCGCGCACTGAGAGAAAAGCTGGGCGCGGGCAATTACAGCTATATGCTTATCGAACTGCCTTCTGATCTGCAGCATCCTGAACTCATCGAGGCCATTTCGGGACTGGAGCTGCTGATCTGTCCGTTCTGTTATGATGGTCCCACACTCAATGCCAGTATCTATTTTGCCAGCCTGGCCCTGCGGATCAGGCCTTCGCTGCCCCTGCTGTTTGTTCCCAACCGCATCATTCAGGGGGCCAGCTATCCTTTAAAGGAACAGGCCGATAAGGTACTGCGGCAGATCGGCTCATTATCCACACCGATCCCCTCTCTTATCGGTTTCCAGCGGATCAGCTCGCTGCTGCTTCCTGCGGGACTTGTGGAAAGCTGCAGCGCAACCCTGGATCTTATCCATTCTCAATACCTGAGTAAATTAAAAAATGGTAAACCCTAAACTTATTCCATATGATCAACCCAACCCAATTTTTCTATGGCATTTCTGCCCTTTACTTTTTCTATTATCTTTTTAACCTGATTTTTGACCTGTTGGTATCCGGCTCTCCTGCGGCACGAGCAGATGCTGTGCTGATCGATATCCCCTCGTTCGCGGAACCTATTGATGCCTCGGCGATAGATCCCGGCGGGGCAGAACCCGAGCCCGATGAGACTGAGCGTTACCTTGGCTCGGGACCCATCAGCACAAGCGGAGGGGTTACCATTCAGGAGATTATCGGCCTTGCAGAAGGAGATGCCATTTTACTGACCAACCAGATTTCCTCATGAAGCCTACCAGAAAGGCAAAGGGGATAAGCAGGGCTACTGCGCTGCTGTTGTCGGGGCTCTTCCCGCTGCATTGCATCGCCCAAAGCCCGCCCGGGATCGGGGAATTTTATCAGGCAGGCAGGGAGATACAGGGTTACTACTACAGCTTTTCCGACCTCAGTATGGTCCTGGGTGCCATCATGGGGCTGCTCGGTGGACTCAGGGTCTACCTCAACTGGCAGACTTCCAGGCACCATATCGATGCGCAGGTCATGGGCTGGTTTTTTGCCAGTCTTTTTCTTTTGCTCACCGGGGTTTTCCTGCGTGGGCTCTTTGGCCTCTAGGGGCTTAATTTTTTTACCATAAACCATTCTATCATGAAAAATAAACTAAAACAGGTTTTCCTTCTGGCGGCCATGCTGCCGCTTTCCCTGTCCCTACATGCTCAAGGGGGCGGAACTACCGGGATCAATGCAGCCACCTCTTCACTGGCCAGCTATGTCGACCCGGTCAGTAACCTGATTCTGGGGATCGGGGCAGTCGTGGGGCTCATCGGTGGGGTAATGGTGTATATCAAGTGGAATTCAGGGGATCGGGACATCAGTAAAGAGGTGATGAGCTGGGGCGGCTCCTGCATTTTTTTGGTACTGGTATCGGTGGTGATCAAGGCTTTTTTTGGGGTATGAATGCCCCTCGCCGTTACCAGCTCTACAAAGGGCTCCAGAAACCCCTGAGCTATAAAGGGCTCCAGGGCAGGTTCATCGGCTGGGGCGCCTCGGCCCTGGTAGGCGGGCTGGTCAGTGGCGGGCTGATTGGGGCAATGCTCAACATGTACCTTGGCGTTCTATTCAGTTTGGTAGTGATCTGCTCGATGTTCATGCTCATCCTCTCCCGCCAGCGAAAAGGCCTGCACAGTAAAACACGCCACCGTGGCATTTTTATCCAACCCTTAAGACTTCAAATCAGTTATGGCAAAAAAAAACAGGACTTTTGATCTTCCCTATTGCGGTATTGCCCCCTGGAACGGCACCGAGCTGCTTTATTCCGATCGCGGGGATTTTTCGCTCATCATTAAAATTACCAATCCCGCCCTGCAGTACTGCGGGGATCCCCAGCCCTATGAACACTTTCACTCCCTGATGCTCAACCTGATCAAGATCATGGGCGAGGGGCATATCATCCATAAGCAGGATATCTTTTCAAAAAAGAGTTATGATAAGCAGCATGGGGAATCTTTTCTGGAGCAATGCTACCATGACCATTTCAAAGGCCGCTCCTATACCTCCATCCAGACTTATCTGACCCTGACGCGCCAGGTTAAAAATGGCGCCTTTTATGTCTATGATGAGAAAGCCGGGACAGATTTTCTCTCCAGATCGGATAAGGTCATGGACCTGCTCACCCAGGGCGGTCTTTCGCCGCAGCTGCTATCGGCAAGGGATATCCGGCAGCTCACCCAAGGGATGCTGGCGATGGATTTTTCTTCTCCGCACATCAGCCATAACAATTTGAAAGCGGGCGATACAGGCCTTGAGATGGGGGATCGGGAAATCAAGGTCCTTTCTTTGATCGATACCGGGGCGATCGATCTGCCTTCATCGCTGGGCACCTACCGCCTGGTGGACGATGGGCATGCCTTTAACGGCTTTGCGATGGACAACCTGTCCTTTTTTTATCAGGTGCCCCATTATCACTGCATGGTCTACAACCAGTTTATTGAGATCCCCTCCCAGGAGGCTACCCTGCGCAGGCTCAGGTTAAAGGCCAAGCGCCACTCTGGCCTGGCTGATCCTGCCAACCAGATGTGCGCATCGGATATCAACGAATTGCTTAGCTGCGTAGCCAGGGACAATGAGCTTCTTGTGAACGCACACTATAACCTTTTGATCTGCGGGGGCAAAGGGCAGCTGTCCCCGGCAGTGAACTTTGTGGAGTCATCACTTTTCCAGCAGGGTATCATCTGTTCGAGAAATGCCTATAACCAGTTCGAGCTTTTCCGCTCAGCGCTTCCCGGGAACGGTATTTCGCTCAAAAACTACGACTGGTACCTATTGAGCTGCGAGGCGGCAATCTGCCTGATGTTCCGGGAAAGGCTCATGGAGAGCGAAGCGTCTGGTTTTCTGGTCTATTTTACCGACCGCCAGGGTACCCCGGTAGGCCTAGATCCGGCGGATCTGCCCATCACTCAAGGGAGGATAGCCAACCGCTCAAAGTTTGTGCTCGGGGGATCCGGATCAGGCAAGTCATTTTTTATGAACGCGCTCATCGAGCAGTATATGCGCTACAATATGGACGTGGTGATTGTCGATACCGGGCATTCCTACAGCGGGCTGTGTAGCTACTTTGGTGGACGTTACCTTACCTATTCAGAACAGCAGCCCATCACGATGAATCCTTTCAAGATTTCCAGGGAAGAATATAACCTGGAAAAAAAGGATTTTTTAAAGACGCTGATCTGCTTGCTTTTCCGCGGGAGCGGGGGAGAGGTCTCCCAGCTCGAGGACACGGTGATCTCCAGCGTGATCACTGCCTATTATGGGGATTTCTTCTCATCGGACCTAGAGGATAAGCAGCTTTGCTTTGATTCTTTTTACCATTTTTCCCTTTCAGAGATTTCAAGGGTTATGGCCTGCGATCAGGTGGGCTTTGATTTGGAAGGGTACCGTTATGTACTCAAAAAGTTCTGCAGCGGTGGAGAGTTCGGTGAGCTGCTCAACCAGGAGGTGGACAGCTCGCTGTTTTCAGAGCGTCTGGTCATCTTTGAAATCGACGCTATCCGAGAGCATAAGGTGCTCTTTCCCATCGTCACGCTGATTATCATGGATGTTTTCCTGCAGAAAATGAGGCACAGGAGCCACCAGCGCAAAGCGCTGATTCTAGAAGAGGCATGGAAGGCGGTCGCCTCCCCGATAATGGCCTCTTACCTGCTTTATATGTACAAAACGGTCAGGAAATTCTGGGGGGAGGCGATCGTGGTCACCCAGGAACTCAGTGATATTATCGGTAACCCGGTCATCAAGGACAGCATCATTAGCAACTCTGATACCGTGTGCCTGCTTGACCAGGGTAAGTTCAGGGACAATTACGGCCAGATTGCTTCCCTTTTATCCCTGTCGGAGACCGAGCAGAATAAAATTTTTACCATCAACCGGCTGGATAACCGGCAAGGCAGATCAAGGTTCAAGGAAGTGTACATCAAAAGGGGGGCAAGCGGGGAAGTATACGGGGTCGAAGTCTCGCTCGCCCAGTACCTGGTTTTTTCCACCGAGAAACCTGAAAAACTTGCCCTTGAAAGTTATATATCCCGTTATGGCTCCCTGCGTGAAGGATTAAATGCCTTTATTTCGGAGCTGAAGTCCTCTTCGCTTTCCCTGGAAGAATTTGTCCGCAGGGTCAATACCGCAAACCAAAACCATTAATGTTATGAAAACAGTTTATTTCACTTTAGCTTTTCTCTGCTGCGCGGTTTTTTTCTCCAGCGCGCAGATCTATGTGGATCCTGCAACCTCGGCAGCTGTTGCCGCAGGCTCGGGCATGATCAATTCCCAGCTGGATAAAACCAATTCAAACTTATCCCTTATCGAAAAGGCCCAACTCTCGGTCACCGGCCAGCTGGGCATCGTAAACTCCCTGCAGGCAGATATCTATCGCGGCCTTCGCGAGGTATCTGCTGTGATGGGATCACTGCTTTCGGTCAGGGATATCTATGAAATTTCCCAGGACATTTTCTCTGATGTTAAAAAGACGGCCGTACTGGCAAAAAACAGTCCCCAGTTCCTGCTGTTCGCAGAAGAGGGTGGCCGGGAGTTTTCCGCGCGTGCATCTGCCCTTGCCGCAGAGGTTTCTGCTTTTGTGCTCAAGGGTGGCAAGGGTAACCTGATGGATTCCGGCGAGCGGGCAAGGCTGCTCAATGCCATCACAGTGAAACTCGGTGTGCTCCGCGGGGTGAGTTACGGGATCTACCGCTCGGTATACTGGGCCTCCCAGCGGGGCTTTTTCAATTCAATCAATCCTTACCGCGGATTTATCAATATCGATAAACGCATAGCTGGTGAGGTTATCCTGCAAGCTAAAATGTTAAAGCCATGAAAATCTTTCTTTTTTTATCTCTTGTGACCTTTTTCCCTTTTTTCTGCCCTGCCCAGATCAATATTGCCCTGCTCCATCAGCTCATTTCCCAGAGTAAGGGTGAACACGGGCGGCAGTCTTCCGCCCGTGAGCGGCAAGGGGTAGCGCTGGCGGGGGAAAGCCTGAACATAAGGGGCATGAAAAGCCTCAAAGAAGGCTATGTAAAGATTAGCTCACAGCTTTCAATGCTGGGTGGCGCTATCGATGCGCTGCAGATAGGCATTGAATCTTCACCCCTTTTGGATGATATTTATCTCCAGCAATCGGCCATCATATCCCTGTGTAGCTCAGATCCCTTGCTGATCCCGCTGGCGCTTTCTGCTCAGGCAGACCTTGCCGATCAGGCGCAGCTGTTCCTGCGCTATTTATATGGGCTTGCCTTGAGTATAGGGGAGCTTAACCAGATGCGCCAGAGCGAACGAAAGCTTCTTTTTTTTCAGCTCACCTCCCAGCTCCGCTCAATCAGCAGCGCCCTGCACGGGATCTGCCAGACCCTGCGTGTAGCAGCGCAGCATAGTCAGCGAACGAAGGCGGGGTTTTCTGATTTCGGGAAACGCGACCGGGCGCTAAGTGGTGAGATTCTGCAGAAGTTGCGCACACTAAACCTCGGACCATGAAAATATGGCTTATTCTGCTGCTCCTCGCTGCCCAGGCTGCATCCGCCCAGCGCATCATCATCGACAGGGGACACCTCAAAGCCGTTCTGGAAAACAATGCCGCCAGGCTTACTGCCGAACAAGGATACCAGCGCGGCCTTAATGAAACCCTCAGCTCCCTTAAAGGTATACAGGTAAACTTGAGCGCGGTAATGTTTACCGAGCAGCTCATCTACAATTCTCTGGCGCAGGTAGATCAGGGACTAAAAAGTGCACTTGCGGTAAAACAGATCGGCTCGCTGACAATGGAAATCATATCAGCGGGCAGGCAGGTGCTCTCCCAGGCTGCCTCATCACCGCATCTACTGCTTTTCGCCGAGCAGACCTGCAGGCAGATGGCCGGCAGAGGGACACGCCTGGCGGGCGAGGTTTCGGATTTGGTGCTCAAAGAAGGAGAGAACGTACTAATGGATTTTGGCAAGCGTGACGCGCTGCTGAAAAAGATCTCTTTGGAACTTAAAACGATCCGCGCACTGCTCTATAGTATTCAGAAATGCATGTACTGGGCGGCCCACCGGGGAGTACTACGCTCAGTGAATCCCTTTTCCTCTTTTGTCAATACCGATAAGCGGATGGTAGAAAATCTGCTATTAAACTATAAAATGATAACAAAGAAATGAAGAAACTTATTTTAATGCTACTGATGGGTTTAAGGGCCTTATGCTGCCCTGCCCAGCGCATAGTCAATGATGAACACATCAAAAACCAGCAGGAGCGCATGGTATTCAAGCAGTGGGACAGGGATAAATTTACCCCTAAACCCGGTTTTTTGGGGCTAAACCCCTACTACTGGCTCACCTGGGCACTCCACCCCAATTATCCCGGCAGCGACCTGCGCCCACTGGGCCCGCAGGGGCCGCAGACACAGCGCATCGCACTCGCCCTTGCCATGTCGCAGGCCGATCAGGCCTACCGGTTGCACAGCGATACCCTCAAGGCCCAGGCGCTGATGAAAGCCTCGGCATTTTCTGGCCTGCTGAGTGATATGGATCCACTATGGCAGCTGTACTACCGCTATGCTTTCGCGCCCCTTTTAAGTACACCAGAAAATCAACTGGAAGGCACAGGTGCAAAAGCGCGCGCTTACCTAATCTCTTCGGGCCTTTACAGCTGGTTCGCTGAGGAAAGGGAAAGCCTGCTTGAGCGTTTGCAGACCGCAAGGAAAACCACCCTTACCAGGGGAGAACGTCTGCTAAGCTACCAGCGTATGCTAAGTGAATACCACAAGCTGGAGGCGGTTTGGGAGGAAAAAAACCGCCTGGCCTGGAAACATATTTCCATTTCAGATGCTGCCGGCATCCTCCATAAGAGCGGGCCGAAACTTTCTCCTGCTTCACGAAGGGACATTGCCATCGCGGATGAAATTTTAAAACATTCAAAATTATAGCCATGCAAACTACAAATATGATTGCCGGAACTACCGGCCTTTTGGTGCAGCCTGACGCCCGCGGGGTGCCGGACTCGTTTAAGGAAACCTTTAATTTTCTTCAGGGAAACGGGGTGTATGAGGAGGGGATGATGCATTTTTTGAAGGAACTCAAATCCACCATCTGGACCCATTATGATGCCTTTATTGCCGATGCGCAGGCCTTGTGCGCGATTTTTATGCTCATTTTTTTTGCCATTAAAAGTTATGAGATGATCTCCGGGGATAAGCGCCTTGAAATTATGCCCCTGCTGCGCCCTTTCGGGCTTTCGATGGTCATTTTATGGTGGCCTGTCTTTACCCGGGTGGTGGCCTTTCCTGCAGAGATTGTTGAAAACCGCACCTCGGCGCTTTTTGAGGGGAGCCAGCAGGATATCAATGCCCTGCGTCTGCAGCGTGCGAAACTGATGACCGATGTTGCCGATGCGCTTTTCAAGGTACAGGCCGAGACCGAGGTGGCAGCAAGAGAGGCCGACAGCTGGTATGAACATGCCTGGGAATCGGTCAAAAGCTCGGTCAAGGAAGGATTTTCTCAGGTCTGGAACCCGGTTGTGGAAATGCGCAACCGGCTGCAGATCGGCCTGCAGCTGCTGGCTACTTCGCTTCTGGAGACCCTTGCAATATGGATCCTTCGCATCAGTGTCTATGTTATTTTTACCGTACAGATTATTTTTTCCACCATACTGATTATCCTGGGGCCATTCTCTGTCGCGATCAGTATCCTGCCGGCCTTCCGTGATTCCTTTTCCACCTGGATTGCCCGTTTTATATCGGTCAACCTGTATTCCGGGATCGGTTTTCTGGTGATGTATGTGGCATCCCTCTTCCAGCATTATGCACTGGAGGCCGAAATCTCCCGCTACACCGAGCTTTTGGGCAGCGCAGGCCCGGATATTGAAAAACTGGGCTGGTTTGCCTCAAACGGGGTACTTTCCTTCGGAATGGTCATCATCACTTTTATCATCGGGGCACTCACCATGTTTACCGTTCCCAGCATTTCTACCTGGATTGTCTCCACCTCAGGGGTGAGCTCCGCGGCTAGCGCCATGGGATCCGGGGCGGGCACGATGGGAAGCATGGCCAGTAAAGCAATAGGAGGATAGACATGCTGATCAAAAATATAGAAAGCAAAATCCGCCTGGCAACTTTTCTTTGCGCATCGAGCTTCATCCTCTGCCTGCTGGTCTGTTCGGTGGTCTCTTTTTTTGCTTACCGGCAGTTCGAGCTTTCCACAAAGCGGATTTACCTGCTCGATAACGGATCGGTTCCCCTGGGGGCCAAAAGAACAGCGCTCGAGGTAAACAGGGGCGCGGAATACCGGGCCCATATTGCAAGGTTCCATAGCCTGTTTTTTTCGCTCATCCCGGATGAAAAATACATCGAGGGACAGATGCGCCAGGCGATGTACCTGATCGATGAAAGCGGGGCCAGGGAATACAATAATTTAAAGGAACGCAGCTTTTTCTCTTCGGTGCTGTCCTCCTCGGCAGTACTTTCCATCCGGACCGATTCGATTTTTTTAGATGAAAAAGCAAAATATTTCCGCTATTACGGCACCCAGCGGATCGACCGCAGAAGCACGGTAGTCACCCGCTCGCTAATCACTGAAGGGCATTTAAGTGATCTTTCCGCCCGCTCGGAAAACAATCCCAATGCAGTGCTGATTACCGGCTGGAAGACCCTGGAAAACAGGGACCTATCCACCACATCTAAAAACCCATTTTAAACTAAAACAACCATGATCATGGAAAAACGCAATAGCATTTTATTTTCCTATGCCCTAAAACGGCTCTCTCCACCCCTGGCAGGGATATCCCGATGGTTTGTCCGCAATCCAGGGCGTGTCTTTGTGCTGATGGTGCTGATTTTGGCCAGTTCAGCCCTTCTCTGCTTTACCCTGCTCAGGACCCAGCCGGAAATGGCCGGTGCCAGCAAGCCTGGCATAAAGCAGAAAGCCGGCGCGGGGATCCTGGGAGTATCTCAGGCCGCGGGAAATCTCATGCAGGTCATGCAGATGCAGGCTGAGCTCAATGGCCTTTTATCCACAAAACAGCTCAGTTCCACCGACAGCCTTAAAATAGCAGCCCTGCTGCAAAGAATAAAAAAGCTAAAGAACAACATCAACGACCATGAAAAAAATCAACCTTAAAAACCCGCGCTATGTTCTGCCGGTCCTTTGCCTGCCCTTTATCATACTCCTGTTTTTTATCTTCCGCGCTTACTCCGCCAAAGGGGATAAAACCCAGGGAAAGGAAAAAGGCGGGCTGCAGAGCGGCCTTGCAGGGGTATCGGAGGAAGTTAGCGGACAAAAACTGCAGGATAAGCTGCAGGCTTTCGAAGAGCGCTACCGCAGATCCGATGCCCCTTCAGCGCTGAGCCAGCTCGGCGCTGAAGGGCCGCTGGATGCAGATCCACTGACAGACCATCCCTTGAACGGTCAGAAAATGCTCGACTCTATCGAGTCCGCTATCCGCAGCCGTTACAGTCAATCCCCAGCCGGTCCCTACGCCCTGAACTTCCCGCAAAAGGGAGCAAGGGGCAGGGATGAACAGAAATGAAGCCAAAATGCGCTCGAAAGGGACCGGGCGGTCGCCGAGGCGCTTAATGAGATGCAGCGGTCTGCCCCGTCTGCGCCAAACCGGGATTCCCCTGCGGATCCAATGGCCTTATTTAGGGCCCAGATGGCTATAGTGGACAGTATCGGCAGGGCAGGTGACTCTTCGCTGAAGCCCGGTCTGGAAAGGCCTGGCCAGCTGCCCGGAACTGCAAATAAACGGCCAGTGGCTAAAGCCCTTCGGGTGAGCATGGACAGCATTCAAAGAGGCGGGGGAGCTTCGGGAGAGAAACTGGCTGGGGCAGTGAATATCCCGGTGATGATCGATGAGCAGCTTACCGGACGTTTGGGGTCGCGAATGCGCATGCGGCTGCTCGCAGATATCAGGGCAGGAAAATTACTGATTAAAAAAGGGACCACCCTTTTTGGGACCATATCCTCTTTTTCTGCCCAGCGCATCGGGATATCGGTCAGTTCGGTACTCCTGGATGGTGAAATCCTGCCCCTGAACCTTGAGGCTTATGATCTGGACGGGTTGAAGGGGATCTATGTACCCTCATCAGCATTCCGCGAGCTTGGGCGGGATGTTGGCAGTGCTTCCCCGCAGGGACTCTCCATTGAGGGAGCCTTTGGGGAAAACAGGCAAATGATGAGCCTGATGGGCAGGGTTTTCCAGTCCGCTTCTGGCGCCTTTACCCGCCTGGTCCGTCAGAACAAGGCCAAAATCAAATATGGCACCCTGCTTTATCTCGTTGATCCCGATGAACTCTCATCCCGTCAGAAAAACCTTTAAATCCATAAACCATGAAAACATTATTTCTTTTTACCCTGCTCGCTTTAGCCAATCTGTGCCTTTTTGCCCAGCAGCCTGTCGGCAGACCACTTTCGGATCTCCCAAGGATTGATATCACAGCGGGGATGCCGCTACATTTCCGTTCCCCTGAGCCCATCCGCTATGTCGATATTTCAAACCCTGCAATCACGCATGAACTTACTGCGGCGAATATATTATGCATCCGTCCCGGCGCTCTGCCTGAAGGATATCGAGCAGACGAGCCTGTGGTAGTAACCATTATAGCAGAGCAATTTATGGCCCAGTACAGCCTGCATTTTGGCCAAGGCCTGAGCTCAGGGGAAGCGGTCACCGATATCGAAATCCTGCCGGAGCATATGGTGCCGGTAGATCTTCCCGCAGGGATTATCAGTAGCGCCCAAATGAGAAAAAATGCGCTGGACATACTTGCCCTGCGGTTTCATAAGCCCCTCTCCAGGGCATCTTCGCATGGGATATCACTGGAAATCAAGAAGATTTACTGCATCGGTGAGCAGGTTTTTTTGGATATTTATATTGAAAACAGTTCATCACTGCCCTATCACCCAGAGGTATTCAGCCTGAGCCTGGAGGACAAAAAGGTCAGCAGGGCCACCAACCACCAGTCCATCCCGGTCCCTATTCTCTGGCAGCTTTATCCCTTAAGAGCCTTTACCAGGGGTATGCGCAATATCCTGGTTATCGATAAGCTGAGCTTTTCCCGACAAAAGCGCCTTGTGCTTACCCTGGCAGAAAAGCAGCTTTCCGACCGAAGGGTTTCCCTGGGCATACATTATAGGGATATCCTGCGTGCTGATACCTTTTAAACCTTAGGCCTTATGGAAGAGAGCAAAGAACAGCAGGGGCTCCATCATTTTATGCGCTTCTGCATCTACCTTTCGGTTGTCCTGGATATCCTTATTTTCATCTGCCTGCCCAGGATCCTTCAAATTGATTTTCCTGGCCGCTTCTTTCTTGCACAGATCCTGCAGCAAATTTCCAAAATCGGTATTTATCTCAGCCCTTTATATTCCAGGGGATTTATACTGATGCTGACCATACTGGTTTCCATCGGCACTTTAAGCAAAAAAGAAAAAGAACTCGATTACCGTACAGCGATCCTATATCCATTATCGGCAGGCCTTGCGCTTTTCTTTTCCGGGCCCCTGGTTTTTCTTCAAGATGGGCCCCGGGTGATCATGGGATTAAACTGGGCAGCGCTCAGCTATTGCCTGACACTGATTTTTGGGACAATACTGATTCATACTGCAATGGACAATGTCTCCAAAATCATCAGCTCGCAGCTTGGTAAAGACCCTTGGAACATCGAGCAGGAATCCTTTATGCAGGCCACCCGGGAGATCCGCGGACCGGCCTGCGTAAGTATACCAAGCCTGTTTTATTACCGTAAAAAAGTCAGGCAAGGGTATATCAATATCGAAAATATCTTCCGGGGTACCCTTTTGATCGGCACGCCCGGATCGGGAAAGAGTTTCGGGGTGGTTATGCCATTCATCCGGCAGTTGATGGCCAGGGACTTCTGCCTATGTATTTATGATTTTAAGTTCTTTGACCTCGCGCAGCTGGCCTATTATCATTTTTTGCTTGGCAAAAAGCAGGGCCGCCTGAAAAACCACCTTTTCCATGTGATCAACCTAAACAACGTGGAAATGTCCAGGCGTATCAATGTACTGCGAGCAGATTATATCCTTACCCTTGCCGATGCTTCGGAAACAGCCGAAGCCTTAGTCGAGGCGCTCAAGAAAGGGGATAAATCCTCGGGCAGCGACCAGTTTTTCACCCAGAGCGCGGTCAATTTCCTCTCAGCGTGCATCTATTTTTTTTCTCGTTACCAAAATGGCCGGTATTCCACCCTCCCGCATGTGCTTTCTTTTCTTAACAGTTCCTATGAGCACATCTTTACAGCCCTGCTGAGTAATCCCGAGCTTGAATCGCTTCTTTCCCCATTTATGAGTGCATACCGGGCAAAGGCCTTTGATCAGCTGGAGGGGCAGGTGGGCACACTGAAGATATTTATATCCAGACTGGCCACAAAAGAGACCTTCTGGGTGTTTTCGGGCGATGATTTCAGCCTGAAAATCAGTGACCCTGCATCACCTGGAACACTTATCCTGGCAAATGATCCCAATACCCAGAATATCAATTCAGCCTGTTACTCCGTTGTGCTCAACCGGCTCACCAGGCTGATCAATTCCAAGGGTAACCTGCCCAGCGCGCTGATACTCGATGAGCTGCCCACTATCTACGTGCACCGCATTGAGAACCTTATTGCAACCGCGCGTTCTAACCGGGTAGCAGTTTTAATGGGCCTGCAGGAACTTCCACAGTTCCAGCAGCAGTTCGGAAAGGAAGTAGCTACAACGATCTGTTCGGTGGTGGGCAATGTCCTTTCAGGCTCGGTAAGGAACAAAGAAACCCTGGATTGGCTGGAGAAGCTTTTTGGCAAGGTAAAGCAGCTTAATGAAAGCCTTTCCCTGGACCGGGGCAAAAGCTCGCTATCCTTTAGCGAGCGCCTTGAGCACCTCATCCCCTCGGGCAAGATCGCATCTTTAAAGGCCGGCGAACTCGTCGGGATGCTTGCAGGGGACACGGTGAGTGAATTTAACGGCGCCTTTTCTCCGCCTGTGGTCAACTGCCGGGTCAATTTAGACCTGAAAGCCATCTCGCAGGAAGAGAAAAACTATCCGCAGATGCCCATCTATTATGATTTCAAGGGCAAAAAGGAGCAGGTTCTCACCGACAACTTCGAACGTATCAACAGGGAAGTTTCTAGCATCACTTCCAGCTTCGCGGTAAACTGATTACCGGTCTTATCCCTGAGGCTGTTTTAATAATCCTTTCACCGATTAACAAAGATAACTATGGAAAAATATCTCTCTACCCTGGTATTGGTGGAAAACCCACATGAGCGCAACAGGGAACAAAACACAAAACTTGGCGTGATCAGCCATATCGATCAGCTGACAGGGGCAGTCCTGGTCAGTTTTGGCGATCTTACAGTATCCGGCCATGGCGCAGGCGAGGTTATGGTGCTCAAAGACAGGAACACCCTTTATAAAGAACTGCTCCTCAGCGCCGGCGAGATGGAAATGCAGACCTTTAAAGTCCTTTTAAGGGTTAATATGCTGCAGGAAAGGGGAAGTTCTACCTCTCTTCTGGAAGCGATGCAGCTGCTCAGGAAAAATCCCGATGCGCTGAAGCATGCCACGGTAAGCCTTTCTGTACTGATCGGCTTTTCCGAGCAGCGCGAAAGGGAAAAGCCGGAAAGGAACGGCAGGTGAAAAAGATCCTTATCCTTTGCGTTTTACTCCAGCTCTGCTTTTATAGCTCCTTTTCCCAGGTTGTTTCTTTGCCCGTTTTCCCGCTGAGGCCCACCAGCCCCTTCGGTCCGCGGGTTCATCCACTTACCGGCCGCATGGATTTTCACCGGGGCGTTGACCTGAAGGCAAAGCGCTCGGTTATCCGCGCAGTCCTTCCGGGAAGGATCTCTTGGTGCGGTCAAAATAGTGTTTTGGGAAACTTTGTCCGCATCTGCCATGGAAAGGCAGAAAGTATTTATGGGCATTTATCCTCAGTACTGGTCTATCCCGGTAAAGAGGTGAGTGCGGGGGAGATGATCGGGATTTCCGGTCATAGCGGCAGGGCCACTGGTGAGCACCTCCATTTTTCGCTGCGCTTGGACGGGAATGCCGTAGATCCTTTAAAATTTCTTTTATCCCTTCAGGTTATCATGAAAAAAAAACAGAACCATGAAAAACAAAGACAAACAACAGCCTCAGTCCCTTCAGGAAATCCTGGAGGCGATCGCAAGGACAGATAAACTTGAACTCAGCCTGGTACAGGCGGAAATCTATGGTGCGGCCCAGGCCGATGAACTCTTAGAGGAGGAAGGAGGGGAAGATGGATAGCAGGAACCAGCCCCTGTACCTTCAGGTTGCCCAGCGCCTGATCGAGCAGCTCAAGGCAGGTACTTCCCCCTGGCAGAAACCCTGGAATGGTAATGGCATACCCGCTTTTTCAATGCCCTATAATCAGCAAACCCTTAAACGATATAAGGGCATCAATGCGATAAACCTTTTACTCTCAGCAAGAGAGGATCCCAGGTGGATGACTTTCAGGCAAGCCGAGCTTGCCGGCTACAGGGTCAACAGGAACGAAAAGGGTACCCTGATCCAGTTTGTCAAGACCCAGGAACGCTGCCCGGTGCTAGATGACCGCGGCAGTCCGGTCCTTGACGGAGAAGGAAACCCGCTGCTGGAATCCCGGCCGCTGTCCAGGGCAATTGTCAGCAATGCCTGGGTATTCAATGCCTCGCAGATCAGCGGAATCCCACCCCTGATCGAGCAGCCGGGAAGGAAGATCGACTGGGATCCTATCGAAAGGGCCGAAGAGCTCATCCGCCACAGTGGGGCCCGTATTAACCACCAGTTCATCGACCAGGCCTACTATCATATCAGTTTTGATCTTATTACCCTTCCCGAACGCAGTCAGTTTAGCTCCCCGGCAGGATATTATGCCACGCTGCTCCATGAGCTGGCGCACTGGACCGGGCATCCCTCAAGACTGGACCGTGAAAGCCTGATGAAAAACGGAATCGAAGCTTATGCCAGGGAGGAGCTCAGGGCAGAAATCGCTTCCATGCTGCTGGGCGATGAGCTCCACATTGGTCACGACCCTTCTCAGCATGCCGCCTATGTGGAAAGCTGGGTATCGATATTGGAAAACAATCCTGTTGAGATCCATTCGGCAGCAATGGATGCTGAAAAGATATTTTCATTTCTCATCGGAATAGAGCTTGAGCTGAAGAGGAAACTTGAACAGCAAACCCGGCATGCGGCGCTGCCTGGCGAGGATCGGAGTGTCAACATCAGATACCTTACCACAGGAGATGAAATCGGGTATAAAGGTAACATCTACCAAATTCAGGGGCATTTAAAGCAGGGCCGTCTGCGGGTGGTACAACTGCCATCGGGACTCCACTTTACCCTGTCCATGGGTGACGGGCTATATCAGTCACTGCTCAAGGTCAAGTCGGCCCAAAAAACCGCAGTTGGCTTTTCAGCCGCTCCGCCAATCCCACTGAGGCCGGATGTGGCAGTGAACAAAGAAAAACACAGACGATAAAATCCTAAAACATATGAAAAACCTATTTGATCAGCATGAACTGCCACTTAAGGAGATGGAAGGCCTGGGCATTTATCACAAGGATCAGCTGCTGCTTGATCCGCACAACATCCGGGCCCTGCTGGCCGGACGGAGGACTGAACTACTCTCGCTGGAAGGCTTAAGGGCAGAAAATTTTTCCATTGACCGGCTCGATGCCAAGCTTTCCCTGGTACGCAGCCCCGCGGGTGATGTCCAGGTCCTGATCCACCCGATATATAAGCAGTACAGGCCACATCCATTGCTCACCCAAGAACAGATGTCGAGTCTTATCGAAGGGAGGGATGCCTATATCAGCAAGCGTATCCAAAAGGAGGAAGGGAAATCCTCGATGCTCAATATAGAGTACGACAGGGAAACCAAAGAATTCATTTCCTATGAAGTATCCCACGTACAGGTGCCCGACCTGATCAACGGGATGTTCCTCTCCCAGGAAGAAAAATCCGCATATCAAAGGGGCGAACAGGTCAAGCTTGCCGACGGCACACAGGTCCAGCACCGTGCCTCGGAGCCTTTGGGTATACTTTCGGACAGGAAAGCACTGATCTTATCGGTATTGTTGGATGGGGGAATCTCTTACCTGCTGCTGCGTGGGATCAACTCCCTAAAGGACAATGCCCGGCAGGTCGATTACGCCACGCCATCCTTTAACAGTGCTTATCAGCAGATGGAAGGCCAAAAATACAGCGCCCAGAAGATGGTGGAAATGGGGCAGTTCCCTGCTGTGCTAAACCGGGAACGGGGGCTGTCGAGATAAACAAATCAGATCAATGCGCTGATCAGGCGCATCTGAATGGTATCAGATAAACTAAAATTAGAATATTATGGATGAGAATAATTTAGCCTACCTGCAGAAAACACTTGATTATCTTGGTTTTGGAACGCGCCTCAACGAAGTTCTGGCCTCCTCGATATACCGTAAACCTGAAAAATTCTCCCTGGGCATCAACCAGCGTTACATTCCCTGGGAGTTCAGGTCCGATCCCGGTCAGGGGGTTGATCAGATGCATTTTGAACTTCATTTTTCAAAAGCAAAGGATGCAGATGTCTACTTCCTTAATAGCTACCGGGCAGAACTGCGGCGGTACAACAGCGCTGATGCTGTTGTCCAGAATTTTGAGCTCGAACGGGATAACAGGATGAGTGCCCTCCAGAGTTATAAACTGCTTTGCGGGCTTTCCCTGCAAAAAGAGATATACATTAAAAACAATGCGCAGGCAATGGATGAACAGCGAAGCAAAGTGCCGGTATGGTTTAAGCTTGATCTATCGGTGAGCGATGACAGGGGAAACCATGCAATGAACCGGTTTTTCCCGGGATATGGCTACGATCTTGAAATGGCAGTTGACAAATATCCTTTTTTAGGGCTTGAAGATCCTGAAAAAAAAGAGGCCTTGCTCAAGGCGCTCCGTTTCGGGAACCTGGTAGAGCTTCCTCTCAAAATCGCAGAAAGGGAAGAACCAGTCTATTTAGCTGCAAATCCTAAGGCCAAAACCCTCGATATTTATTCCAGGGATATGAAAGCCATCAGGGATGAGCATATCTTCGGCGCTACACAGTCCGCAATGGAAAATCCCCCGCCGGGAAAAAAACGGCCATTTGATGGGGTACTTCCCCCGCCGAAAGTAGCAAAACAGTTTCCCTGGCAGCATCAGGGTGGAGAAAAGGGAAATAGGGTCGGTCGCTGATCTTCTTTTAGCCGCTACGCCTTAGGAGTATTTTTAGCTTTCCGTTTTTAGCGTAGTTAAAATACAAAAAAAGAGCGGTGGATAGCCACCGCTCTTTTCTGTTTTTAGTGTAGGCTTATTTTGAGAGTGCTGCAGTTTGAACTGTAGCAGCTAGTGGCGCGCTCATTTCTGTTTTCAAGGCAGCAAACTTATCTAAGTTTAATTTTGGAGTACTGCCCATTACCACATTGTGGTTTCCGGTAGCTCCGCTCAATTTCAGGTCAGCATTGCCATCCATTACAGTATATAAACTTTCTGTTTTCGAATTGATTTTTGCGGTAGCATCACCCGATAAAAATACCTGAAGATATTTTACATCAAGTTTGCCTTCAGTTTTTACTGTAGCCTCATCAGAAGCCTGAACGCGGTAAATGTTTTTCACATATACAGTGATTTTTGCCGGACTGTTATCAGTTGAGGTAATTTTGAGTGCTGATCCGTCCTGGATTACTTTTACGTTTCCGGTATTTTCATCTGCGTAGCTTATCCCTTCGCTGCCGTTCTGGATAAGGGTAACTTCTACTTTTCCGCTTACCACCACTTTATCAAAGTTTTTTGGTGCAGAGATTTTTACAGGTTGTTTTTCGCCGGCCATTACGCTAGTGCTGAAGATTGAAGCGCTTAATACTAAAGCTGCCATTAAAGATTTTGCTGAGGTTGAGAATAAAGTTTTCATAATATTTTATTTATATTTTTAATTAATAATTTGTGATTGTTTGATAATGAGACGCAAGGATTTGAGAAACGTTTCAGCTGATTTGGCTGTATTATACCAACAAGGTTAAGTTCTCGACGAACGGCCATTATAATCAGTCAAAAAGCAGAAACTTTTCCATCGGTCTGATCAGGATTTGAGAATCAAAAAAAATCAAATCCCAATTTTGCCGCTAACCGTTATTAAGTGGATAAACCGAAGCTCCTTGACCCCTTCTCAACAAAGATATTTTTCTCCAAACGTCCTGTTTATTAATGAGTTTACAAATAATTAAAGATTAGCGCAATGGGGTCAAATAAGTTGGTTTGCCCACAGATGCCCAATTCTTCCAATAAGCGCCATTTTAAGGCATGTCCGTGCGGAAAAATCGGGGAGGTCAGATATGAAGCGGATAGCACGGACATGGTTGATGAGGAACCTGCTCTTCTGATTGCCGCTCAAGCGGTTCAGATGTTACAGCTATATGCGCAGCCTATGGGTGCTGAAAAAGGTTCAATAGATTCTCATCTCATCCTTGGTTTAGGCTAAATGGCAATTTTAGTTTTATTTGGAGTAGCAATCTTAAGAAAAGGCAAAACAAATGTGGGACATCTGGGATTGTTAGGTAAATATTAAATTATGAGCACGGCTAACAATCTGTCTAAAGACCTCCAAAAATTCATCGAAAAGTTTGAACCGAATAAGTTCAAGGTAATGCGTTCGGGCATAGAGGTGAGGGGAATGAATAATATTCACGATGCAATTGAAACGGCCAAAAGGCTTATTGAGAAGCTCAAGCTGAACCTCCAGGTTTCCCACAACGCGGAAATGGTAAGTTATGGTGCTTTTGAGGTAAATACGCTCTAGATGGATCTTTAAGAAATAGCCTACGTAGTTAAGGATATATCCTCACCAATGTGTTATAGGTGAATTTCAGGCTGTTTAGCACAACTTCTCCCTGCGCTTCATCTACCTCACATGATATCGGATAGGCATCTTTGATTATTTATCCGAAGAGCATTTTGTAAGGGAAGCCTGTAAACATTTGGCACGAGGTGCCTTTGGTAAAATTGTGATCAAGGGACGATTACCATAGCATCGGTTACAAATCATGAGCTGGACAGTTATCAGGGCAATACCAGCTTACACCCGAACTTGTGTTGACCATCATCAGGGAAGGGAAAAAGGTATTTGCAGTGGCCACCGGGCAGTCAAAGATTGAAGCTTTTGTAGAAACCGCTTCGAAGTTTGTTTTCAAGGATATCCAGGCAACAATGGAACTTATAAAAGATAAGGCCGGCGAGGTCAGAGAAATGATTTTTATCCAGGGTGATACCCTCCATGCAAGGAAACTGTAAGTTTCGTCTTCAATTCCAGCCTTTTCTTTTATATTTTTTGCGTGCCCTAAACGCAAAAAAAGAGCGGTGGATGGCCACCGCTCTTTTCTGTTTTTAGTGTAGGGTTATTTTGACAGTGCTGCAGTTTGAACTGTAGCAGTTACTGGCGAGCTCATTTCTGTTTTCAAGGCAGCAAACTTATCTAAGTTTAATTTTGGAGTACTGCCCATTACCACATTGTGGTTTCCGGTAGCTCCGCTCAATTTCAGATCAGCATTGCCTTCCATTACAGTATATAAACTTTCTGTTTTCGAATTGATTTTTGCGGTAGCATTTCCCGATAAGAAAACCTGAAGATATTTTACATCAAGTTTGCCTTCAGTTTTTACTGTAGCCTCATCAGAAGCCTGAACGCGGTAAATGTTTTTCACATATACAGTGATTTTTGCCGGACTGTTATCAGTTGAGGTAATTTTTAGTGCTGATCCGTCCTGGATTACTTTTACGTTTCCGGTATTTTCATCTGCATAGCTTACCCCTTCGCTGCCGTTCTGGATTAGGGTGACTTCTACTTTTCCACTTACCATCACTTTATCAAAGTTTTTTGGTGCAGAGATTTTCACAGGTTGTTTTTCGCCGGCCATTACGCTAGTGCTGAAGATTGAAGCGCTTAATACTAAAGCTGCCATTAATGATTTTGCTGAGGTTGAGAATAAAGTTTTCATAATATTTTTATTTATATTTTTAATTAATAATTTATGATTGTTTGATAATGAGACGCTGGGGTTTGAGAAACGTTTCAGCCATTTAGGCTGTATTATACCAACACGGATAAGTTCTCGACGAACTCGTTTTAAAACCGGGCGAAAAAGTGTTGATTGTCTCTGCTGTTATCCACTGGTTATAGGTTTTCTGTTTGAATCAGTACCTTTAAAAACCTAACGTTAAAAGCATGTATACTTTATTTCTAAATAAAAAAGCGAATTTCCCTCAAAGGCGCATAAACCTGCTGCAAATCCTGTTGATATTTTTTTCCTTTTTTATGTTCCAAAATACCCTTGCACAATCATCCTTAAAAGACCGGATCATCCAGGTGGAGAATAGCCTTACAGAAAGGATCATGTTCAGTGGTTCAAAGCCGATGAATATACAGGAAAGAATGAAGTTCTATAAAGTGCCAGGGCTAAGTATTGCGGTAATCAAAAATTATAAGATCGATTTTGTGAAGGCTTACGGTATGGCCGATGCTGAATCAGGTATCCCGGTTAGCAGTAAAACGCTCTTTCAGGCTGCATCCATTAGTAAATCGTTGAATGGGCTGGCGCTAATTAAACTGTTCGAAGATAAAAAGCTGGATTTATCTGCTGATATCAATCAATATCTTCAAAGCTGGAAGTTTCCTTATGATTCGCTTTCCAAAGGAAAAAAAATCAGTACCGCCAATCTGCTCAGTCATACTGCTGGCCTGAATGTGCATGGTTTTGCAGGATATGAAATGGGTAAATCCCTTCCTTCCCTCATTCAGATTTTAAACGGAACCCCACCTGCAAATTCAGCGCCCATACGCTCGATATTTGCGCCAGGCCTTCGCGATCAATACTCTGGCGGTGGAATAACCATCAGCCAATTACTGTTGACCGATATTTCAGGTCAGCCTTACGAAAAATATTTAGCTGAAAAGGTACTCACTCCTCTGGGTATGCTATCGAGCACTTTCGCCCAGCCGGCGCTAAACGTAGCAAGAGGTTTGTTGGCAACCGGATATAATTCAGAGGGTAAACCCATTACTGGAAAATACCACATTTATCCAGAACAGGCTGCAGCCGGCTTATGGACAAATCCTACAGATCTCTCTAAATATATTATTGAAACGCAGCGCTCCTTAGCTGGTAAATCTTCAAAAGTGCTTGCTCAGCAAAGTACCAGACTACGACTGAGTCCTTATATGAATGCTGATGGAGCTGCTTTAGGTGTTTTTATTGAAGATTATAACGGGATAAAATATTTTGGCCATGGGGGAGCCAATGAAGGATTTAGATGCGGCTATTACGGAAGTATGGAAGGCGGCAACGGTCTGGTCATTATGGTCAATTCAGATAATGGAGAAATCATCCAGGAACTCATTAACAGCATCTCCACTGTGTATGGTTTTAAAGGATTGAGCAGATCCAGGACCATTAACACAGCATCGGTTTCAGATCATGACCTGGACAGTTATCTGGGCAAATATCAGCTTACACCTGAACTTGTGTTGACTATCAGCAGGGAAGGGAAAAAGGTATTTGCACAGGCTACCGGACAATCAAAGATTGAGGCTTTTGCAGAAACCACTTCGAAGTTTGTTTTCAAGGATATCCAGGCAACAATGGAATTTATTAAAGATAAAGCTGGCGAGGTCAAAGAAATGATTTTTATCCAGGGAGATACCCTCCATGCAAAGAAACTGTAAGTTTCGTCTTCAATTCCAGCCTTTTCTTTTATATTTTTCGCGTGCCTTAAACGCAAAAAAAGAGCGGTGGATGGCCACCGCTCTTTTCTGTCTTAGTGTGGGCTTATTTTGACAGTGTTGCAGTTTGAACTGTAGAAGCTACTGGCGAGCTCATTTCTGTTTTCAAGGCAGCAAACTTATCTAAGTTTAATTTTGGAGTACTGCCCATTACCACATTGTGGTTTCCGGTAGCTCCGCTCAATTTCAGATCAGCATTGCCTTCCATTACAGTATATAAACTTTCTGTTTTCGAATTGATTTTTGCGGTAGCATTTCCCGATAAGAATACCTGAAGATATTTTACATCAAGTTTGCCTTCAGTTTTTACTGTAGCCTCATCAGAAGCCTGAACGCGGTAAATGTTTTTCACATATACAGTGATTTTTGCCGGACTGTTATCAGTTGAGGTAATTTTGAGTGCTGATCCGTCCTGGATTACTTTTACGTTTCCGGTATTTTCATCTGCGTAGCTTATCCCTTCGCTGCCGTTCTGGATAAGGGTAACTTCTACTTTTCCGCTTA